>Ga0075431_100005993_pt1 | contig 12041 bp, 11 predicted proteins | sample RhiMetdeltSRZDD5_FD_75297 | JGI IMG/M metagenome (GOLD analysis project Ga0075431, IMG submission 75297) | Populus rhizosphere microbial communities from Tennessee, USA - Rhizosphere MetaG P. deltoides SRZDD5 | ecosystem: Host-associated > Plants > Roots > Rhizosphere > Soil | place: USA... | reverse complement strand
GTCCGGCTCGGGAAGCCGTATCGCCTTCCGGGTTGCGCCCTTTGCGCCCCATCGGCTACCATCCGCAGCCGCAGCGGCCTCTCCGGGCCTCGTTTCGGCATCTTTCAATACCGGGCGCCCGTAGCTCAACTGGATAGAGCATCAGACTACGGATCTGAGGGTTGGAGGTTCGACTCCTTCCGGGCGCACCATCCCCTCTCACGACGGGGCTCAGGCCTCGCCGCGGCTCAGGCCGGCAGCTCGACCGTGACGGTCGTCCCCCGGCCCGGCGTGCTCTCGATCGAGATGCGGCCGCCGTGGGCGCGGACGAGGTCGCGGGCGATGGCGAGCCCGAGGCCGGAGCCCCGCGAGCCCGCCCCCTTGCGGAAGCGTTCGAAGACGCGCGGCAGCTCCTCGGCCGGGATGCCGCGGCCGGTGTCGCTTACGCGCACGACGACGCTGCCCGCCGTGCGCTCGATGCGTAGCGCGACCTCGCCGTCCTCTGGCGTCGAATCGAACGCGTTGCCGAGCAGGTTGAGCAGCACCTCGCGGATGCGCACCGGGTCGACGTCGATCAACGGCAGGGCGTCTGGAGCGATGACGGCGATCGGCCGCGCGAACGAGCCCGCCGCATCGCGCGCGAGGTCGGCGAGGTCGACCGGCTCCTTGCGCAGGTCGAGGGCGCCCGCCTCGGCGCTGGCGAGGGTGCCGAGGTCGTCGACCAGCCTCCCGAGGTGCCGGGTCTCGTCGAGCAGGCCGTGCAGGCTCGCTTCGTCGCGCGCGTAGACGCCGTCGATCAGACCTTCGAGCCGCCCTTGCAAGATGGCGAGCGGCGTCCGCAGCTCGTGCGCGACGTCGCCGAGGAGCTGGCGACGGAGGCGGTCCTGCTGGCGGAAGAAGCGGGTGGTGCGCCGGAAGGCGATCGCGAAACCGGCGGCGAGCGTCACGGCGATGCCGATCGCCATGCCGAGGATCTGCATTCCGCGCTGTGGCGCTTGCACGAAGAGTGACCCGAGCGTGCCCGCGCCCACCGCCGCGAGCAGGATGAGGGCCGCAAACGCGCAACCCATCCGCCGCACGAAGGCCGGCGGCGGGCCGGGACGCCCGCGAGGCCACCACGGCGGACCGCCGGCGAGGCGCCACGGTCGTCCCGGCTCTTCGCAGGAGCGATCGCGGAAACGCCAGGGACCGTGACGTCGCATCACTCGGGAAAGCGGTAGCCGATGCCGTAGACGGTCTGCACGTAGCGCCGCCCGCCCGGGTCATGTTCGAGCTTGCGGCGGACGTTCTTGACGTGCGAGTCGACGACCCGCTCGAAGGCCTCGGCGGTCGAGCCGCCGATCGCCTCCAGCAGCTGCACGCGGGTGAAGACGCGCCCCGGGCGGCGGGCGAGCGTGGCGACGAGCTGGAACTCGGTCGGCGTCAGCTCGATCTTCTCGTCGCCGCGGCGCACCTCGAGACGCGGCACGTCGAAGACGAGGTCGCCAGCGCGGAAGACCTCGGCGTCGCGGTCGTGCCGCGCGCTGCGGCGCAGCACGGCCTTCACGCGCGCCACGAGCTCGCGCGGGCTGAAGGGCTTGGTGACGTAGTCGTCGGCGCCGACCTCGAGGCCGCGCAGCCGGTCGTCTTCCTGAACCCGTGCCGTGAGCATGACGATCGGCAGGTCGGACTCGCGGCGGATGGTGCGCGCCACGTCGAGCCCGTCGAGCCCCGGCAGCCCGAGGTCGAGGATCACCAGGTCGGGACGGCGCCCGCGCACCGCTTCGAGCGCGCGGACGCCGTCGCCGGCCATGAGGACGTCGTAGCCGGCGAGCCGCAGGTAGTCGCCCGCGATCTGGGCGATCCGCGGCTCGTCGTCGACGACCAGGATGGTGCTCACCGCTCGGCCGGCCCTCCCGTCGATGGGTCGCCGAGCGGTCCATTGGCCATGCGCTCGTGCGCTCGTCGATGCCACTCGTCGAGCCTACTTGCCGGATCGAAGCCAGAGCCGCAGGCGCCCCGATCGAACCCCGAGCCGCAGGCGCCGCGGTGCCAGCCGCGCCGCCAGAACAGGCCCCGCACGACGAGCACCCAGAAGGCGATGAAGAAGAGCGGTACGAAGAGGAACCCGAAGCCGAACGGCCGGTGGCCGCCCCAATACGGATAGGGGTACGGGTACGGTCCGCCGCCGGGCGGCGCGACGATCTTCCCGCTCTCTGCCAGGCCGTGGGCGATCCCCGCGTTGTAGGCGACGCCGCCGACGGCCGCGGCGAGCAGCAGGGCGGCGATCAAGGCGATCCAACGAATGCTGTTTCCCATCACGTGTCCTCCTTCTGCCAAGGAGGATGCGCCCCGATTGTGGAACGAATGTGGAGGAACGAGAGCGGCTGCCGAGACGAGCTGGTGATTGGCGCCCGAGGCGGCGGCCGATGGCGCCCGCGGGGATCTCCGCGTCAGCGCTCGGCGCGTGGGCGCCCGCGGCGCACCCGGGTCACCCGCGGCGGGGGTGGCGCTGGACGGTTCTCGCCGACGACGGGGATGGCCACCTCGACGTCACGCTGCCAGGGCCGCCGCTCGGACGGAGGCGCGTTCGGGTCGACGGTCACCTCGCGCGCGTCGAGCCGCTGCTGCACGATGAGCAGCGCGCCGCGGATCGCCGCCAGCGTCGGCTCGTGAGATCGCTTCAAGATCGGCCCCGGTCGAGAAGCAGCGTAGCGCCGTTTCGCGTGCGAGGCAAATGCCGGGCGGCGGGCCGGCGGGCCCGATTGGCGGCCACGGGAGGTGGTCCCACCAAGGGCTAGAATGCCGGCGGATCCGAGACTGCAGCGATGAGCGCCGTGGGCGACGAACGGCAGGGTGCGACGGCCGCCACGGCGGCGAGCGGCAGCGTCGCCGACGGCGGCGCGGGAGAGGCGCGCCTCGTGCGCGGACTCGGCAGCTGGGACGCCACGCTGCTGACGATCGGCTCGATCGTCGGCACGGGCATCTTCCTCACCACGAGCGACATGGCCCGCGCGCTGCCGCGCGGCGGGTTGATCCTTCTCGTCTGGCTCGCCGGCGGCCTGCTGACGCTCGCCGGGGCGCTCACCTACGCCGAGCTCGGCGTGATGTTCCCGCGCGCCGGCGGCCAGTACCAGTACCTGAAAGAGGCCTACGGCCCGTTCTGGGGCTTTCTCTTCGGGTGGACCTGCTTCCTGGTCATCATGTCGGGCGGCGCAGCCGCCATCGCCGTCGGCTTCGGCGAATACCTCGGCTCCTTCTTCCCCTACTTCTCGACCGACCACGTGCTCGTCGCGGTGCCCATCGGGCGATGGACGTGGACCCTCTCCGGCGGCGCGGTCGCCGCCGCGCTCGCCATCCTCGTCCTGACCGCCGTCAACCACGTCGGGCTGCGCGCCGGCGCCACCGTGCAGAACGCGCTCACCGTGCTCAAGCTTGCCGCGATGGTCGCCCTCGTGGCCTTCGGCCTCACGGCACCGGTGCCGGCCGCCTCGACCGCCGTCGCGGCGGCGACGCCGACCGCTCCGCCGGAAGGGAGTGCCCTCCTCGTCGCGTTCGGCGTGGCGATGATCGCCGCGCTCTGGACCTACGACGGCTGGTACGGGGTCACCTGCTCGGCGGGCGAGCTTCGCGACCCGGCGCGCTCGCTGCCGCGCGGGCTCATCGGCGGCACCGTGATCGTCATCGCCCTCTACCTGCTCCTGAATGTCGTCTACCTCCGCGCGCTGCCGCCCTCGGCGCTCGCCGCGCACCCGCGCGTCGCCGAGGTCGTCGCCGGAGCGCTCTTCGGCCCGGCAGCGGCGCGCTGGATGACGGCGGCCGTGTTGCTGTCGACCTTCGGGTGCCTCTCGGCGACGATCCTCTACTCGTCGCGGATCTACCAGCCGATGGCCGAAGACGGCCTCTTCTTCCGCTCGCTCTCGCGCGTCCACCCACGCTATCGAGTGCCGCTCGTGAGCCTCTGGGCACAGAGCGCGTGGGCCGTCCTCCTCGCCCTCTCGGGGACCTACGAGCAGATCTATACCTACGTCGTCTTCGTCCTCATCGTCTTCCACGTCATGACCGCCGCGGCGGTGATCGTCCTGCGCCGCAAGCGGCCCGACATCCCGCGGCCCTACCGGACCTGGGGCTACCCGGTCGTCCCCCTGCTCTTCATCGCCGCCTGCTTGCTGCTGATCGGCAACACCCTCGTCGAGAAGCCGGTCGAGTCGCTCCTCGGCACCGCGCTCGTGTTGCTCGGCCTGCCGGCCTACCTGCTGTTCCGGGCGCGCAACCGCAGGGCCGCCTGAGCGGCTCGGCGAGGCGCGTCCGGTCCCGCGTGGAGTCCGGGCGCGAGGGTCCTTCGCTGGAGAAGCGGAATGCGAAAGCGCCCGGGCCGAGTCGATGCTCCGCCCGGGCGCTGTAGGGTCAGGAGACAGCCACCACGACGCGGGCGCCGCGGTCGTCGCGACGCTCGAGCCAGATGTGGCCGTGGGGACACCGCATCACGGTCTGCTGCACCTGGCCGCCGCGCAAGGAGTCCACGCGCAGCATGTGGGTGCCGCAGCTCGGACATGGCCAGTGATCGCGCATGGGATGAATTACCTCCGTCTGGAGCCGATAGCAGGAGGCGTGCCAGACTGCGCGGCTCCAGGGCCGCCCACAGCATCCAGAGCCGCCGACGGCGACGATTGGCGATGACCGAGCGCTGCGTCTACTACGTCCAGACCCACCGCGATGCGGAGCAGATCTACCGCCTCGTGCGCGCCCTGCGACGCGGCAGCCCCGGCGCGCTGATCCTCGTCCTCCACGACTTCGGCGCCGCGCCGCTCGACTGGGGGCCGCTCGCGACGCTCGACGGCGTCCACCTGCTGCGCTCCTCCTACCAGCACGTGCGCGGCCGCTTCTCGGGCCAGGCGCAACCGCTGCTCGACGCCATCGCCTGGCTCGAGAGCGGCGCCGTCGACTACGACTGGTTGGTGACCCTGACCGGCCAGGACTACCCCGTGCAGCCGCTCGGCGCCTGCGAGCGGCGCCTGCGCGAGAGTGGCAGCGACGGCTTCCTCCGCTTCTGGGACGTGCTCGCCGGCGACGGTCCCTGGCCGCCGCACAAGGGGCGCCGTCGCTACTGGTACCGCTACCGCCTGCTACGCCCGGACGCGATGCGCTGGCTGCGACTGCTGCGCCCCCTGAGCCGGCTCGTGCCGGGCGTCCACCTCTCGCTCGACTACGGCCCGAACGTCGGCATCCGCGCGCTGCGCACGCCGTGGCGCGACGGCTTCCGCTGTTACGGCGGGTGGACCTGGGTCGCGCTGCGGCGCGAGGCGGTGCGCTACGTCCACGACTTCCTGCGCGAGCGGCCCGACCTCCTGCGTTTCTACCGCGCCACGATGTCGCCCGAGGAGTCGATCGTGCAGACCGTGCTCGTCAACAGCGGACGCTTCCGTCTCGAGAACGACGACCTGCGATTCATCGACTATGAACGCGCCGTGAGAGGCGCGCCCCGCACGCTCACCGTCGGCGACTTGCCGGCGCTCGCCAGCGGCCGCCACTTCTTCGCGCGCAAGTTCGACCTCGCCGTCGACCGCGAGGTGCTCGACCGCATCGACCGCGAGCTGCTGGGCGAGCGGCCGTTCGCCACGTAGCGGTTGCCGCGGCTCGGGTCCGAGTGTAAGGGCGGGGCCTGCCCCCGCCCGTCCGCCTCTGCGTGGAGCATCGCGGTCGCGGCACGGAGACGGGCGGGCGCAGGGCCCGCCCTACACCGGAGCGGTGTCCGCCGCGGCGTAGGCGTCGAGACTCAGCGCGGAACGCGCAGCGCCGCGAGCAACTCATCGAGCGGAAGCGTGTTGAGCACGTCGCCGGCGGTGAGCCAGCCGCGCCGCGCCTGATCGACGCCCCAGCGCAGGTTGTCGAGCTCGCGCACGCGGTGCGCGTCGGTCGAGACGACGACGCGGCAGCCGAGCTCGCGTGCGCGGCGCAGCGACGCTCCGTCGAGGTCGAGCCGCTCCGGCGAGGCGTTGGCCTCGACCGCGATGCCGCGTGCGGCGGCCTTTGCCAGGATGGCGTCCCAGTCGGCGTCGATCGACGGACGCATCCCCAGGCGTCGCGCCGTCGGGTGGGCGAGGATCGCCACGCGGGGGTGGTCGAGCGCGCGCAGGAGCCGGCGCGTCTGCTCCTCGCGCGGCAGCTTGAGCCGGGTGTGGATGGCCGCGAGCACGAGGTCGAGCGGCCTGAGCTCGTCGTCGGTGAGCGGCAGCGTGCCGTCCTCCATGACGTCGACCTCGAGCGCGTGGAGGACGCGAATGCCGGTGTGGCGAGCCCGCACCGCCTCGACCTCGCGGTGCTGGGCGCGGATCGCGGAGCCGTCGAGCCCCTGCACCACCGGCAGGCCGGGCCCGTGGTCGGTGATCGCGCAGTATTCGTGGCCGCGCGCGGCGCACGCGGCCACCATCGCCTCGAGCTCGGCGCGCCCGTCGGACCAGGTGGTGTGCATCTGCAGATCGCCGCGGATCTGATCGAGGCGCACGAGGGCGGGGAGCGCGCCGGCCGCCGCGGCCTCGAGCTCGCCGGTGTCCTCGCGCAGCTCGGGCGGCACCCAGGCGAGCTCGAGCGCTGCGTAGACGTCCTCCTCGGTTGCACCGGCGAGGGTTCCCCCTTTGCCATCGCGACCGGCGAAAAGGCCCCACTCGGAGAGCCGCCAACCGCGCTCGACGGCGCGCGCCCGGAGCGCGACGTTGTGCGCCTTGCTGCCGGTCAGGTAGATCCACGCCGCGCCGAAGCTCTCGGGCGGCACGACGCGGAGGTCGACCTGCACCCCGCGGCGCAGCACGATCGTCGCGCGCGTGTCGCCGGCGCCCTCGACGCGCGCCGAGCGGTGCCAGCCGGTGAAGGCGGCGATCGCGCGTGGCGGTTCGGTCGAGGCGACGACCACGTCGACGTCCCCCACCGTCTCGAAGCGTCGCCGGTAGCTCCCCGCCGCTTCCGCGCGCGACACGCCCGGCACCGCGCGCAGGTGGGGGAGGAGGTCGGCGAGGATCACCTCGGCCGCCGGCAGCAAGATGCGCCGGCCGACGGCGCGTTTCTCAGCGAGCGCCGTGAGCAAGCGCTTCTCGGTCGTCTCGCCGAAGCCGGGAACCGTGGCGAGCTTGCCCGCGGTGGCGGCCGCCTCGAGCTCGGCGAGGGTGGCGATGCCGAGCGTGTCCCAGAGCTGGCGTGCGCGCTTGGGACCGAGCCCGGGAAGCCGCGTCAGCTCGAGCAGCGACGGCGGCGCGCCCGCGGCGAGCGTCTCGAGCCGGGCCAGCCGCCCGGTCGCCACCAGCTCGCGGATCGACGCGGCGATCTCCTTGCCGACACCGGGGAGGGTCGTCGGATCGCCGCCCTCGGCGAGCATCCGCTCCATGGGCACCTGGTGCCCCTCGACGGTGCGTGCGGCGCGGCGGAAGGCGCGCACCTTGAACGGGTTCTCGCGCTCGACCTGCAGCAGGTCGGCCACGCGGTCGAGGGCGTCGGCGATCTCGAGGTTGGTCACGGGTCTTGAGCGTGCAGGGTTCGCGCCTCTGGTCGCGTGCTGCAGGCCACGCGCTTGAAGGCCTCCCCGCAGCGGGTTAATCTACGCCGCTCGGCACCGGCCGGACACCTGGATCGACCTGGTCGGCGACTCGATGTCGCGACTCCGCGACGTCACCCGGAACCCTTGAGCGACATCCTCCTCGCCTCGCCCGCAGCGGCCCGAGAGGCCGCCAGCCGCTCGGCCGCCGAGACGGCATGGCGGTGGCGCGAGCGCGCGCAGGGCGTCGACGACCGCGCGGCCGCCGCCGCGGCGCGGAAGAGGGGCGCGCTCGGCGGGGTCGTCGGCCTGCTCGCCGCGGTTGCCGTCTCGTTCTGGCGGCCGGGGGCGGCGTGGATCGTCGCCTCGATCGCCGTCATCACGACCCTGCTCGCGCTCGCCTCGCCGCTCGGCGGCTTCCGCCGCCTGACGCACGCGCTCGAGGCTTTCGGCCACGGCGTCGGCGTGACCCTCACCTGGGTGCTGATGACGGTCGCCTACGCGCTCCTCTTCCTCCCCGTCGGGCTCGCGTTGCGCGCTGCCGGCAAGCTGCGCATCACGCGCGGCGCCGACGCGCGCCTCGCCTCGTATTGGCAACTGCCGCCGCCCGCGCCGCCGGGCCTCGACGGCTACCGCAAGCCGTTCTGACGGCCGCCGACCCGCCGCGATGAAGCTCCTCGGCATCAGCTGCTTCTACCACGACAGCGCCGCCTGCCTCGTCGAGGACGGCCGCGTCGTCGCCGCGGCGCAGGAGGAGCGCTTCACGCGCAAGAAACACGACGAGGGGTTCCCGCTCCACGCCGTGCGTTATTGCCTGGCCGAAGGAGGCGTCGGCGCCGACGGCCTCGATGGCGTCGTCTTCTACGACAAGCCGCTGCTCAAGTTCCACCGCATCCTCGAGACCTATCTCGCGGTGGCGCCCAAGGGGCTGCGCTCGGCGACGATGGCGATCCCGGTCTGGCTGCGCGAGAAGCTCTGGATCCCGCCGATCATCCAGGACGCGCTCGCACAGTGCGGCGTGTCGGCGAAAACCGAAGTCTTCTTCACCCAGCACCACGAGGCACACGCGGCGAGCGCCTTCTACCCGTCGCCCTTCGAGGAGGCCGCCGTGCTGACGCTCGACGGCGTCGGCGAGTGGGCGACGACGACGGTCGGCGTCGGCGAGGGCAAGGATCTCCGCATCCTGCAGGAGATCCCCTTCCCGCACTCGCTCGGCCTGCTCTATTCGGCCTTCACCTACTTCACGGGATTCAAGGTCAACTCCGGCGAATACAAGCTGATGGGGCTCGCTCCCTACGGCGAGCCGAAATACGCCGACGCCATCCGCAACGAGCTCGTCGACTGGAAAGACGACGGTTCGTTCCGGCTGGACATGGACTACTTCGGCTACCTCGACGGCCTGGTGATGACCAACGACCGCTTCGCGAAGCTCTTCGGCGGCCCGGCGCGCAAGCCCGAGTCGCGCATCGGCCGCCGCGAGATGGACCTCGGCGCATCGATCCAGCTCGTCTGCGAGGAGATGGTCTTCCGCCTCGCCCGGCACGCCCGCGAGCTCACCGGCAAGAAGAACCTCTGCCTCGCCGGCGGCGTGGCGCTCAACTGCGTCGCCAACGGCAAGCTGTTGCGGCTCGGAATCTTCGACGACCTCTGGATCCAGCCCGCGGCCGGAGACGCCGGCGGCGCCCTCGGCGCGCCGCTCGCCGTCTACCACAACGGCTTCGGCAAGCCGCGCGCACGCCGCGCCGACGGCCGCGACGGCATGAGCGGCGCCCTGCTCGGGCCGGAGTTTCCCGCGGCGCAGATCCGCGACTACCTCGACGCCCACGAGCTTCCCTACGAGGAGCTCGCGGCGGGCGAGTGGGCGCCGCGCATCGCGCGCCTCATCGCCGAGGAGAACGTCGTCGGCCTCTGCCAGGGGCGGATGGAGTTCGGGCCGCGCGCGCTCGGCGCGCGCTCGATCCTCGGCGACGCGCGCTCGGCGAAGATGCAGTCGGTGATGAACCTGAAGATCAAATACCGCGAGAGCTTCCGCCCCTTCGCGCCGTCGGTCCTCGAGGAACGCGTGAGCGACTACTTCGAGCTCGACCGGCCGTCGCCGTACATGCTGCTGGTCGCCGATGTGCGCAAGGAGCGGCGCACCTCGGCGAGCAACGAGCGGACCTCGGACGACCTGCTCGAGTGGGTCAACCGGCTGCGCTCGGACATCCCGGCGGTGACGCACGTCGACTACTCGGCACGTATCCAGACCGTGCACGCGGCCGACAACCCGGGCTACCACGCCATCCTCACCGAGCTCGAGAAGGCGACCGGTTTCGCGGTGCTCGTCAACACCAGCTTCAACGTGCGCGGCGAGCCGATCGTTTGCACCCCCGAAGACGCCTACCGCTGCTTCATGCGCACCGAGATGGACTACCTCGTGCTGGGGCCGTTCCTGCTCGCCAAGGTCGAGCAGCCGAAGATGGTCGAGGGGATCGACTGGAAGCAGGAGTACGCTCTGGATTGAGGCGGCACCCCCGCCGGCTATACTGAACGGGCACTCGCGACGAGGACGCAACTCCAATGGCCAAGATCGGTTACCTAGGTTCCCTGCTGCGCGACGTCTTCCTCTTCGCGCGCCAGAACAAGGTGTACTGGATCGTGCCGTTCGTGCTCGTGCTGGGGCTCCTCATCCTGCTGGTGGTCACGAGCCAGGCGACGGCCCCGTTCATCTACACGCTCTTCTAGAGCGCGCCTGACGGGCTCGCGGTCTTGGCTGAAACCGTCGCCGGCGAGGGGACCTCAGGGCGAACGGGGAGGGGTTGGGCCGCCGCGGCGACGGCGCTGATCCTGCTCCTCTTCGCCCTCGAGCTCCTCTCGGCGCTCGACCTCTCGACCACCTACGACGAGCCGGGGCACCTGCGTTACGGGCGGCAGCTCCTGCGCGGCGACGCGCGCCGCTTCGACGACAGCAAGATGCCGGTGTCGGCGCTCAACGCGCTGCCGAGCGCGATCGCGCGCACGCTGCCGCCCGGGGCGCTGCGCACGGCGCTCGCCAGCCGCCTCGCGGCCCGCGTGCCGACGATGCTCGCCTCGCTCGCCCTCGCCGCCCTGGTCTGGAGGTGGTCGCGACGGTTGTGGGGAGAGCGCGGCGGCCTGCTCTCGCTCGGGCTCTGCGCCTTCGACCCCAACCTGCTCGCCCACGCGCGCCTCGTCACCACCGACCTGTGGGCGGCGCTGGCCTTCACCGCGGTGTTCTTCCTCTACTGGCGGTTTGCGGCGCTGCCCGGTGCGGGGCGCTTCGCGGCGCTCGCCCTCGGTCTCGCCCTGGCGCAGGTCGTCAAATACAACGCCGTCCTCCTCGTGCCGCTGCTGGCAGTCCTCGCCGCCGTGCGCTTCGGGCCCGAGCTCGTCGCCGCCTGGCGGCGCGGCGAGCGGGCGCCGGTGAGGGGGCGTCTCGGGGCGACCGCGCTCGGCATCGCGCTCGCGGGAGTGGTCGCCCTCACGGTGATCGACTTCGCCTTCCTCGGCGACCGCACCTTCACGCGCTTCGGCGACTACCACTTCCGCTCGGCGACGCTGCGCGGTGCGCAGGAGCGCCTCCCGTCGCTCGCCGCGGTGCCGGTGCCCGTCGCCTATCCCTGGCTCGAGGGGCTCGACTGGGTGCACCACCGCGAGAGGAGCGGCGAGGGCTACGGGCGCATCTACCTGCGCGGCGAGCTGCGCGAGCGCGGCGGCTTCCGCGGCTACTACCTCTGGGCGTGGCTCTACAAGGTGCCGCTGCCGACGCAGCTCCTCGTCGCGGCCGCGCTGGCGGTGGCCTGGCGACGACGGCGGGAGCTCGACTGGCGCCGGGACCTCGCGGTCCTGCTGCTGCCCGCGCTCGTCCTCGCCGTTCACCTCAACTTCTTCTTCGGTGCCCAGATGGGCGTGCGCTACTCACTGCTCATGTTCCCGCCGCTGTACGTGTTCGCCGGGGTCCTGCTGGCCCGACCGCTGCGCGTGGCGGCCGCCGGCGCCCTGGCCGCCGCCGTCGCGTGGCTCGTCGTCTCGGTGCTCTCCTGGCACCCGCACTACCTCTCGTATTTCAACGAGCTGCTCCGCGACCGCCGGCTCGCCTGGCGCCTCCTCGCCGACTCCAACCTCGACTGGGGGCAGAACGAGCACCTGATCCGGCGCTGGCTCGCAGCGCACCCTGCAGCCGTGCTCGAGCCGGCCTGGCCGCGCCCGGGCCTGGTCGTCGTGCGCGCGAACTTCCTCACCGGTGTGATCGGCGACGAGCGCTTCGCGTGGCTCCGCCGGATGCGGCCGGTCGACCACGTCGGCTACTCGTACCTCGTCTTCGACGTGCGGCCCGAGGACGTGCCGCCGCCGAGATCCGGCGCGAGATCGAATCACGCTGACGATTCATCGCGGACGGGCGGGGACAAGCCCCGCCCCTACGTCCGGAGCCGAGTCCGCCGGATACACGTCCGGCCCGCGAGCGACGGTGGGCTCGCTTCATCCTCCCGTCCGGTGCCGGTCCGGTTGTAGGGGCGGGGCTTGTCCCCGCCCGCCGTCACCCGGACCGTTCGGAGACGCC
>Ga0075431_100005992_pt1 | contig 12042 bp, 7 predicted proteins | sample RhiMetdeltSRZDD5_FD_75297 | JGI IMG/M metagenome (GOLD analysis project Ga0075431, IMG submission 75297) | Populus rhizosphere microbial communities from Tennessee, USA - Rhizosphere MetaG P. deltoides SRZDD5 | ecosystem: Host-associated > Plants > Roots > Rhizosphere > Soil | place: USA... | reverse complement strand
GTGGGGATATATATCGGCCTGGCTGATCGCGGCGGGTGGTGGGGTGATCATCCTGGCTTACAGCACGGGTCGGGGTTCATCCGTCGCCAAAGGTGCGCTGGGCGTCATCTTTTTCATTCTGGCTGAACGGGGTTTGTATTGGCTGCGTTCCCACCCTGGCCTGAGGCCTCGCTGGCGAGCGATGATTCGCCTCGCTTGGTATTTGTACCGGCGTCCCTGGTTGGTAACTGGCTGGCTCGCCTCGGCAGGTGTGATTGGTATGGCGTTCGTCCGCAATTTGTGGCTGCTGGGTGGTGGGCGCACTCAGCAGATTTGGGCCGCCGTCGGGCTGATATTAATCACCGGCTTGTATGCGCTCTCCGCCCGACTCTTCCGGCGATCGCTTTTTGTCTGGCTCGCGGCGTTGTTGATCTTTGCCCCCTGGACGATTTTGACCAACCTGGGCTGGTTCGTCACCCAGCCCCCGACGCTCACGGGTTTTGCGATTGCCTGGATTTTGCTGGCCTGGTTCTTATTCCTAATCAGCTTGCTGGTGCAACGTTACGCATCTATTTCGCTCGAAGCCCGCGTCCTCGCGGGCGGGGAGCAGGCTCCTCCTAAAGATGGCCGCGCTGCTGCGGCCTACACGTTGCCGCTCAAGGCAGTTGTCCATTTCCTGTTGCCCTTCTCCCTTTTATGGGCAATCGCGGATCGGGACACCAGCCGGTTCACCTTTGGTCTGGCAATTGGCCTTTATGCTCTGGCGGCGATTTTGGATTATCGCCGCACAGCCCGGCAGGCGGTTTCAATTCTTGGACAGACTAAGTTCTTATATCCGGCGTTGGGATTGATTCCGATCTGGGCTGTTTATCTTCTCAACTGGCTGCTGCCGATGGCGCGCCACGAACACTATGGACTCCTATTCCTGGCGTTTGGTTCACTGGGATTGGCCGTTGGCCGCTGGCTCCGCAGAATCGTCTTCCCCCGAGGCGTTTCGGTTGCAGACGGTTACGCGTTGCCCGCCCACCTCACCGGCTATCTATCGCTCATCGTTGGCACGTTGCTCGTCGCTCATATCGCGCCGCTCTTAGCTCTCGCGTTGCTTTACGACGCGCTGCTCATGCTGATTTCTGCTCGCCTCTTCTACTCGCCGCTCTGGGTTTATCCGGCGGCGGCGCTGACTCCGATCTCGCTCCTCATCGCTTTGAACGAAGCTGGCTTGCCGGAGAACCGGCATGGTTGGTGGCTCATCGGCTTGGCCGCTGTTTACCTGGCATTGGCTTGGGCCATGCGCCGCACCCGATTGTTGTCCTACCACACCGCCGCGCTAACAGTTGGCTTTGCGTTGATCGCCTTGGGCTTGCCGCCTTCCAGTCAGGACAAAATTGGCGCGGTGTGGGGCTATGGCAGCGCCGCCGTGCTCTACACCCTCACTGCGCTCTGGCTGCGCCAACCGCTTTTGTTGATTCCAGCCTGCGCCCTAGTCATTGTTCCTTACGCCATCGGTTTGCAGCTCTCAGCGTTGCCGCCGGAATATTATGGACTGGCTCTCTTTCCCGGCGCGGTCATCGCGCTGGCCTTGGGTTGGGGACTGGATCGGTGGTGGGGAGCCTGGCGCGATTTTCCTTGGGACAAAACGACTCAGTGGGCGCGCGCCATCGTGGATCGGTTGCTGGGCTGGTGGGGGTTGCCGCTTTACTGTCTAGGCTTTGGCCTGGCGACAGTTAGTCCCGTCTTCACTCGCTTCCAGTCAGACTTAACCGCTCTCAATTTTTTGCTGCTCACACCGCTCTTCGCTTGGGCTGTCTATCGCTTTCGCTTGCGCGGCTGGCTGTTGGCGGCGGCGCTCGCTATCCACGCGGCGGCAATCTATTACCTCGATTCGCTCGGATGGTGGGCTTATCCATCTGCAGCGTGGCTCCGTTTTCTGCCGGTCACGCTGCTAACGGCTTCACTCGCCATCTTCATCGAGCGCCGTCGGGGTGAAGGCTCTCCGCTGGAAAAAGGCCGGTGGTGGATTGGCTGGTCGCGGCCCTTATACGCGTTGGTCTTGTGCGATGTGTTGGCCGCTCAACTATTGAGCTTGAGCGGGACGCTGGCTGCTACCTTGATTACTTTAAGCCACACGTTGTTGATTACTCTGCTCGCCTCCATCTGGTTGTCAAAACGCATGACGTACCTCAGCGCGGCGTTGGGTGTCCTGGCTCTATTCCAATGGCTGGAGGTCGTCCACGCGTCGAGGGAAGCGAGTGTCGTAGCGCTGGCGCGTTTAGCGTTGGCGTATGGGCTGGTCGGTTATGGCTTGGCGTTGCCGTTGCCCCTGAACACCCTGAGCGGAGCCCTGCGGGTCCTGAGCGAAGTCAAAAGATGGCAGGGCGTAGTCGAAGGGCGCAAAGTTTGGGAATCGACGTTGCAGCGTTTCAGTCTGTGGTTCTCGTTCATAATCTTAATGGTAATGAGCCTCTTGGGCTTGCGCATCGGCGTGTGGACGATCCGGGCGTTGCTCGGCTATCCCTTCCGCCAGATTGTGGACCTCCCAACCGTCCAGATGGTGGTCGGTGTCTTGGCTTTATTAGGGCTGTTGTACGTCGCGGCCGCTTTCACTTATCGCCGAGTGCGGTGGAGCTATTTTGCCGTCGGCCTGCTCTTAGTCGCCTGGATGGTGCACGCCTTCTACGTTCAAGAATGGGATGGCGCGGCCCGCGTCCAATGGTATGCGCTGCCCGCCGGAGTCTATTTGTTAAGCATCGCTTTTCTGGAATGGCGGCGCGGCGCCAAAGCGCTGGCGCGTTGGCTGGATTACGCGGCGATGTTGCTGATGATGGGCTCGCTCTTCTGGCAAACGATGCTCATGGGGTGGGTCTTCGCGCTGATGTTGGGGAGTGAAGGCTTTGCCACTTTCTGGTGGGGCAGCGCCCGCCGCTTGCGCCGGTTCTTCTACGCCGGGTTGCTCGGCGTCATTTTGGCGACGGTCGCGCAACTGATCAATTCGTTGCAGTCCATCAACCAGTGGATCGTATTTGGAATTATCGGCCTGCTCGTCATCATCATTGGCGTACTCGTCGAGCGTAAGCGCGAGGAAATCAAGCAATGGCTGGAAGTCCTGGAAACTTGGGAGTAGAGCAATGAATACCACCACCGGACAATTGCCAAAGTGGTTGAAGCAAACCCTCAGCCCGGTGAGTGTGCTGTGGGCTTTGTTGGGCTTGCCGCTGATCTGCGGTTGGCTGTGTGCGGTGTTGGTAATGATTGGGGAAGGGGACCGTAGTTCAGCGTCAGTTGGCCTGGCTATATTTGGCTTCGCCCTCGTCGTATTAACCGGCGGGGCCGGCGCCATCGTCGCCTGGCATGTTGGGAATTCACTCGCGGGGAAACTGTCTCATCCCATTCGCTTATTTCCCGCCTGGCTCTGGGCACTTCTTTTTGCTCTGGGTATAGTGAGTGGCTCTTTCATCATCCAGGAAGACATCGGGACAGTACTTTTCTTCCCGCCTCTGTTACTGGCAACGGCCGCTGTACCACCCTTGCTGGCAATAGCTTGGTTTATCCAGCGGCAGGCGGATGGACTGACTTGGCGGCGGGGATTAGTTGCCTTCATTGGCGGCGCGACGGTCAGTGTATTCATTGCGCTCGTGTTGGAAATTTTGCTGCCCGTGATTGTCCTGGCCTTGGTCGCTGGTTTAACCGAGACGGTGCTCCCTCATTTAGAAGTATTAATCTCTGCCTTAGATGGAAAGCAAATCGCGGAGGCCATCACCAGTCCAAGTTTTGTATTTATTTTCTTGGAACTGGCGGTCATTGCGCCCCTGGCTGAAGAATTCGCCAAGCCCTTGGTGACGCTGCCCATCCTGAGATACCTGACGCGCCGCGAGGCTTTTCTGGTGGCTGCGATGGCCGGGGCCGGATTCGCCGCACTGGAAAACGTGATCTACGCCGGTTTTGGTTTTTCCTTCTGGGCCGGGATTCTAATTGTGCGCGCTTTAGGCGGCGCGATTCATCCGCTGGGGGCTGGGCTGGTCGGCCAGGGTTGGCACGCTGTGTTGCGCGGTGAGCCGCAGGCCGGGCGCAAGTGGGCCACGCGTTTTGGTCTGGCGGTTGGGATGCATGCGCTCTGGAATGGTGGGTCGCTCTTGGTCATCACCTTAGCTGGGGCGCAATTCTTCGGCGACTTGCCTCCAGAGATTGATGTGCTCGGGCTATCGGCGGCGGGCACGACGTTGGCTTTGCTAATAGTGCTAGGGTTGGCTGCTTTGTGGATTGGGCGACGCATGGCGCGCGAAACGGAGCCTCAAGCCGTTCCCGATGATCAGCCACCCGGCCACGAGTTTATCTTAACCGATAGAGCGGTGGCGATTTGGGCCCTGGCCTGCCTGGTGGCAATTGTCCCTGCCGGCATCGCCAGTTTGCAATTGTTGATGCGCTGAGACCCTAAAGGTCTTCGAGACCTTTAGGGTCTAAAACTATGAATCGGCTAAAACAATTCTTCTCCGCTCGTCTAAATTTTTGGATCGCGCTGGTCATCGTCGGCGTCAACCTCTACGCGTGGGCTGGCGTCTTGCTGGCCGCGCCGCCGCCGCACGAAGTTGATCCCATCCGCGATCCCGAAGTGGTGGCTTTATTAGAATATATCCGCGCTGGAAATCACTCCGGCGAAAGTTGGGAAGTAACCTTGACTGAACTGGAAGCCGAGCAGACCATCACCTGGTATCTGCAGCGTTACCCGCAAATCCCGTTTAAGTATCCGCGCGTGACGATTACCCCCGACTACATCGCCGGTGAAGGCGATGCCACCATCGGCGGATTGCGAGTGCATGTCGGCGGCAAGGCGCGGATTACTTTAGTGGATGGATTGCCGGTTGTTCAAATCTTGGAGTTGAGTTTGCCTATTCCCGGCCCACTTCGCCGCTCGCTTGAAGCTGAAATCCAGACTCAATTGCAGCGAGCGGATGCATTGCCGGTCCGCTTCACTTCCGCCGAATGGCGGGATGGCGAAGTCGTGGTGAAAGGCATTATTCGTTAGAGATCTAACTCATGGTTCAAAATCTGAGTCTCTACCTCCACATTCCTTTCTGGAAGATACGCGCATAAGCGCATAACACGAGATTCGACTCCAACCACTCCCGGCCTCCCGGAAAAGCTGGTTTTTGACTTGGCTCGCTTTGTTTCCCAAATCCAGATCGGAAAGGCAGAGGAGTAGGGGGATGAAAGCAAACAGGCCTGTTGTCCTGGAGTTTGGACAGCGGGCCTGCTGTTTTAACAATGGCCGACTCTTTGCCGACGACTTTCCGAATCGAAGCTGTGTCTCGGTCGGGTTCACTGTTAAATTAGAGCAAATTATTATCGGATTGATGGCAGCATCCTGAGCGGAGTGCGGTGATTTTCCCGCACGTAGTCGAAGGACGCTACCACCAACTGAGCAGTAAACCACTATAGGTACGGACTACTCAGCTTCACGCGTTGTGGCCTGCAAATTTGTTGATGATCGCCGGCTTGCCTGGCGTTCTTACCGTAGCGCGATCAATCGCGCTCCCGCTTGCTTGTCTCTCAGAAACTTTCATCCCAAAGGAAAGGAGGTGATGACTAACCCAAGAAGTTGTGACCAATCGGGCCTGCGTACCCCGGCAGCGCAGGCCACCTAAGCCTGGCCGGGCTTCCCACTGAATTGCGGCTGCCTCGCGGTGGGTGAGAAAGCAAGTCGAGGAAGCTCAGCCTTTCGAGCGCCGCCTACGTCGGCAGAAATGCCGGCGGCGAAACTTTAACTGACAACCAGGCTGCGATGCCCGTCCAAAAACTGGGTTTCAAGAAAGGTAACTGGGATGATGTTCTCAGTCGCCGATGACCGGGGTGGGTCTGGTGCTTGAAAGGAGAACTGAACATGGGTCAGTCAAGCTGGAGAGCGCAAACTCTGCGAGCGCTGGAAGCCATTGATCGCCGAGGCCAATCCAAGCATCAAGCCAAGATTGATCAAGGCCACCAACCGGGTCAAGCAGTCTATGGAATTTACAGTCACGGGGAATTCAACACCGTCTTCGATAAGAGTCTGACCTTCGCTCATTGGATAGATGACCACTACCCTGACATACGTCTCTTTCGGGAGATTACACCAGAGATCGTGGCCGAATTCCTGGCCGAGAAAAGTCAGACTTGCCAGGCCAGCTACGTCAAAACTATGCTCTCGGCGCTCCGTAAACTCCAGGAAGGCATGCTGGCTCAAGGCTGGCTTCACGAAGAGATTGTCTTGGATGAATGGCGGGTGGATAACCAAGGCCAACCCCAGATGCCTCGTGGAGCCTATGCATTCGAAGAAACCCAGGCCCTGGTGGCCGCCGTGAGCCAGGGCAGCGTTGAGTACGGGCAGGCACTCCGGTTTATCCTGTCCAGCGGGGCGCGGATTGATGAAGTCTTCCACTTACGAAGCGACAAGATATTCGTAGCTGAAAAGCGCGTGGAGCTCTTGGGTAAAGGTGGCAAGACACGCAAAATCCAAGTCCTGGACGCCAAAATCTTATCCGAGTTGGATCGCTCGCGCCGATTTATTTATCTGGAGAAAGGGAACGAACGCGTTTGGAAACCGGGCCTTGAAAACACGGTCCGCAAGGCTTGCGATGACCTTGGCATTGAACGCCGAGGGATACATGGCTTCCGCGGATCAGCCGCCTGCGAACTGGTGCGAATTAAGACGGAACTCATGGGGCTCACCGAAGCTCAGGCACGGCGAGAATTGGCGATGTGGCTGGGGCATAATCCGCACCGAACCGAAGTGACCTATGCCTACGTGCCGAAAATGCGTTAGGTGGCGTCTGCATCAATGAGTGCTGATGGAGGGGGCTATACAGAGCTTCTCGAAATTGGAACCAATTCGCCATCTTATGAAAACAGGTGGAGTGGAAAAAGCCTACTGTCTCCAGGAGCCAGATGACGGGATGTGACACGAGGTCGAACTGGCTCAGGAGTCAGTTATTTGACTCCAGCCTGTCGTATCCCCTGGCATCGAATTCTAAGGAAAGCAGCGATGGCAAGGAAAAACTTTGGTTCGCCGGTCTACCAGGCCACGGTCATTATGCAGGCGGGGCAAGCCTTTGGCGAGTTGTGGTATGCGGCGAAGTGGTATGGGCAAGCCCGGTTGCCGAAACGCCAAGCTCAACAGAAGCTCTCGCAGCGGCTGGGGCATCAGCGGCTGGAAGTCCTGAAACGGTATCTTTCCCCAAGCATCGCAGGCAGCGATAACCAGGCAGTCCAGGATCAGGGAGAACCTTTTTGATCAACGCTGGACGGTCCAGCAGTCGCTCGACAAATCGCGACGGGCGAGATAGTTGTATGGCAAGATGAAATAGCGCGACCGCCTCACCCACCCTGAAAGAGTTTGGTCACAATCTCAATCAGTTGCCCCATCGGGCCGCCCAGACCTAACAACGAGATCACCGGGATGACTTGCGTGGAGGCGAATTTGAGGGCCACACTTCGATCAAAGGGCCAGGCTGGGGCTTTGTTCGTGCGCAGGTACAGTTCCTTTAGGGAATCGATCTCATCCAGAATTTTCCGGCGCTCGGCGGTGGGCATGGCGGAGGGGTTGGTGAGGGTGAGGCCATCCAACTGATGGATCCGGCGCGCTAGGCTGTTGAGCGTTTTTTTCAGCCTGGCGCGCTCAGCCAACATCAGGGTATGGACGGTATACATTGGCCAAAAGAAAATGCCCACGCCGCTCACCGCCAGCAGCACGAGCAGCATCTTGACCGGGGACCGAAAACCGACGCTCAACACGTAAGGCGGGAGCAGTTCTTGCCAGTCCGGACTCAGGGTGACGTGTTTGCTGACGATCAACCAGAAACTGGCAAACAACGCCAGCGCCAGGAGCACATACACCATCTTCAGGCAGAGATCGCCAATCGCTTTGAAGCCGCCGCATTGATCGGGGTGCGAGAGTTGGATCTGGAATTCAAAGAACGCCGGCGCGCGATAGATGAACGCCGCCGTCACGAACATTCTGAAGATCAGGCTGCCGATCATGAACAGGGCCGCCAGAAACCCGAGGGCGTTGATCCAATTGGTCAGCCAGACGATGTTCGCATACTGGCCGATGGCGGCTGGTTCATGGCCGGGCGCCAACCGGGCCAGGTCTTCGCCGAAGATCAGGTAGTAATCTACCGCCAGGCCGAGAATGGCAAAGGCGGCGCCCAATAGCAAGCGGGCAGGAGCGTAGAGCCAGCGTTGGTAGGTCTGGACGAAAGCGAGCGCTTGGCCCGGTTCTTTTTCGCTAATCACTTCCTGCTCGGCCAGGGATTCGAACGTCTCCCGCACCGTCTGGAAAAAAACGCGCATGAGCCAGGCCGTGATGACCAAGGTGAGCATGAAGGTCTGATAAATTAGGTCGAACAAACCGGCCAGGAAGAAGCGTGACTTGCCCGGCGGGACGCCCAGGAAGAGCACGGCGAGGAGGTCCAGCCCCAGGGTGAGGAGGAAGGGCAAAGCCACCAGCCACACCGCGCGCCGCACCAACTGGAACTCCGTGGGGCTGCGCAGCGTAGCCAGGTGGCTCAGAATAGAGGTTTCGCTGGAAGTGGCTGAAGTGGTCATATCCGAAGTCCCAAGTCTGAAGTCTGAAGTCCAAAGTCCGAAGTCTGGCGTCCAAAGTCCTTGGACGCCAGACTTCGGACTGATGACTATAGACTTACTCATTTTTCATGCTTCGACGTTCTCTGCTGGCGAGGCCGGCTCTATCCATGCCAGAGTGACATCGGTAATGTATTGTTGCATCGGCGCCGGATTGGCGGCCCCCAGGGTTTCGAATCCATACAGGCTTTCTTTATAGAGCGTCTGCCCTTTGGAGACGAGTTGGGTGACTGTGCGATCATCGCTCAGCCAATCCGCAATCATTTCATGCAATTCGTCATGCGTTGAGTAGGCCGGGCTGCCGGCATTTTCGTAAAGGTCGAGTAAAACTTCATTCGTTGCGCCCGTCGCGATATCTTCGACGAGGTCCTGGGCGTCATCGAGCCATCCGAAGAGGTCCCCCAGTCGTTTGATGGAGACTTCGTAGGCAAACCGGTTCAACTGCTCCGGCCATCCGAGGAAGGTGGTGGGAGTCAGGGCGAGCACCCAGACAATATTTTGTGATTTCGCTTTGAGGATCAAGCGCATCGCGGGATCATAATTCTGACTGCTGGGTGGCATCCGACAGTCAATGGTATCGTACTCGGTGAGCAGGGCGGCTTCGGCCGCCGTTGAAAAATCCTCCCGAACCGATAACGACGACTCTCCCAACCAATACTCCGACTGTTTAATTTTCGTGACGCAGGCGCGGGTAATTTTATAGAGCAGCGAAATTCCCGGATGTTTCCCGGAAAGGTCTTCATCGCTGAGAAAGGCTGCTGGCTCTGGTTCCAGCCAGCTTTTTTTGCTTAGGATCGCCAACAACGGGTCACGTTCGGGAGCAATAATTTCCGGTGCTTCGTCAATGAAGTCATCCAGCATACGCGTGAACATACCAACTAACGCGGTAGCTTCGCGAACCACGCTGGTGCTTGACGAGGCGCCATAAAAACTCTCCTCCAAGGCCTGACCGAACTGCCCACCCATGGCGGCAACGGATGCCAAGCGTTGCAGAAATTTTAATCGCGGGTCATTCTGGATGGTCAGCGTGCAGCGAGCGAAATCCTCCGCCGTAATCCCGGCTGAGGCCACGACGGTTTGCAAGGTCACGGTGCCAAATCGGCGGTATTCTGCAATCCTGTCTTGATAACCGCCCTCAAGACCCGTCTCTTGATTCTTGATGGCCAGCCACTGGCGCCGCACGAATTCCTGATGAAGATCTGATAACCGGCTGCTAATCGACATTTTGTGCTCCTTAAATTTAGTACACTGCAACAGGTGGATTGACAGTAGGTGGAGGTTGAGTCATAGATCCTTCCAGTGAAATCGTTACTGTTGGCCTGCTCGGGTCATTGCTCTCAATAGTGAGTGAGCCGTTTTGCGTTCCTGTCGCTCCGCATTGCACCGTCAAGCGGTGTTCGCCTTGCGGAGGTATTATTAATGGAAGTACAGGCGGTTGAAGGATCGAGAAAACGCTGTTGCTAATGGATATCTTTGTTAGCTCGAGAGGCGCGTGCCCGCTGTTGCGGATCACCAGTGTCGCCTGCGGGGTCATAAAATCGTTGAAAACCAACCGGTCTGGTGGGGTAAGCTCGATATGAATATCTCGTCCGACCAGGGGAATGACGAGAGTTGGCTGGGCAGGATCATTGCTTTGTATCGTCAGATTGGCTTGGCGGAATTCATTCGAGGCCGGCCCGAGACCAAGGGTGAGAGTCTGGGCGCTTCGCGGTGCGATCGTCCAGGGCAAGGGAAGTGGATCAACCAGATAGAAGGCAGCGAGATTGATTGAACGACCGCTGATGACCAGCGGGGCGTCCCCTTTGTTTCTGATTAACAGGGGTAAGGTGACGCGCTTCGGCGCCGGCGCCCCAAAATAGAGCAGCAGCGGCTCCACGACCATATTTGGATATTTGGTGGGGAAGGGTAGTTCCAAAATGGTCACGCTGAAAAAATCGCTTGTGTTACAGACCGTATTATTCCAGGCTTCCAGAGTGAGGGTATGTGAGCCGGCCAGGACATTGGTGACCACCAGCGCATTGGTTGTGAACGTCTTGTGACTGTTCACTTCGTTCGCGTAAACCTTTGCAAATCCTATGGGAACAGAGACATCATCCAGCTTTATAGACATTCCAATATAGTCCAGCAAGAGACTATGACCCGAACCCGAAGCAAATATCAACAGGGTGCCGCCTCCGGTCTCCCAAGGTCCGCTCGTTAAAGGTAGAGGGCCTGGCTTCATATTGAATACTTGAGCGACATTCCACATCGGGTTTTTGATGCTGCCGCTGACCTGGACGGCTCCATTGACTTCGAGGGTCGCCTCCGGCTTGGTGGTCCCGATGCCCACATTGCCGTCATGATCTACGTAGACTGCGCCATCGGGCGCAGCCAGCTCTGCCTGAACCACGTTTAACTCTTTCAGATCGGCCAGCGACGAAAAAACAAAACGACAATCCTCCTGTCGGGCGAAGGCCTTCTTCAACTTGTTCCACTTCACCAGAGCCAGCCGGCCATAATGATGTTCGATTCCATGCGGTGGCTGGGGCACAGGCTTACCCTGGGTATCCTGCGGCCATTCCACCTGGCGGGTGATGGCGCGGGTCGGAAAGAGCCAGTAATCGCCGCTGCGATATTCTTCGCCTTTGCTCACACTGAAGCGTACCTGCACACCGTTTTCAAGGGCGATATCCTTATCGGTGAGAGCGGTGGGGCCGTTGGGATTCTCCCAGCGCCGTATGGTGGGCAGCGTGCCCAGCTTGGCCAGGGAGAAGGAACCGGTAGGCCAGGCCAGCACGGTCAGCTTATTATCCTGAACATCCTGTAACTGGACGAAGAGGCCCGGCTCACCGCGTAACACATGTTCTTCATCACTTAATTCAACCCATTGTGCGGGGGCAAAAGCCGTCTCGGGCTGGCAGCCGATCATGCTAACGGTGATGAGATTGCCAGTAATATCTTCGATTCGTCCGACAACCGTTCCATTGTCCCGCGACCATTTGAAGGTGGGGCCCTTTGAACTTTTGCTGTCGTCGTGGATTTCCACCCGGTAAAGGCAGTTGTCCGGCGTCGCGCCAGCCTTGGCGGCAAACGCGACCATGGAGCCGGTGGTCTCGAGGTTGGTGATCGCGCTGGTGGGTTTCCAGTCAGGGCCGAAGTCTTTGCCGGTGACGGAATCATCCACTTTCTGCAGCCTCAATTGCCAAACGGTCTTGAGGCGCGTTGTCGTTTCGGGTCCGCCCAGCGCTATTTCGCGCAAGGCCGGATCTTCCAACGCTGTGATATGACGCGGCCAGACATCCAGGTAGGCCAGGTAAGTACCGGTCTCCGTCGGTAAAGCAGCCTTGGGAAAATCCGGCTGACCAGAAAAAGCCACCTCCGCTTCGTTTTCGCACATGATCCCATCCACGTAGAGGCGCCCTAGAGATAGCGTAAGATCCTCACCCTCAGCCTTATTGTTGTCCTCATCCTCGG
>Ga0075431_100005989_pt1 | contig 12047 bp, 10 predicted proteins | sample RhiMetdeltSRZDD5_FD_75297 | JGI IMG/M metagenome (GOLD analysis project Ga0075431, IMG submission 75297) | Populus rhizosphere microbial communities from Tennessee, USA - Rhizosphere MetaG P. deltoides SRZDD5 | ecosystem: Host-associated > Plants > Roots > Rhizosphere > Soil | place: USA... | reverse complement strand
GGTCGATCATCCCGACATCCTCGAGTTCATCGACTGCAAGCTGGACGGCGGGATCACGAACTTCAACATCTCCGTGGCCGCCACCGACAAGTTCATGGAGGCGCTGGCCCGCGGCGAGGAGTACGACCTCGTCAATCCGCACACCAGGCAGGTGGTGCAGCGTCTCTCGGCGCGCGAGGTCTTCGAGCGCATCGTCCGCGCCGCGTGGCGCACGGGCGATCCGGGCATGGTCTTCATCGATCGCATCAACGCCAGCCCCGCCAACCCCACGCCCGAGATGGGCCAGGTGGAGGCCACGAATCCCTGCGGCGAGCAGCCGCTCCTGCCGAACGAGGCCTGCAATCTCGGCTCGCTCAACGTCTCGAAGTTCGCGCGGCGCTCGGAGGCCGCCGAATGGTCCGTGGACTGGGACGAGATGGAGCGCGTCGTCCGGCTGGCCGTGCGATTTCTCGACGATGTGATCGAGATGAACCCGTATCCGCTGCCCGAGATCGACCAGACGGTGAAGGCCAACCGTCGCATCGGGCTCGGCATCATGGGCTGGGCGGACCTGCTCTTCATCATGGGCATCCCGTACGACAGTCAGGACGCCATCGACCTCGCCGACCGCCTCATGTCGTTCGTGAAGGAGAAGTCCCACGATCAGTGCGCCAAGCTCGCCGAGGAGCGCGGACCGTTCCCGAACTGGAGCCGGTCGATTTACAAGGACGTCCGTCCGATGCGCAACTCGACGGTCACCACCATCGCGCCCACCGGCACGATCTCGATGATCGCCGGCTGCTCGTCCGGTATCGAGCCGATCTTCGCGCTGGCGTTCCAGCATCGCGTCAAGCAGCCGGACGGCGAGCGCGTGCTGACCTTCGTCAACGAGACGTTCGAGTCGATCGCACGCGAGAAGGGCTTCTTCTCGACCGCGCTCATGGAGGAGATCGCCAAGCGCGGCACGCTGCACGACATCCCGGGCGTGCCCGACGAGGCGGCACGGATCTTCAAGACGTCGCACGAGATCCCGTTCGAATGGCACGTGCGTCACCAGGCGGCCTTCCAGCGCTACACCGACAACGGTGTGTCAAAGACGATCAACCTGCCGAACGACGCGAGCGAGGCCGACGTGGCCGATGCCTACAAGCTCGCGTGGGAGCTCGGCTGCCTCGGCATCACCGTCTTCCGCGACGGCTGCAAGGGCGAGCAGGTCCTCAACGTCGGCATCGGCAAGAAAGACAAGGGGCCGGCGCAATTGCCGACGACGGGGCAGATCGTCATCAAGCCGCGGCCCCACAGCCTGTCCGGCAAGACTTACCGCATGGAGACGCCGATCGGCACCGCGTTCATCACGGTGAACGAGACGCCGGAGGGCGAGCCGTTCGAAGTGTTCGCCCAGGTCGGCAAGGGCGGCTCCGACACGATGGCCGTGGCCGAAGCGCTCGGACGCCTCATTTCGCTCACGTTGAGGCTGCCTTCGCCGCTGTCGGCTCAGCGTCGCCTCGAAGAGGTCATCAGTCAGCTCGCGCGCATCGGCGGAGCTCAGCCGATGGGCTTCGGCGCCGGCAAGATCCTCTCGCTGCCCGATGCGCTCGCTCGCGTGCTGGCCGAGCACACGGGGCAGCTGAAGCAGCCGGGCGCGCCGAGTCAACCGCCGCTCGCCGACGAGCGGCGCAAGATCGGCGACCTCTGCAAGGAGTGTGGGCAGGCGACGTTCGTGTACGAGGAGGGCTGCAAGAAGTGCCTCTCGTGCGGCTTCAACGAGTGCTGAACGCGGCAGCATGCGTGTGAGCCGGCGACGTGGCGCCGCCAGCATCGGAGCCACCCGATGCTGGCGGTGTGGACGGGCTGTCGCGGGTCGTGATGCTAGAATCGCGGCGTGTTCTCCGGCGGCTCGTACGCTGAGGTCGCGCGCTGGCTCAAGATGTTCCTCACCTCACACGCCAAGCGTGAGCATCCCCGCGTGGAAGCAGTGCTCGAGGACGACGACGCGCGCGAGAACGTCTCCTACGCCGCGCGGCTCGTGCTCGACGATCGCACGAGCTCGCTGATGGAATTCGACTACAAGACCGTGGCTGCCCATCGAGGGGAGCTCGCGTGGTGCACGGACCTGGCGCGGCAGGTCCGAGGTGAGGCGAGGCTCCTCCTCGCCGGCAGCGCCTCCGGCAACGTCGCCTCGCGCCCGTAACCGTCCGCTGCGCTGGGCGGCGGCCGGGGACGTCAACGGCTTCCTCGGTCTCGCGCTCGACAACGTCACGCAGCTCGTCATTCTGGCGTCGCTGCTCATCGGCGTCTTCGGCTTCCCCGCGGATCTGGTGGTGGGCCGCATGCTGCCGGGGACGGCCTTCGGAGTGCTCGTCGGTGACCTGGTCTACACGTCGCTCGCGCTGCGTCTGATGCGACGTACGGGCCGCGAGGACGTCACCGCCATGCCGTTCGGCATCGATACGCCGACGCTGTTCGCGATGGTCTTTGGAGTGCTCGGGCCAGTGAAAGTCGCCACCGCCGATCCCGTGCTGGCCTGGAAGGTCGGCATGGCGATCACGCTCGCCATCGGAGTCGTGAAGGCGCTGCTCGCGTTCGCGGGCGACTGGACACGCCGCGCCATTCCGCGGGCGGCGCTGCTCGGCTCCATCGCCGGCGTCGCAATCCTGCTGATCGCGTTCCTGCCCGCGCTCAAGCTCCTGCGCGATCCGCTCGTCGGTCTGGTGGCGCTCGGTGTCCTGCTTTTGGCGCAGCTCGGCGGCGTGCGGATGCCGTTCGGCGTGCCCGGCGCGCTGGCGTCGGTGGTGGCGGGCACGGTGGTCTACTGGCTGCGCGGCGGCGGCGCGCACACGTGGGCTTCGGCAACGGGGCTCGCCCTCCCGTGGCCGACGCTCGGGTGGATCGACGCCTTGCACGCCACGGTGCCGTATCTGGCGGTCGCCCTGCCGTTCGCCCTGGTCACGACCATCGGCGGCATCGACAACACGGAGTCCGCGGCGGCGGCGGGCGACGAGTACCGCACCCGTGACATCCTGCTCACCGAGGCGGGGGCCACCATCCTGGCGGGGCTCTGCGGCGGTGTCGTGCAGAACACGCCGTACATCGGCCATCCGGCGTACAAGGCGATGGGGGCCCGCGCCGCCTACACCCTGGCCACCGGTCTCGTGATCGGCATCGGCGCGATGACCGGCATGCTCGGCTGGCTCGTCGGATTGCTGCCCGAGGCCGCGGTCGTGCCGATCCTCGTCTATATCGGTCTGGAGATCACCGCGCAGGCCTTCCTCGCGTCGCCCGCGCGCCACGGGCCCGCGGTGGCCGCGACGTTCGTGCCGGTCGCCGCCGCGGTAGTGCTGATCGAGCTCGGCGGCGCGCTGGCCGCCGTGGACAAATCGCCGGGCGACCTCACCGGTGATGCGGCCGTGAGCCATCGCGCGCTGCTCGTGCTCGGCAACGGGTTCATTCTGACGTCGGTCCTCTGGGGCGCCGCGCTCGCGTGGATGATCGACAGGAAGCTGCTCCTGACCGCGGCCGCCTTCGCCGTCGCAAGCCTGGCGACGCTGTTCGGCGTGATTCACTCGCCGCTGCCGACGGGCGCGGTCTTCTGGCCGTGGAGCCTCGGCGTCGCGCGCGAGGTCGCCTGGCCCGTGGCCGGAGCCTACGGCGTCCTCGCCGCAACCTCCGCCATGCTGGCGCTGCGCCGCGCGGTCTGACCGAGGACGCGTTTGCCCCGCGTACGCCGCGCGGCTACTATGCGAGGAGTTTCGTCGCCGCTCCGCGGCGGCACGGAAGGGGTGCCTCCATGACGGTCGCCAGCCTCCTCGCCCGAAAAGGCGTCAAGGTCATCACCATTCAACCCGACCAGCAGATCCGTCAGGCTCTGGCGCTGCTCGCCGATCACAACATCGGCGCCGTCGTCGTCGTCGACACCGGTGCGCGGCCGATCGGCATCCTGTCGGAGCGCGACATCGTTCGCGCCGCCGTGCGCGACGAGCGCGGCGTCTTCGACAAGCCGGTCAGCGCGCTGATGACGCGCAACGTGATCGTCGGCGTGCCGCAGGACGACCTCGCGTCCGTGGGCTACACGATGACCGACAAGCGGATCCGCCATCTGCCGGTGGTGGAGCAGGGACGGCTGGTCGGCATCATCTCGATCGGTGACGTCGTCAAAGCCCAGCGCGATCAGTACCAGGGCGAAGTGGACACCCTGCAGTTCCAGCTCATCGCCGAGCAGGACAAGCCGAGGGCGCGCGCCGGATGACGCACCCCGGACGCGAAGGCGCTCCGCTGCGTGTCGCCATCGTGGGGGCCGGACCCACCGGGTTCTACGCCGCCGACCACCTGTTCCGGCAGCCGGGGCTCGTGGTGGAGATCGACATGTACGATCGCGTGCCGACCCCGTACGGTCTCGTCCGCGCCGGCGTGGCACCCGATCACCAGAAGATCAAGTCCGTCACCGGGAGCTTCGACAAGGTGGCCGCGCAGCCGGGCTTCTGCTTCTTCGGCGGCGTGGAGCTCGGACGTGACATCAGCGTCGACGACCTGCGCGCGCACTATCACATGCTGCTCTACACGACCGGCGCCCAGACGGACCGTCGCATGGGGATTCCCGGCGAAGATCTGAGGAACAGTCATCCGGCTACCGAGTTCGTCGCCTGGTACAACGGGCATCCCGACTATCGCCACTTGACCTTCGATCTGTCGCAGGAGCGCGCGGCCATCGTCGGCGTCGGAAACGTGGCCGTCGACGTCGCCCGCATTCTGTCGCGGACGCCGGAAGAGCTCGCCGTCACGGACATCGCCGACTACGCGCTGGAGGCGCTGCGCGCGAGCCGCATCCGCGAGGTGTACCTGCTCGGACGTCGCGGCCCCGCGCAGGCCGCCTTCACGAACCCGGAGGCGAAGGAGCTTGGAGAGCTGGCCGACGCCGATGTGACCGCCGTTCCCGAGGAAGTGGAGCTCGACGACCTCAGCCGCGCGGCCATGGAGCGGACAGGCGACCGGGCGACGAAGAAGAAGGTCGACCTGCTGCAGGCGTACGCGCGACGCACGCCGACTGGCAAGCATCGCCGACTCATCCTGCGGTTCCTGGTCTCCCCCGTCGAGCTGCTCGACGACGGCACCGGTGCGGTGGGTGGCCTGCGGCTCGTCCGGAACAAGCTCTATGCGACCGACACCGGTACACTGCAGCCGAAGCCGACCGGTGAGTTCGAAGACCTGCCCGTCGGCCTCGTCTTCCGCTCGGTCGGCTACAAGGGCGTGGCGCTGCCCGGCGTGCCGTTCAACGACAAGTGGGGCGTGATCCTCAACGAGAAAGGGCGCGTCCTCGACCCGGAGAGCAAGCACCCGGTGGTCGGCGAGTACACGGCGGGCTGGATCAAGCGCGGCCCGACCGGCGTCATCGGCACCAACAAGCCCGACGCCGCCGAGACCGTCGTCTGCATGATGGAGGACCTTGCCGCGGACCGGTATCTGCGACCGCGCGACGCCTCGCCCGCAGCCGCGGAGCGTCTCGTGCGCGCCCGACAGCCGCTGTGCTTCTCATACCAGGACTGGCTGCAGCTCGACGAGATCGAGGTCGGACGTGGCAAGGAAACCGGACGGCCGCGTGTGAAGTTCACCAGAACAGACGACATGCTCGCGGCGCTTGGCCGCCAGTCCGGGGCCCCGCGACGCGAATAACGGCTTGACCGCGTTCGTCCGAGATGTATCTAATGACGGAGCTAGTGAACCTCGTCACAACGTGCGGAGAGGAGATCCCATGAGGGCGTGCCTGAGGTCATTGATCGTCATCGCCGCCGCGGCCGTGGTCGGCGCCGGCGCCGTGTCTGCCGTGTGGGCGCAGAGCGAGTGGAAGGCCCCGGCCGACGCCAAGGCGATGAAGAACCCACGCGCCGACAAGAAGGCCGACAAGAAGGAGATGGCCGAAGCCAAGAAGCTCGTCGAGACCAACTGCCAGTCGTGCCACGGCAGCGGCAAGGGCGACGGCCCGGCCGCGGCCGCGCTGCCGCCGCCCAAGCCGGCGGACTGGACGTCGGCGAAGGTCGCCGCCGAGACGGACGGCGAGATCTTCTGGAAGATCTCCAACGGTCGCGGTGCCATGCCACCGTGGAAGCACTTGCCAGAGAAGGATCGCTGGGATCTGGTGAACTACATCCGCACGCTGCAGAAGAAGTAACGAGTCGGATCGCGAGTGAACGCCTCGCCGCTCGCCGGCGGGGCGTTCGTCTGTTGAGCGAGCGTGCGTCTCGCCACCATCGACCTCGGCACCAATACCGTGCGGCTGCTCGTCGCGGACGCCGAGCCCGGCGCGACGACGTGGCGCGTCGTCGATCAACATCAGCGAGTCACCCGGCTCGGTGAGGGAAGTCGCATCGCCGGTCGGCTGGCGGACACGCCCGCGGCCCGCACCACCGCGGTCGTCGTCGACTACGTCGAGCGCGCGCGTCGCGCGGGAGCGACACGGGTCGCGATCGTCGCCACCAGCGCCGTCCGCGAGGCGGAAAACGGCGCGGAGTACGCGGGGCTCCTGACGCGAGCGACCGGCGTGCGCGTCCGCGTGATCAGCGGTGAAGAGGAAGCCCGCCTCACGTTGCGCGGCATCGTCCATGGCGTGGGTCCCGGACTCGGCACGACGCTCGCCTTCGACATCGGCGGCGGCTCCACGGAGTTCATGCTCGCGCGCGCGGGCGCGCTGGTGGCCACGCAGAGCGTGCGACTCGGCGTGGTCCCACTCGCCGAGCGCCATCCGCTTGTCGCGGCCGGCGAGGACGACGAGTACCGCGCCCTCGCCGACGCCGTCGCCCGGCAGCTGTCGCGCGAGCTGGCGCCGCCGATCGTCGGCACCGCCGTGGATCGACTCGTCGGCAGCGCGGGCACCGTCACCACGCTCGCGGCGCTCGACCTCGGTCTCGCCGCCTATGATCCCGCTCGCGTGCAGGGCCACGTGCTCACGCGCGCCGCGATCGAGCGCCAGCGCGTGCGCCTGGCCGCACTCGACGTGGCCGGCCGCGCCGCGCTCCCGTGCCTCGAGCCGGGCCGCGCCGATCTCATCCTCCCCGGCGTGGCGATCGTCGGGGCCACGCTGACCCGGGTCGGCTGCGAGCGGCTCACGGTCAGCGATGCGGGTCTCCGGGAAGGTCTGCTGGCCGCGATGCTGACCGGCGCAATTTGACACCTCCGGGACCGCCGACTATGCTACTTGAGCAAGATGGATGAGATCGCAGTACTGGTGCTCAATCACACCTTTGAGCCGCTGCATTTCACCAACGCCCGTCGCGCCATCACCCTGCTCCTGGCCGGAAAAGCCGAACCGGTGGAGGCCTCTCCGCGCGTGATCAGGTCGCCGTCACGCGCGTTTCCGCTACCGGCCGTGATCAGATTGGCGATGTACATCCGCAAGCCGTTCCTCGATCGCGTCGCGTTCAACAAGAAGAACATCCTCCGCCGTGACGGCTACACCTGCCAGTACTGCAATCGCCGCGGCGAGCGGCTGACCGTCGATCACATCCTGCCGCGCTCTCGCGGCGGCGATACGACGTGGACCAACGTGGTGGCCGCCTGCCTGCGCTGCAATTTGAAGAAGGGCAACCGCCTGCCGGACGAGGTCAACATGCGGCTGATCCGGGAGCCCGTGCACCCGAAGTTCGTCTTCTCCACCCACATGCTGCGGCATCCGCACGCGCATTCGCTGCTGGACTCGTGGCGCAAGTACCTGCTGGCGATTCCCACGCCGTCCTGACCGGCCCCCCCGCCACGTTTCGGCTGTCCTCCGAGTACGCGCCGCGCGGCGATCAGCCGCGCGCCATCGAGGATCTGACGCGTGTCGTGACGGCGGGCCGCCGCCACTCGGTGCTGCGCGGCGTGACGGGATCGGGCAAGACGTACACGATGGCCAACCTCATCGCGAACGTGGGGCGGCCGGCGCTCGTGCTGTCGCCGAACAAGACGCTGGCCGCGCAGCTGTTCAGCGAGTTCAAGGCCTTCTTCCCGACGAACGCCGTCGAGTACTTCGTGTCGTACTACGACTACTATCAGCCGGAGGCCTACATCCCGCAGTCGGATACCTACATCGAGAAGGACGCGCTGGTGAACGACGAGATCGATCGCATGCGCCACTCGGCCACGCGGTCGCTGCTCGAGCGGCGGGACGTGGTCGTGGTCGCCTCGGTGTCGTGCATCTACGGCATCGGCGCGCCGGAGACCTACCAGCAGATGCACCTGTCCATCGGCGCCGGCGACACCCTCGATCGCGACGAGATCGTGCGTCGGCTGGTGGCCGTCCAGTACGAGCGGAACGACTACGACTTCCACCGCGGCACCTTCCGCGTGCGCGGCGACGTCGTGGAGATCTTTCCCGCCAACGAGGACACGGTCGCGCTGCGCGTGGAGCTGTGGGGCGATACGGTGGAGGCGATCCACCGCATCGATCCGCTGCGCGGCGTCGTGCTGGAGCGGCTACACGAGGTGCACGTCTATCCGGCCAGCCATTACGTCACACCGGCCGAGCAGCTCGAGCGCGCGCTGGGGACGGTGCAGGAGGAGCTGGGCGAGCGGCTCGGGTTCCTTCGCGGCCGGCAGCGGCTCCTGGAGGCCCAGCGGCTCGAGCAGCGCACACTGTTCGACATGGAGATGCTCCGCGAGCTCGGCTACTGCCACGGCATCGAGAACTATTCGCGGCACCTCACCGGCCGCCGTCCCGGCGAGCCCCCGCCGGTGCTCATCGATTACCTGCCGAAGGACGCGCTCGTGATCATCGACGAGAGCCACGTGGCGGTGCCGCAGGTGCGCGGGATGTACTACGGCGACCGGTCGCGGAAGGAGGCACTGGTCGAGTACGGTTTCCGGCTGCCCTCGGCGTTCGACAACCGGCCGCTGACGTTCGAGGAGTTCACACGCCTCGTCGGACAGACGGTGTACGTCTCCGCCACCCCGGGCGAGTACGAGCTGCGCCTGGCCGGGGACGCCGTCGCCGAGCAGGTGATCCGTCCCACCGGATTGATGGATCCGCAGATCACGGTGCGTCCCGCCGGCGATCAGGTGGACGACCTGCTGCACGAGATCCGCGCCCGCGCCGAGCGCGACGAGCGCGTCCTCGTCACCACGCTCACGAAGCGGATGGCCGAGGATCTCACCGAGTACTATCAGCAGCTCGGGCTGCGGGTCCGCTACCTGCACTCGGACATCGACACCCTCGATCGTGTGGCCACCATCCGCGATCTGCGGCTCGGCAAGTACGACTGCCTGATCGGCATCAATCTGCTCCGGGAGGGCCTGGACATTCCCGAGGTGTCGCTGGTGGCAATCCTCGACGCGGATAAAGAGGGATACTTGCGGTCCGGCACGTCGCTGATCCAGACCGCCGGCCGCGCCGCACGCAACGTGAACGGCGAGGTGATCATGTACGCCGATCACGTGACCGACTCGATGGCCGAGACGCTCCGCGAGACCGAGCGGCGCCGCACCATCCAGGCCGCGTACAACGCCGAGCACGGCATCACGCCGGAGTCGATCCGCTCGTCGATCCGCGAGCTCCTCCAGACGATCTACGAGCGCGATTACGTCACGGTCGAGGCGGAAGCGCCGGCGGTGGAGACATTCGACTCGCCAGGCGACCGCGAGCGCCGGGTCGCCGAGCTCGAGGCCCAGATGAAGGACGCCGCCCGCCGCCTCGACTTCGAGCGCGCCGCCGAGCTCCGCGACAAGATCCGCAGCCTGAGACGCCAGCAAGTCAGCGCGTTGTAGGCCACCGCGCGCTCGCTACAATACTGATGTGAGCACGCCCCTCGAAGACAAGCTCGCCCGCCTGCCGGACCGTCCCGGTGTCTACCTCTACCGGGACGGCAAGAACCAGGTGGTCTACGTCGGCAAGGCCGCGTCGCTGCGGAGCCGCGTGCGCTCGTACTTCCAGGACGCGCGTCCGCGCGACGCCAAGACCGACGCGCTCGTCCGGCAGATCGCCGACCTCGAGTACATCGTGACCGACAACGAGCTCGAGGCGCTGATGCTGGAGGCGAACCTCGTCCGCCGGCACCGGCCTCGCTACAACATCATCCTGCGCGACGACAAGCATTACCCGTTCTTGAAGCTGACGACCACCGAGCCGTTCCCGCGGCTGGTCGTCGCACGCCGGGTGGCGAGCGACGGCGCCACCTATTTCGGGCCGTTCTATCCGGCGACGGCCATGCGCGAGACGCTGCGGCTGACGCGCCAGCTCTTCCCGCTCCGCACGTGCTCCATCGAGATCGACGGGAAGCTGCCGCGGCCGTGCATCCAGTACGCGATCCATCGCTGCAATGCTCCGTGCACCGGCTGGGAGACGCAGGAGGGGTACGCGCAGACCGTGCGCGAGGTGCAGCGGTTCCTCGAGGGCAAGAACGACGACCTGGCGCTCACGCTGACGCGCCAGATGGAGGAGGCGGCCGCCGAGCTGAAGTTCGAGCGCGCCGGCGTGCTGCGCGACCAGGTCCAGTCGCTCAACAAGGTGCGCGAGCGCCAGAAGATCATCTCCACCGACGAGGTGGACCAGGACGTGCTCGGCGTGGTGCGGCAGGGCAACGACGCCTGCGTGCAGCTCTTCTTCGTGCGCAAGGGCCGGCTGGTCGGCCAGGAGGCGTTCTTCTTCGACAAGGTCGCCGGGTGGACGGACGGCGAGATCCTGTCGGCCTTCGTCCGGCAGTTCTATGCAAAGCCGGTGACGCCTGCCCCCGAGGTGCTCGTCTCCGAGGAGATCCCGGAGCGCGAGCTCATCGAGCAATGGCTCGGCGGCATCGCGCGGCGACGGGTGCAGGTGCTGGCGCCGCAGCGCGGCGGCAAGCGCGAGTTCGTCGCCATGGCCGAGTCGAATGCGGCGATCGCGCTCCAGAACCATCTGTTGTCGCGCGGCAACCGCCAGCAGGCGGTGCTCGAGGAGCTCCAGCGCGCGTTGAACCTGCCCGGGCTGCCGAACCGCATCGAAGGCTACGACATCTCCAACATCCAGGGCACCGAGCAGGTTGGCTCGATGGTGGTGTGGGAGAACGGCGCGATGAAGAAGGACGACTACAAGCGCTTCAAGGTCCGCACGGTGGAGGGCGCCGACGACTTCGCGTCACTGCGCGAGGTGTTGAGCCGCCGATTCGCGCGTGCGCTCGAGCTCGGCACCGTGCTCCCCGATCTCGTGCTCATCGACGGCGGACGCGGTCAGCTGAACGTCGGGCTGCAGGTCCTGCAGGACCTCGGGCTCGATTACATCCCGATCATCTCGCTCGCCAAACAGCAAGAGGAGGTCTACCAGGGGGACAGCCGTGAAGCGCTCCTGCTCGACCCCACATCGCCTGCGCTCCACACGCTGCAGAAGATCCGCGACGAGGCGCACCGGTTCGCGGTCACATACCACAAGAAGCTGCGGAGCCAGCGCACGATCCAGTCGGTGCTCGATGCGATCCCCGGCGTTGGTCCGACCATTCGAACCAGCTTGCTGAAAACGCTGGGTTCCGCGCGCCGCGTGCGCGAGTCCTCGGTCGCGGAGCTCGCCGCGGTTCCGAAGGTCACACCGCGCATGGCGCAGAAGATCTACGAGCACTTTCATCCCGCCGAGGTCGAGGACCGGCGGCCGGAACCGACGACCCCGGATCGTGGTTGAATGGTCGCGCGCCGAACCGCGTCTAACTCCTGGCGCACCAAGGGGGTGACTTCGACCATGAAGAAGATGTTCACGGCTGTGGCGATCGCAGTGAGCCTCGCGCTCACGAGCGGCGTGGCCCTCGCGAGCTCCTGCCCGAAGGTGATCAAGCAGGGGCGTGATGCGGCGGCGACGATGAAGGCGGATGACCCGAAAGTCAAACGCGCCGTTGCCAAGCTCGACGATGCCCAGAAGCTCCACGACTCCGGCAAGCACGCGGAGTCGCTGGCGAAGGCCAACGAGGCCCTCGCCGATCTCGGCGTGAAGAACTGACCGGAATGGGGGGCCCCGAACTGGCCCCCCATTCCCCCTAGACCATATGGAAGGACCGGCCTGACCTATCGCATATACGTGGGTTGTTCCGGGACCGGAACAGAGCCACAGGCGAAAGGAGGCCGGTCATGGCCATTACACACGTCGC
>Ga0075431_100005986_pt1 | contig 12049 bp, 11 predicted proteins | sample RhiMetdeltSRZDD5_FD_75297 | JGI IMG/M metagenome (GOLD analysis project Ga0075431, IMG submission 75297) | Populus rhizosphere microbial communities from Tennessee, USA - Rhizosphere MetaG P. deltoides SRZDD5 | ecosystem: Host-associated > Plants > Roots > Rhizosphere > Soil | place: USA... | reverse complement strand
GCGGCAATGCGCGTGAAATCGCGAAAGCCGCCCGCCGAATACTTGATCACTTCCGAATTGGTGACCTCCTCGAGATCCGCCGCCGTCGCCACGATGTTGTAGGCGATGAGATGCGGCAGATGGCTGGTGATGGCGAGCGCGAGATCATGATGGTCGGGTGTCATCCGGTCGACATGCGATCCCAAGGCCCGCCACAGCGCTTCGAGCCTCTCGACCGCCTTGGGATCGCTGCCTGGCGGCGGTGTCAGAATGCACCAGCGGTTCTCGAACAGCTCGGCAAAACCTGATCGCGGCCCCGACTGCTCGGTCCCGGCGATCGGATGCCCCGGGATGAAGTGCACCCCCTGCGGCACATGCGGCCCGACATCGCGCACCACCGCTCCCTTGACCGATCCGACATCGCTCAGGATCGCTCCCGGCTTCAGCACGTCGGCGATCGCCGCCGCGACTTCGGCATAGGCCCCGACCGGCACGCACAGCACCACCAGGTCGGCACCCTTGACCGCCTCGGCCGCGGTCTCATGCACGCTGTCGACGATGCCCAATTCGCGCGCCGTTGCCCGCGTCGCCTCGCTCTTGGCGAAACCGGAAATGTGGCGCGCCAGCCCGCCGCGGCGGATCGCATGCGCCATCGACGAGCCGATCAGCCCGATGCCGATCAGCGCCACATGATCGAACAGCTGCGGCGACTGCTCGGCGCTCATGACGGCTTCCGGCGGAAGGCGGCAAGCGCCTCGACCACCGCCCGGTTCGCCTCCTCGCTGCCGACCGACAGCCTCAAGGCTTGTGGGATTCCATAGGCCTCCATGCGCCTGAGGATCAGCCCCCGAGCGCTGAGAAACCGGTCGGCGCTTTCGGCATTGCGGCCTTGATCGTCCCGAAAATGCACGAGCAGGAAGTTGCCGGCGCTCGGCGTGACCTCATAGCCGAGCGCCGCGATCTCCTGGGCGAGCCAGGGCAGCCAGCGATCATTATGGGCGGTTGCCCGTTCGAGATGCGCAGCATCCTTGAGCGCCGCCACCGCCGCGGCAATGGCCGGCGCGCTGACATTGAACGGCCCGCGAATCCGGTTGAGCACCGCCGCGACCTCGACCGGGCAATAGGCCCAGCCGATCCTGAGCGCCGCCAGTCCGAATGCCTTCGAGAAGGTTCGCGTCATCACCACATTGTCGTGATCGAAGACGAGCGCGACCCCGGCTTCGTAATCATTGCGGCGGACATATTCGGCATAGGCTGCATCGAGCACCAGCAGGCAGTCGCTCGGCAACGCCCGATGCAGCCTCTTCACCTCCTCGAACGGCAGATAGGTGCCGGTCGGATTGTTGGGATTGGCCAGGAACACCATGCGGGTGCGCCGACTGACGGCGCTCAGAATCTGGTCAACGTCAGCGGTGAAATTGCGCTCCTTCGCCACCACCGGCGCCGCCCCGTTGGCGCGGATCGCGATCGGATAGACCAGGAACCCGTGCTCGGTGTGCACCGCCTCGTCGCCCGCCCCGAGATAACCATGCGCCAGGAGCTGGATGATCTCGTCCGATCCCGCCCCGCACACGATCCGATCGGCATTGAGCCCGTAGCGCTCGGCAATCGCCTGGCGCAATTGGACCGCCGATCCGTCCGGGTAGAGATGCATGTGCTGCGATGCCGCAGCGAAGGCGCGGAGTGCCTCGGGACTCGGCCCGATCGGCGACTCGTTCGACGAAAGCTTGAAGACGCGACCAGCTGACGCCGATCCGCTCTTGCCCGGCACATAGGGCGAAATATCGAGAATGCCCGGCCGTGGCGCGGGCTTTGACGCCGTCATGGTGACCTCACCTCGAGCGGGCTCGGATAGCGGCCCACGACGGTCAGCGCAAGCAGGTCGTTGCTACGCCGGAGCCCGATCAGCGGATGCTCCGACTCCGACAGGAAGCCGGGGAGGCTGGTCAGCCGGTGCCCGTCCTCGGTCTGCAAGTCCCACAGCGGCGCCGGCACGAAATCGCGCGGCAGCCGTCCCGAGGTCACGACCAGAGTCTCGTCGGCGCCGGTGCGCTCGGCCAAGGCATGGCCGATCACCACCGCAGCGGGATGGCCGCCGTCGGAGAGCAATGGCAGCACCCCGATCACCGAGGCATCGCCCCCCGCCTTTTCGAGGAACGGCTGCACCCAATAGCCACCCACCGGCACCACCGCCACTTCCGCCGCACGCTCGCGCACCGCCTTGAGCGCTGCTTCCTCATCGGGCACCGCGGCGACCGGGATGGTGCCGAAATGATCGCGGATCTGCGAGCGCATCTCCGGATCGGCGAACAGCTGCTCGGGGCAGCGCACCACGGCAGGCGCTTGCAGCAATGTCGAGGCCGAGATGATCCGCCGCCAGATCTGCACCACCACCGCCGGCGGCACCGTTCCGCTGGCCCGCTCCAGTAGCCGGCGCAGAATCGCCGACTCGCGCGCCGGCCTGACCGGCGAGCCGGTCGAATTCCCTGGCTCCTGCGACTTGATCTGGCGGATCAGCCGGCTGGCATTGAACCGCTGCTCGAGCAGGCTGAGGATCCTGAGATCGATCTCGTCGATCTCGCGACGGGCATCTTCGAGCGTGAGCAACGGCGAACGAGGCTGATCCATGGGCTGGCCTTCAAGGCATGCTCGACTGTTGCTGACGACTGCGCCGAAGCGACGGCACCGGTATGAGGCGCGGCTTGAGCACCGGTATCAGCCGCTTCACCCGCTTGCCGCGCGAGATGGCATAGACCTGCTTCACCGCCTCGACGACGATCAGCCCGGCAAATCCCGGCGAGATCCACAACCCCACTCGCTCGAAGGCCGGCGCCGAGCGGATCAGGAAGCTGCGGCCGATCGGCGGCGCAAACAGCGCATAGGCCCATCCTGTCGGCGTGAAGGCGGCATCGCGCAGGAGATCGGTGAACTGGCTGCGCGAGAACGGCCGGCCATGGCCGAACGGCGTCGAGTCGAACCGTGCCCACATGCCCCGCCGGTTGGGAACGACGAACAGCGCCCTGCCCTGCGGCGCCAGCACCCGCCACAGCTCGCGCAGGAGATCGGGGAGTTGATCGGTGAGCTCGAGCCCATGCACCACCAGCGCCAGATCGATCGAGGCATCGGGGAGCGGCAGGTCGCCCTCCTCGACCAGCGCCGCCGCATTGAGACCGCTTTGCGGCCAGTGCATCACCCCCTGGCGCGCCGGCATGAAGGCGAACACCCGCTCCGCCTCGGCCCGCCACGGCTCGAGAAAGGGGATGGCATAGCCGATCCCCAGCACCCGCGCCCCCTGCCCCGGCCGGAACCGCGAGCGAATTCGGTGCGACAGCATCCGCCGCGTCATCTGGCCGAGCGGGCTTGCGTAGAATTCCCTGAGATCGACGACATCCAGCATCGGGATTCGGGTATTTGCCTAGGTCTCGCTGGAGGCTATCACAGTCGTTCAAACAAACGATAAGGAAGCCCCATGTCAGAGCTCGACATACATCAATTCCTCTGCCGCGAGGACAATTTCGGTGTTCTCCTGCGCGACAAGGGCTCCCCGGCATGCGCCGCCATCGATGCCCCTGAGGAAGCCGCCATCGAGAAGGCGCTGCGCGACACCGGCTGGAAGCTGACCCACATTCTGGTCACCCACCACCATGACGACCATGTCGCCGCCATCCCGGCCCTCAAGGCCCGCCACGGTGCCAAAGTGGTGGCAAACCGGGCCGATTCCCGGCGTATCCCCGGGGTCGACGAGACTGTCGAGCCCGGCCAGACCTACGACTTTGCCGGCCACAAGGCCGCGATCGTCGACACCCCCGGGCACACCAGGGGTCATATTGCCTGGCATTTTGCGCCTGATGGTGTGGTGTTCGTCGGCGACACCCTGTTCTCGCTCGGCTGTGGCCGGGTGATCGAGGGCACCATGGCCGAAATGTGGAGATCGCTCGACCGGCTGCGCAGCCTCCCCGGTGAGACGAAGGTCTATTGCGGCCACGAATATACGCTCGCCAATGCCCGCTTTGCGCTCACCGTCGATCCGGACAATCCTGACCTTGAGGCCCGCGCCGCCGAGGCCGCCAGCGAGGTCAAGGCCGGGCGCCTGACGCTCCCCGTCACCATTGCGGCGGAGCGCCGCGCCAATCCGTTCCTCCGCCCCGAGGACAAGGCGATCCGTCAGCACCTCGGCCTTGCCAGCGCCGCCGACGCCGATGTCTTCGCCGAGCTCCGCCGCCGCAAGAACGCATTTTGAGGCAGTCGGCAGAGAGGCAGTAGGCCGTGACCTGCGCTCAACGCCCTGCCTACTGCCTAATGCCTACTGCCTTCCTTCACGCCATATACTGCCCGCCATTCACCGTCAGCGTCGAGCCGGTGATGAAGGACGCCGCGTCCGACGCCAGGAACACCACGCAGCGCGCCACTTCCTCGGGCTCGCCCAGCCGCCCGGTCGGAATCAGCGGCAGGATCCGCTTCTCCAGCACATCGGCGGCGATCGCCCGCACCATCTCGGTGCCGATATAGCCTGGCGCGATGGCATTGACAGTGATGCCCTTGGCGGCGCCCTCCTGCGCCAGTGCCTTGACGAAGCCCATGTCGCCGGCCTTGGCGGCCGAGTAGTTGACCTGCCCCATCTGGCCCTTCTGGCCATTGATCGAAGAGATGCAGATCACCCGGCCGAAGCCTTGCGTTCGCATGCCCTCCCACACCGGCCGCGTCATGTTGAACAGCGAATTGAGATTGGTGTTGACCACCTCGTTCCATTGCTGCGGCGTCATCTTGTGGAACATCGCATCGCGGGTAATGCCGGCATTGTTGACCAGGATCTCGACCGGCCCATCCTCCTTGGCGATCGCCTCGAGATGGCTGGCGCAGGCATCGTAATTCGACACGTCCCATTTCCGGGTGGCGATGCCGGTCTCCTTGCCGAAGCGCTGCGCCACCTCGTCATTGCCGGCATAATTGGCGATGACCTTGTGGCCTTCGGCCTTGAGCGCCTTGGAAATTGCCGCACCGATGCCGCGGGTCCCACCCGTCACGATCGCCAGCCGCGCCATTCGACCCTCCTCCCTTTTGGTCTTGTTGTCAGTTTTTGATTTTGTTGTCAGTCGCGCTCGACGCACATGGCGATGCCCATGCCGCCGCCGATGCACAGCGTCGCCAGGCCCTTATGCGCCTTGCGCTTCTGCATCTCGTGCAGCAGCGTCACCAGCACCCGGCCGCCCGAGGCGCCGATCGGATGACCGATGGCGATCGCCCCGCCATTGACATTGACGATGTCGGTGTCGAAGCCAAGCTCGCGATTGACCGCGCAGGCCTGTGCCGCGAAGGCCTCATTGGCCTCGATCAGGTCGAGGTCCTCCGCCTTCCAGCCGGCCCGCTTCAGCGCCAGCCGCGATGCCGGGATCGGACCCGTTCCCATGATTGCCGGGTCGACGCCGGCATGCGCCCACGACACGATCCGGGCAAGCGGCTTGAGGCCACGCCGCGCTGCTTCCTTCTCCGGCATCAGCATCACCACTGCTGCGCCGTCATTGATGCCTGACGCATTGGCCGCCGTGACCGAGCCGTCCTTGTCGAAGGCCGGCTTGAGCTTCGCCACCGACTCGAGCGTCACGCCCGGCTTGATATACTCGTCCTCGCTCACCACCACATCGCCCTTGCGCGTCTGGATGGTCACCGGGACGATCTCGTCCTTGAACCTGCCGCCCTTCTGCGCCGCCTCGGCCTTGTTCTGCGACTTGACGGCGAAGCTGTCCTGCTCCTCCCGCGTGATCTGCCATTGCTTGGCGATGTTCTCGGCGGTGTTGCCCATGTGATAGCCGTTGAAGGCATCCCACAGCCCGTCCTTGATCATCGTGTCGATGAGCTTGTAGTCGCCCATCTTCACCCCGTCGCGCAGATGGGCGCAATGCGGCGCCTGGCTCATCGATTCCTGGCCGCCCGCCGCCACGATCCTGGCATCGCCGCTGGTGATCTGCTGCAGGCCGAGCGCCACCGCGCGCAAGCCGGAGCCGCACAGCTGGTTGACGCCCCAGGCCGGGCTCTCGACCGGGATGCCGGCCCCGATCGACGCCTGCCGCGCCGGGTTCTGGCCGGCACCGGCAGTCAGGATCTGGCCCAGGATGACCTCCTCGATCTCGGCCGGATCGAGCTTCGCCCGTTCGATCGCCGCCTTCAATGCCACCGTGCCGAGCGCCGAGGCCGGCAATGACGCAAGCGCGCCGTTGAACGAGCCGACCGGCGTGCGCACCGCCGCAACGATAGCGACTGACTTGTCAGCAACCGACATCTCGTAGGTCCTCCTTGGATGATGCCGCCAATATCGGCCGGGGTGCCGAGGAGTTCAATGGGCTGTCCTTCGGCCCGGCTTGCCCCGCCGCAAGCCCACCCTTTTGCACTTGCAATTGTCTGCCCTGCGGCGCAACAATTTCGCGGAAAAGTTGGGATCTTGAAGGGACTTCCGCCTTGGGCACCCCCGAAGCAGCCAGCGACAATTCGACGAGCGATGCCCCGGTGGTCATCAAGAAATACGCCAACCGCCGCCTCTACAACACCTCGACCAGCAGCTACGTCACCCTCGACGATCTCGCCGAGATGGTCAAAAAGGGCACCGATTTCTCGGTCTATGACGCCAAGACCGGCGAGGACATCACGCGTTCGGTGCTGACCCAGATCATCTTTGACGAGGAGAACAAGGGGCAGAACCTGCTGCCCATCCGTTTTCTGCGCCAGCTGATCCGCTTTTACGGCGACAGCATGCAGGCCTTCATCCCGAGCTATCTCGAATTCTCGCTCGAATCGCTGACCCGCGAGCAGGAGCGGTTTCGCCAGCAAATGATGGAATCCTTCGGCGGTGAGCCGTTCCGCGCCATGGAGGAGCAGGCACGGCGCAATGTCGCGATGTTTCAGCAGGCCGTGCAGATGTTCAATCCATTTGCCGTGCCGCCGGCGACCAACCCGGTCGATGCCGCGACCCCTGCGGCGGCCGCAGGCACTGGGCCGAGCGAGCCCGCCGCCTCGCCCCAGGAGGACATCCGCGCCCTCAAGGAAGAGCTGAAGGCGGTGCAGCGCCAGCTCGAGCAGCTCGCGGCCACCCGCAAGGGCTGACCCCTCCCTTCGCCTCACTCTCGCTCGCACATGACAAAAAGTCATGCCCGTGACCATTTTGTCATTCGCAGGCCGGGCCGCCGGCAAGGTACAGATATGACAAAGCATTCAGGAGGAATTCAGCCATGGCGGCTCCCAAAAGCGACATTGAAATTGCCAGGGCCGCCAAGATGCGGCCGATCCAGGACATCGGCGAGCGTCTCGGCATACGGGCCGAGTACCTCATTCCCTATGGTCATACCAAAGCCAAGGTCAGCCTGGACTACATCGAGTCCTTGAAGGACCGTCCCGACGGCAAGCTGATCCTCGTCACCGCCATCACCCCGACACCCGCCGGCGAGGGCAAGACCACCACCACGGTCGGCCTGGGCGATGGTCTCAACCGCATCGGCAAGCGTGCCGTCGTCTGCCTCCGCGAGCCCTCGCTTGGCCCTTGCTTCGGCATGAAGGGGGGCGCTGCCGGCGGCGGCTACGCCCAGATCGTGCCGATGGACGATATCAACCTGCACTTTACCGGAGATTTCCACGCCATCACCACCGCCCACAATCTCCTCTCGGCGATGATCGACAACCACATCTATTGGGGGAACGAGCTCGGCATCGACTCGCGCCGCGTCGCCTGGCGGCGGGTGCTCGACATGAACGATCGGGCGTTGCGCGAGATCGTCTGCTCGTTGGGCGGCATCGCCAATGGCTATCCCCGCGAGGCCGGGTTCGACATCACGGTCGCCTCGGAGATCATGGCCATTCTCTGCCTTGCGACCTCGCTCGAGGATCTCGAGCGGCGTCTGTCGCAGATCGTCGTCGCCGCCCGCCGCGACAAGAACCCGCTCCTCGCCAGGGATCTGAAGGCGCCCGGCGCCATGACCGTGCTGCTCAAGGATGCGCTGATGCCGAACCTGGTGCAGACGCTGGAGAACAATCCGGCCTTTGTCCACGGCGGCCCGTTCGCCAACATCGCCCATGGCTGCAATTCGGTGATGGCGACCAAGGCCGGCCTTAAGCTTGCCGACTATGTCGTCACCGAGGCCGGCTTCGGTGCCGATCTCGGTGCCGAGAAGTTCATCGACATCAAGTGCCGCAAGGCCGGTCTTTCCCCGTCTGCCGCCGTGGTGGTGGCGACCATCCGTGCACTGAAGATGCATGGCGGTCTCACCAAGGAGGAGCTCAAGACCGAGAACGTCGCGGCGCTGAAAAAGGGCTTGTCCAATCTCGGCCGTCATCTCGAGAACCTGAACAAATTCGGTCTGCCGGTCGCCGTCGCCATCAACAACTTCATCACCGACACCGAGGCCGAGGCGGCGGCGATCAAGGAGTTCTGCGCCGACAAGGGCGTCGAGGCGTTTCGCTGCACCCATTGGGCCGAGGGCTCCAAGGGCACCGAGGCGCTGGCCCGCCATGTCGTCACCCTGGCCGAAGGCTCGAAGCCCGTGCTCAAGCCCCTTTATGGCGACGACCTGCCGCTGTGGGAGAAGATCAAGACCATCGCCAAGGAGATCTACCGGGCCGACGACGCCGTCGCCGACACCTCGGTCAGGAACCAGCTCCGCGAGTTCGAGGCTCAAGGCTACGGCAAGTTCCCCATCTGCATGGCCAAGACGCAATACTCCTTCTCGACCGATCCCAATCTTAAAGGCGCGCCGAGCCACCATGTCGTGCCCATCCGCGAGGTGCGGCTCTCTGCCGGCGCCGAGTTCGTCGTCGCGATCTGCGGCGATGTCATGACCATGCCGGGCCTGCCCAAGGTGCCCTCGGCCGAGGTCATCGGCCTCGACGAGCAGGGGCAGATCGTTGGGTTGTTCTAGTGAGTAGGCAGTAGGCAGTAGGCAGATCACCGCTCACTGCCTATTTGCCTAATGCCGACTGCCTCTGTCTGCACACTATCCGTTACGCGCTCCGAAAGTTGCCGGATCCACATTCGCCCCGCAGATCACCACTCCGATCCGCTCTTGGGCGTGGGGCTGGTAGCGGCCCGACAACAACGGCGCGAGCGCCGTCGCCCCGCCGGGCTCGGTGATGAGCCTGAGATTGTCCCACAGCCAGGCCTGAGCGGCGACGATGTCGCGATCCTCGACCAGCACGGAGCGCGCACCGGTTTGTGCCAGAATGCCATAGGAGAGCTCGCCGAGCCGCGACGCGCCGAGCGAGTCGGCGGCAATCCCTTCGGTCTCGACCACCACCGGCCCGCCTGCCGCCAGGGCCGCCGCCAGCGCATTGCACCCGGAAGGCTCGATGCCGAGGATCTGGTGCGCCCCGGAATACCAGGCCGCGATGCCACCGATCAGACCGCCGCCGCCGACCGCCACCATGACCGTGTCGAGATCGTTCGCCTGCGCCTCGAGCTCGGCCGCAATTGTCCCCTGACCGAGCAGCGTCGCCTCGGCATTGTAAGCGTGGATCGCCAGCGCCCCGCTCTCTGCCGCATAGGCTTCGCAGGCGGCAAGCGCATCGGCATAGCGCGCTCCCTTGACCGTGACCTCGGCACCCTCCTGCCTGATCCGCGCCACCTTGGCGGCCGAGGAGATTTCCGGGACGAAGATCCGCGCCTTGACGCCGAGCGTCGCCGCCGCCCGCGCCACCGCAATTCCGTGATTGCCGCCCGATGCCGCCGTCACGCCGGCGGCCGGCGGCTCGAGCCCGACCATGTTGGCAAAGGCGCCGCGCGCCTTGAACGAGCCGGTGATCTGCAGGCATTCGAGCTTGAGCGTGACCGGCCGGTCCATGCCAGGAAGCCGGATGTCGATCACCGGGGTGCGCCGGATATAGGGCGCGATCAGCCGGTGCATCGATGCGATCGCCTGGCGGTTCAGCATGCGGCCTCGAGCTCGAGAACTTCCCGGCCGGCGCTCTTCGCGATCGCCCTCTGGAGCATTGTCGTTGCCTCGCCGAGGCTGGTGCCGGCATCGGCGCCGGAAAGCCGGCAGCCGAGATAGAGACCGGCCAGCAGATCGCCCGTGCCATGCTGCACCTCCGCCAGCCGCGGGCTCGTCGATCGGGCTACGCCGTCGCGCGTGATCGCCAGCGTCTGAAGTTGATCGCCCGCCCCCTCGACCGAGGTCGCGACCACCTCCGGCACTGCCAAGGCCAGCGCCGCCGCCACCACTTCCAACTCGCTGCCGGCCGGCCGGCGCGACAGCCAGCCGAGCTCGAAGCAATTCGGCGTCACGATCGAAGCGATCGGTACCAGCCGCTCGCGCATGGCGACCGCCACCCGCTCGTCGACATAGAGCCCGTCCGCGTCATCGCCGATCACCGGATCGACCAGCACGACCAGATCCTCCCGCCGACCCTTCAGCCGCGCCACCCGATCGGCGACCGCCTCGATCTGGTCGGCCGTCGCGAAATAGCCCGTCATCACCGCCCGGGCGCGATCGAGCTGGCCGAGCCGCTCCAGCGCATCGATCATTGCTCCGAGCGCCTCGGCCTCGAGCCGGGTCCCGGCCGGCGGGCCCATGCCGGGATGGTTCGACAGCACGACGGTGGGCAGCTCGATCGCCCGATGACCGAGCGCCTGCAGCCCGGCCGCGGTCGCCCGGATCCCGACATTGCCATAAGCGACGGCCGACGAGATGATGATGACCGTCCCGCCTGGATCCTGGGCAGCGGCGGCGCGCGCGTCAGATGACATTGAGCTCGGCAAGCGGCGCACCGGCGGCGATCCGTTGATAGCCGAAGCGCGTGACATCGACGGTCCGGTACTCGCCATGCATGATGTGCTCGGCGACCACCTGCCCGACCGCCGGCGCCTGCTGCAGCCCGTGCCCGGAAAAGCCGTTGGCGAAATAGAAATTGCTCAAGCGCGGATGCGGCCCGACGATCGCATTCTGGTCGAGATCGTTATAGTCGTAATGGCCGACCCAGGCATTGGTCGCCTTGATCGCCTCGAAGGTCGGCACGCGCATGGCAAGCCGCGGCCAGATCTCTTGGGTGAACCACTCGTGATCGACTTCGAAATCGAGCTGCGCCGGTTCGTCTGCTTCCTCCGGCGACAGGCCGGTGATGAATTGCCGGCCCTCTGGCCGGAAATAGAGCCCGCTGGCATCGATGGTCAGCGGCGCCTGGTGCAGCGCCTCCGATGCCTCGCGGCAGTCGAACACGAAGACATAGCGCTTGCGCGGGCCGACCGGCAGCGCAATCCCGGCCATGCCGGCGACCTTGCCGGCGGCGGGCCCGGCCGCATTCACCAGCACGCCGCAGTCGATCGCGCGGCCATCGCTCAGCACCACGCCGCTCACCTGCCTGTCGTCATGCACCACGGCGGTGACCTCCCCGGTCCGCCACTCGGCACCGAGCGTGCGCGATCCGGCCCGCAGCAGATTCATCCACGCCCACGGATCGAACCACCCCTCGCCGCTCCGCCCCAATCCGCCACATGCCAAACCCTCGACCGACATCCACGGGAACCGCGCCTGCAGCGTTGTCCGGTCGAGCAGCGCGATATCGGCCCCAAGTCCCCGCTGAATGGCGACATTGGCGCTCAACGTCTCGGCACCCTCCTCGCTCGCCAGAATGAGATAGCCCTGCTCGCGAAAGCCGATGCCGGCATCCGACCCATGCTCCTTTTGCAGATCACGAATGAGCCGCAGACCATATTGCGACAGGAGTATGTTCTCCTCCGTCGAGAATTGCTGGCGGATGCCGCCGCAGGACAGCGTCGTGCTGGCGCGCGCATAGGTCGGATCGCGCTCGATCACCAGAACCCGCCCGGGAAATCCGGCCCTTTTCAATGCATAGGCGACGGCCGAGCCGACCACGGCACCGCCCACCACGACGACGTCAACTTGTTCTCGCATGGCCCAGACACTGGCCCAAATTGACCGGCACCTCAAGGGCAAGGCAGTAGGCATTAGGCAAATAAGAAGGCAGTAGTCGTTAGGCATTAGGTCGTGAGGTGAGCTCTTCCCTGCCTACTGCCTACTGCCTACTGCCTACTGCCTACTGCCTACTGCCTACTGCCTACTGCCTACTGCCTACT
>Ga0075431_100005981_pt1 | contig 12052 bp, 11 predicted proteins | sample RhiMetdeltSRZDD5_FD_75297 | JGI IMG/M metagenome (GOLD analysis project Ga0075431, IMG submission 75297) | Populus rhizosphere microbial communities from Tennessee, USA - Rhizosphere MetaG P. deltoides SRZDD5 | ecosystem: Host-associated > Plants > Roots > Rhizosphere > Soil | place: USA... | reverse complement strand
AGTCGCGGCCATCGACACCGCGCACCAGGGACGTCTCGACGGCGCCATCCGCGCCGTGATGGAGGGGCGCGACGGAGTGGCGGACCACGAGGTGGCGCTCGCCGCCGTCGAGGCCGTGCGTACGGCGGGCGTGGACGGCGTGCTCCTCGGGTGCACGGAGATCCCGCTCCTCCTCGGCGCCAAGGGGGAGACAGGCGATCTGCTCAATCCGGCGGCGCTGCTGGCCGAAGCCGCCGTGCGCCGCGCCCTGGCGACCAGCCCACCCTAGTCGAGCGCTGGCGGAAACCTTCCTGGATCGCAACGTTCAGTGGCTCCAGCTGAGCCCGCGGAATCTGCCGCTCGCGAGCCGACATCCTACGGCTGGGAACCAGGTGGCTCGTAGAAATCCAGCTTTCCGATCGAGGAGGGTGCTATGGGAGCCAGGAGCGAAGCGCTCGCGAAGCAGTTCCAGGCGAAGGTGGCCGAGGCGACGGCCGTGATCGAGAAGCTGACCGAGGCCGACTGGAAGAAGGTGACGGCAGCGGAGAGGTGGCCGGTGGGCGTGACGGCGCACCACGTAGCCGGCGCGCACGAGCCGATCGCGAACATCCTCAAGGCAGTCGCGACGGGGCAGTCGATGGGCAACTTCACGATGGCGATGCTGGACGAGATGAACGCCAAGCACGCCAAGGACTGCGCCAACTGCACCAAAGCCGAGACGATCGAGCTCCACAAGAAGGGCGCCGCCGTCGCGGCAGCGGTCGTCCGGGGCTTGAGTGACGATCAGCTGGCGAAGAGCGGTACCGTCCTTTCCGACGCGCCGCCGATGACAGCGGAGCAGGTGGTCACCGGGATTCTCATCAGCCACATCGACGACCATTTCGGCAGCATCCGCAAGACGGTCGGCCACTAGGGATTCTCTCGTGAGGTCGGTAGCGGCGGGACCGGCCCCGCCGCTACCCGGCCCGGAGCCATGGCGTGATCCACGGAAAGCGCGCTATCGTCCAGCCATGGCCCGTCTAAAGCCGAAGAAGCGCGCGCGGCTACCCGACCGGGCGTTCGCCTACATCGACTCCAAGGGCAGGCGGCGGCTGCCGATCAACGACAAGGCCCACGTGCGGAACGCCCTGGCGCGGTTCAACCAGGTGGCGTTCGAGGACGACGGCGCTCGCGAAAGCGCCAGGAAGCGGCTGCTGAACGCGGCGAAGAAGTACCGCATCGTACCGGTGGGGTTCATCACCGGCCAGCTGCAGTCGGAACGGCGAGACGCGACGGCCGGGCGCCTCGTGATCGAGCTGGGGCGCAACGCTGCACCGGGCGAGCTCGAAAAGCGTCTGCGAGCCGTCCTTCGGGATCCGACCCTGGCTGTCCTGCACTGGTCCGACGCGTCCGGCGCGTACCTCGATGGAAGCGGCAAACCGGCCCCGCTGCCGGCAGAGGAAGACCGGCGCGGTGTGACGTACCTGGAGCGTCAGGGACGGCCGATGACCGCGCTCGTGCACGATCCGATGATTCTCGACGATCCGGGTCTCGCCGAGACGGTGCTGGAGGCCGTGCGGTTCGTGGTCGAGAACGATCGTCTGCACGGCGAGATCCAGGCGACCTCGACCGACGCGGCCGCCCTGCCGACCGGGTTCGTCACCCTGCTGATGACCGACATCGAAGGCTCGACGAGCCTGCTCCGCCGGCTGGGTGACGGGTATGGCGCCGTTCTGAACGACATCCGAGGACTCCTCAGGGAAGCATTGCTACGAGCTGGCGGCCGCGAGATCGACGCCCGCGCCGACGAGTTCTTCGCCGTCTTCGAGCGCGCGGGCGCCGCCGTCGAGGCCGCGGTGGCCATCCAGCGCGCGCTCGGCAAGCGCAGATGGGCCGAGGGTCACGAGGTTCGCGTCCGGATCGGGATTCATAGTGGACGGCCGACCCTGACCGACGTCGGCTACATCGGTCTGGCCGTCCACACGACCGCGCGTGTCTGCTCGGCCGCTCACGGAGGACAGATCGTCGTCTCCGCCGCCACCCGAGGAGCGCTTGGCGCCTCCGGTCCGCGCGGAATCCGGTTCCGGACTCTCGGCCGCCATCGCCTGTCCGGCCTTCCGGAGGCCGAGCTGCTCTTCCAGGCGCAGGCGACTGGCCTGCGCGTCACCTTTCCGCGGCCACGGACCGGACGTCAGGCGGCTCCGCGCCGCAAGGCTGAGGAGCGTGCCCCGAATCGAACACGCCAGCTGGAGCTCCCTCAGCCGCCCGCCTGACCGCCGCCGTCATTCTTCCGGAACCGGCAATGCGTCGACTCGCCCAGAGCTCGCGCGGGCGCGCTCGTTCTGCTCGGCATGGACGCGGCGCATGAACGGCAGCAGCGGCAGTATGGCCAGGAAGATCATCGAGATCAGCCAGAAGTCGTCGGCGTAGGCCAGGACCTGCGCCTGCTCGGTGGTCTGGCGGTAGAGCATCGCCAGCGCCTGCCGCCCGGCCGTGAAGGAGTCGGCGCCCTGGGTCATGAAGTGCTCGGTCCATTCTCGGAGGCGCCGCGCGGTGTCGGCGCTCCACACGTCCACGTGGGCGACGAGCGTCGTCTGATGCTCCTGGCTGCGACGGACGAGCAGGGCGGTGGCCATGGCGACGCCGACGCTGCCGCCGATGTTGCGCACGACATTGTAGGCGGCGGTGGCGTTGCCGAGGCGCTCCAGCCTGATGGTCGCGAGCGTGAGTGTCTGCAGCGGCACGAAGATGAATCCCATCGCGAATCCCTGCAGGAAGCGCGGCCATGCCAGCGCCCAGTAGTCGATGCCGAGGGTGAGATGCGTCATCAGGGTCGTGGCGACGAAGTTCAGGAGACAGCCGCCGGCCAGCATGAGCCGTTGATCCATGCGGGACACGAGACGGCCCGAGATCATCAGCGCCATCATGGTGCCGAAGCCGCCGGGCGCCAGCACGAGGCCGGCATTCCAGGCGTCGTAGGCGAGCATCTTCTGCGTGTACAGCGCGATGAGCAGCATGCTCGAGTTGAACCCGAGGCCGACCAGCGCGATCGAGATGGTGCCGACGGCGAAGTTGCGATCGTTGAACACGCTGAGGTCGAGGATCGGCTCGCGCGTGGTGAGCTCGCGGACGAGGAAGCCGGCCAGCGCGCACACCGCCAGCACGAACAACGCGACGATGTGACCCGAGTCGAACCAGTCGGCCTTCTCCCCGAGGTCGAGCCCCAGCTGGAGAAAACCGAAACCGAGCACCATCAGCACCAGCCCGACGGCGTCGATCCGGCTGGGTTTCTTCGCGAACGGAGAATCGAAGAGGAACGCGCTCACCATCAGGAAGCCGAGGGCGCCGATGGGGAGGTTGATATAGAAGATCCACCGCCAGGACCAGTTGTCGGCGATCCAGCCGCCGAGGGTCGGGCCCAGGATCGGCGCCAGCATGATGCCGATTCCCCAGACGGCCATCGCCGTTCCCCGCTGTCGCAGCGGGAAAATCTCCCACATGATCGCCTGCGCCATCGGGATCACGGGACCGCCACCTAGGCCCTGCAGCACGCGCATGGCCACCAGCGTCTCGAGGTTCGGCGCGATGCCGGACAGGAACGAGCTCGCCGCAAAGAGCACCGTGCAGGTGAGGAAGAACTTGCGCCGGCCGAAGCGGGCCGAGAGCCAGCCGGTGGCCGGGATGGCCACCGCGTTGGCGGCCAGGTACGAGGTCACCACCCAGGACATCTCCTCGATGCCGGCCGACATCGAGCCCTGCATGTGAGGAAGCGCGACGTTGGTCACGCTGGTGTCGAGCACCTGCATGACCGTGACCATCATCACGGACAGCGTGATCGCCCATCTGCGCGCCGAGGAGATCGAAGGCTCAGTCACGCCGGGGCCGAGCTTAGCCGAACGACGGCCGCGACGGCAATCGGGGTCGGAGCGACGGGTTGACAAGACGGCCCCGAGTTAGGTACACCTAAGCCTCAGTCACATGGCGTCCTAACTAGAGCTCCGGGGGTGACGCGCGGCCACGCACGATGTGATCGCTTCTCACAGCCAGCCCCCGACGAGCGTCCCCGCTCTAGGCAGCCAGCCATCTCAGCGTTGCCGCCTCCGCAGGCGGCCACGAAGTGGAGGGATGGATGCTGCCACGAAAGCCGAGAACCGTTGTGGCGCTTGCTGTTCTCCTCGCCCAGCTCGCCGTGGCTCCCCGCGCGCGGGCGGCGACGGCGGACGAGATCGAGCAGAAGCTGAAGGCGCTCCAGGAACAGGTCGACATCCTGAGAAAGCAGCTCGAGCAGTCGAAGACGCCGCCGCCGGCGCCCGCTCCGGCGGCTCAGCCGACACCGCCGGCGGCGCCCGCGCCGGTGGCCCAGCCACCGACGGCCCCCGACCTCGTGCGGCCGTCGCTGCTGAGCGACTTCCGGATCGGGGGGTACGGCTCGGTTCGGTACGAGGCGTCGGATCTGAAGAATCTCAACAATACGTTCACGTTTCGACGGTTCGTGCTCACCGGAGACGCGACCATCGGCGAGCGGCTGCGCGGGCTGGTCGAGCTCGAGTTCGAGCGCTTCACCGAGCTCGAGGCCGAGCGTACGGCGCCGTCGGAGGGCGGGCTCCGGGGGTTCTCGCAGTCGATCGAGGGCAGCGACAAGACGGAGCTATCGCTGGAGCAGGCGTGGGTGCAGTTCACCCTCACGGACTGGGCGAAGTTCCAGACGGGAATGATCCTGGTGCCGCTCGGCCGCTTCAACATCAATCATGACGACAACCGATGGGATCTGCCCCGCCGCTCGCTGGTCGATCGGGGCACGCCCGTGCTGCCGACGACGGCCGCATGGTCGGAGGTCGGCCTGGGATTCAACGGCGAGATCCCGACCGAGAACTTCGGGACGTTCAACTATCGCGTCTACGTGATGAACGGGGTGACGCTCGACTCCAGCATCGAGACGGTGGCGCGGGGCAGCGGCGAGCTGGAGGCAGAAGTGGAGATCAGTCCGCGACGGGGCACGGCCAGCATCGATCTCAAGCGCGACAAGGCCGGCGCCGTCCGCGTCGCGTGGAGCCCGACGCTCGGCAGCGAGATCGGCCTCTCCGGCTACTATGGCCGGTACACGCCCGACTTCCTTCCCTCGGAGCCGATCTGGGCGATCGCCGTCGACGGCAAGGGGACGTGGGGGCCTTTCGAGCTGGAAGGCGAGTACGTCCGGACGCGATTCGAGGGCATCAACCATGTGGTGCGAGGGTTCGCGCGGGCGGTGGCGGAGCAGAAGCTCGAGACGGGCCTGACCCCCCTCAACACGACGGTGGAGTTCGAGCTGGCCGGACTCGCGTCGACGAAGCAGGGCTACTGGCTGGAGGGCCGGTACCGCTTCTGGCCGGCGTTCCTCGGCGACTCGATATTCGGGCGCCGCCTCGCCAACCCGCAGCTGATCGCGGTGGGGCGCTGGGAGCAGGTCTGGCTCGACGGTCTCGTGAACGCGGCCGAGTTCACCGGCGGAACGGTAACCGTGATCGAGAAGGAGAATCGCTTCGTCGATCGGGCCACCATCGGCCTCGCGTATCGCCCGGTCCCGCTCGTCGTGTTCCAGGCGGCCTTCGAGCGGACGTGGACGAACTCGGGCAAGAGCCTGGCGAACGTCACCAACTTCCTCCCCGCCCGGCGCACCGAGGACACCGCCAACACGTTCCTCTTCGGGGCCGCGTTCGGCTTTTGAAGCTCTCGCGACGGCGATTCCTCGGCGGGGTAACGGGCGCCTGGCTGGTGGCGGCGCCCGGCCGCCTGGCCGCGCAGGAAGGCGTGTTCATGCGTGCCGAGGAATCGCCTCGCCGGTTGTTCCCCGGCGCCTCCGAGATCACGGAGCGGACGGTCGCGTCGTCGCCGCCGCTGCAGCAGCAGATCAGAGCGCTGCTCGGTCACGCGCCGACGCTCTGGGAGGCGACGTACCGCATCTTCACGGCAGGCCGTGACGGCGCCGCCGTCGGCTTCGTGGTGGTCGTGGAAGAGATCGGAAAGCACCGGCCCATCACGTATGCGGTCGCGATAGAGCCGGATGGCTCGATTCACGACCTGGCCGTGCTCGCCTATCGGGAGGCCTATGGCGGCGAGATCCGGGAGCGCCGCTTCCTCAAGCAGTACGCGCGCAAGACGCTCGGCGATCGCATGCAGCCGTACGGCGACATACGGAACATCTCGGGGGCGACGCTGTCGGTGGAGGCCACGGGTCGCGCCGCCCGAAAGGCTATCGCGGTGCTGAAGGCGACCGGGATGCTCTCGTGAGCTCGCCGCTCGTCACTCACGTGCGGCCCCGCATGGGAACGCTCCTCGCGGCGACCGTGCCCGGCGGTTCGATGGGCCACCTCGACGCGGTCTTCGAGACGGCGGCGGCGTGTGAAGATCTGATGACCCGACATCGCGCCACCAGCACGCTGAGCCGTCTGAATCGACGGCGCGCGCTCGCGTCGGCGGAGCTGGCCAAGGTGCTGACCAGCGCGCGGAAGCTCGCCGCCGCCACGGCGGGCGCCTTCGACCCGACGGTTGGCCCGCTCCTCGACGTCTGGAGGCACGCCGCCGGCCGTGGCGTGCAGCCAGGCTCGCGCCAGATCGCCGCCGCGCTCGACGCGGTCGGGTGGGAAACGATCCGGGTCAGCGGCGCGCACATCGCGCTTCTCCGACCCCGCGCGGCCGTGGACCTGGGCGCCTTCGGCAAGGGCGTTGCGCTCGATCGCATCGCCGCGCGCCTCCGGCGGGAGGGCTGCCGGACGGCGATCCTGAACTTCGGCGAATCGAGCCTGGTCGGGCTGGGCCGACGGCCGTGGCGCATAGTCCTCCGTCATCCCCGCGGCGGCTATGTCGGCGAGTTCCCGCTCGGGGACGGCGCCTGCTCCACGTCGGCCACCTTCGGTCAGACGATGAGGATCGGATCGAGATCGGTGAGCCATGTGCTCGATCCGCGCAGCGGTCGACCCATCCCATGGATGGCCCAGGTGACCGTCCTCGCGCCGTCGGCGTCGGTGGCCGAGGCCGCCTCGACGGCCCTGCTCGTGGGCGGACGCTCCGGCATGGACGACGTGCCCGGCCGCCTCGGCGTCGAGGCATGCTGGGTGGACGATCGCGGGATCCTGACCACCACCGGGTTCCCGCTGCGCCGCGCCGCCTGAGCCATGCGCGAATTCGCCAAGGGCCCGTTCTCTCTGAAGCGCGCGCCCGCGCCGCTCCGGCTCATCTATGGCGCCTTCCTCTGTCTGGTGGCGATCGGCTTCGCCAGTCAGCTGGCGTTCCAGATCGGCCGCATCGGCATCAGTCCGTGGGCGATCGCGACGTACTACCGCGGCAGCGACGCCGCGGAGGTGATGGTGTTTCCGAAGACCTTCGGACAGCTGCTCGAGGTGACGCACGCCCACGCCTTCGTCATGGCCGTCGTCTTTCTGATCCTTGCCCATCTGTTCGTGTCGACGTCGATTCCCGAACGGATCAAGACGGTCGTCCTGGTGGTCGCGTTCGCGGGCACGACTGGCGACCTCGTCTTTCCGTGGCTCGTGCGGTACGGGGCCCCGTGGTGCGCGTGGCTCCTGCTTGCCGCGTGGATGGCGCAGGGCGCCGGGAACTTCGCCCTGCTGGGAGTCAGCGGGTGGGAATGCCTCGGCCTGGGAGCCGACGTGTAAGACGCGCTACGCCCCGTGCGTCCTTGAGTTCTCGTCGACTAGCTAATGAGGTCGTGACTCAAAGGACGGCCGACGAGCCTGGCGATCATCAGAGCTAGACGGTCGGGGTCGATCGGTTTCAGGGCGTGCGCCTGGAATCCCACCGATCTGGCGCGAGTCTCGGCCCCCGAATATCCCGTCAGCGCGACGGCCGGTACCGGCGCCTCGCCCTGCTCGCGCTCATGGTCGCGCAGGGTTCGGATGAGATCGAAGCCGTCCACGTGAGGCATCGCCAGGTCGCTCACGACCGCGTCGATCTTCGACTGCCGTAGTAGCTGCATGGCCTCCTCGCCGGTGGCGACGGCCAGGACCTCGGCCCCATATCTTCGCAACAGAATGGCAATGACTTCCCTGGAGTCATCGTGATCGTCAACCACGAGCACCCGTAGTCCGCCGAGCGCGACCGCCGGCGCCGGTAGACTGGAAGCCGCGGGCTTCGGCACACTGTCGTAAGTCGCGTCCGGCCGCATGAGGGGGAGGTTGATGATAAAGGTGGCGCCCAGCCCGAGTCCGGGACTTTCGACACTCACGGTGCCGCCGTGAAGCTCGGCGATGTGGCGCACGATGGTCAACCCGAGCCCGAGGCCAGCCGATGTCCTCTCCTTCTCCTCATCTTGGTCCCATTTTTGCCAGAACCGGTCGAAGACGTGGGGAAGCAGGGCGCCGTCGATACCCTTGCCGGTGTCCGCGACGCTGATCCGCACCTCGTTGCCATCTCGCTCGAGGCGAACCAGCACTCGACCGCGGCCCGGCGTGAACTTGATCGCATTCGACACGAGGTTTGTCATGAGCTGGTGGAGGCGGAGCGGATCGCCGAGCGCCATACCGATGTCAGGCGCGCTGGTCATCTCGATTCGGATGAACTTCGCCTCGGCCGCCGGCCGTAGCGAGTCGAGCGCCTCCCCGACGAGCGACGGCAGACTGGTGGGCCGCACGTTGAGCGACATCTTCCCGGCGATGATCCGTGTGACGTCGAGCATGTCGTAGATCAGCTGCGACTGCACGATGGCGTTGCGCTCGATTGCCTCAACGGCCCGACCGAGCAGTCCGCGGTCGGAACGTCCAGTGCGCAGGATTCGAGCCCACCCGAAGATGGCGTTCAGCGAATTACGGAGCTCATGGGAGAGGGTCGCAAAGAAGTCGTCCTTGGCGCGGCTGGCGGCCACCGCGGTCGACCGTTCGCTATCCACCTGTTTGTACGCCCGGGCTGTTTCGAGGGCGAGCACCATCAGCCTGCCGAGCGCCCGTGCGAACTCGGCGTCATCGGCGCCGAAGATGCGTCCGGCGCGGTCCAGCACCGAGAGGACTCCGATCACATCTCCATTCCGCACGAGGGGCACGGCGAGGAGCGCCCGGAAGGGCGCGTGCTCGAGCGCCAGGCGCATGTGTGCCCCGAGGTTGATTCGGTGCGTGGTCAGGAGGTCAGGGACCAGCACGGCGGTCGAGCGACCGGCCACCACATCGACGGCCGCCCGCCCCACCGCTGAGGCTTCCTCGGCCCACCGTGGCGCGATGCCGCGCGACGCGGCGGCGGTCTGGAGGATCCTGGCATCGTCGTGGAGACACAGCACCGCACCGACGCTTTCGAAGAGACGAGGCAGCTCCTCGACGAACCGACCGGCGAGCAGGCGCTCGTCATGAATCGGCATGAGCAATTCCGCGACCTCCGCCAATGCGGCGAGGTCACCGTGGCGAGGTTCGATGGCGCTAGCGCTTTCTTCTCAAGACGGCGTGGCTCTTCGCCAGCTTGTCAACCACAGCGCTCAGAAGAAATGGATCGAAGGGCCGGCAGATGAACGCCGAGAACCCTGCCTCTCGCAGGCGCTCGCGTCCGTTGCGCGCGGTCAGGATCGCCACGGCGGGAACGCGAACCCCGCTCGCCGCAGCGAACGCAATGACGTCGCGCACGACCTCGAAACCATCATGCGGCATCGAGATGTCGCTGACGATGACGTGGGGTCGGAACTGCCGTAGGACGGCCCTGCTCGCGTCGACGTCCGCGGCGTGGGTGACGAATGCTCCGCAATACTCGAGCGCCGCGGTGAGCAGCTCCGCTGTGCTGGCGTCATCCCCGACGAGAAGCACGTGGACGCCGACGAGATGCTGGTCGGCACGGCTGAGCGTCTCGTGGCGCGGCACGGTTGCGTCCTCGCCGTCCAGATAGCACGCAATGTGACGGATCTGGCCGCCATCGAATGCGGCGCCTCCGCCGTCGGGAATCAGTCGCTCGCAAGCGAAACAGGTATCAGAGGTGACGGGCAAGATTTCACTTCTCCTCACTGATCAATGCTAGTGGACGCGTGGCGCCCTGCGTATTGGACCTTGGCCCGGGGTGCCTGCGAGGCGACCAGGGCGACGGTGACCGCCATGCCTGTTGGGCCTTGGTCCAATCGCTAGGACGGATCAAACACTGGACGATGAGATCATGGCACGTCCCGCTCGAAAGCGTGCGGCAACGATGTCGGAAGTCCGGCGAGGCGCCGACAAATGCACGGTGTGTGAGGGGACTCTGACGCTCAGCGCCCGCGTGGCGTGGACGGTCGGCCGCGGGCGGCTCCACGAAGAGTGTCTTGCGAAGGCTCTCTTCACGGTCGCTCCGAACCGGTCTATCCGGCGCCCGCGTCCGGCTCGGATTTCACATGTGTTGCTTCGGCAGATGAGCCTGTGCGGGTCATGCCTGGCGCTGGACCTCCGGATCAGCTTGCAGGACGCCCGCGACCTGATGCAGCGCGTGGAGGGAGCGAACGGATTGAAAGTGGTCCAGATGCCTTGCGCATCGTGTGGCCGTCACGTGGACACGCTCTGCAGGCGTACGGAATCGAGCGAGGCCCAGCAACGAGACGATGAATGGCCGGGGGCCTATTAGACCTTGGGCCACTGCGGGTGAGTGGGCGAAGGTCCAATTGGCACGCCCATCGACGCCGACTACATTGTGAGTGTGAACACGTCTCTTCTTTCGGCCGCGCCCTCGTGCACCGCCGTCCTCACGGTGGTGAGCGGCGCCGAGGCCATTCCCGAGAATCCCAAGCCGTCGATGGGGGGCGGGGACGATGTTGCGGTCGGGGGGCTCGCCGGCGCTCTGATCGCGCGGATCGGGAACCACGACGGCGTCGTCGTCGACGGGCTGCTCGGCAGCTCGCCGGCGGCACGATCGGCTGATCGCTGTGGTGTGAGCAACCCTTCGCGTCGCGCGCCGCGGGTCTCATGATCCCTGTTGGCAACGACGGCGCAGGAACCGACAATCGCCCGAGCGCGAACCTTGGCATGCTCGGCGACCGTGGCTCGCGCTCCAGCTCGGCGCCCTCCCGTGGTGTCGTGGACCACCCCGAACCATTGCCGGCCCCGACGATCGCGCGGCCGGCAACTCCGGCCCGGCACTCTCCCACATGGGTGGGCGCGCTTGCCGGCTTTGCCGCCAGCGGACTGCTCGTCGGTTCGCTCTTCAAAGGCCTCAGCCATGGCTTCGGGGACAGTGCCGGTCTCGTCCTGCTCGATCTGTTACTCGCTGCCGGCGGCACCGTGGTGCTGCTGACGTTTCTTCGCCGTCGTCAATCCGGGCGCGCGCGGCCGATGCTCGCGGTCCTGAATGTGCCGCGCCACGATACGCCGCCGCCGTCCGATCGAACGACGACGACCGGGGACCATCCGACTGGTGACTCGAGCCTCGACCGCGGACTCCGGGACATCCGCCGAACGGATCCAGGGTTCGAGCCGGACCGATTCGCAGGCTATGCGGGTTTGCTGTTCCGTGACGCCCAGCGAGCGTGGATGAGTCGTGACATCGGCTCGCTACGTGATCGAGTCGCGCCGGAGATGTATCGCGAGCTGCAAGCTCAGTGCGACCGTCTGCGGGACACCGGGCAGACGAACAGGGTCGAACGGATCGACATCACGGCCAAGATCACCGAGGCGTGGCAGGAGAGCGGCCGCGACTACGTGACGGCGTACATCGGCGGCACGGCCGTCGACTACACCGTGGACGGGCTGAATGACAGCCTCGTGTGGGGCTCGAGAACCATCCCCAGGGACATCGAAAAATTCTGGACGTTCACGCGCGCCGCCGGCCTCAACTTCTGGATGCTGTGCGCCATCCAGAGCTTTGATGGCCGCGAGACTCTTGCTGCGCATTCCCCGGATCCCGCTATCCCGTCTCACGCCACGTCTCGTCTGGGCGCCTGCTGACCGGGACGTTCTTCGAGTGGAATGAGCATTGAAGGCGCTACGACGTGGAGCGGATCCTTTCTACGCTGTCGTCAGAGTGATCGCGCAGTTCTGGATCTGGTTCTTCTTCGAGCGGGTCGAGGTGCGGCACCCTGAGCGGGTGCCGCGTGCGGGGCCCGTCCTCCTCTGCGTCAACCATCCGAACAACCTGATCGACTCGCTGCTCGTGGGGTCGGTCCTTC
>Ga0075431_100005979_pt1 | contig 12053 bp, 14 predicted proteins | sample RhiMetdeltSRZDD5_FD_75297 | JGI IMG/M metagenome (GOLD analysis project Ga0075431, IMG submission 75297) | Populus rhizosphere microbial communities from Tennessee, USA - Rhizosphere MetaG P. deltoides SRZDD5 | ecosystem: Host-associated > Plants > Roots > Rhizosphere > Soil | place: USA... | reverse complement strand
GGTGGCGGAGGCAGGGATCGAAATTGCGCACGACGCCAAGGCGGTGCGGGCCCATATGAAGGGCGAGGAAATCGACATACTGGTCGACCTAGGGCTTGGCGCCGGCCGCGGCCGCGCCGTCTCGGTCGACCTGGGGCCCGGCTACATCAAGGAAAATGCGGCGACGTCATGATCACGGCCAATGATACCGCGCGCATCCTGATCGAAGCGCTGCCCTATATCCGCCGGTTCACCGGCAAGACCATCGTCGTCAAGGTGGGCGGCCAGCCGATGACCGATCCCGAGCGGATGCGGAGCCTCGCCAAGGACATTTTGCTGCTTCATTCCGTCGGAATCCGCCCGGTGCTGGTCCATGGCGGCGGTCCGCAGATCGATGTCGAAATGGCCAAGGCGGGGATTGAGGTGAAGCGGGTCGAAGGCCTCCGCGTGACGGACGCCGAAGCGCTCGACATCGTCCGCATGGTCCTGGTCGGCAAGACCAACCGCGACCTCGTCGCCGCGATCAATGCGCTGGAGCCAGTCGCGATCGGGGTCGCCGGCGAAGATGGGCGGCTGCTGGAGGTCGAGCCGGTCGATGAGCGATTGGGCTATGTCGGGCGCGTTACCAAGGTTCGCGGCGCGTTGCTGCATGACTTCCACGACGATGGGCTGATCCCCGTCGTATCGACCGTCGGGGCGGACACGTCGGCGCAGCCCTATAACGTCAATGCCGACGACGCGGCGCGGGCCATTGCCGTGGCGATGAAGGCCGAAAAGATCATCTATCTGACCAGCACGCCGGGCCTGCTCCAGGACCCATCCGATCCCGCCAGTCTGGTCCATCGCCTGACCGCGGCCGAAGCGCGCGACCGGATTGCCGACGAATGCGTCACTGGCGGCATGATTCCCAAGCTGCAGGCCTGCGCCGAGGCGGTCGAGGGCGGCGTCGGCAGCGCGCATATGATCGACGGCCGTGCCGAGCACGCCATCCTGGTCGAATTGTTCACCGACGAGGGCATTGGTACGATGATCGTCGGGGAGAAGGATCGATGACCAAGAACCAACGGCAGCGGATGATCGCCGATTGGCTGCGCGAATTTCGTGTCGGCAGCCAGGAAGAGCTAGTCGCCAGGCTGTCGCTGGCCGGCATCACCGCCACCCAGGCGACGGTGAGCCGCGATTTGCTTGAACTGGGAGCGGTGAAGCTGAAGCGTGAAGGTTCGATCCGCTATGTGATGCCCGACCAGGTAGAGCCCGGCCATGCCGCGGCGAAGCTGGACCGGCTGCTTGCCGAATGGGTCGACGCGATCATTCCGGCCGGCAACATGCTGGTACTGAAGACGCCGCCGGGCTCTGCCAATTTGGTTGCCAACGCACTCGATGCAGCGGGGCTCGAAGAGGTTGCCGGAACCCTCGCCGGCGACGATACGATTTTCGTCGCGCTCGCCAATGGCGTCAATCCGGACGCCGTGGCCAATATTTTGCAGCAACGCCGGTCTGGAGCCTAATCGGGATCCTGCGCGTTCCGCCGCGATAAGGAGAGAGTGATGATCCGCCGTGCAGCCCTGCTGATATCCGCCTGCCTGCTCGCCTCCTGCGGCAGCGGCGGCGACCAGGCGGCCCCACCCCTGCAGAATGACATCATGGTGCGGAGCGAGGCACAGCAAAAATTGTTCGACCTCAATGACCTCGACCGGGCGATTGCCCTGAAGCGAGCCATTGCCGACCAGGGGCTGACCTGCGCGCGCATCGTGTCGACCGGCTATGTCACCCGGTACAAGGACATGGATATGTGGACCGCGACCTGCGGCGACGAGCGCCAATGGGCCTTGTTCATGGGCGCCAACGACAGCGTCCAGGTCAGGCTATGCGCCGATAATGAGACGATCGGCCTGCCGGCATGTAAAGTTCAGCCCGGCACCGAGGGCGGCACCGGGCTGGATAATCTGGCCGGCAATCGATAGCGCAGGACCGTGCGGCGCACGGTCTGAGCAGTCGATGCGGGCTAACGAACGATCATTCGTCGCACTTGCGGGTTTCCTTATATTCGCCCGCAGCCGACTTTTCCTTGATCGTCACGCACTTGCCCTGGCGAATCTCTTCGCGCCAGCTGCCGTCGGCGTTGACTTGGCGGTCGCCCTTCGGGACGCGCTTGCCGTCCTTGATTTCCCAGTTGAAGTTCTTGGGCGTCGCCTGGTCCCCTGTCGTGGCCTGGGCATAGGCCGCCGAGGCCGCGGTTGCGGCCAGTGCCAGCGCGCCGGCACCCAAAATCATCTTCCACATGCGAGTCATGTCGCTCACTCCTTGGCAGCCAAGCTAGGGGAATCCAGCTTAACGGCCGCTGAAACCGCCGTTCACCTGCCAGAACGCACGAATCGGCCGAATGGCAACGCAAAAAGCCCCCGCCCCAGGGGGCGGAGGCCTTTCAAAGCCCATCATTGGGTAGCCTGGGCCTTAGCCCTGACGGGCACGGCCGGCCAAGCTGCCCCGCAGCTTAGCCTTGGCGTGCCTTGAAGCGCCGGTTCGTCTTGTTGATGACGTAGGTCCGGCCGCGACGGCGAATCACCCGGCAATCGCGATGGCGCGACTTCAGCGACTTCAGTGAATTGCGAATCTTCATGGCCGGAACGCCTGCCTTACGTCTTTAGAATTGATGGAATGAGTGGAAAATCCGCGCGCTCCGTATGTGCGTGAGCGCCGTAAGTCAATCCTCGGCGCTGATGTTGGCGGCCTCGAGCAGCAGGGTGAGCGCCTCGCGATCGGCCTCGCCGATCTCCGGACGCCATATCTCGAACAACAGGATGATGCGTTGCCGGTCCGACCGGTTCCACGCCTCATGCTCCATGCTGTCGTCGAAAATCAGCAATTCCCCTTCGCGCCACTGTCGTTGTTGGTTGCCGACACGGAGCGTGCAGTCCGGCGGGACGATCAGCGGCAGGTGGCAGATCAGGCGGAAGTTGAACAAGCCATGGTGGGGGCGGATGTGGGCGCCGGGCTTGAGCAGCGAAAGCAGCGCCATCGGCGCCCGTCCCGCCACCTTTGGCATCGGTGCCAGCGCGAGCGCGGACAGCGCCTCGGGGAGCTGCTCGGCATGCCCCTCGACCGGCTCGCCGCCCCGGAGCAAATGATAGGCGCTCCAGCGCGCATCGCCGGCCAGATGGGCGTTTGGGGCGGTGCCTCCGGACTTGTCGGCATCGGCCGCGATGTAGGGCTCGAACTCGCCGGCCTGCGAGCGGAGCAGCGCCTCCAGTTCGGCCTGGATGGCGCCGGTTCGTGCTTCAAGCTCAGCGGCCCAGTCAAATTCTCCGCGCTCGTAGAAGGGGCGTTGCGGCAGGCCCGGAAAGTAGAAGCTGGTCGGCTGCTGCAGCTGGATCGGCGCGTCACCGCGCAGGATGGCCAGCGCCTCGTCGATGGCATCGCTGCGTTGACCTGGGCCGAACCCGCCGGCAGCCAATGCCTGGTCGATTCGCTCGGCGCGTTCAGCAATGTGCCGGTCGATCCATTGCGCCGCCCGGCCCACCTCGCTTTCCAGCATCGGCGGTAGGAGGTGCCCGCCGCGGCGAGCCTGCTCGGCGACCGCCAGCGCCATCTGATAGGGCGCCATCGCGCCATCGTCGTCGCCGGCGCGGCTCATCGCCGCACCCTTCATCAACAGTCCGCCGAGATGGCCGGGGTGGAGCGCCAATAGCCGATCGATATTTGCCAGCTCGGCATCTTGATCACCATCGATCCGGCAGGCCTGGGCGAGCAGGAATAGCGCCGGCGGAAGCGGAGACTGCCCCGTCAGTGGCTGGAGCAGCTCGCGTGCCGCTGGGGCGTCGCCGCGGCCGAGCGCGTCGGTCGCCAGTTTGAGGATCGATTCGGCTCCGGCCTGCTCCATCAGCGCGCCGCCCTTGGCCCATTCGGGTCGAACAGATCGCCGAAATAGTCGCCCTGGAGCCACATTGGCCGCTGCGGCGAATCCGCCATTGCCCTGGCAATGCGGTAGTTGAGCAGGGCGTAACGGGCGCCCGCGTCCCAGTCGATCTTCTGCGTCAAATCATCCTGCGGCGAATGATAGGTCTTGGCGAGAAATGCATCCCAATAGGGTTTGCCACCGTTGGCATAGCCGGTCATCAGCAGCACCGCGGGAACGCCCCGCCGAACGAACCGGTAATGGTCGGAACGGGTGAACAGCGCTTCCTGCGGCATTGGGTCGGGGCCGACAGAGATTCCCATGGTCCGGCCCGCCTCGGCCACGGTTGCGCCGATCGTCGAATGGTCCGCGCCAAAGGCGGTGACGTCCGTAAACGGATAGAGCAGCAACGGCATGTCGAGGTCGACCAGGCCGACGATGCTGTCAGCCGGCACCGTCGGGTGATTGGCATAATAGTCGGCGCCGAGCAGCCCGCGCTCCTCGCCGGTGTTGGCAATGAACAGGATCGAGCGCCGGGGCGGGACCGGCTGGCCCATGAACTGGCGAGCAGCCTCCAGCATGGTGGCGACGCCGGCGGCATTGTCGAGTGCGCCATTATAGATGGCATCCTCGCCCGGCTTGGCATCGGTCCGCATCCCCAAATGGTCGAGATGCCCCATCAGCACGACATGGTCCGCCGCCAGCGCCGGGTCGGAACCCTTGAGCACGCCGACCACCTCCGGGCTGGTAAAATCCTCCCACTTACTTTCCGACCGGACGGTGATCAGCGGAGCAAGGGTAAAGCCGTGCGGGCTGACCCTACTATTGGCTTTGGCCTCCTTGCGAACCGCGTCGAGCGACTTGGTCGCACCCTCGAACAGGCGTGCGGCCCATTCGCCTGACGCCGCCATCTGAAGGCGTAAACCCGGAGGCACGGATCCCGCCTTACCGGCGCCATCGACCCAGTCGACCAGCGGCCTTCCGCCGCGGCCGACCGAATTGCCGCGCTGCCCGTCGTTGCGAGGAAGCTCGAGAAAGCCGATCGCGCCGGCCTCGGCCGCAAACCGGTCCTTGCTGCTGGCAAGATGTGCCTGGATATCGCTCGGCAGGCCTGTCGGTGCGCCGCTTAAGGCAACTGCGATCTTCCCCTTAAGATCGAGCCCGCGATAATCGTCGAACTTGTAGCGGGCGTCCCTGATGCCATAGCCGACAAAGACGAACCCTGCCGAAAGCTCGCGAATCTTCTCCGTCACGCTCGGCCGGACCGTGATGTCCTTGGCCGGATCGAGCGGCACCTGCCGTCCATCGACCGACATCGTCAGGACCGGCTGCTTTTCATAGGAAGCGCGGCGGAACGGCACTGCCAGGAACCAGCCACCCTTTTCTCCGGCCGGCTCCAGGCCGATCGCCCGGAATTGCGAGGCGACATATTCTGCGGCGATAACATAGCCCTTCGAGCCCGTATCGCGCCCTTCCAGGCTATCGGATGCGAGAAACTCGACGTCGGCGCGGACGCGGCGGGCAATGTCCTGTTCAACGTTCGATGGCGGCTGGGCCGCGCCCGCAGCGGCAACAACAAGCAGGGCTGCGGCAACCAAACGCATCCAACACTCCCGTATTTCGCGGCGTTAACCGGTGGTTATGGCGACAGGGCTAGTCGAGCCTGCCGTGCGGCGCCAGTGCCGCGATCCGCCGCCGGTAGAATTTGCCGATTGGCGCGCATCGCACTATGGGCCGCCCGGACAGCTTTCATTGCCAGACAATCAGGGATTTTTAATGAGCATCACGATTTCGAGCGCCTTCGACGCCGGCAACATCCGCGTCGTCGAGCAACGCGGCGACACCATCGATCTCGAGATCGTCAAGGACCATTTGAGTGACTTCCACCAATGGTTCCATTTCCGCCTGGCGGGCGCCGGCGGCCGTGAGGTGACCTTGCGCATCGTCAATTGCGGCAGCTCGGCCTACCCCGACGGCTGGCCCGACTATAAGGCCTGCGTCTCCCTTGATCGCGAGGATTGGACCCGGATCCAGGGGACCAGCTACGCCGACGGCGTCCTCACCGTCCGCTTCGTGCCGGAAACCGACCTGGTGTGGGTCGCCTATTTCGCGCCCTATTCGATGGAGCGGCACCACGACCTCATTTCGACCGTCGCCGCCCTGCCCGACGTTGAATATCAAAGCCTCGGCAAGAGCCTCGATGGGCAGGACATCGACTGCCTGACGTTCGGCGAGGGCGACCTTAGCGTCTGGCTTTATGCCCGCCAGCATCCGGGCGAGACCATGGCCGAGTGGTGGATGGAAGGCGCGCTCGAGAAGCTGAGCGATCCGGACGATCCCGTTGCGCGCGTTCTCCGCCGCGACTGCACCTTCCATGTCGTTCCCAACATGAACCCCGACGGGTCGCGCCGCGGCCACCTTCGCACCAATGCGGTCGGGGTCAATTTGAACCGCGAATGGCACGCGCCTTCGGCCGACAAGAGCCCCGAAGTGCTGTGCGTCCGCAATGCGATGGACGAAACGCCGCCCGACTTCGCCATGGACATCCATGGCGACGAGGCGATCCCGGCCAATTTCCTCGCCGGCTTCGAAGGCATTCCCTCGCTCACCGAAGGCCAGAGCGCCCTGTTCAAGCTGTTCAGCGAAACTCTGGAGCGCGTGTCGCCCGATTTCCAGACCCGCCAGGGCTATGAAGTTCCGGCACCGGGCGGGGCCAATATGTCGATGTCGACCACCCAGCTGGCCGAGCGGTACGGCTGTGTGTCGATGACCTTGGAAATGCCGTTCAAGGACAATTTCGACCTGCCCGACGAGGTCTATGGCTGGTCACCGGATCGGTCCAAATATCTCGCCGGCTCCTGCCTCGACGCGCTGCACGCCATCCTGCCCGAGCTCAAAAAGGCCAAGGCGGAGAAGGCAGCGGTTGCGGAGAAGGTCGAAGCCTGATGCCGACTCTTGTCCTGCTGCGCCACGGTCAGTCGCAGTGGAACCTCGAGAACCGCTTCACCGGCTGGTGGGACGTCGATCTTAGTGAGCAGGGCATCGACGAGGCGCGCGCGGCGGGCAGGCTGCTCGCCGACAAGGGATTCGAGTTCGACCGCTGCTTCACCTCGCTGCAGACGCGGGCGATCCGCACGCTGCACCTCGTCCTCCACGAGCTCCGGTCCCTGTGGCTTCCGGTCGCCAAGGATTGGCGTTTGAACGAACGCCACTACGGCGGGCTCACGGGCCTCAACAAGCAGCAGATGATCGACAAGGTCGGGGCCGAGCAGGTCAAGATCTGGCGCCGATCGTTCGACATCCCGCCTCCGCCGCTCGAAGCGGACAGCCCCTACAGCCTGGCCGGCGACCGCCGTTATGCCGGCATCGCTGTTCCCGACACCGAAAGCCTCAAGGACACCATCGGCCGGGTGCTGCCCTACTATGATGCGGAGATCGCACCGGCCCTGCTCCGCGGCGAGCGGGTGATGGTCTCGGCCCACGGCAATTCGCTGCGCGCGCTGGAAAAGCATCTGTCGAATATCGCCGATGCCGACATCGTGTCGCTGGAGATCCCGACCGGGCAGCCGATCGTCTACGAGCTGGCGGACGATCTGTCCGTCCGCGACCGCTATTATCTGAGCGAACGTTAGGCGGCCCTCAGGCCGCGGCCTTGACCCTGTACATCGCCTTGTCGGCGCGGGCGAGGATGGTGCACGGCGTATCGCCCTTTTCGATCAGCGTGACGCCGATCGCCACCGACAGCGGGATTGCCACGCCCTCGAACAGGAAATCCTGCCGCGCGATGCTGTCGACCAGCCGTTCGGCCGTCTCCAGCGCACTTTTCTCGTCCGCATGGTCGAGCAGCACGCAAAATTCGTCGCCGCCCAGCCGGGCCACCAGGTCGTTGGCGCGCGTGCCGGCCAAAAGCCTTTCAGCCACGCTCACCAGCGCGGCATCGCCGCCGACATGGCCGAACTCATCGTTCAATTGCTTGAGATCGTTCAAATCGACGAACAACATCGCCACCGGCGTGTCGTGGCGCTCATGCCGGGCGATCATCATTTCCAGTTCGCGCAGCATGCCGCGACGGTTGGCCAGCGGGACCAGCGGATCCTGGTGCGCCAGCCGGTCGAGCTCTTCAACCCTGGATTCCAGCCGCGCTATATCGGCGCGCAAATGCGCGATTTCCTCCAATAGCTGGGCGGGGTCGCGCCTTTCCAGTGCGACGTCGTGCATTGCTTCAACCCCCGAATACATACCGAGGCTTAACCCAAATCAGTGGCAATGTGGATTCAGAATTTCGGACCTGTCCCGGATTGCGCCAGCCGCGACACGCCTCTAAGCCCCGTTTTCCAGAGGCTTTGGGCAGGAAGTTTCGAATGGCCGATCCGGTGATCGGGATCATCATGGGCAGCACCTCCGACTGGGAAACGATGCGCCATGCCGCTGAAACGCTCGAAGCCCTTGAAGTGGCTCATGAAACGCGGGTCGTATCGGCGCACCGTACACCCAAGCGGCTTTACGATTATGCGCATTCGGCCAAGTCGCGCGGCCTGAAGGCCATCATTGCGGGCGCCGGTGGCGCCGCGCACCTGCCCGGCATGGCAGCTTCGATGACTGAGCTTCCCGTCCTCGGCGTCCCGATCGAGAGCAAGGCGCTGAAGGGCATGGATAGCCTCCTCTCGATCGTCCAGATGCCGGCGGGAATCCCGGTCGGGACCCTCGCCATCGGCAAGGCGGGCGCGGTCAATGCGGCGCTGCTGGCCGCGGCCATGCTGGCAACCAGTGATGAGGATTTGGCCGGCCGGCTCGCGGTTTGGCGCGCCGATCAGACCGACGCGGTACCCGAACAGCCCGAATGAGTCTTCCTCCCGGCTCCACCATCGGCATTTTGGGCGGCGGGCAACTTGGCCGGATGATGGCGTTGTCGGCGGCCCGGCTCGGCTACAAATGCCATATCCTCGACCCGCATGAGCATCCCTGTGCCGCCGAAGTCTCGGCGCAATTCACTCGGGCCGCCTTCGACGATGCGGAGGCGCTCAAGCGCTTCGCCGACGCGTGCGATGTCATTACCTATGAGTTCGAGAACATCCCCGTCGCGCCGTTGACGGTGCTTGGGCCCAAGCTGGTGCCCGGCACGCGCAGCCTCGAGGTGGCCCAGGACCGGGGCAACGAGAAGCGCTTTCTTGAATCCTGCGGCGTCCGCGTTGCGCCGTGGCGCGAGGTCGATGGCGACGGCGATATCGTCGCTGCCCTCGAAGCACTCGGCTCGCCGATCCTGCTGAAGAGCCGGCGTTACGGCTATGACGGCAAGGGCCAGGCCTGGGTCCAACGCGCCGACGAGGCCGCGGCTGCCTGGGAGGCAATCGGACGCCAGCCCGCTGTCGCCGAAGCCAGGATGATCTTCGATGCGGAGTTCAGCGTCATCCTCGCCCGCGGCCGATCTGGCGATACAGCCGCCTTTCCGCTGACCCGCAATCATCATGACGGCGGGATCTTGCGCACCTCGACGGTCCCTGCGGGGCCGGCCATCGACGCCATGGCGAATGAAGCCATTGCCGCCGCCGGGGCGATCGAGGAGGCGCTCGATCATGTCGGCGTGCTGACGGTCGAATTCTTCGCTTGCGCCGATGGACCGATCGTCAATGAGATCGCGCCCCGGGTCCACAACAGCGGCCACTGGACGATCGAGGGTGCCCACACCTCGCAGTTCGAGCAGCACCTTCGGGCCATCCTTGGCCTGCCGCTTGGCGACCCATCGCTGGTATCGGCCAGCGCGACGATGGAGAATCTCATCGGCCCGGAGGTCGAGCGCTGGCTCGACTATGTCTCGGAGCCCGGCGCGGACCTGCATCTTTACGGCAAGGGCGAAGCGAGACCCGGCCGGAAAATGGGGCATGTGACGCGCCTGCGCTAATTCGCCGGGCAAAGGGGGATGTCATGGATTGGGCCTTGTGGGCAGGATTCGTCGCCGCTTCTTTGATCGTCGGCCTGTTGCCCGGCCCCGGTGTCACCAGCATCGTCGGCTATGCGCTGACGGCGGGGCTGCGTACGGCCCTTGCCTCCGTTTTCGGCGCGACCTTCGGCAATGCCACCGCCATGACCTTGTCGCTGGTCGGCGTGGGCGTGCTGCTCGAGCAATGGCCCGCCGCCTTCACGGTGATCAAATGGGTCGGTGCGGCATATCTTGTTGCCCTCGGCGGCTATTCGATTCTGACGGCCTCACGCGGATCCTTGGCCGCGGAAGGAAGCGCCGGCACCATCCGGCCCCGGACCGCATTCTGGGGGACGTTCGCCCTCACCTCCAGCAATCCCAAGACGATCATGTTCTTCGTTGCGTTCACGCCGCAGTTCATGTCCCCGGACTTCGGCTATTGGCCGCAGGCCGCGATCCTCCTCCTGACGTTCACCGTGGTGGTGACGATCAGCGACGGTTTCTATGCCGTCGCCGCCAGCTGGGTCGCCGGATTCCTGAAAGGACCGGAGGTGCGCTTGTGGTCGCAGCGGATCGGCGGCGCCGTGCTGGTCGCGGCAGGCCTGTTGACGACCCAGGTGGCACGCTGACGGCGCGCGTGCGGGTTAGTTTGACCGCAAGCTGCGGATAGCGCGGTCGCACCAATCAAGGGCATTGCCTCCGCAATCCGTGCGGAGGACCGAATGAACAAGTCGAACAACTATCGCTCGCCGGCCCAGCTGGTGGCCGAGGCATGCTCGGAAAACCCGATTGCGGTGGTCATCCCCTGCCACCGGGTCATCAAGAGCGACGGATCGCTTGGCGGCTATCGCTGGGGCGCCAGGCGGAAACAGGCGCTGCTTGCCCGAGAGTCCGCGGCATAGCGCTGACCCAAATGATGGCCCGGCCGCACATGCCGCCGGGCCTTCACTCCATTTATCTTGCAGCCACAACCTCTACCGGGATGCCGAGTTTATCGAGCTGCGGCTTCACCTGGGCAGCATCGCCGACGACGACCCAGGTGAAGCTGTTGGGGTCGATCGCGCCTCGCATCGACTGGTCGAGACCGGCCTGGGTCAGCGCCCGATATTTGTCGGCCAGCAACTCATAATAATTGTCGGGCCGATGGTAGAGCGAGTTGGACATCAACGCGCCCAGTACCGCCGGGCTGGTTTCGAACCGGCCGGGCAGCTGCTGCGACAGGTTGGCGACCGTCCGGTCCAGCTCCTCGCGGGTCACACCCTTCTTGCCGAGGAAGGCGGCGACCTGCTCGTTCAGCGCCTTGATCGAATCCCCGGTCCGGTCGGCCTGGACCGGCGCGTTGATCAGGTAAGGAACGGCATGGACGTTGAGGCCGATCGAACCACGCACGCCATAGGACCAGCCCTTGGTTTCCCTGAGGTCCATGTTGATCCGGCTCAGGAAGTTGCCGCCCAGGACGTCGTTAGCGCTGGTCACCGGCACCACGTCGCCGAACGGATCGACCGGGGTCAGCTGGGCGCCGAGGATCACCGACTGGGGTGAGCCGGGGCGGTCGATGAACACGATCCTTGCCTTGGTCGGGCGCATCGGCGGAGCGACGAAATTCTTAACGCCCTTGGCCGCCGCCGGAGCCGCCCAGGTGCCGAAGCGCGCCTCGATCTGCGGCAGGAGCTCGGCCAGCGGCAGGTTGGAGACGGCGAAGACTTCCATATTGTCGGGCCGCAGCCAGCTGTCATGAAACCGGACTAGATCGTCGCGGGTGAAGGCGGTGACCGCCGCTTCCTCGCCAAGGTTGGTGGTGGCGTAGGGATGGTCCTCGCCGTAAAGCAGCGCCGGCAGCGCGCGGGCGGCGATGGAGTTGGGCTCCTTCTTCGCCTGGGCGATGGCTGTCAGCGTCTGGGTCCGGACGCGGTCGAGCTCAGCCGGATTGAAGTCGGGCCGCCGGACGATGTCGGCCAACAGGTCGAGCGACGGGCCCAAGTTCGCGGTCAGCGCGGACAGGGAGATGTTCGACCGGTCGGCACTGCCGGCGGCCGAGATCTGCGCACCCAGCCTCTCCTCCGCCTCGGCGATCTGCTGACTGGTAAGGCCGTCGGCGCCTTCCTCGAGCAGCGAGAGCGTCAGATTCTGCAGGCCGCGGCCGGTGCGGACGTCGGCGGCGTAACCGGCATCGAACGACAGGGCGAGCTGGGTCACCGGCACCGCCGTGCGCTGCGCATAAGCCAGCTTCACCCCGTTCGACAACGTGACGTGCTGCACGTC
>Ga0075431_100005977_pt1 | contig 12055 bp, 9 predicted proteins | sample RhiMetdeltSRZDD5_FD_75297 | JGI IMG/M metagenome (GOLD analysis project Ga0075431, IMG submission 75297) | Populus rhizosphere microbial communities from Tennessee, USA - Rhizosphere MetaG P. deltoides SRZDD5 | ecosystem: Host-associated > Plants > Roots > Rhizosphere > Soil | place: USA... | reverse complement strand
GGAATCACTTTGATCGCGACGTCGCGATCGAGCCTGGTATCGCGCGCCCGGTAGACCTCGCCCATTCCGCCCACCCCGACGAGCGAGACGATGCGAAAGGAGCCGAGGCGCGTGCCAGGAGCGAGATCCACTCGATCAACTCGTGGGCGGCTCGAGCTCCCGGAAAAGAGCCGCGACGTCTTCACGGCCTTTCTCCGCAGCGATCCGTGCCGGTGTGTAACCGAACTCGTTCTCCAGGTGAATGTGAGCGGCGGCGCCGGAGCGCAGCAGCAGTCGAACGGTGTCCAGGCTCGCGCCGCACCAGGCCGCCGCATGGAGCGCGACCGTGTTGTGGCGATTCCTGACGCCGGGGTCGGCACCCAGGTCCACGAGCGCGGCCACGGTTGCCGCTGATCCCGGAGCCGGCGACCCTCGGAGCGCCTGCATCAGTGGCGTCGATCGATCGCGGCCTGCCACGCTGTTCACGCCGGCGCCGCGCGCGATCAACTGGCGGCAGAGACGTTCGTGCCCGCCCTTGGCTGCACCGGCGAGCGCCAGCGCCAGATCGTCCGCCCGCGGCTGTTCACCGAGCAGCCGGAACGCGAGCGCCTCGTCACCAAGCAGCGCCGCGCCGTCGACGCGATGCGGCAGATACTCCATGAACACATCGTCGAGCCGCGCGTCGCCAGTCGGATACTCGAGCGCGTCCCACGGACTCCCTGCTTCGATCAGCGACTTCGCGACGCGGCCGAACTCGCCTTCGGGATGCCGCTTCTCCACCACGCAGTCGTATATCGCAAACCCGAGCGGCGTCGATTGATATCTCGGGTCGACGAGATCGACCGGAGCTCCTCGCGAGATCAGCAGGTCGACGAGGCCGGCCGTTCCCGACCACGCCGCGTTGTGCAGTGCGCTGTAGCCGTGGCTGCGCTCGGGATGCGCAATCGGAAAGCCGAGATCGAGCATCAGCTTCACGGCGTCGTAGTTGGTGTTGGTCTCCCAGCAATAGCGCGGCAACAGCTCGTGATCCTCGGGCGCCAGCGATGCGACGATCCCGGGGTGGCGAGCGACGATCGCTTCAGCATCGGCACGCCGCGCCAGCACACACGACACGAGCAGACGCGTGGTGTCGTCGCTCTTCGCCCACAGGAGATCGAAGACGCCGGTATGGCCCTTGAGCAGCGCAACCTGATGCGGGTATGAGTTGAATGCGAGCGTCCACTGATAGATGGTGCCCCCGCGCTGCTTGTGGCCGAGCGGAGGAAACTCCGGCGAACGTCCGATGCGGTAGCTGACCGACCGCGGATTCGCGTCGATGAGCCGCGCGACGAGATCGCGATCGCCAAGCGCGGTCGCGAGGAAGATGTCGGGCGTGGCGCCGCGCTCGAGCAGAAACCGCACGACGTCGGGTGAGTCGCGGATCAGCCACTGCGCCGGAGTCGACTCGTGGTCTTCGTCGCGGGCGTCGATGCGTGCCCCGCGCTCGAGCAGCAGGCTGGCGGTGGCGACGTCGCGCGCGAAATGAAGCGGCGTGCACGCGTCGCAGCCCTTGGCGTCGATGAGTGACGGGTCGGCATCGAGCATGGGCGCCAGGTGATCGGTCAGCCCGAGCCCCGCTGCCGCGTGTACCGTCAGCGTGGCGCCCCGCGCCACGAGCGTTCGCGCGACGCTGGGGTCAACCTCGTGGGTGTGCAGGCCGGACGCCCACGATTCGCTGACGGCCTTCAGGTCGTCGGGGGAACCCGACTCGAGCGCGCGTTCGAGAAGCAGATCCATTACAGTAGACCCATGAAGCTTCGGACTCTCGTTGTCGTGTCCGTAGCATTATTCCTCGCCAGCCTTGCGTCGGCGCAATTTCGTCGTGTGGGCGATTTCAGCCTCGAGGCCCACCTTGTCCGGCCGCAGGACTACGACGCCAAGTTCCACTATTGCCGTGCCGTCTACCGCGCCAACCCGCGAGGCGACGGCGGCGGCTGGACCACCGACTACCCGCTTGCCGACATCGACCTGTCGATCCGGGTCGGGGAACTGACGAAAATCCGCGTCGGCTTCGATGCCCCGGGCCAGCCGCGCCACCTCATCGTGCAGCTGACCAGCGCCGAACTGTACCAGTGCCCAATCATCCTCATGCAGGAAGTGGGCAGGTTGTTCTTCACGACCGACGAGGCCGCCAGGCTCAGAGAGTATCTGCTGAAGGGCGGGTTCCTGTGGGTGGATGACTTCTGGGGCTCCTACGCATGGGAGGTCTGGGAAGCGGAGATTCGCAAGGTCTTTCCCGCCGACGAGTACCCGATCGTCGATCTGCCAAGCACGCATCCACTGTTTCACACGATGTTCGATCTCCAGGGGGTGCCACAGATTCCCGCGGTCGGCGTGTGGGTCGGCAGCGGGCAAACCTCGGAGCGCGGTGCCGACAGCGCGCAGGTGCACGCGCGCGCGATTTCCGACCGCAGCGGGCGCGTGATGGTCTTCATGACGCACAACACGGACATCAGCGATTCGTGGGAGCGCGAGGCAGAAGACGCGTCGTACTTCTACAAGTTCTCGATCGACGGCTATCGCCTGGCGATGAACGTGTTGATCTACGCGATGACGCACTGAGTCCGGCTGAAGCCGGACACTACGCCTGCACGTTACTGAGCTCCCGCGACAACCAGGCCTTCGCGAATCGCCAGTCCCGTTTGATGGTGTCGGTCGAGACTCGCAGCGCGGCCGCGCTTTCCTCGAGACTGAGCCCGCCAAAATACCTGAGCTCGACGACTTGGACTTTCCGCGGGTGAATGGCCGCCAATCGATTGAGCGCGTCGTCGAGTGCCGCAAAGTCCATCTGTGAGTCGGCGACGACGGCCGACGCCTCGTCCAGGGAGACCTTTCGAACCTGACCCCCACGTTTGATGCTGCTGCGAGCCCTCGCCGAGTCGACCAGCAGGCGGCGCATCATCTGCGCGACCAGCGCGAAGAAGTGCGCGCGACTCGCGACATCGACGTGATTCACGTCGACGAGGCGCAGATAGACCTCATTCACGAGTGCGGTCGCCTGCAGCGTGTGACCGGCGCGCTCGTTGCGCATGCAGCGCGCCGCGAGACGACGCAGCTCGTCGTACACCAGCGGCAGGAGCCGATCGCGCGCCTCGCTTTCTCCTTTGCCCCACGCGATCAGCAGTTCCGTGGGGTTGGGGGATGGCAGGGTCACGCGCGCATTCTATCCGCGCCGTGCACCATTTCGGCCGCCGTCTCCGCAATGTGAGTGTGGGTGAGCGATCGGAGCATGGGCTGACGGGCGCTTCGACATCTCATCCATACACATTGACGACCCACGCAAAGACGATCCGGGTCGGATCCAGGAACCCTGGGAAGGAGCTTCTATGACACGTGGAGTTTCATCTGCTCGGCGCGCGTTGATCGGAGCGATATGCGCGATCGTGACGTCAGGTGTCGCGACAGCACGGCAAGCGGACCCTGGCACGAACGCGGCGCTCGAGTGGAATGCCATCGCCACCAGAGCCTTCCTCCCGACGCAGGGCACCGATCCGCTGAATCAGTCGCGGACGTACGCGATGTTGCACGCGGCCATACACGACGCCCTCAATGCGATCCAACAGCGGTACGAGTTCTACACTCCAGGGATGATCATGCGGCCGGGTGCCTCGCCAGATGCCGCGGTGGCCGCCGCTGCCCATGACGTGCTGGTCGCGCTGATCCCAACTCAACTGACGCTCATCGAGGACGCGTATGACGCGGCGCTGGCCGCCATTCCCAATGGAGTTGCGAAAGACCGCGGCATTGCTGTCGGCGCTGCAGCCGCTGACCTGATCCTGGAGCGTCGTGCCGACGACGGAGTCGCCGAAGCATTTGCCACGCCGTACGTGCCGACTGGCGTGCCGGGCGACTACGCCTTTACGCCACCATTCGATGCGCCACCCCTGGGGCCGTTCGCCTTTGCGCCGGGGTGGGGCTCGGTCACTCCCTTCGGCATCGACCTTCAGAGGCATCGTCTTTCTGGACCGCGTCCGCTCAAAAGCGCGGCGTATGCGGCCGATCTCGCCTACGTGAAGGCGATCGGCGATATCAACAGCCTGGTTCGCACAGAGGAACAGTCGCTCATTGCGCGGTTCTGGTACGAGGACTCGCCGATCGGCTGGAATCGAATCGCCAACACCGTACTTCACCAGAAACACATCGGACTCTGGGAGACGGCACGCATTCTTGCATTGACGAACTTCGCGATGGCCGATGGGTTCATTGCCGGATTCCATGCCAAGTACGACGAGTTCCGCTTCTGGCGACCTGTCACCGCGATTCGAATGGCGGCATCGGACGGCAATCGCTTCACGGAGCCAGACGAGACCTGGAGCTCGTACCTCGTCACACCCCCGGTCCCCGACTACCCGTCGACGCACACGGTTCTCGGTGCCGCCGCCGCGCACGTGCTGATTCACTTCTTCGGCGATCGGATTGGGTTTTCGACGACGAGCGTGACCGAGCCCGGTGCCGTCCGGCGCTTCGAGAACTTCTCCGCGGCCGCAATCGAGAACGGCATGTCGCGTGTCTACGCCGGCATTCATTTCGTTGACGCGGTCACCGACGGCTACAGACAGGGTGCCGGCATCGGCCGTAAGATCGCGCACCTGCTGCCGCCGGTCCACTAGACGGCGCGAAGCGGGACGAGACGCTGCGGCCGAGGTTCGATGACGGCAGGGGCGCGAAGCCGTGAGTCATGACGAGGCTCGTGTCGAAGAGTTATTTCACGAGGCGTTGACCCGCGCCGGACAGGACCGGGCTGACTTCCTCGACCGTGCGTGCCAGGGCGACCCGTCATTGCGCGCCGAAGTCGACGCGTTGATCGAGAGCGATGAGCGCGCAACGCATTTCCTGAGTGCGCCGGTAGCGGTGAGGTTCTCCCCGACGGATCAACGGTCGTTCGAAGACCATTCGGGGCCCGAACCATCGCTTGCACCGGCGCCACGGGACGCGTTCGAGTTCCCGGCCGGAACCACGATCGGAAACTATCGCGTCGTGCGCCCCCTGGGCCGTGGCGGTATGGGCGAGGTCTACGAAGCCGAAGACCTGACACTCGGCCGCCACGTCGCAATCAAACTATTGCGTACGGTCTCGGACTCCACAGATGCGCGTGCGCGCCTGCTCCACGAGGCCCGCACCGCGTCGTCACTCAATCATCGTCACATCGTGACCGTGCATTCGATCGGGCGCGATCGCGACGGCCACGATTTCATCGTCATGGAGTACGTCGAGGGAACGACACTTCGCGAGCGGCTCGCTTCGGGAGCACTCGAACTGGACGAGTTGCTGACCGTGGCTGTTCAAACGGCGGACGCGCTTGCCGCGGCGCACGCCCGCGGCATCGTGCACCGCGACTTGAAGCCGGAAAACGTGATGCTCGGGCCGGCAGGTGACGTGAAGCTCCTCGATTTCGGCATCGCAGCCCATGCACGGACCGAAGCCGATCTCGACAACGAACCCACTGCCAAGGGTGGGATTATCGGCACACTGAGCTACATGTCGCCCGAGCAGGCCGCGGGCGAGCCGACCGACTTCAGATCCGATCAGTTCTCGCTCGGATCGATCCTGTACGAAGCGGCGAGCACGACTCACCCCTTCCGCGGCGCGAACAACGCGCAAACGCTGGCCGGAATACTGCGCGCCGCGGCGCGGCCATTGAACGAACTCTGCCCAGCAATGCCTGACCCGCTGCGGTGGATCATCGAACGGTGCCTGGCACGCGAGCCAGGCCGGCGCTACGCAACGACCGCCGACTTGCATCGCGAGCTCGCCATGCTGCGAGCGCGGCTCTTCGAAGTCACACCGTCCGACCGTGTGCCTTCGGTCCCTTTTCCACGGACGGCGATCGTCGGTCGAGCGAAAGAGCTTGCCACGGCCACGCGCCTCGTGCGCGAGAACGTGGCCCGACTGGTGACGCTGACCGGTCCTGGCGGTGTCGGGAAGACGCGACTCGCGCTCGAGCTCGCAACGACCCTCGCCGGGCGCTTCGGTGGCCGCGTGTTCTTCGTCGATTTGTCGCCGGTTCGCGATGCCCGTGACGTGGCAAAGACCCTCGCCACGGCGCTCGGCGTACGCGACACGACCGAGGCCGATACCACGTCCGCTCTCGTCCGGTGGTTTCGCGAGCGGCAACACTCGCCGATTCTGGTCATCATCGACAACTTCGAGCACGTGCTGGACGCGGCGGCGCTGGTCAGCGAGATGCTGACGGCGTCGAACTCCCTGACGGTCCTCGCCACCAGCCGCGCCGTGCTGAAGCTCGCTGGCGAGCACGACATCGTCGTGCCGCCGCTCGCCCTGCCGGACGCCCGTCATACCACGGTGGAACAGCTCTCGAGTTCGGCGGCAGTGGCGCTCTTCGTTCAACGTGCCACGGCAGCAAAGTCGGATTTCTCGCTGACCGACGACAACGCCGTCACCATCGCGAGGATTTGCGAACGCCTCGACGGCCTGCCGCTCGCAATCGAACTGGCGGCGGCGCGCGTCCGGCTGTTCTCCCCGGCGGCGATCCTGTCGAAGCTCGAACGCCGGCTCGACGTGCTGACCGGGGGTCCGAGGGACGCGCCGCGACGTCAGCAATCCTTCCGCGCCGCACTCGAATGGAGCGAAGAGCTGCTCGATCCGCCGGAGCGAATGCTGTTCCAGCGCATGGCGGTCTTTTCCGGAGGGTGCACGTCCGAAGCGGTCGAGGCGGTGTGCAACGCGCGTCAGGACGTCATCGGCAACGTCGAAGATCTGCTGGGCGGCCTCGTCGAGAAGAACATGATCGTCGTCGTGAACGATGGCGAACCGCTGCGCATGACCCAACTGGAAACCATTCGAGAGTTTGCGCAAGAGCGGCTGGCGGCGAGCCACGATAGCGACCTCGCGCATCGGGCACACGCGGCGTATTGCCTGATACTCGCCGAAGAAGGCTACGGCTTGCGTGGCCCGGAACAATCGCACTGGATGCGTCGATCCGACGTCGAGTACGCGAATTTCCGCGCCGCCTTCGAGTGGCTGCTCGCGAATGAGCAATTCGAATGGGCGGTCCGGCTGACGTCCGCGTTGATGCCGTTCTGGGAGGCTCGGGCATTGCTGACGGAGGGGCTCGATTGGACCAACCGGTTGCTGCGTCTGCCGCGCCCAGTCCAGCGGCCCATGTGGAGAGCGAGGGCTTTGCAGAACACCTGCTACCTGCTTCACCTGCAGGGTGATATCGAACCCTGGATGCCGCTCATGGCCGAAATGCTCGAGGCATTCGGCCAACTCGACGATCGGCGCGCTATCGCCCAGGGCAAGATCAGTTACGGCGTCGTCCTGGCGCAGATCGGGCGCCACGACGACGCCCGGCAGCAGGTCGAAGAGGGCCTTGCGCTGTGGCAGGAGCTCGGTGACGTGACCGGGGAAGCCGGGGCCCTCGCCAATCTGGCGACGCTGGCCAAGGTCAGCGGCGACACGGCTCGTGCACGCCAGTTGTGCCAACGCTCGCGCGAACGATTCGCCCGCATCGGCAACGAGGAAGGGGTTGCCTGGTCTCTCAATCACGAAGCGGACGCCGCTCGATGGGCGGGTGACCTCGAGAGCGCCCGTGCGCTGCTTCACTCAGCGCTCGATCGTTTTCGCGCCGCCGGCGACGACGCGGGTATCGCCAATTGCCTGGTCGATCTGGCGGCGACCTCGGTCCAGACGGATCCAGGCTCGGCCGAACGGGATGCAATAGCGGCGCTCCGGCTCTTGATGGCCACGGGACACCGGCGCGAAATCGCACGCGTCCTGGAGACGCTCGCACGCGTCGCCTGGCAGCAGCAGCATCATGAACGGGTGGTGCGCCTGGCCGGGGCGGTTGCGGCGATCCGGCGAAAGTTCGGTCAGCTCGAGCTCCGCAACCCCGACGACATCATCACGTTACAGCGGGTGATCACCGACAGCCAGGAGCAGACCGGAATCCATGCGGCGACGCTGTGGATGGAAGGATGGTCCGCGCCGCTGGCCGAAACCGTGAAGTATGCGCTGGCGAGCGACGGCGCCAACGGCCCGCCCTAGGAGAGCAGGCTGGGCTCGATCATCCGCCGGACTGCGGAGACGCGATCCGCGGGCAGCCCCAATCGAAGAGCGTGGGCTCGAATAAGCGATTCGTCCGGGGCGAGATAGACACAATAGACCTTGTCTTCGGTGATGTAGCTGCGCAGCCACTGAATCTCGGGACCAAGCTCGCGCAGCACCTCCAATGATTGCAGCGAACTCTCGCGAATTTGCGCTTCAGTCAGCAGGTGCGCGCCGGGCACGTGTCGCTCGATGACGAACTCTGGCATGGGGACCCTTCCTTCAGGGGCGCAAGCCTATCATCATCGCGCGCACGGATACGCTCAGCTCGGGTGCACGCCTGCGACCGGTGATCGTTCGTGGGACGGCAGTGTCCGCTTAAGCGTTATCGCCCCGCACGACCGCTCTGAAAACACGGCAATCCACCGCGACCACACTGGCATGTGCGGTGCATATATGCGCCGCGCATAGAGGCGCCACGCATGGGAACCGACCGCGATCGCATCGACCAGCTCCTGCCACTTCGTCCAGTTGAATTTCACATCCTTCTGAGCCTGGCCAGCGGCGACCGGCACGGCTACGGAATCATTCAGGACATCGAAGCCCGCGGCGACGCGGCCATCCCGGACGTCGGCACGATGTATCGCGCCCTGGCGCGGATGGCCGACAGCGGGCTCATCGCTGCGGCCGCACCCGCGAAGGACAGCGGCGACGACGAACGCCGCAACTATTACCGCATCACGGACAAGGGACTGCGCGTGGCCAAGGCAGAGGCGAGGCGGCTGCAGGCGTTGACGCGCGCGGCGAGGGTCGGCGGCCTGCTGGAGAAGACGACATGACGGGTGGCGCACGCACGGCGTGGTCGGAGCGTTGGTTCAGACTCCTCCTGCGTTTCTATCCGGCGGACTTCCGCGAGGAGATGGGCGATGCGCTCGTCGAAGCCTATCGGCAGCGCGCCGACGCGGCGCTGGCGAGCGGTGGACGCATGCGGCTCGCCGGCATCTGGCTCGCCGCGCTGATCGACTCGCTACGAAGCGGCGTGGGCGAGCGGCTGCGCCCGGCTGCGTCGTGGCGCCGCAGCGGCAACTGGGGTCGCGACCTGGAGCTCGCCCGCCGGCGCCTGATGCGAGCACCGATGTTCGTCGCCGCCACGATAGCGACGCTCACCATCGGGCTCGGCACGTTTGCCGTCGTGTTCACCGCGGTGGACAAGATCCTGCTCGAGCCGCTTCCCTATCGAGCCTCGGGCGATCTCTACAAGGTCTGGGCCGACATCCCGTATCTCAACGTGCGCGAAGGGCAGCTCTCGGGACCTCAGGTGGTGGACCTGCAGAACGCTGGCGGCGTCATCACCGATGCAGCGGCCTTCCGCTGCGGCAACGCTGCCATTCCCGCCGCCGACAAGCGGGACGCGTTTCACATCAACATGCTGATCGGCACCGGCAACCTCTTCGAGATGCTCGGTGTTCAGGCAGCGCGTGGCCGCACGTTCACGCGAGACGAGGGCGGTCGCTGGCCAACCACGATCGTGCTCAGCGACGGGATGTGGAAGCGCCTTGGCGCCGACCCGGGGATCGTCGGCAGGCCACTCAGGATCGGGCCCGACACCCACACGGTGATCGGTGTGATGCCACCGGAGTTCGCGTTCACGTGCTGGCCATCGCAGCCCCCCGATGTGTATGCCCCGGCTCCCGAAGACCCTGCCGCGATGAGCGACTTCACTGCCCTGACGATGATTCGTGCGCGTCCGGGCGCATCCGGCCAGCAGGTGCAGCAGGCGGTCGAGCGTGTGAGCCAGTCATTTGTCGAACGCAACCCCGGTAAACGCGCCGGTCTTCGCTTTTACGCCGTTGGCCTCCAGGCCGATCTGATCAAAGAGATCCGTCCTGCACTCCTGGCGCTGAGCGCCGCCGGCGCGTTCCTGCTGCTGGTGCTTGCGGTCAATTTCGCATCGGTCCTGCTCGCTCGCGCATCCGCGCGCGAACGGGAGTTCGCGATTTCGCGGGCATTGGGCGCGAGCGGTCCGGCTGTTCTGCGGGCCTGCCTGTTCGAGGGCTCGCTGCTTGGCGTGGCCGGCGGCGTCATGGGCGCACTGGTCGGTGTCTGGGGAACGCGCCTGTTGCTCGATGTCGGTCCGCTGGACCTGCCGCGCCGGGAGGCCGTCGTCTTCGACTGGAACATGGCCGCCATCGTCATCATCGCCGGCGTGCTGATTGGTCTCATCGCGGCTGCGGTTCCGGCGACATGGGCGGCGCGCGTGTCACTGAGCTCGCTCATCTCGGCAACCATGGTTCGCGGCGGCGCCACCGCCGGACGCATGCGCCGCAGTCTGATCGCGGTGCAGATCGCGCTGTCGCTGGTGCTGCTCAGCGCCGGCGGGCTCGTCGTGCGCAGCTTCGAGCGGCTGCTGTCCGCGGATCCCGGCTTCACGCCCGGCCACGTCCTCACGTTGAGACTGTCGACAATCGTCTTCACTGAGAACAAGGATGCGGCATCGTTCCTGGATCGCACGGCCGCGGCACTCCGCGCGCTTCCCGGCGTGACCGGCGTCAGCGCCGCGTCGACGCTGCCACTCTCGGGCGGCAGCAGCATGAACACGGTGAGTTTTCCGGGAGCGCCTGGCAACACCGGCGACGAGCAGCGCGATCGTCCGCTCGTCGATCGGATTCACGCGCGAGCCGGCTACATCGACACGATGGGCATGCGCCTGCTGGCCGGACGCGCCTTCGCGGACGCGCGCCAGACTGGCGTGCGCGAAGTCATCATCGACCGGCACCTCGCCGAACGATTTTTTCCGAACAGCAATCCACTCGGGTCGACGATCTCCTTCAACAACAGCTCGTCGACCATCGTCGGCGTCGTGGAGCAGGCGCGGCTCCATGATCTGGACAAGGACGGCCGCCCTCAGCTCTTCGTTCGCGCCGAGGACTACTCGAGCCGAGGCTACTGGTTTTTCGTCATTCGGACGACGGCGCAGCCGAAGGCACTTGTCCAGGATGCGCGCGCGGTGATCCGCCGAATCGAGCCGCGCATCCCGGTGTCGGCCATGATGACGCTGGACGAGATCGTCGCCGATTCGCGCAGCCGAGAACGCATCAGCGCGGTCATCATCGCCGGTCTTGCGATTGGCGCGCTTCTGCTCCTCGCGGTGGGGCTGTTTGCCGTGATCGCGGGATCGGTCACGCGACGGCGAGGCGAACTGGCCGTGCGGCTCGCGCTTGGCGCCACGCACGGCAGCGTGATGCGGCTGCTCCTGGGCGAGGGAGCGATGCTCGTCGGAATCGGTCTGTTGCTGGGTCTGCCTGGCGTGTATGCGGTTGGCGAGACGATTCGCGGTCTGCTGATCGATATCTCGCCGTGGGACGCCGCAACGCTGACCGCTGCGTCCCTCGGCCTCGCGCTGGTGGCGATGGCGGCATGCTACGTGCCCGCGCGGCGCGTGCTCAGAATCGATCCGGCGCCGCTGCTGCGGCAGAACTGAGGCGCCCGAGGTCCGGCTGAAGCCGGATAGTACATGAGGTCCGGCTAAAGCCGGACACTACATGCTACGTGCGGACGCGACGTCTGAACGGAAGCAGCGACCACAGCCTCGGCTCGCGGAGATAGAGTCCCGCCCACGCGAAGAGACACGTCGTCAACGGAACCAGGATCGGATACGGCTCCTGGATCCGCGCATACTGAGAGATCGCGCCACCGAGATAGCCGGTCAGCAGCACCACACCGAGCACCGACGTCGGCGGCGTCAGATACAACACCACGCTCGTGAGTTGGATGATCCCGATGCGCGGCAGCATGTTGGGATCCCAGCCGATCCGCCCCCACTCCTTCACATACCAGGGGTCGAAGGTCAGCTTCCACCGCGCGCTCATGAGCAGAATGGAAACGGCGCCCAACGAAAAGAGCCAACCGATCCACGGCAGCCACCGGGAAAGTTTCATAGCGCGCACATCCTATAGCGTTTTTGATTCGTCGTAGAGGCCAGGCGTCCGATGCCGCTGTTCTTCATCGATCGCATCGAGGAGAACCCGAT
>Ga0075431_100005975_pt1 | contig 12058 bp, 9 predicted proteins | sample RhiMetdeltSRZDD5_FD_75297 | JGI IMG/M metagenome (GOLD analysis project Ga0075431, IMG submission 75297) | Populus rhizosphere microbial communities from Tennessee, USA - Rhizosphere MetaG P. deltoides SRZDD5 | ecosystem: Host-associated > Plants > Roots > Rhizosphere > Soil | place: USA... | reverse complement strand
GACGCGAATAGAAGCATCAATTTCCTCCCGCAGCGCAGCTTGGTAGTTTTCCAGCTGTCCGGGATCAATTTCGAGTTCTGCCAGCCGCACGAGTTGGCCTTGCATCTGCTTGGCAGGGGCGCGCCTGCATACACATAACAGACATAGTGTCGGCACCAATGCACCAAGAATGAGCAACTGTTTAGCGTTCATGTTGGCCTCCTGGCTGGCCGTCGAAGAAGTTCATTGCACGCGCGGCCCATCTCGGGGAGCTTCGGTATTGGCTGCCGGTCTTACTGATCACCCATTGTATTGTTCGTCGCTGACCTTTTCCATCCACTCAACGACCTTGCCGTTGAGCGCCTCCTGAATAGCGATGTGCGTCATTCCCGTGGTCGGCGTGGCGCCGTGCCAATGCTTTTCATTCGGCGGACACGAGACTACGTCGCCCGGTCGAATTTCCACTTTTGGACCGCCTTCACTTTGCACCCACCCACGCCCGGACGTGACGATCAGGGTCTGGCCGAGCGGATGGGTATGCCATGCTGTTCGGGCGCCGGGCTCGAACGTGACACTTGCGCCTCGCGCGCGCGCCGGATCGGGCGCCTCAAACCGAGGGTCAATGCGTACCGCGCCGGTGAAGTACTCGTCGGGCCCTTTGCCGGAAGGCTGTGAGCCGTTTCTTTTGATGTCCATTTATTACTCCTCGACTTCATGATCTTCTTGGTTAGTCATCCTGTTTCCCCGACGATTCGAACCGACTAAGCGAGCCGCGGGAACATCAGAGCTTGACCATAACTTTGATCGCCTTCCGGTCGTTCATCGCTCGGTAGCCGTCAGGCGTCTCGTCGAGCCGCACGACCCGGTCGAAGACCCGGCCAGGCTCGATCCTGCCCTCAAGGACGTCGGGCAGAAGCTCCTCGATGTAGGCGCGAACCGGAGCCGGTCCGCCGCTCACGGTGATGTTGTTAAAGAACGCTGGCAGCGACGCCGGCAGCGTCTCGTCTTGGGGAACGCCAACGCGGCCGACTGCGCCGCCCGGACGCGCGATGCTGACCGCTGTGCGCATCGATTGTTCGAGGCCGACGCACTCGAGGACAGAGTGGACGCCAAAGCCGTCGGTGAGTTCACGCACGCGCTCAACCGCCTCGGCGCCTCGCTCGCTCACGACGTCCGTTGCGCCGAACTCTCTAGCGAGCGCGATGCGGTCAGCATGCCGGCCGAGGATGATGATCTGCTCGGCGCCGAGGCGCCGCGCTGCGATGACGCCGCACAAGCCGACGGCGCCGTCTCCGACAACGGCCACTGTCTTCCCAGGGCCGACCCGGGCAGCGACGGCCGCATGATGGCCCGTCCCCATCACGTCCGAGAGCGTGAGGAGCGACGGCGTCAGCGCGTCGTCCTTGCCGACCGGTAGGACGAAGAGCGTTCCGTCCGCCTGGGGGACGCGAACGGCTTCTGCCTGTGCTCCGGCGACGACATCGGTGCCAAAGAACCCGCCGTGGATGCACGACGTGTGCAGCCCTTCGTGGCAGAAGACGCAGGCGCCGTCGGAGTACGCGAACGGCATGACGACGAGATCGCCGACCTTCAGCGTGCGGACGTCGGCCCCGACGGCTTCGACGACGCCGATGGCCTCGTGTCCCATGCGGCGGCCGGTATTGCTGTGTTCCATTGTCTTGTACGGCCAGAGATCGCTGCCGCAGATGCAGGCGCGAGTGACGCTGACGAGCGCATCGGTTGGCTCGATGAGGCGGGCGTCAGGGACGTTTTCGATACGAACGTCGCCGGCGCCGAACAGGACAGTTGCGCGCATGGTGATTTACCTCCGTTTTCCGGCGGGCTCGAGGCCGGTGAGAGGGCGGGCGCTTGCCTCGCCCAGCCCACCGCCCGCGCCCGCGATGATTCAGAGTGATTTTACATCTTATGAGCGTGGCCATCGCGCGTGTTCTTGCTCGACCTATCGCGATATTGCTCGAAACCGCTGATCGGAGCACAGGAGAGCAATGCCCGTGAATCGGCGCCGCAACGCGCGCGATCTAAACTGACGGGGGGATTTGCCTGGAACGCGCAGCGAAGCGGAGCTCAACGCTGCCGACGATAGTCGCTCGGCGAAAGGCCGGTTTCTCTGCGGAAGAGCTTCGCGAAATGGCTGGGGTTGGCGTAGCCAACATCAAGGGCGACATCCACTATGCTCTTCTTCGTTTCGCGCAGCAGTCGTCGCGCGACATTCATTCGCAAATTGATGTGATCGCGCGAAGGAGCGGCAGCGCTCGGCCCTTGATCCGGCCTGGTATTGTTCGTCGCTGACCTTTTCCATCCAGAACAGGGGGTCAATGCGTACCGTGCCGGTGAAGTACTCGTCCGGCCCTTTGCCGGAACGCTGCGAGCCACTTCTTGTGATGTCCACATACTTTTACGCGAAGCTGAAGCCCTGCTTCGTGATCGGCAGCGTCCGAATGCGTTCGCCCGTAGCCGCGAAAATCGCGTTACAAATCGCCGGCAGAATCGGCGGCAAAGCAGGTTCGCCGAGTCCTGTGGGCGAATTGTTGGATTTCAGGAAATGCACTTCGATGGGCGGCACCTGCGACATCTTGAGCATCGGGTGCTGGTGATAGTTCGATTGCACTACGCGACCGTCCTTCAAGGAAATTTCCTGCAACAGTTCGCTCATGCCATCCACGATGGCGCCCTGCGTCAGGTTTTCGGATGCGCCGAGATTGATGATCTGGCTGCCGACGTCTCCGGCGACCCAGACTTTATTCGCTTTGATTTTCTTGTTCGCCAGCACAGTGACTTCAGCAATCTCGGCAAAATATCCGCGATGGCTGTAGTGGAATCCAATGCCCATGGCAGTTCCCTTAGGAAGATTGCGTTTGCCCCAGCCGGATTTTTCCGCGACGAGCTTAACGACACCGATCATGCGTTCGGCATTCATTGTGACATCCACGCCCTGAGTCGCGGCAGGCGGCCCGGCGCTCAATAACTCGAGGCGGAACTCGACCGGGTCTTTGCCCGCGGCGTGCGCCAGTTCGTCAATGAACGACTGGAACACCCACGAATACACGTTGGAACGCGGCGCGCGCAACGCTCCGGTTTTGAGGCCGAGCGGCATCACCGAAGACTGCATGAGAAAATTCGGCACAAAGCGGGCAGGAAATTCGTTGCCGTCAATCTGGCCCGAATGCGTGAATGTTTCCCCTTCGCCATAACCGATGAAGTGATCCCGCCACGCGACGAGTTTACCGTTTTTGTCTACGGCGCCTTTGAGATACTGGAATCCGCCGGACCGATAATAATCGTGTTGCGTATCGTCTTCGCGCGTCCACAACACTTTGACCGGCGCGCCGATAGTCTTGGAAATCCAGGCGGCTTCGCACATGTAATCGTTATACAACCGGCGTCCGAATCCGCCGCCGCCGCGCACTAAGTGGATGGTGATATTGCTTTCAGGAATGCCGAGCAGGCGGGACACCATGCCGCGCCCGATCTGCGGCGTCTGGGTGGTTGACCAGATTTCGATTTCGCCGTCCTTGAAATGTGCCGTGCAATTCTGCGGTTCTAACGTGGCGTGCGCGATGAACGGGAAGATGTACGGGCTTTCGACGACTTTGACGTCACTGCTCTTGAAGATCGCTTCGACGTCACCATCGTTGCGCAGCGTGCGTGCGGCAGGTTGTTTAGAAATCTCATCGGCTTTCCTGGCAATTTCCGCGCTGTTTTGCGCCGCCCATTTGCCTTCGTCCCATCTCACCTCGAGTTTTTCGCGCGCGGATTGCGCCGCCCACCAACTGTCAGCGACGATGGCTACGCCGGGCTCAAGCCCATGATCTTCGTTGAGGTAATTGATGAAACGGTCTGGCATCGGCTGACCTTCGACGATGAAAGCATGTTTGACGCCTTTCATCGCTTTGATGGCGTCAAGATTCGCGCCGACGCTACGGCCGCCGTACACCGGGCAGCGCTGATACACTGCATACAGCATTCCCGGCACGGTCACATCAATGCCGAAAATCGGTTTGCCCGTGACGATGTCTTTGGTTTCCGCGCCAATCGTCGTGGTGCCGATGATTTTGTAGTCTTTCGGGTCTTTAAGCTTGAGCGCCTTGAAATCCGGCACCGGCATCGTGGCTGCTTTTGCCGCCAGTTCGCCATAACCCAGTGAGCGACTGGATGCCTTGTGAATCACGCGACCGGAAGCGGTTGAGCATTCCGATTCAGCCACGCCCCAGGTTTGCGCTGCCGCGGCCATGAGCATCTGACGAGCCGCGCCGCCGAGCTGGCGCATCGGTTCCCAGTTGGTATGCGTCGCGATGCTGCCGCCGACAAACTGCAGGCCGTATTTGTCATCAAGATTGGCGCGCACGATTTTGATATCCTTCCAGTCGACATCCAGCTCTTCCGCAATCATCATCGGCAGCATATTTTGGCCGTGTTGCCCGCTTTCAGGATTTCTCGCGGTAATGGTGACCATGCCGTTGGACGCAACACTGATGAAATCAGCCGGAAGCAATGAATGAAGCAATGCAGGATCAGACCGGCGTTGGGTTTGCGCCAGCGCCGCAGCTTTTGGGTAAAGGCCCAGCATGAAACCCCCACCCGCCAGCGCTGAGACGCGAAGAAAAGAGCGACGATTGATCTTTGCCATAGTCATAAGTCCTCCTTATTTCCCCTTCACGTCATAGCAAGCCAGCTCATTCTGATTGCGGATGTAAAGCTTGCCGCCGATAACCACCGGGTGCGCCCAGCTATCCCACCCCCGGTCATTGATCGGGAAGCGCCCTTTCTCAACATAGGCCTTGGGATTGGCTTCGGCCAGCCCGACCACCTGTTTCTCGCCGAGCAGATACAACATCCCGTCCGCGTAAGTGATGGAGCCTTTGCCCACGCTGCGATCTTTCCACATCACCTTGCCCGTGTTGAACTCCAGGCAAGTCAGGATCGCATTGGAGAAGCCGTAGAGATAGCCATTGACCAAAACCATTCCGCCGTGATGGTTCATCATCTCGCGCGTGAAGTAGGCTTCCTGCGCCTTAACCTCGCCGTCCTGCGCCGTCAGGTTAAGCAAGGCTCCGCCCGTGCCGTATGCCGAAGAGAAAAAGACTTTGTTGTCGGCAAAGATCGGCGTCGCGACATTAGCGACGCGGTTGGCGACGTTCGTGTAGCGCCACATCAACTTGCCATCGCTGGCGCGCACGCCGACCGCCGCGTTCGCAGTGAAGTTGATGTAGCTGCGCACGCCGCCCACGTCCGCGACGATTGAGGAGGCATAGCCCGCCTGGTCGCTCAACTCTTTCGCGCGCCAAATCTCCGCGCCGGTCATTTTGTCCAGTGCCACGATCCCCGCGCCGCTGCCGCCGGGCGAAACGATCAAACGATTGCCGTCCACCAGCGGCGATTCGCTAATCAGCCATTTTGGGTTGCTGCCGCTATACTCTTTAAGAATGTTTTTGCCCCACACGCGCGAGCCGTCGCGCTCGCGCAAACAAGCCAGATCGCCGTTCTCGGTGAGCACATAAAGTCTATCTCCATCCAGCGTCGGGGTGCCGCGTGGCCCATTGCCCTTATCCTGATCGACCTTCGACCCTAGCGTGACTGACCAGATTGGCTTGCCGTCGGAGCGATTCAAACAGAAAACAGCGCTCTTTGCCTCGCTCGCTGTCCCGCTCGTCCCCTGCACGTAAATGCGATCCCCTTTGAGGGCAACGGAGCCGTAGCCTTCGCCGAGATTCGTGATTGACCAGGTCACAGCGGGACCTTTTTCCGGCCATTGCTTGAGCAGTCCGGTTTCACTCGATAGACCATTACGCAGTGGGCCACGCCACTGCGGCCAATCGGCTTCGGGCGCAGTTTTTCCCACACTGATCGCCAGCAAGCTCAAAGCGCATAGCAACGCGAGCGAAAATAAAAACCTCACGGGAGCTCTCCTCACTTTTTGCCGCCTTTGGCTGATATCACCGTTGAAGCTTTGTCTGGTGCGTTGGCGGCCTGTTTGTTCGCCGTTTTCGCAGGCGTCATCTCCGCCGCTTTATGAACTGCCGCGCGAATGCGCAGATACGTTCCGCAGCGGCACAGATTGCCTTTCATCGCTTCATCAATCTGCGCATCGTTCGGCTTCGGCGTTTTTGCCAGCAGCGCACACGCCGACATGATTTGTCCCGCCTGACAGTAACCGCATTGCGGCACGTCGAGCTCCTGCCACGCCACTTGCACCGGATGCGAACCGTCCGGTGAAATGCCTTCAATCGTTGTGATAGTTGCGTTCGCGGCCGCCGATACAGGCGTCGAGCAGGAGCGCGTCGGTTTACCGTTCAAATGAACCGTGCAAGCCCCGCATAAGCCCATGCCGCAACCGAACTTCGTGCCTTTGAGATCGAGTTCGTCGCGCAACACCCAAAGCAGCGGCGTATCCGGGTCGCCATCAAATTGCCGGTTCTTACCGTTTACTCTCAGCTTAATCATAAGATTTCCTCAGAGCAGTTCGTGGCTCATCTGCGGCGACCACTCGATTGTGAGTTGAATTTAACCCGCGTACATTGCCTACACGTAAACCGATCAATTGTATAAGGTCTGCATCTTGGGTGGATAAGACGATCTTCTTGAATTATTGTACAATCCTGCAAAATTTTTCTTTGCCATCTTACCAGAAGCAAAAGCGGCCAGGGTCGTGTTTCAATAGTGATGATGCTTCGAGTTCGAGTAATGAATGAAGAGCTTAATCACTGCGACGTGCATTTTTTCGGACCTTGAATAACAGATCGTGCGCCGCTCGAGCCGCTTGACCCGCGTCCTGAAGTTGAGATGGTTGCGCTCGATGTGGCACGTCCCGCCCTTTCCCGTGTCATGGCGACGGCTCGGGAAGCACTGGCGGTAAGTCGGCCACTTATCAGTGTGATAAGTGTTCACACGCGCCCGGCCCAGCTTGCGGCGTAGCTCCCGCCCCGTCTGGATGGTCCTGCCGCCGTTAATGAAGGCAACGACCCTCTTGCGCTGCGGGTCGAAAGCGTACCAGGCCCGGCATTGCCGCTTCTTGGCTCCGACAAAGGACCAGAATTCATCAAGTACCAGAGTGCGGATGCGGCGCGGCAGGAGCCGGCTCAGGGACAGCGGCCGCCTCCTCCCGGATGACCTTGACGATGGTGTTCGGGCTGACGTGCAAGGCGCGCTGAAGGTCCCGCACGCCACAGCCGTTGAGGGTCAGGACGATGACAGGCGAGCGGATCTCAGGCAGGCAGCCGAGATTGTATAATCGGTGATGAACTGCCGGCGACAATGCCGGCACTGGAAGCGCTGTTTCTGTTGAGCCGTATGACCATTCTTCCGGATGTGCCGGGAGGAGCATCTCGGGCAAGTGATCTCTTCATAGCACATCCCTCAAGCATAGCTTGTCCGAGTCTATTCTTCACCTCATCATCACTTTTGAAACACGACCCCAAGCGTCAACTGCCCGGGCCCTTTAGGAGGCGCCGGGATCGGCCGCGCTTTCGAACCTTCGTCGAGGTTAAGCGCCATGACACAGACAGCACGTCGCGCAGCGCATCCGGTTCGATGCGCGACAGACGCACCAGCAGGAGTGGGTAACGCCGGTAGTAGTCCGTCAGGTAATAAGTCTCGGGCGCATCCTCTATCAGCCATTCGCGTTCCACCAATCCGTGCCTGACGACGAGCGTGTCCGGTTCCGCCGAGGGATGTGTGGCGAGACCGGCCATGAAGCTGCCACCAACCTTCAGTACCGGTAATCCGTCATACTTCGTGGCGGCTTCAACGTCTGGCAGCGCGAGCCCGACGGTCCTAACCATTTCGAAAGCGTCCGCCACCGTTCGCTTTGTCGGCCTTCGTTTCATCGGATCAGAGTATCCGTCCTCGCGCCACGCGATTCAAGCAACTCTGCGCGGTGGCACTCAGAATAGAGGCCTTCGGCACGCCGCATCTTCGACGCGATATTAAACCGGATTGACTGTCGATTCAGCCCCGATCCGGACGCGGGCAGACGCACGGCGGGTTTTTCATAGATCGCGGCTCGCGGCGGCGGCCTTAGTAGCGCCACCTTTCCTCGGTTGAGCTCTCGTTTTAGGCCGAGAAGAGGCCGGCCGCGCCGTCTTTGATGCCTTCGCCTTTGAACTCGCTTTTTTCACCCCCCGCTTCCCTGCCTTCTCTTTCTTTTCTCTCGCCCAGCGGGCTTTCGCCGCGGAGTTTTACCGGCATCGCCGCCGCTACGGGGCGCGACGGCTGGTGGCGGAGTTGCAAGCCCAGGGCGTGGGGGTTGGGCGGTTTCAGGTCAGGGCGGTGATGAGGAGGGAAGACTTACGCGCCATCCGGCCGTGCCGCTTCAGCCCGCGCACGACCGATTCACGGCACGCGGTGCAGCCGAGTCCGAACCTCTTGCTCGGGGCGGGGGCAGCGCCGCAGCAGCCACGCGAGGTGATCGTCGGCGACATCACCTATTTGCCGCTTGCATCAGGCAGGTGGGGCTACTTGGCGAGCTGGCAGGATCAGTTCAGCAAGCGGGTCGTCGGGTGGGCGGTTGCCGAGCGGATGACGAAGGAATTGGTCATCAAGGCGTTGGAGAAGGCGATCAGGGGCGGCGGCGTCACGGGCGGGACGATCATTCACACCGACCGCGGCAGCCAGTATGTGTCGCACAACTTCCGGGCGCTGTTGCGCGCCAACGGGTGCCGGCAGAGTATGACGCGGCGCGGCAATTGTTGGGACAACGCGCAGGCGGAAAGCTTCTTTTCGCGGTACAAGGCCGAGGTGCTGGAAGGCGGCTCCTTTGAAGACGTGAGTCAGGCCGGAGCGAGACCTTCAGCTACATCGAGGGTTATGACAACCGGGTGCGGCGGCACTCGGCGTTAGGCTACAAAAGCCCGGAAGAATTCGAGCGAGAATTCAAACTCAAGAAGAAAGGATCAGGCAGCGGGAGTTTGGTGTCCGGAAAAACTTGACCATCTCAGCTGCGACTCGAAGCAGAGGCCGATGAAATATGGAGTTTTGTCGGTAGAAAGGCGAACAAGCAATGGCTCTGGATGGCACGTGATACTGCAACCCAGCAGGTGATCGCCTTCTATGTTGGCGATCGTAGCCGTCGCAGCGCACAGCAATTGTGGAAGAGGATTCCCAGCGTGTATCGTGACCAGGCCATCTTCTACACAGACGCCTGGGAGGCATACAAGGGAGTGATTCCCGCAGCTCGACATCGCTTCTGTGCCAAAAGCACGGGGCATACAAACATCATTGAGAGATTCAACTCTACGCTGCGGCAGCGGGTCTCACGTCTCGTGCGTGCGGCACTCTCGTTTTCCAAGAAGCTGAGGAATCACATAGGAGCAATCAAGTATTTCATCTGCCACTACAATCAAGAGTTGATGCGCTGTGCATGATCAACATTACTTTTTGACCACTACCATCGGGTGTTTACCCGACTCCGCGGGGGTAAGATTACCTAGACGGCAAGTAGGCGCAGGCGCGAAAGATTAGAGCCGGGAACACGGAGCGGGACGGATGCGACAGACTCACACGGATTGATCCGTGGTCCTCCGTGACATCCGTCCCGCTCCGTGTTCCCGGCTTCAGTGTCCGGACCGGCTTGATGACTCGGCGGCAGGCTGAGAGCCCTTCACATGGCGGTCGAAGAAATTAATCATTTCCCAGAGCACGTGCTCGGTCGATTCGCGCGCCGCGTAACCGTGCGACTCGAAAGGCAGCGTCACGTAGCGCACGGTGCCCCCGTTGCCCTTGATCGCCTGGTACATGCGCTCGCTCTGGATTGGGAAGGTGCCGGTGTTGTTGTCCGCCTCGCCGTGGATGAGCAGGATCGGCTCCTTGATCTTGTGCGCGTAGACGAAGGGCGAGAGCCGGAGGTACATCTCGGGCGCCTCCCAGAAGGTCCGGCTCTCGCTCTGGAACCCGAACGGCGTGAGCGTCCGGTTGTAGGCCCCGCTGCGCGCGATCCCGGCGCGGAACAAGTCGGAGTGGGCGAGCAGGTTGGCCGTCATGAACGCCCCGTAGCTGTGCCCGCCGACCCCGACCCGGCCGCGGTCGGTAACGCCCATCTCGACCGCCTTGTCGATCGCCGCCTGCGCGCTCGCCACGACCTGCTCGACGTAGGTGTTGTTGACCGTCTCCAGGTCGCCGACCACCGGCATCGCCGTCTCGTCGAGCACGGCGTAACCCTGGGTCAGGAAGAAGAGGTGAGAGTAGCCACCGATGGTCGTGAACCGGTTCGTCGAGCCCGAGACCTGGCCCGCTGTCGCGGCGTCGGTGTACTCGAGCGGGTAGGCCCAGACGACCGTCGGCAGCCGCGTCCCCGCCTTGTAGTCGGCCGGCAGGTAGAGCGTGAACGACAAATCCTGGCCGTCGCCGCGCTTGTAGGTGACCAGCTGTTTCTTGATCCCGCGCAGCTGCGGCGCCGGGTCGGGGAAATTGGTCAGGGCCTGTTTCGCGCCGCCCGCCGCGCGCACGAAATAGTTCGGCGGGTCGTCGATTGTCTCGTGGCGCGTGACGAAGCGCGAGCCGTCGTCCGAGAGCAGCGCGACGAAAGCCTCGTAGCTCTTGTCGTCGCTCTGGAAGAGGCGCTCGGACTTGAGCGCCGCGAGGTCGAACCGGTCAAGGAAGGGCCGGTCGCCTGTGGGCGAAGCACCAGGCCCCGCCAGGAAAATGTAGTTCCCGTGCTGATGCATGACGCGCCGGCCATTGGGCAGCGTCCGCATGACCGGCGCGCCCGGATCCTTATAGCGGTCCTGGGCCGAGCGGTTCCAGACTAGCCGCGGGGCCTGGCCCGGCTCGTCCACGTTCAAGAGGAAGGCGCGGATCCAGCGCGTCTTGCGGTCGAAGTCGCGGAGGAAGGCCACCCCGTCCTTCTCGCCCCAGGTCAGGCCGCCGTAGCGGTGCTCGGTCTTGGCCACCTCGCGCGGCTGCCCGGCAAAGGGCGCGGCGAGCATGAGCACGCGATCGCGGTGCCCCACTTTCTGCTTCGGGTCGCCGCCGTCGAGCGCCTCGGCCCAGACGAGCGTCGCCGGCGCGGTCGGCCGCCAGGCGTAGAGGCGCGGCCCCGTCGGCACGCCGTCGATCGGCACGTTCTCGGCGAGCGGCAAACTCGCCAGCTTATGCTCGACTTTCCCCGCCCGGTCCCAGACCTCGACTTCTTTGGGGAAGGCGTTGGCCGGGAGCAGATAGGAGTACGGCTTGTGATTGATCTCCACGAGCAGGTGCTCTCCGTTGGGCGAGGGCTCGACCCCGTCATAGATCCCCGGCTTGCCGATCGGCGTCACCCGCCCGTCGGAGGCGTTGACGAAGGCCAGTTGCGAGGTCGCGTAATACTCAAAGAGCGCTTCGTCGTGCGCGTTCTGGAGCACGTCCTGGTAGGTCCGCACGGGTGCGGGCTTGCCCGCGCTCTCCTGAATCGTCGGCCCCGTGGGGATGCGCGGCGCAGTCGGCGGCTTCCCCCTCCCGGCCGCGAGCGTTCGGCAGAGCAGCGTTCGGCTGTCGGGCATCCACTCGAAGGGCGCGCCGTAGGCGGCGTTGAGCGTTACACCCGCGAGGCGCCTGACGGCCCCCGATGCGGCGTCGCCGATCCAGAGCTCGATGCCCGAGGCGGTCGTGTTGGTGAAGGCGAAGTGCTTCCCGTCGGGCGACCAGGACGGCGTGCCGAGATATGGGCTCGCGGGCAGGGAGATTTTCTTCTCGGCGCCGCCAGCGACGGTCTTGAGCGTCAGCGCGACGATCCGCGGCTGGCGGTGCGGGCCGTTGGTATTCGGGTTGATGCGCAGCCCGGCGAGGCGCAGCATCGGCTCGGCCAGGTCCGCGATCGGCGGGTACTGCAAGCCCTCGGCGAGGAGCAACCGCTCGCGCGTCGGGCTCAGCGAGACGGTGGGCGTCGGCGGCGCGTCGAGAATGTCGGTGATGACCTTGGGCGGCTTCTGGTAGCCCTGCTGCGCCGGCGCGGGCGCAGCGGCGACGAGCAGGACCGCGATCGCGAGTCCGAGTCTGCGTTTCATGGGTGTTCCTCCGTAGGCCTTGATCTTACACAATCATGGCCCGCGGAGGAAACCAAAGAGAATGGCCCACGGATGACACGGAT
>Ga0075431_100005959_pt1 | contig 12068 bp, 8 predicted proteins | sample RhiMetdeltSRZDD5_FD_75297 | JGI IMG/M metagenome (GOLD analysis project Ga0075431, IMG submission 75297) | Populus rhizosphere microbial communities from Tennessee, USA - Rhizosphere MetaG P. deltoides SRZDD5 | ecosystem: Host-associated > Plants > Roots > Rhizosphere > Soil | place: USA... | reverse complement strand
TTTTCTCGGGGCTCGCGCTCGGCAGCTTCTTTGCTGGCCGCCTGGTCGATCGAGCGCGGCGGCCTGACGCCGAACACGAGCGAGAGCAACCGCACCCACAGCTGCTGGTACACAAGGCCACACGCTCCGGTGGCGAAGAACAACAGAAGCAGGGTCGGAAAGAGTCCGCGGCGTGTATCCGGAGCGTGCGTTGCGATGGTGCCCGCCGCTTCGAGCTGATTTGTTGGTCGACCTGTCGCTAAGTCCTGGGCCATCGGGCGGGGAGCTTAGCGAGAGGTTGTCGGACACCCGCTGAGCCGTCGACGCGCCGTTCTGTTGTTCGGCCATTGCTACGTTGACTTGATGCCTCGATCTCGGCGCGGAGCACCTCTTGCTTTCGAAGTGTCGAGCCGAGCGACGTCCCTGCTGAAGGGGCTTTGTATTGCGCTCACGTGCGCAGTCTTGATCTTGATCGCGTACATCACGCGTCACGCATCGCTTGATCCCCGCTCCGTGCATATCGACGATGCGTGGGTGCTGCTCGGCTGGAAATCCCACCGTTGGGTGGACATCCAACGAGCGGGTTCTGCGTCGCTTGGCTTCGTTTTGCTCTTGCGCGGTTGGCTGGGGATCTTCGGATTTTCGTACGGACACGCACAACTTCTGCCGTTCGTCGCCAGCCTTCTCAGCGCGCCAGCCTTCTTGCTCGTCGCCATGCGGATGCGGTTCCGCTATCCAGCCGCAATCCTCGGCGGCGCGATGCTGCTCGCGTCGCCGACATTGGTCAGCTACTCGACGCGCGTCAAGCAGTACTCGCTCGAGGTGCTCCTTGCCATTCTCCTCATAGGCCTCGCCGCGGCGATTCTTCGCGATCCGACGGCAAGCCGATCATGGATCTTTTTCGTGCTCGGTTCGGTGGTCGCTCTGGCGATCTCGTTCGCTCTGCTCGGTGTCGTGGTCGCAGGGTTCGCAGCAGGGCTCGTTGCGTTCTTACGTCAAGAAGGGATCAACGGCCTATGGCGATCCTGTGCCTTGAGCTGCACGGCTGCGGCGGCCCTGTTCGCCGGCGGCTGGTTTCTCGTAGTCATCCGACCAACGCTTTCGACCGCACTGCGCGATTTTTGGTCGGGGTTCTATCTGTCCGAAGCGGTCGGGAGGCCGCAGGTGGCACCGTGGTGGCACTGGACCGACACGACGAGCAACGGACTACTTGTCCACGACTGGAAGCTCTTTCAATTCCTCTTCGAGGGAGCGTTCACTGGTCCCTTCATCGTGCTCCTCATCGGCTTTGTCGCGGCAACTGCGCTCGTGGCGCTTCGACGGCCGTTTCAGGCTGTCCTGTTCGGCATTCCGTTCGTCATCGCCGTCGGCGGGTCCGCCGCGCAGCTGACCCCACTGGGCGGCGGGCGCACCGACGCGTGGCTCTATGCGCCGATGCTCTTCATGATCGTGAGTGCCGTGGACATCATTCTTCAATGGGCTCATGGCGCCGAACGCCGCAATGTCGGCGGCGCGAAGCCGAGATCAGCCGTATCGAGGGGTCGAGGGCTGGTGCTATCTGGGCTCGTGTCGCTGACCGCACTCGTTTGTGTCCTCAATATCCCGAGTCCTTCCGCGTTCCCATGGCCCGATGTCGTGCCACTCGTCGGCAAGCTCGAGGCCGGCCGCGGGTCGAGTGACCTGGTGGTCGTCGCACCGAATTTCACGTTCAACTACGCGCTTGAGGCGCCGGAGGACGTCACGACGAAGGTCAGCACAAGGAATTCCACGCACTTCACACCCGTGCTTCGAGGTGTGAACACGATGAACTGGCAGGATTACGCGGCGCCGATGAGAGAGTTCGACAAACGTCTCTCCGGTGTCCGGGACGTGTGGCTGCTTGACGCGCCGGAACTCATCTATCCACTCGGCGCGGCGCCACGACGGGAACTGGCGAACCAGGGCTTTCTGCTCTCGACCGAATCCAAATCAGTGGGAGGAGTGCTCGAGCATTGGCGCCGGAGTTCGTAGGGGACCACGCACTACTGGCCTCATGCGTCCTCATGAACTCATGAGCCAGGCTGTGTGTGTTCCGTGCCTCGGCTCACTGGATGAGGTGGAAGGGCTTGGGTGAGAGCGACAGGAGCAACGGGGTCGTCGGTGCGGCGACGCAGGTCGAGACGTCGTCGACACCGTCCATCCCTACGAGAGCGACGCGCTTGGTCCTGGCGGCGCTATGTGCGCAGTTCGTCGCGCTCGGGTTGGTGCAGGCGTGGCGAGACGCTCCGACGCATGACGAGTCGTACTACCTTGCTGCAGGAGTCACCGGGCTGACCCGGCACCAGGTGCGCATCACCCCTGAGCACCCGCCACTTCCCGGTCTGCTAGCTGCTCTACCAGCGCTGGCCGCCCACCCCGTCATCCCGAACGGGCAGAGTTGGCGCTCGGGGTACAGCGAGGGCTATGCCCGTAAGTTCGTCGTCGCCCAGAGCCGGGCCGGGAAACTTCAGCGCGTCACGTTCCTCGGGCGGTTGGTCCCGCTCGCCGAAGGGGTAGCCGTCGCACTCCTGGCGTATGCCCTCGCCAAGCGCCTGTTCGGCCGCGCGGCTGGGCTCCTCGCCGCCACCGTCTGGCTCACACTCCCGCTCACGTTGGGACTGTCGCACTTGAACGGTGTCGACGTCCCATTTTCGCTCACGACTCTCGTGCTCGCGCTCGCGGTCTTGCGCTACGTGCGAGGACCAACGATGCGTTCCGCGGTCCTTGTCGGTGTGGCATGTGGCGTCGGGCTGACCGTGAGTCTCACCGCCTTTGTGCTGGTTCTCACGAGTGCCGCAGTAGTGCTCCTCGTGGGATGGCGACATCTGTCACGGGCGATCGGGCATGCCTTGCTGATCAGCGCCTGTTCCTTCGCCGTCGTCTGGTTCCTCTACCGCCTCGTATCGCCCTTCCCCGAAGTTCGCCACGCCGAGCCGGTGCCGGGCGGGTCAGTCCCGCTCCTGGCTCGCCTGGCACGATTCGTACCCTGGCCGTCGGAATACGACTACGGCATTTGGAAGCAGGTGCTCATCTCGGCGAAGCCCGGGCGCGCCTACCTGCTCGGGCAGGCGTGGGAAGGCGCGCGGTGGTGGTTCTGGCCGGGCAGCGCGATGCTCAAGCTGCCCGGGAGCGCGCTCGTCATCGTGCTCGTGGGGCTCATCTGTTGGCGCAAGCTCCCTCGCCGCACCATCTTCGAAGGCGCACTGGTGCTGGGCGTGCCGGCTCTGGCCCTCACCGCCTTCATCGTTCCTCAGCCGCGCCAGCTGGGAGTGCGGTACCTCCTCCCCGTCATCACCCTGGCAGTTGTCGGCGGCTCACCTGCCGTCCGCCTTGCGACCAAAGCCCTGGCCGGGCGCGTCGCGCTCGCGATCCTCCTCGCGGCACAGCTGTTCTGGCTCTGGGAATCAGCGCCACGGTCGCTCGCATGGACGGCTCCGCCATTCCGGCCCGGATACCAGTTCGCAGCCGACTCGAACCTGGACTGGGGCCAGGACCTGTATCGACTTCGCGAGTGGGTTCGGCACCATCCGGACGCTGTCGTCTACTACTTCGGAACTGTCGACCCAAAGGCCGTGCTTGGACCGTCGCGGTCGTTCTCGGCGAAAGTGACGCGCGGTCGACTTCGAGCGGGCTGGTACGCCGTGAGCGCCAGTCAGCTGACCGACTGGTCCGTGAAATCGCTGGCCTGGCTGCGCGCGTACTGCCCTGTCGGCCTGGTCGGGGACTCGATACTCATCTATCACTTCCGAGACCCGCCCGATCGCGGCCTGCGCGGAGGGGACAAGCCTCCCGCCGTATGCAAGGAGGACTTCAGCCGAGTCGTGAACACCGCCTCCGGGCGGCGCGCGTGAGAGATCGACGCTGGGCCTCGAACGGCTATGAGCGTCCCGGGCCTACGCGCGTGGCAAAGTGATGGAACGCTTCGGTATCGTATGCGGCTCGCTGCCCGTGTGATCCTGTCCCCTTGGTTGGTCCGGGCCGCGGCTGGTCCGCCCCGCTAGGAGCTGAGCCCCGATGCCCAAATTGGCCGAATACGCCGAGGCGCGTGAGCTCACGGTCAATCTCACGCTCCGGGAGCTGCGCAGCCGTTACAAGCGCTCGGCGCTGGGTTGGACGTGGTCGCTGCTCAACCCGTTGTCGACCGTCATCATCTTCTCGATCGTCTTCTCGTTCTTCCTCCAGATCAATCCGCCGGTGGGCCATCCCAGCGGGCTGCACAACTTCGCCGTGTTCCTCCTCTGCGGTCTGCTCCCGTTCAACTATCTCTCGAACACGATGAACGGCTCGCTCGACAGCCTGCTCTCGAACAGCAATCTGATTCGGAAGGTCTATTTCCCTCGCGAGATTCTTGTCGTGTCGAACGTAGCGTCGCTTCTGGTCACCATGCTCGTGGAGCTCGGCGTGCTCTGCGTGATTCTCCTGCTCCTCGGCAACATGGTCCTTCCGTGGATTCCGATGCTCCTGCTCCTCGTGGCCATCGAGACCGTGTTCGTGCTGGGCATCGGCCTCATGCTGAGCGTTCTCAATGTCTACTTCCGCGACGTGAAGCACTTCATCGGTATTGCAATGCAAGCGCTCTTCTACTCGATGCCGATCGTGTACCCGATCAGCGTGGTCGAGAATGCCGCGAATAGAACGTCGTTCCCCGTTCTCCGGCTGTACACCCTGAATCCCCTCGTACGCATGGTCGACGCGTATCGAGCTGTGTTGTACGACCTGCGTTTCCCGGCGCTGTCCGACGTTCTCTACTTCAGTGCCTGGGCGGTGGCCCTTCTCGGAATCGGAGTCGTGGTCTTCCGCCGTCTCGACGGCCGACTCGCGGAGGAAGTGTGAGCGCGATCATCACCGTCGAGGACGTTTCGAAGCTGTACCGCCTGTATCACGAGCGCAATCAGTCGCTGAAAGCAGCGCTCATGCGGCGAGCTCGGGTGCGCTACGAGGAGTTCTGGGCGCTTCGCGACGTGTCGTTCGAGGTCCCTGACGGATCGACGTTCGCGCTCATCGGCGAGAACGGCTCGGGCAAGAGCACGATGCTCAAGTGCATCGCCCGTATTCTGCGGCCAGAGAAGGGCCGGATCGAGACCCGAGGAAAGATCTCTGCCCTCCTGGAGCTCGGAGCTGGGTTCCACCCCGAGCTGACCGGGCGCGAAAACATCTTCCTTAACGCCTCGATCCTCGGCCTGAGCAAGAAGCAGGTCACCCAGCGTTTCGACGAGATCGTCGGCTTCGCCGGCCTCGAGCACTTCATCGACACGCCTGTGAAGAACTACTCATCGGGCATGTACGTGCGCCTCGGCTTCTCGGTCGCCATCAACGTCGACCCCGATATTCTGCTGATCGACGAAGTGCTCGCGGTCGGGGACACCGAGTTCCAGCGCAGGTGCGTCGAGAAGGTCGACGAGTTCCGTCAGAGCGGCAAGACCGTGGTCATCGTGTCGCACGCGGTCAACTCGATTCGCAACCTCGCCGACTCCGTCGGGTGGCTCGAGCACGGGGTGCTCCGCCGGCTCGGGAAGTCGAACGAGGTCATCGACGACTATCTCGCCGAATCGCATGCCGACCGGGAAGACGACGGCGAATACGGCTCGCGGTGGGGAAACGGCGATGCGCGGATCGAGAAGGTCGAAATCCTCGATGGGTCCGGCGAACCGGTGAAGCGGGTCCGCACCGGTGACGCAGTGGTGTTCCGTTTCCACTACAAGTGCTACGCACTTGTTCGGGACCCCGTCTGGTGGATGGGGCTCAAGACGCTCGATGGGGTCTGGGTCACCGCTCCGGGCACGTACGAGGTAGGCCTCGTCCCAGATCGTCTCGAGGCCGGAGTCCAGGGACATGTCGACCTGCGAGTCGACCGGCTGCTCTTGTTGTCCGGCACGTACGACCTGAGCGTCTCGATGTTCAACCTCACGTCCGGCCAGGACTACGACATGCGCGACAGGGTTCTCCGTTTCGACATCGAGTTGGGTGATCCCCACGAGGAGAACGGCATCGTGTCGTTGGATGGGACTTGGGAGGGCGACGTGCTGGACGGCACACGTTGAAACGGCTGAAGGCGCAACCTGAGAGTGCCGGGGTCGTTTCCGTCGTCATCGTGAACTACCGCGGCGCCGACGACACGTGCACCGCACTCGCCGCGCTGCGCGAGCTCCGCTGGCCCCGAGAGCAGCTCGAGGTGATCGTCGTCGACAATGGGTCCGGCGACGGAAGCGTCGAGCGGATCGCGAAGGAGTTTCCCGACGTCCGAGTCGTGGCGCTCGAGGAGAATCTTGGGTTCGCCGGTGGCTGCAACGCGGGCGCGCAAGCCGCCACCGGTGAGTACCTGGCATTCCTGAACAACGATGCTCGTCCGGATCCGGACTGGTTGTCAGCTGCAGTTGCAGTGCTCGATCGCGACGGCTCGGTCGCGTGCGTGGCCAGCAAGGTGCTCGACTGGGACGGCGAGCTCGTCGACTTCGTCGATGCCGGGCTGGGCTTCTACGGGCATGGCTTCAAGCTCCACGCCGGCGAGCGTGACGACCCCGCCTACGACCGCGAGGCGGACGTCCTGTTCGCGTCGGGCGCGGCCATGGTGACCCGTGCATCGACGTTTCGGGAGGTCGGAGGCTTCGACGAGCGCTACTTCCTCCTCTTCGAGGACGTCGACCTCGGATGGCGGTACTGGCTGCTCGGCTACCGGGTGCGCTACGTGCCGGCGTCACTCGTGTATCACCACCACCATCGCTCGGTCGGGGCGCTGAGCCGCGCCGAGGAGGACTTCCTCCTGGAGCGCAACGCGCTGTTCACGATCTTCAAGAACTACGACGACGCCAACCTCGAGCGGTCCTTGGGGGCAGCCGTGATGCTCGCGGTTCGGCGCGGAGCGGTCCTCGGCGGTGACGACAACCGCCTGCTCGATCCGCGACGTCGCCTGCAAGTGACCGCGTCCGACAATGACGACCGATTTCCGGTCGACGGCCGGACACTCGCGCCTGCCTACGCCATCGACGCGTTCGTGGAGGCGCTCCCGGATCTCACTCGGGACCGGCGCGCGCTCCAGGCCATGCGCAGGCGCGCCGACCATGAGATCACGCGCCTCTTCCGGCTACCGCTGTTCCCGAGTATCGGGGATGCGTCGTTCGTAGAGTCGTTCTCCGCGACCGTCGACGCCCTTGGAGTCGACCGGATCGCCTCTCAACGCCGCCGCATCGTCGTCGCCACCGGCGACGTGCTGGAGCCGAAGATGGCCGGCCCGGCTATCCGGGCATGGCACATGGCCAGCGCCCTCGCACGCGAGCACGACGTGCAACTCGTGAGCACGCAGGACGCCACCCTCACGCACCCCGACTTCCCCGTGAAAGCGGTCGACGAACGCGAGCTCGCCCAGATCGAGGCCTGGTGTGACGTGTTCGTCTTCCAGGGCAATCTCATGCGCCAGCATCCCGTGCTGCGCAATACAGACAAGATCGTCGTCACCGACATCTACGACCCGTTCCATCTCGAGGTGCTCGAGCAGGCACGCGGGCTGCGACCCTCCGGGCGCCTGCTGGCCGTGCAGTCGTCGACCGACGTCCTGAACGAGCAGTTGCGACGGGGCGACTTCTTCCTGTGCGCGAGCGAGAAGCAGCGGGACTTCTGGCTCGGGCAGCTTGCGGCCGTTGGCCGCATCAACCCCGCGACGTACGACCGAGGCGAGAACCTTGAGGGACTACTCGCGGTGGCGCCGTTCGGCGTGAGCGACGAGCCTCCGCGTCACACACGACCGGTCCTCCGCGGAGTCGTCCCCGGCATCACCGAAGGCGACAAGATCGTGCTCTGGGGCGGCGGCATCTACAACTGGTTCGACCCGCTCACGTTGCTGCGTGCGGTCGACAAGCTGCGTGGCCGGCTCCCCGAGGTCCGGCTCTATTTCCTGGGCCTCAGGCATCCGAACCCGCAAGTCGGCGAGATGAAGATGACCGACGACGCCGTCGAGCTCGCGCACGAGCTCGGGCTCGTCGGGACCCATGTGTTCTTCAACGAGGGCTGGGTCGACTACGACGACCGCCAGAACTATCTGCTCGAAGCCGACATCGGCGTGAGCACCCATCTCGACCACGTCGAGACCGAGTTTTCCTTCCGTACGCGGCTCCTCGATTACCTGTGGGCATCCCTGCCGATCGTCGCCACGGCGGGCGACTCATTGGCCGGTCTCATCGAGACACGCGACATCGGGATCGCAGTCCCTGCCGGCGATGTCGACGCGCTGGAGGCGGCGTTGTTCCGGATCCTCGATGACGAGGCTTTCCACGCGTCGTGTCGCGCTGCGATCGAACGAGTTACCCCCGACTACGGATGGTCGAAGGTGCTCGAGCCGTTGCTGGAGTTTTGCCGGGCACCGGTCCGGGCGCCCGACCTCGTCGATCCCGAGACATCGGACATGGTCGACAGCCTGCAGGGCGGGATGTGGAAGCGCGTGGGATGGAGGGCCGATCTGAGCAAGACGCTGCATTTCATCCGACGGGGCGAGTGGCGCGCCCTGGGCGCGAAGCTCCAGCAGCGGTTCAGCTTGCGGCGCCGGGGACACTGAGCGGCAGAACAAAATCGGGCTGACCGCCGAACCCCGGGTTGTAGTACGGGTCGCGTCGCAGGATGCTGCCCCAGCGCTCGCGCAGCGCCTCGAGCTCGACGTCACTGACGCTCCCTGTCGCCCGGCTCGACGTCTCGAAGTGGAACAGCTCCGCGTACGGGTTGAAGACGTTGCGATAGCCCGAGCGATGGAGCTTCAGGCCGTAGTCGATGTCGTTGTAGTTGAGCGGAAACTGGAGGGACAGCCCGCCGACCGCTTCGAAACAGTCGCGTCGGGTCATCAGACAAGCCGCGGTCACCGCAATGCAGTTCGTCGGGGTGCGCGCGTTGTCCATGTGGCCGTCGAAGTCGGCAGGGAAGCCGTAGTAGGGGTGGCCGACGTTTCCGTCGACGGCGACTGCACCGACGTGCTGGAGGCGGCGATCCGCAAATCGGAGCTTGGCTCCCACCGAGCCGACCGCAGGTTCGAGAGCGAACATCAGCAGTGATTCGATCCAGTCGGGCGAGATCACCTCGATGTCGTCGTTCAGCAGTAGCAGGAAGTCGTTCTGTGCGTGGAGCACACCGGCGTTGATCTTGCGCGCGAAGTTGAACGGCTGCTCGTAGGGAATGACACGAAGCTTGTCGCCACCGGCGGCGACGAGCTCGGCGACAGCGTCGTCGTCCGTGCTTGCGTCGACGACGCACACGATCTCGTAGTTCGGGTACGTCGAACGTCGAACGATGCTGGCCACGCAGTTCGCCACCAGCGTCAGCAGCGTGCCGTGGACGACGCGCCGGTGGCCACCTGTTGGGATGACGATCGAGACCGGTGGCTGTATCGCCAAGGCCGGACGAAGCCGAAGTAGGTGCGGCCGCTCCGGATCGGGCTCCGCCGTCGCAGAGAATCCGAGTCGCTCGAGGTGCTCGGCAACGGCTCGGAGGGCGTCCGCCGGAACGCGGTCTGGCACGACCTCCGAGTCTGGAAGCTGCCGGTGGTACAGCACCTCGGCCACATGGACGGCGCGCCGGGCGCGCTCGCTGACTCGGAGCGCGACGTCATGGTCGCAGGCGAGCGCAAATTCGGGACGGATGCCGCCCGCGTCGTCGAGCGTCTTGCGGCGGAACACCGCGAGGCGGCCGGTGTACGGGTACGCGAGGAGCCGGTCGGGCGACCAGTCCGGCTTGAGGCGGGGGTTGGACCCGCGGGGGTCGTCGAGCCGGTCCTCGTCGGTGTAGACGAAGTCGACGTCGTCGGCGAATGCTGCAAACACTCGCTCGAGCGCGACTGGCTCCAACCGATCACCCGCGTCGAGCCAGGTGACGAACTCGGCCGTCGTGCTCGACACCGCATCGGCGAGCTCGGCCACGCCGGCGACCGTTCGCAAGTCCCAATTGCCGGTGGTCTGCTCGTGCACCGAGTCCAACGACGCACGCACACGTTCGGCCGGAGCGTCCCCACCCACGACGACGACGGAGATTCGAGCGTCGGACGAGTTGTTCACCCGCGAAGGAGCGCCCGGAGCCGGTGCCAGGCGCGCAGCATTCGGCCGGTGCGTGAGGTCAGCAACCGCTCGGCGTCTGCCATGGCATCTCGGTACCGGCGCAACTCGATCTCGAGCAGCTCGATCCGGCCCAGCGCCTCGCCGAGACGGGCCTCGTGCCCGATGAGATCGTCGCGGACGACGAGAAGCTCGTGGCGCAGCCGCAGATTCTCCTCGACCAGCGGACCGCCGCCTTGCGCGTCGTACGCGTCATGCACGTCACGCTCGTTCGGCGCCCGCTGTTCGTCGACGCCCTCACCGCGACCGAACTGTGTGTGCTGCACGCCGATCGAGATTAGCAGCGGGGTTGTACGCGACTCGGTTGGCTCGCACCCTAAGCCCCGCGTAGGCTCGCAGCGTCCACAATCCTCCCTGCCGGAGAATGCGTCATGCCCAAGCACGTACTCGTCACCGGGGGCGCGGGCTTCGTCGGCTCGCACATCGTCGACGAGCTCGTCGTCCGGGGCCACACGGTGCGGGTCTTGGACACGCTTGACCCCCAGGTCCACGGCGCGGGCGCACCCGAGCCCGGCTTCCGACCCGAGTACCTGAATCCCGACGCCGAGCTCGTCGACGGGAGTTGCGGGGATCGGGCAGTCATCGACCGCGCGCTGGAAGGCATCGACGTCGTGTTTCACGAGGCGGCGGTCGTCGGAGTCGGTCAGAGCATGTACGAGATCGACCGCTACGTGTCCGGCAACACCCAGAGCACCGCAATCTTGCTCCAGGCGATCGTCGACCGGCTCGACCGAGCGCCGCTCGAGCGGCTGATCGTGGCGTCGTCGATGAGCATCTACGGCGAGGGGCAGTATCGACTGCCTGACGGCTCCGTCTACGCGCCACCGATGCGTTCTGATGCGCAGCTGTCCGAGAAGCAATGGGAGATGCGCGGTCCGAGTGGAGCCGTCGCGGATCCGGAGCCCACCCGCGAGGACAAACCTCTCCAAGCGACGTCGGTGTATGCGCTCTCGAAGCGCGATCAGGAGGACTACTGCCTCCTGATCGGAGGCGTCTACGGCATCCCGACCGTCGCGCTCCGTTACTTCAACATCTACGGACCGCGCCAGGCGCTCTCGAACCCTTACACCGGGGTGGCGGCGATCTTCGGCTCGTGCATCCTCAACGGAGACGCCCCGATCATCTACGAGGACGGCTGCCAGAGCCGCGACTTCGTCCACGTGAGCGACATCGTGCAGGCCAACATGCTCGCGCTGGAGGCTGAACCCGCAGCGATTGCCGGTCAGGCGTTCAACGTCGGTACCGGACGGCCGACGAACCTCATCGAGCTGCTCGAGCTGCTCGAGAAAGCTCTTGACGCGTCAGGGATCCAGCCGAGCGTTCCCGGGCAATTCCGAACCGGCGACATCCGTCATTGTTACGCCGACATCTCGCGGATCTCCGAGGCCCTGGGCTACAACCCGGCCGTCGAGCTCGATACCGGACTCACGGAGCTCGCGGCGTGGATGCGTACTCAATCGGCACAGAACCTCACGCGCCGCGCCGCCGCCGAGCTGGAGCGCAAGGGACTCGTGCGATGACGCGGCACCACGCCTAGGCCACCACCGCCGTGGTCTCGGACACGTCCGGCAGCAACCGGTCAGTTGTCGTCGTCGCGAACGACATGCTGCCCTACCCGGGCCAGCCCGTCTCGGGCTCGGGGCTTCGTGCCTGGGGACTCGGCGAAGGCCTTCGTGGTCGAGGCCATGACGTGCGGTACGCCATGCCCGCCGCCAGCGCGAATGCGGAGACACCGCGCGGCGCCGAGGGCCCGTTGCTCTACGAGCTGCAGGATCTCCGCGCCGTGCTGGCCAGCGCCGCACCCGACGTCGTCGTGTTTCAGCATTGGGTCGGCGTCGGCGCCGCCGCGGACCTGGACGTTCCCGTCGCCTTGGACCTGCACGGCCCGCTCATGATCGAGACGGCATACCAGCGCCGCTCCGACGTGGACCCGGCCGAGCTCGCCAAGGTGAAGCTCGACGCCTTCCGACGCGCCGACTTCGTCAC
>Ga0075431_100005958_pt1 | contig 12068 bp, 10 predicted proteins | sample RhiMetdeltSRZDD5_FD_75297 | JGI IMG/M metagenome (GOLD analysis project Ga0075431, IMG submission 75297) | Populus rhizosphere microbial communities from Tennessee, USA - Rhizosphere MetaG P. deltoides SRZDD5 | ecosystem: Host-associated > Plants > Roots > Rhizosphere > Soil | place: USA... | reverse complement strand
AGCTCTGTCAGCACCAATGCATTGGTCATGGGTTGGCTGCTCCTCGTGCCGCTTCTGCGACACACTCAAATCCATAGTCCATAGCCATGCTGGCGCAACGAGCAAGCGTCCACAATCGACAACCGTCATCCCCATAGCACCGGCTTGCTGCTTGGGTGGCCCGATGGGCAAAGGACCCATAGTCGGCCATAATGACCTTGCTGCCACGCCGCGCAGTACCTACGCTTCGAGCGTGTCACGGCTATACGACAGGCAAGACAGCACCATGAGCAAAGCACCGTCGAGGCCTGCGACCGCGAGCGGCATCGCCTCTCACCGACCAGTGATCGCCGCGCGCAAACACGTTGTCTCGGCAGGTCACTATCTCGCGGCGCACGCCGGCTTTGCAATTCTGGAAGCGGGCGGCAATGCCATCGATGCCGGCGTTGCTGCGGGCATAGCCCTCGGCGTTGTGCAGAGTGATATCGTCAGCGTGGCCGGCGTCGCACCTATTATGGTCTATCACGCCGCAAGCCAGAAAGTGTTCACGGTGAGCGGCCTTGGCCCCTGGCCGAAGCTGGTGACGCCAGGCTATTTCGTGCAACACCACGCCGGCAAGATACCGCGTGGCCTGTTGCGCACGGTCGTGCCGGCGGCACCCGATGCCTGGATACTGGCGCTGCAGCGATGGGGCACCATGAGCTTCGGGGCGGTAGCGTCGGCGGCGGTGGGCTTTGCCGAAGACGGCTTTGCCGCACATCCGCTGCTTTGCGAGACGATCTCCACGCACCGAAGCGAATACGAGGAGTGGCCGTCGAACCGGGCTATCTATCTGCCGCATGGCAGGCCGCCGAGGGTGGGCGAAGTGTTCGTGCAGCGCGACCTTGCCAACAGCCTGCGCCACATGATCGACGAGGAAAAAGCGGTTGGCAACAAGGGCCGGATGGCCGGCCTCGAGGCGGCGCGAGCGGCTTTCTACACGGGCGATATCGGCCGCACGATCGTTGCCTACCACGAGCAGAATGGCGGTCTACTGCGCATGTCGGATATGGCCGAATACCGCTCCCAAATCGAGGCGTCCGTTGCGGTGCCGTTTGGCGGTTTCTTGGTGCATTCCTGCGGGCCGTGGTGCCAGGGCCCGGTGCTCGGGCAGATGCTGAGGCTCGTCGCAGCCACCGGCTGCCACAAGCATGCGCACAATTCTTTCGAATACGTGCACTCCCTCACCGAGATCATGAAGCTCGCCTTCGCTGACCGGCACGTCCACTATGGTGATCCGAAATTCGTAGACGTCCCGCTTAACCGGCTGATGTCTCTGGAGTATGCGCAGGAACGCGCCGCCCTTGTCCGGCCCGACAAGGCCTGGCCCGACATGCCTCCGCCAGGGCTGGTCGAGCCCGCTACCCCCCACACCCGCCATGCGACGGCACGGTCGCCTCAGCCCTCGCTCGACACCTCCTACGTGTGCGTCGTAGACCGTCACGGCAATGTTTTCTCGGCCACGCCGAGCGACGTCTCCGCAAGCACGCCGGTGATCCCAGGCACCGGGCTATGTCCGTCTTCGCGCGGCTCGCAGTCCTGGGCCGATCCCACTGTTGCTGCCTCCGTCGCCCCCGGCAAGCGGCCGCGGTTGACGCCGAGCCCGGCGCTGGCTCTTGGGCCAGACGGCCGCGCCATCCCCTTTGGCACCCCCGGTGGGGATGTTCAGGCACAAGCAATGTTGCAGGCGTTTCTCAACCGCATCGTATTCAACATGGATCCTCAAGAGGCCGTTGAGGCCCCGCGCTTTGCCACCTACAGTTTCCCGGACAGCTTCGAGCCGCACGGCATGGTGCCTGGCAGGCTGGTGCTGGAATCCCGCCTTCCGCAAGCGCTGGCTGATCGATTGAGCAGCGTTGGCCACGACGTGCAATGGTGGCCCGATTGGACGTGGAAGGCCGGTGCCGTCTGCATGATCGACAGCAACCCGGAGGTCGGCCTGCACTGCGCAGGTGCCGACCCACGACGGTCCAGCTATTGCGTCGGCTGGTAGCATCTAGCACACGCAATGTTCGCGGTGATGACAATGGCCGGTGCCCGGCGATTGACGGCGTCGCACGATTTGAGGGATGCTGCTCGGCGCCACGATGGGGCCTGAGCACATGACGCAGCACCTCTTCAAGAACTTCGAAATGCTCGATCCGGAACACGACGAGTTGCGGGGTGGCTACGAACTGCTCGTCGATGGCGACAGAATTCGCGAGATATCCGACAAGCCGATCAGCGCCCCGAACGCCAGCGTGATCGATTGCGGCAAGCGCACGCTGATGCCGGGACTGATCGACAGCCACGTGCATGTGGTGCTGTCGGAAGTGTCCATTCCGCGCCTGGAGAACGTACCGCTAACGCTGATGACCGCCAGGGCCGCCGCCCTTATGCGGGGCATGCTCGATCGCGGCTTCACCAGCGTGCGTGATACCGGCGGCGCCGACTGGGGCCTCAAGGAGGCCACCGACAAGTGGCTGCTGCCGGGGCCGCGTCTCTTTATTGCCGGCAAGGCGCTGGGGCCAACGGGCGGGCACAGCGATGGTCGGCGACGCACCGAGCATGGCACCCGCTGCCACTGTTGTGACGCGCTGCATTTCGCAATGGGCCTCGCTGACGGCGTGGCCGAGGTGCGCAAGGCGGTCCGCGAGGAGATGCGCCAGGGCTGCGATCAGGTGAAGATCATGATGTCTGGCGGCGTCGCCTCTCCATACGATCCGCTCGACAGCCTGCAATTCTCGCTGGATGAGGTGGCTGCTGCGGTCGAGGAAGCGCATGCCTTCGGTCGTTATGTGTGCGCGCATGCCTACTCGGTTGAAGCGATCACCCGAGCTGCACACGCCGGCGTTCGCACCATCGAGCATGGCAACCTGATCGACGATGCGAGCGCCAAGTTGATGGCGGACAAGGGCATGTTCTTGGTGGCCAACCTCGTCACCTACTACGAGATGAAGAAGCGTGCCGCGGAATTCGGCATGAGCGCAGACATGCTGGCCAAGAATGATCTTGTGATCGAGGGTGGGCTGCGCTCGCTAGAGATCTGCAAGCGGGCCGGGGTGCCGGTGGCTTATGGCACGGACTTGCTTGGACAGCTGCAGACCGAGCAATCGCGCGAGTTCATTATCCGCTCCGCGGTCCACAAGCCGATCGAGATCATCAGAGCGGCGACGTTGGTGGGGGCGCAGGTCGTGCGTCAGGTCGACAAGCTCGGCTGCCTGAAGCCGGGCGCCTTCGCCGATCTGCTCGTGATCGACGGCAACCCGCTGAAGGACCTGGGAACGCTGCAGGAGCAAGGCAAGTATCTTGCCGTGATCATGAAGGGCGGACGGTTTTACAAGAACCGGCTGCACTAGTGTGATGATCGAGAAATTCGCCGTGATTGCAAAGGTCGCTCGGGTCACTCGAGGCGGGGTTAGGCCGACTTCGCAATAGAGGCACTAGGCATGGCCCAGGTCCACTTCAAGAATTTCATGCTTTTGCAGCCGTGTAACGGGGAGTTGCGCGCTGGGCATGAGTTGCTGGTCGAGAATGATCGCGTGCGCGAATGCATCGAGGGCCCCATCAAGAGCAAGGACGCCGACGTGATCGATTGCGGCGGTCGCACGCTGATGCCGGGACTGATCGATTGCCATGTCCACGTCATTCATAGCGAGGTCAATATCCGCTTTCTCGAAGCCATGCCACTCACTCTGCTCACGGCCCGGGCGGCGACCCGGCTGCGCGCCATGCTCGATCGCGGCTTCACAACGGTCCGCGATACAGGCGGATGTGACTGGGGAATCAAGACCGCGGTCGAACAGGGCCATCTCGTCGGCCCGCGACTGTTTATCGCCGGCCAGTCGATCGGGCCGACAGGCGGACACTCTGACGGCCGCCGGCGAACCGCGGATGCGGACGGCTGCGCCTGCTGCAATGGATTGCAGTTCAAGTCGGCGGTCGCCGACGGCACGGATGAGGTGCGCAAGGCGGCTCGCGAACAAATGCGCCAAGGCGCCGATCATGTGAAGATCATGATGTCGGGCGGGGTTGCCTCGCCCTACGACCCGCTGGACAGCTTGCAGTTCTCTGACGGTGAAGTGCGGGCAGTTGTGGAAGAGGCAACCGCCTTTGGCCGCTATGTCTGCGCCCATGCTTATTCCGCCGAGGCTATCACGCGTGCGGCGCGCTTTGGCGTCCGCACCATCGAGCACGGCAACTTGATCGACGATGCGTCAGCCAAGTTGATGGCGGACAAGGGCATGTTCCTGGTGGCAAACCTGGTCGCCTATTACGCCATGAAGGAACGTGCGGCAAAATTCGGAATGACGGCGGCGAGTCTTGAGAAGAACGACATGGTCCTCGAGGGCGGGCTCAAATCACTGGAGATCTGCAAGCGCCACGGCGTACCGGTCGCCTACGGCAGCGACCTGCTTGGCGAGTTGCACTGGGACCAGAGCCGAGAGTTCACGCTGCGGCGCGAGGTGGTGTCGCCGATCGAGATCATCCGCTCCGCGACGACGGTTGCAGCGCAGATCCTTCGCCTCGAAGGCCAGGTCGGAACACTTGAGGCTGGCGCTTACGCTGATCTTCTGCTGGTCGACGGCGACCCCCTCAAGGATTTGACGCTACTGGAGGGCCAGGGCAAGCATCTTCCGGTCATCATGAAGGCGGGCAAGTTCCACAAGTGCGAGTTGCACTAGGGCGATCTGAATATTAATCGAGGCCGGCAGTATCGCAGCAGATACTTACTGAGGAGATTGGCGTCGTGTCGATACAGGGCCGCATGGCCAGCTTGCAGATGCTGGGCCGTGTCGCGCTCAAGGGAGCGGCCGGCATTACCCTTGCCTACATTCTCACTCCGCTGGTCTTCGTCACCTGGCTCGCGTTCTTTCGGCAAGAGATTCCATCCTTCCCGCCGGAGGGATATTCGTTGCGGTGGTTTCAGGCTGTTGCCGGCAACGACCGCTTCGTATCCGGCTTCATCCTCAGCCTGCAAGTCGCCCTAACGGCCACGGGAATCGGCTTGTGTCTTGGTCTACCCGCGGCGCTGTGTCTGTCGAGGGTCCGCTTCAGAGGCCGTGAGGCGCTGAGCAACCTGCTGTTGTTTCCTCTGGTGGTGCCGGGCATCGTTCTTGGCATTGCTCTGTACGTGGCCCACGTAGAAGTGGAACTGGCGACCGGACTGCCGATTATCGGTTCGCTTGCCGGTCTGATCGCCGGCCACGTGCTCATCGTTATCCCGTGGACGGTTCGACTGATCATGGCCAGCCTCGACGGCCTTGATCGATCGATCGAGGAGGCTGCCCAGAGCCTCGGCGCCAATCGGTTGACGACATTGCGTCGAGTGACCTTGCCCGCCATCCGGCCTGGAGTCGTAGCGGCGACGCTATTTGGCTTCGTAACGTCATTCGGCAATCTCGAGATGAGCCTCTTCCTTGTCGGGCCGGGGCGCACGACGCTGCCGATCGCTATCCTGCAATACCTCGAGTGGAAGATCGATCCAACCATTGCGGCAGTCTCGGTTTTGCAGATCCTGCTGGTCGCAGCGGTCATGTTGGTCACGGACCGCTTTGTCAAGATCAGCCGGGTCGTGTGAGGCGGCGATGGCGCGACTCGAGATCAATCGCATTACCAAGCGCTACGGCGACGTGCACGCGGTGCGAGACGTAAGCCTCGAGGTTGCCGACGGCGAGTTCGTCGTCCTGCTAGGGCCGTCCGGATGCGGCAAGACGACCACCCTGCGCGTGATCGCCGGCTTCGCTGAGCCGACTTCCGGTGCGGTGCGCCTGGGGCAACGGGACATCACGCGCTTGCCGCCATGGAAGCGCAATGCCGGCCTGGTATTCCAGAGCTACGCGCTGTTTCCTCATCTAACGGTGGCGGAAAACGTGGCCTTTGGCCTGGAGATGCGCAAAGTCCCCAAGTCCGAGGTGAACGAGCGCGTGCGGGAAGCGCTGCGCCTTGTGCAGCTCGGCCAGCTAGGCGAACGCCTGCCCCGCCAACTCTCTGGCGGTCAACAACAGCGCGTCGCATTGGCGCGTGCCCTCGCGTTCCACCCTGATGTGCTGCTACTCGATGAACCACTCTCGAACCTCGATGCCAAACTTCGCCAAGAAGTACGCGTGGAAATCCGCGAGCTGCAGCGCAAGCTGGGCCTCACGACTGTGATGGTCACGCACGATCAGGAAGAAGCTCTCACCATGGCCGACCGGCTTGTGGTGATGAACGATGGTGCAGTGCGACAGGTCGGTACGCAACAGGATCTCTACGAGAGGCCAACCGACCGTTTTGTGGCGGGATTTGTTGGCCGCTCGACGTTCATCGACGGAGAAGTGGAGGAACCAGGACGGTTTCGCTCTGTAGGCGGCCTCCTGCTTGCCTGCAATGCGACGGCCGCAGGTCCGGCGACGTTGGCATTGCGGCCTGAACGTATCATGCTCCGTCCGGCCCAGAACGACGGCATGGACAACCACCTTGCGGGCGTGGTGGAATTCGTTTCGTACCTGGGTGCAACAGTCGACATACACGTGCGCATTTCGCCCAAGGAGCGCGTTGTCATGCAGCTTCCAAACGGCACCCACGGTTCTGCATCGAAAGTCGGCGACAAGGTGCATGTTGCCTGGCCGGCGGGTAACGGCATTGTCTTTGTTGGGGGCACGGGCTGAAATCGGCTGGAGATCGGGCCGTGTCGCAAGGAGGTGATGATGACGAACACAGCAAGACCGTCGATTTCGCGCAGACACGTCGTGCGGGGTGCCGCGGCTCTTACCGCCGTTGGCCTCGCCGGTGCGCCTTCCGGCGCGGCAGCGCAAGGCAAGGGCAAGATCGTGGTCGGCACATGGGGCGGCGACTATGCGCGCTTGCTCAACAAGAACATCGAGCAGCCGATCCTAATCAAGAGTGGTTGGGAGGTGATTCAAGATCAAGCCGGCGATCCCGAGCGACGCTCCAAGATACTCGCTGAACGTCGATTGCCGCGCGGGACAACCGACGTACAGGGCCTCTCTGCCCTCAACATGTTCCAGATGCACGATGCAGGCGTGATCGACGCCATTGATTACGCAAAACTCAAGAATGCCGCCAACCTGCTTGCTTCGATGAAATATTCATACGGGGTCGGGCACATCTATTCAGGCAAGGTGGGTGTCTACAATCCCAAGCTGATCAATCCTGCGCCCAAGAGCTACAAGGACATCTTCGACCCAAAGCATGCCAACAGACTGGGCATCATCGATATCCAGTACCAGTACACGCTGGTTTGCGCTGCTCTAGCCGCCGGCGGCAAGGTCGATAATCTCGAGCCTGGCAAGAAGCTGCTGCTGGAATGCAAGAAGGCGGGCGCGCGCATTTACCCGACGAACGAGGCCTTTGCGCAAGGCCTCAAGACCGAGGAGTTCGGCATCGGAGTGATGTGGAAGGCCCGGGTGGTGCAGTGGCAGAACGCCGGCATCAGCGTCGAGGCGATAGCGCCATCTGAAGGGGCGCTGGCCTACGTTTCGGGATTTGTCATTCCGAAGAATGCGCCCAACAAGGACGGCTCCTACGCCTACCTGGACGCCATGCTGGAGAAGACGGCCCAGGAGGCCTTCGCCATCGACATGGGCTACAATCCAACCGTGACCAATGCCGCCGTGGCGGCCGATCTCAATAAGCGCATCGGCTTCGCGCCGGAGGAGGTCAAGGCGCTGGTAGACCTCGACTATGCCTATATGACGCAGAACGACGTCGCGCTGAAGGAGTGGTGGGACAAAGAGCTGAAAGGGTAGGCGGCCGCAAGGTCGGGGAGCAGCGGAGTTTGCGACGCGCCAGCGAAGATCGACGCAACAATGGCTGAACTCTCTGCTCCCGCAGACCGACTGACCGCCGAGCGGCGCGACGGATCATTTCTCACAGCATCCGTGCTGCTAGGGCCGGCCACGATCGTGGTGGTGATCGGTCTGCTGCTACCAATTCTCATTCTGTTTCGCTATAGCTTCAACAAATTCGAGCCCCGCCTGATGATGGTGGAGGCGATGACGGCGGAGAACTATATCAAGTTCTTCACCGATCCCTTCTATACGAACATTTTCTGGACCACGCTGCGTGTAGCGCTGTTGTGCACGCTGGTTTGCCTGATACTGGCGTTTCCCCTCTCCTATATTTTGGCCCGCAGCAACAGCCGTTACAAAAACGTGCTGGTGATGCTCGTGGTACTGCCGTTGTTCATCGGCAATGCCGTGCGGGCGGCAGGATGGATGACGCTGTTCGGCTCCAAAGGTGCACTCAACGCAGGTTTGCTGCAGCTCGGTGTGATCGACGTACCGCTGCAGATCATGTTCACCGAGAGGGCCGTCATTATCGGCATCATAGCCGTCAATCTGCCGTATATGGTGCTGACGCTGCAAAGCGTGCTCGAGGGCGTTCCTCGCGATGTCGAAGAGGCAGCCTTCAGCCTGGGTGCTGCACCCTGGGTCATGTTTCGACGTGTGCTTTGGCCGCTGGCGCTGCCCGGCATCGTCGCCGGCGCAATCTTTTGCTTTATCCTTGCCATGAACGCCTACGCGACCCCCACATTGCTTGGCGGCCCGCAATTCAAGATGATGGGACCATTGGTTTTCGGGCAGTTTCGCCTCAACAATTGGCCATTCGGTGCTGCCATCGCCTTTGTCTTGATGACGGCCACCCTGGTGCTGGCAGCCCTGGCCAATGTGCTTATCCATCGCCGACGCCGATAGTGCGGGGATGACCTTTAATGCAGGACAGGGAGTGATCACATCGCCTGATGAATGACACGGCAGCGCCGCCAGACACCGGAAAGGTAAAGCGGCCGCTTGGTCTCGAACCGGCGCCACGGCGCCGGCTGCACGGCGCCGTTGGGCTGGCAGAATGATGATGCCGGCACGAGGCAGCGTCGCTTCGGCAAGCTATCGCGCCAGAAGGGTTTGGCCTTGATCTGGTCGCTGCGGACGTTGGTGACCGGGTTGGGTGCCCTTGCTGTCTCGAGGCGTAGAAATTTCCAGCTCATTAGGACGATGGCGCGCTCGCCGTCTTTGCTCTGACGCAGCACTGGCGCCATATGCCGGGCAAAGATGGCGTTCACCGGTTTGGCGACGGCGCGCCGATTGGGCAAGACGCGGAAAGAAGCGTCCGACGTCATCTGCGGTGGGCGTAAGGGACAAGAATACGCATCCGGCTAGCGGCAGCTTCGACTTAGTGAGGCGTTACGCATCGCTCCCTCCTTTTGCTCTAAGAGGAGGCGATCAGAGTTCTTGCGGCCGATGGCGCGCTTTGCTTGACACGCCATGGACTACTGTCCCCAGGTCCGCTGCAGGATGCGCAGCCAGTTCTCGAAACAAATCTTCTCGACCAGGGGCTCGCCGAACTGTCGCTCGCGCATAGCCGCTACGAGATTTGGCAGGCCAGCGGCCGACCCGATCCCAGCCGGAATCATGGCTCCGTCGAAGTCTGACCCGAGGCCGACACCATCTTCCCCCAGATGTTCGATCAAATACGCGATGTGGTCGACCACGGTATCGAGCGGCGTATTTGCGTCACGCCGGCCATCTTTGCGCAGGAAGCTGGCTGCGTAGTTGACCCCCACGAGACCACCCGTCTCCCGGATTGCCGCCAGTTGGTTGTCGGTTAGATTGCGCGACGCTGGGCATAACGCGTGCGCATTGGAATGCGTCGCAACCAGCGGTGCATGCGAAAGTTTGGCGATATCCCAGAACCCCTTCTCGTTGATATGCGAAAGATCAATCAATATGCCCTTCTCGTTACAGCGCCTGATCAGCACGCGGCCCAAGTCGGTGAGGCCGTCGCCGGTATCGGGCGATGAGGGAAAGCGGAACGGTACGCCATGGCCGAAAATGTTCGACCGGCTCCAAACCGGGCCGACTGAGCGCAGGCCCGCGGCATAGAGCACATCGAGCATCTGAAGGTCACCGTCCAGAGCCTCACAACCTTCGATATGCAGCACTGCTGCATGAGCGCCTGCGGCCTTCGCCGCCCGGATATCGGCGACCGACCGGGCGATGCGGACGCCACCGCCGGAGCGCTCCGCAATTCGCAACAATAGCGACGCCATCTCGACGGTTGCCCGCTGTGCATGGGTCAGCTCAAGCGCTGGCGGCACCGGCAAGTCGTATGTGCCCGATTCCATTCCCTCATCGGCTTCAGGTTTCTCCTCGGAAGGCGCGAAGATGGCGTACAGTCCGCCAACCATCCTGCCTTCGCGCGCGCGCGGCAAATCGAGCTGACCCTTGCCGTCACCTTCGAGAAATGCCGCGACGCCGTCATTGCCCTGCCGCCAAAGGCGAAGCAGCACATCGTTGTGGCCATCGAAGGAGTGCATGAGAGCGCCTTTGGACAATCCAACCTGTGGTATGCCGTTCGCCTAGCATGAATCTTATGGCCCATCCTTCTCATTGCCAGAAGGGCCTCCGCGTTGCCCTCCGCATCGTCGATGCAACGATGCATGTGGGCAGTATTTTTGGGCTTGAAGTTCTGCAAAGTATCCTGCACCAACCCGACGTGAAGTGCGATGATAAAACCTGGCCGAGAAACGGCTTTGCTACGATACGGACCAAGCGCGACTGTGCACGTCCCACGCACCTTTGATGGCAGGCGCCGCACCGTCGGTGCCAGCCGCAGCCATGGTGCCAGACACAGTTCGTTGCTCAGGCAAGGTCGGTTCCAGGACTGGAGCAAGGTGCACGCGTTGCGTGTAAGGCGAACATGACTGCGCTCAATCCGCTGCTGACTAAGGTGTTCCGGGGCGCGCTGGATCTGAACGGGCCTGTGCTCGGGCGCATCTTCTATCTCTTTGAATATGCCAGATGTTACATCGAGGAGCGTTCCGAGGCCTTCGATGCGCGCTTCGGTACGGATACCTCGGCGCCCCTATTCGAGCGTGACCAAAAGACATCGGTTCACTTCTACGTGCCTACGACTGCTTCGGTGATCTATGAGATCCTCAATTCCATTCCGTTGCAGGCGAACAAGCTGGTGTTCGTGGACATGGGATCAGGTAAAGGCCGGGCTTTGCTTATCGCGTCGGAGTTCCCGTTTGCGAAAATCGTCGGCATCGAGCTCTCGCATAGGCTGCACCGTATCGCGGAAGAGAATGTCAAGCGTTATAAGCCCGCCTCCCAGCAGTGCACGGTGTTCGACCTCAAATGCATGGACGCTCTCGACTATGCGTACGGAGAGGAGCCCTTTGTGCTCTTTCTCTTCGATCCTTTTGGACGCGAGATCCTTGAGAGCATTATTGCCAATCTCGAGGCATCGCTGAGGGCGATGCCCCGCGAGGCGTATGTCGTCTACGTCTATCCCCAATACGACGATTTACTGCAGAAATCCTCTGTCCTTCGCAAGGTGAGAGCAGGCGGGCCTAGGTGGCAACCATGGAGCCACTACACGGTCTACGCGACTACAGGCGGCGATCAAACGGCAGCTACAAAACCATCCTCCTAATGACGCCGCCGGGCCGCCCCGGCGCCAAAAGTCGAAGATCTGCGCGCGCGGCTGAACGCAGCCGCGATGCGTTGATACGGCCATGGACGAGCGCGCCGCGTTGTAGATGCAGCGCCGTCTTTGGGAGCGGCCCAGACCTCTTCACAAGTGGCTGCAGGCTGCGCATCGCGTTTGCTCTCGAAAGAGCGGCTAGCGACTTGTGCCAACTGCACCTGCGCTGCGGAACTCCTCATCACGCTGCGTGCCTGGCTTCGTATCGTTTGACTGAGGCTATGCGCTTGCAAAGTGAGCACAAAGCCCACCGTTGCTCGAGCGGTCGTGATTTAGGAGGAACCTTGTCATTCGCGGTCCAGCGCAACTCGATGCGCCGCCGCCGAATGACGCCTGCGGACACATGCACCAATATGCGGGTTCGTTGCGACGTCGCGCAAGTTCGGCCTCGATAAAGATCCGGTCGCTTTTGACAAGCAGATCGCCAAGCGTCCCGGTCAAGAGGATGCAAGAACCGTAAGTCCGATAGGATTAGGAGCGCTGCCGTAGCGATCAAGCGCAAGCGCGAAGCCAAACAGAGGTGAATGTCTGGTCGTCGTTCCGGGATGGCCGCGGTCTTAAATCCTTAGCCAACCGCGCTT
>Ga0075431_100005955_pt1 | contig 12071 bp, 12 predicted proteins | sample RhiMetdeltSRZDD5_FD_75297 | JGI IMG/M metagenome (GOLD analysis project Ga0075431, IMG submission 75297) | Populus rhizosphere microbial communities from Tennessee, USA - Rhizosphere MetaG P. deltoides SRZDD5 | ecosystem: Host-associated > Plants > Roots > Rhizosphere > Soil | place: USA... | reverse complement strand
CCTGGGCAAAGCTCAGCACAGTCATTACGGGCGCTTCCCATTTTCCGGCAGTTTTTATAAGAATTAATCCGAGCACCCCGTGCCATATGGTCCATAAAAGGAAACTACCCTCCTGGCCTTCCCATATGCTGCTGATGAGGTAGCCCGCGTTCAACGACTTATCGGAATGATTCCAGGCATAATGGTATTCAAAATAATGATTGGATATAATGTAATAGATGATACCGAAAATGGCGAAAACAGAAACTGCATCAACCATGAACGCAATCCTGGCGAGTTTCTTCCAGCTGAGTTGGTCTTCAGTAATTGTTGATGAAGCTGCGCGGTAGTAGGCAAACGTTGCAACAAGTGAAGTTACAAGCGATAATACCAATAAGAAATGTCCCAGCTGACCTGGAAAAAGATGTTCACCAATATAATTCATCCGTAGAAATTGACATTGAAGCGTTAGTTACGGCTAAGGTTGTTTTGTGCCGCCTTTGGATCATCTTTATATTTTGAAGGACATTTGATGAGGATGCCATCTTTCCTTGTTATCTCAAAAACATCTCCCTTCATTGTTCCTTTCAGCACGATTCTTTCGCTTTTTTCCATATCGAAAGGCTTTTCGAAATGATATTCCACCCGTGCCCTGTTTCCCAGTGAATCAATAACATGGAAGGTGGTGAAATTGGCGTTGCGTGCAGGATCGTACTCAATGGGGTTCGGAACCGACCGGTCGAGCTTCGCAATAACTGTAACGGCCTTACCCTGTTTCTGCCGTGCAGAAGCAATCGTTTCATAGGTGGAAAGATCGCCCATCATGCTGATCAACACTGCTATTACAGCGGCGATGGCGACAAGCATCACAATATGTATCTTCTTCATAATTTACTGTTCGGATGCAAAGTTACTCTAAAAACCGTCGTCTTTAATCTGATGTATAACCTGTGGGTAGGATTTTTGTTACTACCTTGCATGGTTTTTAAATTTCTGATAGAGTAACACATGATAAATCTCAAGGACTTCGATCCTAACGCAGCCAGCAATCCCTCAAACAATATCTACGGATTTCCCATAACTGAGGAAGAAGCGAGGCTGGTGATACTGCCCGTTCCCTGGGAAGTTACGGTAAGTTACAGCGCCGGCACCGCACGTGCAGCAGAGCATATCCTCAAAGCCAGCATGCAGGTAGATATTTTCGATCTCGATTTTCCCAATTCATGGAAGCAGGGTTTTTACATGCGGCCGGCCGATAAAAAGATCCTGATGAAAAGCGACTACCTGCGCAAGGAAGCAGAGCTGTACATAGCCTATATTTCACGTGGCGAGGATCTAAAGAAAAATTCATTTATGTGTAAGTCGCTAAAAGATATCAACGAAGGTGGCGCTTACCTCAACGAATGGGTGTATGAGCAGACTAAGGGCCTGATGAAAAGAAACAAGCTGGTGGCATTGCTCGGCGGCGACCACAGTATATCGCTGGGGTATTTTAAGTCCGTAGCTGAATTGCATGGCGACTTTGGAATTCTTCAGATCGATGCCCACTGCGATTTAAGAAAATGTTATGAAGATTTCGACTACAGCCACGCCAGCATCATGTACAATGCGCTGGAAGAAATTCCTCAGATAAAGAAACTGGTGCAGGTTGGTGTTCGCGACTACAGTGAGTCGGAATGGGAATACATAAAAGCAAGTAATAACCGGGTTGTCACGTTTTTTGATAAAGATATCAAGCGGAAACAATACGAAGGCGACAACTGGAAACATATTGCAGACGATATAGTGAACCAGCTTCCGCAGAAAATATTCCTGAGCTTCGACATCGACGGACTCGATCCAAAGCTTTGTCCGAACACAGGTACACCCGTGCATGGAGGCTTTGAAACAGAACAGGTTTATTACCTGCTGAATAAAATGCTTCAAAGTGGCAGACAATTTTTGGGTTTCGATCTTGTGGAAGTAGGTAACGGCGAAACAGACTGGGACGCAAATGTAGGAGCACGCGTATTACTCAGGCTTTGTAATCTGCTTGCATCGGCGAACAATTCTGACGGTGGCGGAAAATAGTAACTATCCATATATCATCGTGCTGAAAAACGAGTCGTCGCGCTATGTGAATGTGTTTGGTTTTTTGTTGACCACAGGGTCGGCAGTGTTGTTTGCAAGGGAAATGATCTTCCGTAACCAGATCATAATACCATATCTGGCCGGGATAATATTTATTGTGGGACTGTTGATCCGGAACGCTTTTTTGTATTACAGAACTGATAAGGAGATATACTATAGCAAGGCGTTATTGATTGCAGGGCTCGTATGGACGAAAATGCCATATTTCGAATGGCTCGTAATTGTATTTGCGTTCCTTGCCCTGCTTGAATACCAGGCAAAGAGGCCCGTAGAGATTGGGTTTGCCGAAGATCACATCGTGATCAACAGTCTGTTCAAAAAAAGGATCAGCTGGAACGAAATCGACAATGTAATGTTACGTGATGGATGGCTGACGATAGATTTTAAAAATAACAGACTACTGCAAAGAGAAATTGACACGGGCGACAATGAAGCGGGCGATGATGAGTTTAATGAATGGGCAGAAGACAGAGGGAAGAGATTTAATTTAAATAACAAATAAAATGGCAATTTGAATTTTAGCAGTCCATATCTTCTATACTCCGACGGAAAGGGGAACATATTTGAAGACAAAACCCTTTACGCCACTGGTCGCGCCGGCTGGGATGCGTTTGAAATAGCTGCAACCGACTGGATGGAACTACCGCACGGAGGCTCATTGTATGAGCTGCCCGGAAGAAAAGGAATCGGCATTGATACACGCACGGGCAAAATGAGGCTTTGCGAAAAAGGATGGGCTGTGGCGGCATTTATTCCACCGGCACACACTGGATTATTTCTTGCTGCATTTGAAACACAACACGACGCACCAACACTTCCTTTGTTCTGCTATACGGCAGCTGGCTGGCACAATGAAAAATTTTATGTTCCTGCAATACGAATCGAGCAGGATGTGCGCCAGGAATGCGCGGGCTATGATGACAAAGTGATCAGCGAGGGAGTAAAGAATATAATCCAGGCATATCCGCATAACCGCTTATTAAAGCACCTTTCAGAGAAATGCTGCCTCACGTATCATTGTCCGGCCGCGCGCAACTACTTTTCCGGAAGATGGGAATGTCCGGTTCCGACGTCACCTGCGTGCAACGCAAATTGCGTCGGCTGCATTTCATTTCAGCCGGAAGATGAAGGAATTGTTTCAACACAGGATCGCCTTACATTTAAACCCACAGCAGAAGAGATTGTCGAGTTCACAGTGCCTCATTTGCAAACTGCACCCTTCCCTATTGTCAGTTTCGGACAGGGATGTGAAGGCGAACCTCTGCTGATGTGGGAAACAATCCGCGAATCTATTATTGAAATACGCAAGCATACCAGCAAAGGAAGCATCAACATCAACACAAACGGATCAAAGCCGGCAGCTGTGCACGCACTTTGTGAAGCGGGACTTAATTCCATACGCGTCAGCACGAACTCAGCAAGAAAACATATTTACGAGCGATATTACCGGCCTAACAATTATCAATTTGAAGACATTGTTGAAAGTTTAAAAGTTGTTCGTGACTTTGGTGGATGGACCAGTATCAATTACTTCGTGTTCCCCGGCATGACCGATAGCGTTGAAGAATATGAAGCGCTGCGAAAGCTGATAAGTGAAACCGGATTGAAGATGATACAATGGAGAAATTTCAACATTGATCCCGACTGGTACCTTGCAAAAATCGGGATACAGGAAACCGGCGAAATAATGGGTGTGAAACAGCTGATGGAGTTGATCAGAGAAGAATTTCCTGATCTTAAATATGGATATTTTAATCCGCCTATGGAAAGGATAAAAGGTAATTTTGATATGGATTTCGCCCATTAAGTTTAACTTTTAACAAGTAACAATTTTTTTAACTTAGCTACATGACAACCGCAGACAATTTCGAAGCCGAAAAAAACATACGTGCATCAGTGTACACGTTGATTGTATGCGTGTTGCTGCTCATATTGTTGTTTGTATTCAGGTGGACGCTTGCTTCCATACCGCCGCCACCTGAAGAAGAAGGTATTGAGGTTAATCTGGGTAACAGTGAACAGGGACTTGGTGACGACCAGCCATTTCTTCCTGGTAAACCGGCTCCCGCCGACCAGGAGGCGTATACTCCGCCAAAGGCAATTAATACACCGGTTGAAGAAGTAAAGGATTTCGAGACAGACGATAAAGATGAAGATGCACCTGTTGTTAAGAAACCACCGGTAACTAAACCAAATGCCACTAAAGTTCCGGATAAAGAAATTGTAAAGGCGCCACCGGTAAGACGACCCCAGGCAACAAATGATCCTCCTGCTCCCGCTCCTCCAAAACCAAAAGCGGTGTTCAAAGGTGTTAATGGCAGCGGAACCGGTGGAAACGAGGCAGACAATTATAAGAAAGGTGGAAATGAAGGAATCGCGGGGGGCCGTGGCGACCAGGGCGCACCGGGCGGTGATCCGCAATCAGATAATTATAAAGGTGGCGGCACCGGCAATTCCGGAGTTGCAGTGAGCAGAGGATTGACAGGACGCCGAATTATGCGCACGCCTTCATTTGAGGATGACTTCAACGAAAATGCAAAAGTTGCTGTTGATATACGAGTCGATGCAGCAGGAAATGTTATCTCCGCAGAATATCAGCCGAGAGGTTCCACAACTTCAGACCCTAACCTTAAAGCTATCGCTATAAGAAAGGCGAAACAGGTTAAGTTTAACGCCGGCAGCGACGAATCTGCAGGCACGCTCCAATTCAATTTCAGACTGAAGAGTTAATTTCCATTTTTTGATTGACAAGCGGATGACGTACACTGAAACGATCGAATACCTGTTCAGCCGTTTACCCATGTTCAGCAGGATGGGCGCAGCAGCGATAAAAAGCGATCTTGTAAACACCAGGAAAATCTGCAGCTGGCTGAACGATCCGCAAAATAAATTCAAATCAATACATGTTGCGGGAACGAATGGCAAAGGCTCATGTAGTCATATGATTGCCGCAATACTGCAGGAATGTGGTTATAAGACCGGATTATACACTTCTCCCCATTTAAAGGACTTCAGGGAACGCATCAGGCTAAATGGAGAAATGATTAGCAAAGATTTTGTGATCTCATTCACCGAAAAGATAAAGCCGCTGATTGAAGAAATCAACCCATCGTTTTTTGAGCTTACCGTTGGCATGGCGTTCGAATATTTCGCTGAACAGCGTGTAGACGTCGCCGTTATTGAAACGGGACTCGGCGGCCGGCTGGACAGTACAAATGTAATTGTGCCTGAGCTATCGGTGATCACCAACATCGGAATGGACCACATGAATATTCTTGGCGATACACTTCCATTGATCGCAGCAGAAAAAGCAGGTATCATTAAGCACAAAGTGACAGCGATTATTGGTGAATCGCGCGACGAAACAGATGAGGTGTTTTTATCGATTGCAGCTGAAAGGCACGCCCCCATCGTTTTTGCGGATAAGAGGTTTTATGCGTCGGACTGGCAGCACAACAACGGATTTCTCGAAACCAACATCGTGAACGCACATGACCAAAGCAGGGTATCATATCAGCTGGATTTACCGGGGTATTACCAATTAAAAAATCTTGTAACCGTTTCTGAAACCATTCATCAGCTAAGGGCAAAAAAATTTGAACTGCCACAGGAAAAGGTAGCCCGCGCGTTAAAACTAGTAAAGAAACTTACCGGGCTGCACGGGCGGTGGGAAGTCATACATCAGCATCCGCAGGTGGTGCTTGATGTGGCACATAACGAAGATGGCATGAAGCAACTCGTTAACCAGATTGAATTATCGGACTACCGGCAATTGCATATCATTATAGGGATGGTTAAGGACAAAGAGATTGACAAGGTACTGGCACTGCTGCCGGCAAAAGCGGAATATTATTTTACAAGGGCACAAATACCAAGGGCGTTACCCGAAAATGTTCTCCATCAGAAGGCGACCGCATCGGGATTAAAGGGCGAGGCCTATACTGACGTGAATAATGCGCTTAAAGCCGCGATGAGCAAGGCATCCAAAGAAGATCTTATCCTTGTTTGCGGGAGTGTGTTTGTTGTGGGTGAAGTTTTGCCAGTCCATACATGATGGTGCACACATGCAGCGCCTGTTTGATCTCATTATTTTCTATCAGTGATTTTAATTCATCGATCTCCAGCAGATCTACTTCTATCTCTTCGTTGTGATCGAGCTTTTGCGACGAAATTTTTGTACCTCCCGTGGCAAGGAACATGTGCATCCAGTTATTATTTGTGGAGGGATTTGGAGATACCTTACCCAGATAGGTATAATTAGTGAATTCATAACCCGTTTCTTCCAGCAGTTCCCTCGCAATAGCAGACTGATAATCTTTATCCGTTTCATCCACACAGCCTCCCGGCACTTCAATAATTGTTTCCTGAATGCCGTGCCTGTATTGGCGAACCATTACAACTTTATTATCGTGCGTGATTGCCAGAGCCGATACCCATGTAGGAAATTCATAAACATAGTATGGGTTTACAATTTTTCCCTCGGGCGTTTCGCAGATATCTTTTCTTATAGTAAACCAGGTAGCCTTATACAGGTATTCCGACGATAGTATCTTCCAGTTCATAGAAGGAAAGGTAAAAGTTATAAGTTATAACTTTTAAAATCTTGCATTGCGCACATGGGCAGTGTGGTGCCTGCCATGCCATGAGTACATACCAAGTAAAAACCAGAGCGTAAGTTCTTTGTTATGTTCGGGATGAAAAACTTTTTTCGTCTCCCACTGCTGTTTTGTTAGATCTTTGATCGCTTCATACCACCTTGCATGCAAAGCATGGAGCAGAGTAAGCGAAATGTTCACGGGCAATTTCGAATCTTCAAGCTCTGCCCATAACTTTTCCTGGTAAGGCTTTATCGGTGGTGTATCTTCTGTGAGAGCAAGCTTGAATCGTATGTAAGCATTCATGTGACTATCGGCCACATGGTGAATAAGCTGTCTTATTTTCCAGCCGCCTTCGCGGTAAGGCGAATCAAGCTGGTGGGCGTCAAGGTTCAGTATTGACTGCTCCAGAGAAATCGGAAGAAATTTAATGTCGTTGAGCCATTCAGCAAGTTGCATGTGAGAAAAAGGCTTCGGTTCATATTTGCCGATAGGATATCGCGGGTCAGCAGTTTGTTCGTTCATATTAAAAATATTATTGGCTGAATTCATGTCCCGTCAGATAAATGAAAACATCTTCGAGGTTTGCCTTCTTCACTTCCTTTGGACGTTCAAATCCTGTGGCCACAAGTTTGTCAATTAATCTGTCGGGTGTATCAAGTGCGATTATATTTCCCGCATCCATTATTGCCACACGGTCGCACAATGCCTCTGCTTCATCCATATAATGCGTTGTGAGAATTACAGTGGTTCCTTTGTCCCGTATATCCCTGATCAGCTGCCATAAGTTTCTTCTCGCCTGCGGATCGAGCCCCGTTGTAGGTTCATCAAGAAAAACAATCAGTGGATCGTTGATAAGCGTTGTCGCAATGGAAAATCTTTGTTTTTGTCCACCGCTCAATTCTTTGAATTTGCTCCTGTGTTTTTCTTCAAGGTTTACCAGCTTAAGCAGCTCCATGGGCTCAACCTCCCGGTTGTATAAGCCTGCGAATAACTGTATCAGTTCAACGAGCCGTAAATTAGGATAGAATCCTGAGGTCTGCAGCTGCACTCCGATAATCTTTTTTATCTGGTCGGGAGCCGTATCGAGGTTAAAACCGTTAACCACAACTTCACCCGATGTTTTTTGTCTCAAAGTTTCTATTATCTCGAGAGTCGTTGATTTACCCGCGCCATTCTGTCCAAGCAACCCGAAAATTTCTCCACGCTGAACCTCGAATGAAATGCCGTTCACTGCTGTGAAGTTGCCGTATACCTTAACGAGGTTCTTTATTGTTATAATTATGTTGTTCACACTAGAGTTTATTCATTTAAAAACATTTCAAGCTCTTCCATCATTCCTTTGCTTCCTATAAACAACGGGCTTCTCTGGTGAAGCGATTCCGGTTTAACGTCAAGGATACGCTGTTTACCATCGGTGGCCCTGCCTCCCGCGACCTCTATGATGAACGCAAACGGGTTGCACTCGTATAGTAGTCTCAACTTACCCTCCGGCTTATCTGCGGTGCCCGGATACATAAATATACCACCTTTGATGAGGTTGCGGTGCACATCGGCTACCATGCTGCCAATGTAACGTTGCGTATATGGCCCGCCGTTAGTCGCATTCTTTCCCTGGCATATTTCCGCGTACTTTCTCACCCCTTCCGGATTTTGGGAAAGGTTCCCGTAGTTGATCGAATATATTTTCCCGTTTTCCGGGCATTTCATATCAGGATGGCTAAGGCAAAACTCACCTATCGACGGATCGAGGGTAAAACCGTTCACTCCCCTTCTTGTTGCATATACAAGCATAGTGGATGATCCATACACTATATATCCTGCGGCAACCTGCTTAATTCCCTGTTGAAGGAAATCGCTTTTCCCAGCGACCGTACCAACAGGTGTTACCCTCCTATACACACTAAAAATAGTACCGATTGAAACGTTCACATCAATATTGCCGCTGCCATCGAGTGGATCAAACAAACATACGTATTTCGACTGCATACTCACTTCGTCTTCAAATGCGATGAAGTCATCCATTTCCTCGCTGCCAATTCCTGCGCAGCTTATTCCATGCCTCAGGGCTCCCGCAAACTGGTTGTTGGCAAATACGTCGAGTTTTTTCACGTCCTCACCCTGAACATTAATCGCGCCGGCGTCACCCAAAATATCTACCAGTCCGGCTTTGTTCACTTCTACATTCACCCTTTTTGCGGCAAGGCCAATATCGCGCAGTAAGCCACTCAGCTCGCCTGTGGCCAGGGGAAACAATCTTAATTGCTGGATTGTGAATTCGTCGAGGGTAAGAACTTTCCTGTTAATGTTGTTCATGAGGCAGCAGTTATGGAGCAATAAAAATAGCGACAAATGTAAGCGATTAATTAATTTTCAGTTTCCACTAAAAGCAACGGATGAAAGTATTCAAATTCGGCGGCGCGAGTGTTAGCACCATAGAAAGGATTCAGAAGGTTAATGACATACTTAAAGGGGATCCCAATGAAAAGATCCTGGTGGTAATATCGGCGATGGGTAAAACCACTAATGCCCTCGAAAAAGTAGCCGAAGCATTCTATTCCGGCAACCAGGGTGAAGCCCTGAAGCTTTTTGAAACAATAAAGGATGAGCATCTTTCAACGGCAAGAGCCGTGCTGCCAAATTTATTTGATGAAACCTTTCCCCGCCTTCTCGACATATTTACCGAGGTGGAATGGCTGCTGCACGACAAACCCGTTAGAGACTACGATTACTATTACGATCAGATTGTGTGTACCGGAGAATTGCTTTCCACTTGCATTATGAGCGCTTGTTTTATTGAAAATGGAATAGCCAACAAATGGATAGATGTGAGGGACATTCTCCGCACCGACGATAATTTTCGAGATGCCGCGGTCGACTTCAATTATGCCTCGCACAAATTGGAGGAAGTTATTGATCCGCTTTTTCAAACAGTAAATATTATTGTAACGCAGGGGTTCATCGGCTCAACCGACGAAAACGAAAGCACCACGCTTGGCCGCGAAGGAAGCGATTACACCGCTGCCGTATTTGCCAACCTTCTCAATGGCTCAGGATTATCGATCTGGAAAGATGTGGAAGGCGTAATGAATGCCGATCCGCGGCATTTTCCTGATGCTGTTGTTATTAATCACCTGAATTACGAGGAAGTTATCGAAATGGCCTATTACGGGGCGCAGGTGATACATCCCAAAACCATTAAGCCATTACAGAATAAAAAAATACCCCTTTATGTAAAATGTTTTCTCGATAAGAACTTACCGGGAACCGTTATCGACGATAACCCGATACAGCAGCTGCCACCGATTATAGTTGTAAAGCAAAACCAGGCGCTGGTTCATTTTCACACAAAAGATTTTTCCTTCGCCGGTGAAAAACCGCTTGCCCAGTTGTACAACCTCCTGGCCGAACTGCATATTCAAGCCAACCTGCTCCAAACAGGTGCTGTAAGAATTGACATATGCGTAGATGATAAAGCGGACAAGATCGAGAAACTCGCTCTGTCCGCTTTGGAATTATTTGATGTGCAGGTCGAAAAAGATCTTTCGCTGCTAACCATCAGGCATTACCGCGATGACCTGCTACATGAATTGTCGAAAGGCAAACGTATCAGGTTAAGGCAACAATCGCCCGAAACTGTTCAACTGGTGATGCACAATTAAAGCAATACAGCAAGCAGGAATATTACCAGGAACACGGCAAATCCTATCCATGCCCACTTGATTACATTGGTGTCGCCAATAAGATAAGCGATCAATACGCCAATTACTGATAACAGCAAGCCAAGCACAAATCCGCCGATGTTGAAATCTGAAGTGTCCAGTCCACCTGCCATTGCCGCTACATCTACTTTCTCATTGTTTTTTATTGCCTTTCTCATTTTTTTCTGCGCCATCTTCAAAGCTATCTTCTGTGTGAGAGAAAGCTTTTCTCCTGTAATCTCCTTGTATTTTTTAGGCGTGAGCGCCAGGAAATCCTCTGCCGTCATACCGGAAAACGGGGCGACAACAGTGTTATCACTTTTGGGTGGAACCGGTTCGGTTGAAGGAATCGTTAGCGCTGAAGTGGAAAGATTAAGTATCGTCAATACGAAAGCCAGCAATGAAAGCCTCATCGTGGTTCTTAAAATGTAGGTTTTGGCCATATGATAATTTTGTTAAAATGTACATAAAATTCATGCCAATAAAAAACCCCATCTCTTAAAAGACAGGGTTTTATAATTTATGACATTGCAAATTACTTCACTTCTTCATATTCGGCATCGGTTACATTCTCACTTCCACCACCGCCAGATTGCTGTTGCTGGCCGCCTGCGAATCCGCCGGTACCTTCCTGAGCCGTTCCGCCCTGCTGTGCCTTATAGATCTCTTCTGATGCTGCTGTCCAGGCATTATTCATTTCGGCCACGGCTGCGTCTATCGCTGCAACATCCTGCGATTTATGCGCATCCTTCAGCTTGGTCAGCGCACTTTCGATGGGCGATTTCTTATCTGCCGGGATCTTGTCGCCGAATTCTTTCAGTTGTTTTTCAGTCTGGAAGATAAGACTATCGGCCTGGTTGATCTTTTCTACCCGTTCCTTAGCCTCACGGTCAGATGATTCGTTGGCTTTGGCCTCGGCCTTCATTTTTTCAATTTCTTCTTTGGTCAATCCGCTACCGGCTTCGATCCTGATCTTCTGTTCCTTTCCTGTTCCTTTATCCTTAGCAGTTACATGCAGTATTCCATTTGCGTCGATATCGAAGGTTACTTCAATCTGCGGAACACCTCTCGGCGCTGGGGGAATTCCATCGAGGTTAAACATACCCAGGCTCTTGTTCTGTGACGCCATTGGCCTTTCTCCCTGCAACACGTGGATCTGCACTCCGGGCTGGTTATCGCTTGCTGTTGAGAACACTTCTGACTTCTTGGTAGGTATTGTGGTGTTTGAGTCGATCAGCCTGGTCATCACCCCGCCCATGGTTTCGATACCAAGGGAAAGCGGTGTAACGTCCAGAAGCAGCACATCTTTCACTTCACCCGTAAGCACTGCTCCCTGTATCGCTGCTCCGACAGCCACCACCTCGTCGGGATTAACACCCTTGCTTGGCTTACGTCCAAAGAATTTCTCAACTATCTCCTGCACCTTAGGTATACGTGTGCTGCCACCAACAAGAATCACTTCATTTATTTCTGATGCTTTGAGTCCGGCATCGTTAAGCGCCTGCTCACATGGCTTCAGACATCTTTCAAAAAGCTTGTCGGCGAGCTGCTCGAATTTCGCCCTTGTAAGTTTTTTTACAAGGTGTTTCGGTACTCCGTCAACTGCTGTAATGTATGGCAGGTTGATCTCAGTTTCGCTTGATGAAGACAATTCGATCTTTGCTTT
>Ga0075431_100005953_pt1 | contig 12071 bp, 10 predicted proteins | sample RhiMetdeltSRZDD5_FD_75297 | JGI IMG/M metagenome (GOLD analysis project Ga0075431, IMG submission 75297) | Populus rhizosphere microbial communities from Tennessee, USA - Rhizosphere MetaG P. deltoides SRZDD5 | ecosystem: Host-associated > Plants > Roots > Rhizosphere > Soil | place: USA... | reverse complement strand
GACGGCACTTCCTCGCATCCTATGCGCAGCGGCGCACCTGCCGCAACTGAAGATTAGATGAATTGTCGTTCAGGGGGTGACTTTCCCAATTTAACTTCAGTGCCGTCAGCGGCTTGGCCGGGCTTGGCTGCGGCGCCGGCTGGAACCAGACAGCTTGAATGTCTCGATAATCCCTGGTTGACCAGGTGGAAGCCGACGGCGCAACTCGACACGAAGCTCACGATCGAGACTTGATGAACGGTTCGTCGAGCAATTCGCGTTTGAGAGGCGGCGTACGACATTTACTTCGACGCGTGCCCGTGCGCGCCGAGCTCGTTCACTGCCGCTTTGAAGCCGCTCGCCAGCTTGTCCGCCGGTCCGGTTCCCCAATAGTGGAGGAAGTACACGGTGGGCTGTGTCTGCATCATGTGGTGGTGAATCGACACGACGTCCAGCCCGTTCGTGCGAAGCGCTTTCAAAACAGGTGTCACCTCACTGGCCAGCATTGCCACGTCCCCTGCGATGGCGGCATCCTGGTCCGTGCCGACGAATGCCGCCCACGTATTGAGACCCATGCGCGCGTTGATGGGGGCTCCCATTTCCGTGAGTTTCAGGTCGTCACGGCCAATGGTGATCTTGTAGACCGCGCCAGTCTGCTCGCCATCGGTCCCGACGATCTTCGCAAGCTTCGCCGTGTCCATTTTCGTTGCCGCCGATGACGCAGCCGAAGGCGCCGCTGCCGACGGCGGCGTGGGGTTGGTCGTCTTGCCAATGAGATCGAGCGCCGGTTTCACCTTGCGCGCAAGTTCTGCCGCACTCCCGTGCCCATGAACGTGCATATAGAAGATCCGCGGCTGCTCCCAGAAGAAATGATTGTGGAGGGCCGTCACTTCGAGACCGTTGTCGAGCAGCGCCGACATGACCGGGTTGACTTCGTCCTCCGTGAGGACCAGATCCCCCATCATCACGTCCATGCCGCCGGTGCCCTTCGTGAGTGCCACCCAACCCCCAAAGCCGAACGGCGTCGGCGTCTTCACGTTCGCGACAGTGACGCTGAGATCGTTCCTCGGAATATTCACCTTGAGCACGTTCGCCTTGTAATCGCCTTGTTTACCGAGCGTGCTCAACACCTGCTGGTAATCGGCTGGTACATCCTGGGCCCGCGCTTCTGACGATACCGACAACATGAACAGCAACAACGTAGGGAACCACTTCATGGCTAACCTCCAACTTGCATAGGGGTCTCTTTCTCGTGCGTAACCTCGGCGGGCGCGGGCGGCAGAACGATTCGAAATTCAAAGCCGCCTCTCGGTCTATGTTCGACCCTGATCGTGCCGCGTGAATCTCGACTGCCACTTTAGGACTGCAAGGCCGAGGCCGCTCCCACCGTGATCGCGCCTCATCCACTGGGAAGGGCTACGGACATTACGCGCTTCCCGACGCAGCCTCGTTGCGAAGACGGCTCGATCCGCGTACGCTTAGATGGGATGCTGAAGTGGTTCCGTGGCTCGGCTAGGGTATGGGCCCTGCTCGTTCTCTGGTCGTTCACCGCCCTCGGCACTTTGTCCGCGACGGCACACAGTGTGGCGTGCGCGGACGAGCTGTCTGCCGTCTCCAGGGCCAGACATTTCCCTGGCGCCCACGAACTCCACGCCGCGCAGACGCAAGAGGCGCCCACCCACTGCGTGCTCTGCCATTGGATGCAGTCGTTCAGGGCTGCGGGCGTGCGCGCATCGCGGATCGTCATTGTCCAGAGACCAGTTGCCACGCTGCCAGGCAGTGCGGTTCACCACACCCGTGCCGCCGCTCGTCTCGAACTGCCGCCTCGCGCCCCGCCGGCGTAAGACCCTGATTTCCTTACCGCTCTGAGCTGGTTTCACGATCGCTCGTGACGTCCGTCTTCGCCGTTGCGCGAAGTGTTCGCGTGCGTCCGGGCGGTTCGCGGTCCGGCACGCGCCCGCCGAAGTCTGGGGGCGAGTGGTCCGGCCGCACTGGAGTGATCATGCGGGGTCTGCGATTCGCGCACGTCTGTGCCGTCGCCGGTGCGCTGCTGATCGCGCCTGCGCCCCTGTGGGCGCAGACGCAGGACGCGCAAGCGCTGCGACAGGAGATCGATCAATTGCGTAAGGAACTCGACGCGCTGCAGAAGCAGTACGGCGATCGTCTCACCGCGCTCGAAGCGAAGCTGAACGCAGGCGAGCCGGCGGCGCAACAGCCGGTCGCGGCAGGCGCGCCGCAGGGCCAGGCGCCAGCCGGCCAGCCGACCGCGCCGGTACCGCCCGGCGCGGAAGCGGGAGGGGGGGCTGCGGGAACGCTGCCCGTCTACGGCGCTGGTGCAGCATCCTCGAAAGTATTCAACCCGGACATCGCCGTCATCGGCGACTTCCTCGGCGCGGCGGGGCACAACTCGGTGAACCCATCGCCGGCCTTCGCGATGCACGAGTCCGAAGCATCCTTTCAGGCCATCGTCGATCCGTACGCGCGCGCGGATTTCTTCCTGTCCTTCGGTGAAGAGGGCGTGGATCTCGAGGAAGGCTTCGTAACTTTCCCGACCGTTCCCGGTGGTCTACTGGTCCGTGCCGGCAAGGTGCGCGCGGCATTCGGCAAGGTCAATGCACTGCACAACCATGTGCTCCCCTGGGCCGATCGCCCGCTCGTAACGGAGAACCTGGTTGGCGGCGAAGAGGGGATCAGCGACGCGGGCTTATCCGTGGCGCGCCTCGTGCCGAATCCCTGGTTCTTCCTGGAAGCCACGGGGCAGGTCTTCCGCGGAGACTCGGGTGATCTGTTCCACTCGAGCGAGCCCAGCGACCTATCGTACGTCGCCCACCTGCGCGGATATCACGACCTCACGGAGAACACCAATATCGATCTCGGCACGTCGTACGCGCGTGGCCACAATGCGTCGGGTGTGTTCGCCGGGGTGGACCTGGGGCAGTTCACGACCCAGCTCTATGGCATCGACGCCACGCTGCGGTGGCGTCCGCTCCAGCGATCCATTTACCGCTCGTTCGTCGGCCGATCGGAGTTGATCTGGAGTCGGCGCCAGCAGCCAGGCGGAGAGCAGAACGCGTTCGGTTATTACCTGTCCGGAGAGTATCAGTTCGCCCGAAGGTGGTTCGGCGGCGCCCGCTACGACCGGTCGGACCACGCCAACGAGGCGACGCTTCACGATTCCGGTGGATCGCTCTTCGTGACGTACTGGCCGAGCGAATTCAACCAGCTGCGCGGCCAGTACAGGCGGACCGACTACGCAACTGGGGATCCCGCAAATGAATTTCTCTTCCAGTTCCAGTTTTCAATCGGCGCCCACGGTGCGCATCCGTTCTAGCAGGCAGAAGGCCTGAGGAGTGTTTATGACGTTCAGGAAGCTGACAGGGTTCGCCGCGTGCGTGCTGTCGCTCGCGGCACCCATCGCCGGCGCGGAGGACAAACTGACGGTCATCACGACGACCGAGGACCTCGCGTCGATCGCCCGGGAAGTCGGCGGTGATCGAATCACGGTGGAGCCGATCGCGCGCGGATACCAGGACCCGCACTTCGTCGAGGCCAAACCCAGCTTCATCCTGAAGCTGCAGAAGGCCGACATCCTGGTCGCCGTCGGCCGCGACCTGGAGATCGGCTGGCTGCCGCCGCTCATCCAGCAAAGCCGCAACGCGAAGGTGCAGGTGGGCGGCAGCGGCTACGTGGACGCCTCGCTCAAGGCGCGCATCCTGGAAATTCCCCAGGGGCAGATCACACGCGCGGAGGGCGACGTGCACCCTCTGGGCAACCCTCATTACTGGCTCGATCCGGAAAATGGGAAACTCGTCGCAAAAGAGATCGCCGACAAGCTGTCGCAGCTCCGGCCGGGCGACCGAGCCTTCTTCGAGCAGCGCCTCACCGACTTCACGGCCCGGGTGACAGAGGCCGAGAAACGGTGGGAGTCGACGATGGCGCCGTACAAAGGGACGAAGGTCGTCACCTACCACCGGTCGTTCCCCAACTTCGCGGAAAGGTTCGGGCTGGATGTGATCGGGTACGTCGAGCCGCGGCCGGGCATTCCGCCGTCGCCACAGCACACGCTCGACTTGATCAACGACATGAAACGCCAGAACGTCAAGCTGGTGCTGGTCGAGCCGTACTTCGATCTGAAGACCCCGAACTCCATCGGCCGCGCCACCGGCGCCGAGGTCCTCGTCATGCCGCCATCAGTCGGTGGCGTCAAGGAAGTCACCGACTATTTCAAGCTGTTCGACTACGACATCAATTTGCTCATCGGCGCGCTGAAGAAAGTCGGCGCCCAGCCGCAGTGAGGACACCATGGACACTGCAATGATGGAATTCCTGGCGGCGCCCTTCGTCGCCAGTCTCATCCTGACGGGCATTCACGCCTATCTCGGCGTGCACGTCGTCGAGCGCGGCGTCATCTTCGTGGATCTGTCGCTGGCCCAGATCGCCGCGCTGGGGGCTGCAATCGCGATCCTGCTGCCGGTGAGCGGCGGCGATCCGCACGCGCCCGACGTGTACTGGATCAGCCTGGGCTTCACGTTCATCGGAGCGGGCGTGTTCTCCACCATTCGCGGCCACGGGGCGCGCATCCCGCAGGAGGCCATTATCGGCATCTGCTACGCCGTCGCGTCCGCCGCCGCTATTCTTGCGATGAGCAAAGCCACCTCCGAGAGTGAGCACCTCAAGGACATGCTCGTGGGCAATATCCTCGCGGTCTCATGGAGCGAAGTCGTGAAGACGGCGGCGTTGTACGGCGCGATCGGTGTCTTCCACTACATCTTCCGGAAGAAGTTCCTCGCCATCTCGCTGGACCACGACAACGCCGTGGCGCAAGGCCTGTCGGTGCGCTTCTGGGACTTCCTCTTCTATGCGTCGTTCGGATTCGTGGTGACCTCGTCGGTCGCGATTGCTGGCGTACTGCTGGTGTTCTGCTACCTGATCGTTCCCTCGGTCGGGGCAATGTTGTATGCCGACACCGTCGGGCGGCGTCTGGCGATGGGGTGGACGATGGGGACGATCGTGTCGGCGCTAGGGGTGTATCTCTCGCTCGTGCTCGATCTTCCGACCGGGGCGACCATCGTGTGTACTTTCGGCGTGGTGCTCGCGGTGATGGCGGCGGTGCGTCCTCTGATTCGTCGAACGAATGAAGTAGGGGAGCTAAGCCGCGCGACGGTTGCCCGTTAAGTCATTGATGTGGAGCAGCGACGTCGGTGCCTGCCCATTTCGAGCTGTGCTGTACGGCTAGGAGTCGAATCGGATCGTCGCGGAAACGCTGGATATCGAACACGTTTCCATGCTCCAGCGAGGCGCAGTACTGGAGATACATACACAGCCGAAAGGAGCCAGGCCTCACCCGGCTTCCGAGGTGAAGACAACGGGATGTGTCGACAGCGACGCCCGAGCCGCGAGGCCCAGTTACGCTGATGACCGAGCGGCTTCCTCCCACGGCGTCGATTTCCTCATCGGTATAGCGGCCAACGTGCGGTTTGCCTTGCTTTCGGCGAAGCGACCTGATCGCGCGGATGATTCGTCGTGACTCATCAGCCGGGATGAACGTGAACGGGCCATCATCGTGATCGGTGTCGAACACGTTGACGAAGAATTTCACCTGCGTCACTCCCTCAGGATCGACGTGAAACAGTTGGCTGGCAATTCGGTCGTCGGTTGGGCGCGAAACCGAGTACAAGAGATCCACGCGGTTCAGATATGGCACGACGCGAAGATAGTCGGTCACGACGCTTAGTGCCCAGTCGCTGAGGGCAAAGTCGACCAACGTGGGATGATTCCGTAGATCGTCGTTATTGAGCAAATTGCGCAGGAACGCTCGTTTTTCTTTGCGCTTGTCCGCATCAGTACCAGACCCGACCTCCGTTTTCGACTCGAAAAGCCGCTGACTCGTGTTCAGTGCGGCAGTCAACCCCGGCACGTGATCGCGAGGAAGCATGGCGTATCCGGTCGCCTGTCCCATGTGTGGGACGCTCGATGTCGTGTACCGAGCAGCTAGACGTTGACGACGACCAGTCTCAAGAGGCGCGCGAGTAAAAGCGACTGCCCTCCAGAGCATATTGCCCCACTCGCTGTCCCGGATGCTGTACTTCAGATTTCGTGATCCAGTCTTGAGACGCAACACGGAGTGTCGGATGAACTTGAGAGAGCGGAGCACGACGTACGCGGTGGCGCGAACAACAAGAGGTGAGCGTGATGTAGCCATATACGAATATCAGGATGATTCAACGATGATACTGGTTGGAACCCCACATAATCGCTGAGCATGAGGCGTCGCGCGCGAGTTTTATCAATTCTCTGCGCCATCCTCATCAACGTGACAGTTAGCACCTCGGCCGCGTGGGGTCAAGAAGCCCCGCAGTCAACCCTCGGCGTGGAAGACGATCGCGATGGCGCTGACGTACTCGGCGCATTCAAGGACTCGCTACTTCGCGACGATGCTGAAACTGCGACGACCGACCGGTTCGCCGTCACGGGTTGCTGTCACGGTGACGTTCCACGTTCCTGCCATCGACAACTGTCCCATGCCTCGATAAAGACCGCCCTCAACGTGTGAGAGCTTCGCCTCGGCGCGCATGGCGGGCATGTTCATCGCGGGCATTGCGGGCATCGAAAAGACGGCAGTGACAGCCGCGTCGGTGATGGCGGTTCCGTCCGGCTGACGCACCGTCACCTCGATGGTGTTGTCGCCCGACTTCGGCGGATCGGGCTGGCTGTGAAAATCAATCGCAACGCCTTCAGTGGCCGATGTCGCGGAACTCGCCGGTCTTGATGGTGTTTCATTGCCGCCTGCGGCCGGTGCCTGACCCTGCCCGCATCCAAAGGAGAGCACAGCGGCGACGAGACCGGCCCCGAATCCCGAGAGTCTGATCACGATCTCTCCTGAAAAGACCCCGGGGGTAATTTCGCTCCTGTGGGCATCGCGAATTTACCCCCGGGGTCATTGCGAAGTGCCGGCGCCGGGCTGCCGAAGCGCTCGGGCCATCGACGGCGGATGTCGTCGCCGATGGCGAACAGGCATGGGATCAGAAACAAGACGTAAATCGTGGAGCTGATCATGCCGCCGAACGTCGGTGTCGCGATCGGTTGCGTGATGTCCATGCCGGAGCCACTCGAAAACATGATCGGGAGCAGGCCGAGAACCGTAGTGGCGACCGTCATCAGCTTCGGCCGCAACCGCGCGACCGATCCTTCAACGACCGCATCAATGTATGACTGCTCAGGGGTCCGGTTCGCCAGTGCATCCCGGATGAACTCGATCATGATGATGCCGGTCTGAATCGCGACGGCAAACAGCGACACGTAGCCGATGATCACGGCCGTAGTCATGGAGAAGCCATACTGCCACTGGAGCAGCACACCGCCGACGAGGGCGAATGGCGCCGACAGCATGATGAGCGAGCTGTCCGCAACCGATCTGAACGCCATGAGGAGCAGGGCGAACATAATCATGAGCGTGATCGGGACAACGATACGCAGTGTCGACTGCGCGTCCTGTGCGTATTGATACAGCCCGGTCCACTCGATCGAATATCCCGGCGGCATCGTCAGGTTCGATCGCAGGAATTCCTGCGCGCGTTCGACGTATTCAGGCGCCGTGATGTCCCTGAGGTAGACGTAGACGTAGCCGGCCAATTCGCCGTTGTCATTTCGGATCATCTCGGGTGCTTCGCGCACGCCAACGTCCGCGATCGCGCTGAGCGGCACGGAACGCCCATCACCGGTGACGACCGGCGTGTTGCGCACCTTATCCAGCGTATCGATGTACTCAGGAGAGTACTGAATCGCCAGTGGAACGACGGTCTGATCGGCTTGCCGGATGCCGACGACGTTGTCGCCTCCGATCGCGAACCTCACGGTAGACAATGCTTCATCCACGGTGACGCCCTGTTCCGCCATGCGCTCGAGATCGAGCGGCGCGTCGACGAAGTATCCCTGTGAAATCCGTTCCGCGATGACCGACTGTGTGCCCGGAAAGTCGCGCAACTGACTTTCTACCTCCTGCGCAATCTGCTGGACCATCGCCAGGTCTTTGCCCTTGACCTTGATCCCGACCGGTGTCTGGATGCCGGTGTCCTGCATCATCACGCGAGTGCTGATCGGCTGGCTCCAGCTATTGACGTAACCGACCACCTGCATTGCCTGGTTCATCTCGGCAATTAGTTTGTCCTTGGTCATTCCTGCCCGCCACTCAGACGGCGGCTTCAAGGTGACGGTTGTCTCGATCATCTCGACCGGCGCAGGATCGGTGGCGGTATCCGCCCGCCCGAGCTTGCCAAAGACACGCTCGACCTCCGGGAACGTCTTCAGCTTCCGATCCATCTGCTGCACGATCCATCCCGCTTCCCGTGACGGTAACCCGGGCAGCGTCGTCGGCATGTAGAGAATGGACCCTTCCTCCATCTCCGGCATGTAGTCCTTCTGGAAGCTGGTCAGCAGCCAGACCGAGACAACGAAGAGCACGGCGCTTGCGGCGACGAAGGCGTAGCGGAAGCGAATCGTCCTCAGCAAGGTCGAACGATATGCGCGAACGAAGGCGCTTTCACGGTCGCCGTCCGCCGGTGAAACGTGACGCTTGAAGATCCAGACGATGACGACCGGCAGCAGGACCAGCGTCAGGAGCGTCGAAAACACCATCGCGAACGTCTTCGTAAAGGCCAGGGGATTGAACAGCCGTCCCTCGCGCTCGCCAAGAAAAAAGATCGGCAGAAACGACGTCACCATGATCAGCATCGAGAAGAGCAGCGGTCTCGTCATGGTGGCGGTCGCGTGGATGATAGTGCGCAGCTTCTCTGCCGCACTGAGATCCCGTCGCTTCGCGAGCTGAGCGGTGCAGTTCTCGACGATGACGATCGTGGCGTCCGCCATCTCGCCAATGGCAATGGCGAGGCCGGCGAGCGAGAACAGGTTGATCGTCTGACTGAACGTCGAGAGTGGCAGCACGGTGAAAAGCGTTCCCAGCAGCAGCACGCATACCGGCGCGATGGAGGCGCGCACGTTCCTCAAGGCCAACGCGATGACGAGGATGACGACGATGAGCTCATACACGAGCGCCTGGAAGAAGTTGGTCAGCGTATTCCAGATGAGCGCAGAGCGGTTGTAGGTGGGAACGATTTCCACCCCCTCGGGCAGCGACGGCTTCAGGCCTTCGAGTTTCTGCAGCAGCGAGCGCGTAACGGCGAGGACATTGCGCCCCTGTTCCATGACGGCGATGCCGCCGACCACTTCACCCGCGCCGTCGAGATCGGCGATCCCACGGCGGAGGTCGTAGCCGACCTGGAGGTAGCCGACGTCCCGAAGGTGCACGGACTGTCCGCTGCGATCGCGGCCGAGGACGAGGAATTCCAGCTTGTCGATGTTGTCGCTGTTCACGCCGCCGCGAAGCTGATATTCGCGGCTGGTCACTTCGATCGTGCGACCGCCGGCTTCCTGAAACGCGCCCTGCACCGCATCCAGCACATGTGCCAGTGAGATACCGCGCTGACTGAGCAGCGGTGGAAAGAGCTTCACCTGATACTGCTTCTCGAGCCCGCCCACCGACGCCACTTCCGCCACGCCACCTGCGGATTGCAACGCCGGCTTCACGAGGCTTTCGTTGAGGAGCCGCAGTTCGCGCAAATCGCGATTGCCTTGTCGATCGACGAGTGCGTACTGAAAGATCCAACCCATGCTGCTGGCGTTGGGTCCAATCGTGACGGATGCGTCCGCGGGCAGTTGTCCGCGGATGGCGTTGAGCCGATCGGCGACGAATTGCCGCACGACAGCGCGGCGGCTGGGGTCAGCGAGGATGACGTAAACGAACGAGTACCCCATGTGAGAGGTGCCACGAAGGGCCCGGACGTCGGGGGAACCGGCCAGCGCGCCGATGACAGGCGCGGTCACCTCGCGCTCGATCACCTGCGGGCTGCGCGGCCATTTGGCGTAGACGATGATCTGTGGATCGGAGATGTCGGGGATGGCATCCAGCGCTGCCGTGCGCAGGCCGTAGACACTCAGCACCACCAGGATTCCGACCGCGCACAGCACGACCCAGGGGAACCGGATGACTCTCTCGATGATGTAGGTGATCACTGTTTGCGGGTCCGGCTGCCGCCTTCGCGCGCCGCGCTACGGCGCCCAAGAAGGCCGGACACTACGACGACTATAGGCCTGAGACGACAAAGTCTACGAGCCCTTGAGCTTGTGTTCTGCATCGATGAAGAAGCTGCCAATCGTAACGACGTGTTCGCCGCTTTTCAGGCCATCGATGACCTGCGTGAACAACTCACCCTGGACACCAGCCTTGATTTCCCTGGGACTGTACTCGCCGCTCGAGTCCTGGACGTAGACGAGCGTCTGTCCTCCCCGGTCGATGATCGCTTCGTTGGGCACCGACAGGTGCTCGCCGTCTTCGGTGACCACTTCCAGGATGTAGTGCCGGCTTTTCTCCAGCGCCTGTCCCATCAGCATCACCTTGAGCGTGACTTCATCGACGGCGGGCACGACTTGCGACACATTGCCCTGGTACATCCGCGAGCGTGACTCGGGAGAAAACACACGCGCGCGCTGGCCGGGGCGAACGCGTTTGCCGTCAGCGGCCGGAAGGACAGCGGTGACCGTCTTTCGAGATTCGTCCACGGTCCCGGCTGCTCTGACCCACACCTGGATGGGCCGGACCGAAACTTCGGTCACCGTCAGCGTGAGCTCTGTGGCCTGCGCTTCGGTGACGGTTGTGCGATTGCCCTTCAGGCGGACATGGTCGCGGATGCTTTGCGCGGAGACACCAGCGACGATCGTGGTGGTTGTGATGAGGGCGCCGATGACGAGGGAGAGTCGCATGGTCCGTGCTTCGCAAAGCCCGACCGCCGGCCAGCACGGCCGACCGGCGGTCGTGATGGAAGTTTAGTGGCAGTAATTGTCCTTGCTGTCCATGATATGCGTGCCCCATGGGAACAGCCCAACATTCTTCACGCGCTCGATGTTGTGCGTCTTGGCGTCGATGATCACGACCTCGTGATTGGTCGATTCCGCAAGATAAATCTTCTCATCCGCCGTATCCGTCGTCGCCGTCTCGAGGTTGACGTTCGTGCCGATCTTGATGCGTCCGGCCGGCTTCAGGCTGCTCATGTCGTAGACGTAGACGAACCCGCTCGTGGAGCTGATGACGAACGCCTTGCCGCCCGCGAAGTTGATGCCGGTCATATCCGGGCCCGCTTCGAGCGTCGCTGCGACGCTGTTCGTGCGTGTGTCGATGATCGAGATGGTCTCGTCGCCGTTGTTCGCGGTGATCCCGTACTTGCCGTCGTGACTCATGTAGATGCGCCACGGATCCCTGCCGACGCGGATGGTTTTGATGACCTTGTCCTCGCGGGTATCGATGACGCCGACGACTGCCAGATCGCTGTCAGCCGCGTAGAGGTAGCGGCCGTCGTTCGAGGGGGCCGCGATGTTGATGCCCTTGATCTCTCCGAGGTACTTCGCCGGATCGAGCTTCGCCACGCCTGGCACTTCGGCGACCTGGATCTTCTTCAGCAGCTCGTGGCGACGGACATCGATGACACCAACCCAGTGCGCCCCGTAATTTCCGACGTACGCCTTTGATCCGTCAGGCAGGAACGTCACGTTCAGCGGCTCAACGAATCCGGGAATGGTCTTGATCTTCGACAGCGACTGCATGTCGATGACCGAGATGGAGTCACCGTCCGGATTGCCCTGGTAGTACCAACGGCTGTCCGGAGAGAACGCGAGGTGCTCAGGCGCGATATCCGTCGGGATGACCTTCACGAGCTGAAGAGTGCGGGTATCAATGATGTACGCCTTGTTGGCCCTCGTGCCTCCCGTGACGACGTAGCGGCCGTCGGGCGACATCATGACCATGTGCGGGTTCACGTTGTTGCCGAGGAACGTCTTGCCGATCATCTTGTGGGTCTTGATGTCCATGAACCCGATGTCGTTCGAGTCACGGTTGACGATCATCACGACGGACCGTGGATCGCTGATCTTGACGTCCTGGGCTTGCAGTGTGGTTGCGATGATGGCAACCAAGGCGACCGTGAACACTCCGCCGATGAGGATTGCGCGCCGCAATGTAAACATGGTTCCTGCTCCTGGTCTTC
>Ga0075431_100005952_pt1 | contig 12072 bp, 13 predicted proteins | sample RhiMetdeltSRZDD5_FD_75297 | JGI IMG/M metagenome (GOLD analysis project Ga0075431, IMG submission 75297) | Populus rhizosphere microbial communities from Tennessee, USA - Rhizosphere MetaG P. deltoides SRZDD5 | ecosystem: Host-associated > Plants > Roots > Rhizosphere > Soil | place: USA... | reverse complement strand
CTCGATGATCGCTCAACGCTCGAGCGTCGCGTTCCAGCTCTTGATCGCATCGATTCGGCGGCTCGTACGAGGCCGTCCGAAGCCCATCGTATGGCCCTCGAATGCCGACGGGAACCCGGACGATGCCTTCTCGCGCGCCTGGCATCTCCTTCAGGATGAGCGGTTCGCCGAGGCGGAGCGCGCGTTTCGCGCAGTGATGACCGAGCGACCGGACGCGGCCGCTTCTCTCTATCTCGGGATCGCGCTCGCGGGGCAAGGCAGGTACGAGGAGTCGATCGCGCCGCTCCGCGAAGCCGCCGCGGCCCGTCCGCTCGACGCCGAAGCGCACATGCGTCTCGGAATTTCCCTCGGAAAGGCCGGCCAGCCCTTCGCGGGGGCCGCATCGCTGCGTGAAGCTCTCGCGCTACGTCCCGGGCTCCGGCCCGCCGAAGCTGCCCTCGAGGAGCTGGTCAGCGTGGCTGCGCTTTCGGCAACGCGAACAACGCCTGTGCGTGTTCGATCCCCTCGGCGAGGCGCTCGACGTCGGTCACATCGGTATACACGTAAAACGATGCCCGCGTCGTCGCGGGAACTCCGAGTCGGCGCATGAGTGGCTGCGCGCAATGGTGGCCGGCGCGCACGCAGACTCCATCCTGATCGAGCACGGTCGCGAGGTCGTGAGGGTGGATGTCTTCCACCACGAACGATACGACACCGCTCCGTCGTGAAAGCGGCGGGCCCATGATGCGGAGGCCCTCGAGCTCACCGAGTCTGCGCATGGCGGTCGTCAGGATCTCGCGCTCATGCTGGGCAACGCGCTCCATGCCGAGGCGGTCGAGGTAGTCCACCGCGGCCGCCAGACCGACCGCACCGGCCACGTTAGGCGTCCCCGCCTCGAACTTGTGCGGGAGCACGTTCCAGGTCGTGCGGTCGTCGAAGACGTACTCGATCATGTCGCCGCCCGTCTGATAGGGCGGCATCCGCTCGAGAAGCTCCCGCCGGCCGATCAGCCCGCCGACCCCCATCGGTCCGAGCATCTTGTGGCCGCTGAAGGCGTAAAAGTCCACGCCGAGCGAGTCGAACTGCACGGGAATATGCGGAGCGCTCTGCGCGCCGTCGCAGACCAGAAGCGCGTCGCATCTCGCGCGCACGAGCGCGGCGACCTCCCGAACCGGGTTGATGGTGCCAAGTGCGTTCGAGACGTGGCTGAACGCGACGATGCGCGTGCGGGAATCGAGGAGGCTCGCGAGACAGTCGAGATCCAGCTCTCCCGCCGCCGTCAGCTCGCAAATCCGCAGCCGCGCGCCGCGCTCGAGCGCGAGCTGCTGCCAGGGGACGAAGTTGGCGTGGTGCTCGAGTCCGGTGATGACGATCCCGTCGCCGGACTTCACGTTGGCGCGGCCCCAGGCCGCCGCCACCAGGTTCAGCGATTCGGTCGTCCCGCGGGTGAGGATCAGCGTCGCCGGATCGGCGGCCCCGAGGAATCGCGCGACGCGCTGGCGAGCATGGTGATACGTGTCGGTCGCGCGGACCGACAAGGCGTAGGCGCCGCGATGGGGGTTCGCGTTGTCGCGCTCGTAGTACGCCGTCATCGCGTCGAGGACGGCTCGCGGCTTCTGCGATGTCGCCGCCGTGTCGAGGTAGACGAGCTCCGGGTTGGCGGCGAGGAGCGGAAAATCGGAACGCGGCGCGAGCGTCATGATGGCCTGCGCGGACCGACGAACACCTGCCCTTCGCTCACCGCGACCTCGTAGATGCCCAGGGGATCCGTCGCGGGAGGACGCCGAACGTCACCGGTGAGGCGATCGAAGCGGGCTCCATGCCACGCACACTCGATCGTGCCATCGTCGAGCAGGGTGCCATCGCACATCGGAAAGTCCTGGTGCGGACAGGTCTCGCTCACCGCGCCGATCTCACCGCGATAGTTGTACAGACACACGCGCTCTCCGGACTGGAGTTGAACCGAGAGCATCGCTCCATCGGGCACATCCTTCAACGCCGCGGCAAGCTGATATCCCGGCCGCGCAGGGATCACAGCCGCTCGGTGCTGATCGCGGTACCCTCCCCACGGAGCGCCGCCCGAAGCGCGTGCCACGCGAGGCTCGCGCACTTCACACGCACCGGGAACCGCGACACGCCAGAGAATGCCGCGAGCGATCCGAGCGAGGGATCATCCGGCTTGGCCGCGACATTTCCCGTCACGAGATCGTGAAAGCGCTGGAACAGGGCCGAGGCCTCCTCTCGCGTTTTTCCCTTCACCGCCGTCGTCATGATCGAGGCCGATGCCTTCGAGATCGCGCACCCCGAGCCCTTGAACGACACATCGTCGATGCGATCGCCGTCCATCTTGATCCATACCGTGATCTCATCGCCACACAGGGGATTGCGGCCCTCCGATCGCCGATCCGCGTTCTCGAGCTCGCGAAAATTCCTCGGCCGGCGGTTGTGGTCGAGAATGATGGACTGGTAGAGGGCGTCGAGATCCACGGTGACCCCGGGTCAGGGGCCAGGGGCCAGGGGCCATGGGGAGGGGCGGGGGTTCACCGCTACTCCTCGGCCCCCGATCCTCCACCTGGCCCCTGGCCTTTGGCCCCTGGCTCGCCTTCCACGAGAGAAAAACGTCGCAGTGTCAATTCCTCGAGCGCGTCACGAACCTCGGGGACCTCCAGCCTCTCTATCACATCCGCGGCGAACGCGTAGATCAACAGCCTCCGCGCGACCTCGTGTGGCAGTCCGCGGCTCTTCATGTAGAAGAGCGACATCGTATCCAGCTTTCCAACGGTCGCGCCGTGCGTGCATTTCACGTCGTCGGCGAAGATCTCGAGCTGCGGCTTCGTGTCGATCCGGGCCTTGTCGGACAAAAGAAGATTGTTGTTCTCCTGCTTGCCGTCGGTCTTCTGCGCGATCGGGCGAACGAAGACTTTTCCGTTGAACACCCCGTGCGACGCGCCGTCGAGAATGCCCTTGTAGACCTCGTGGCTGGCGCAGTTCGGCTGCGCGTGCTCGATGCGGGTCTGGTGGTCGACATGCTGCTCCCCATCGACCATGTACAGCCCGTTGAGCGACACTTCGGCGCCATCGCCGTCGAGGATCGTGTAGATGTTCGTTCGCGACAGCGCCGCGCCCGTCGCGAACGAGAATGACGCGTACTTCGAATCACGCGGCTGATGCACCTGAATGGTCCCGACGTGAAACGCGCGCCGGCTCTCGCGCTGGATCTTGTAGTGCGCCAGATGGGCGCCCTCGCCGAGCGCGACTTCCGTGACGGCGTTGCTGAAATAGCGCGCGTCGCCAAGGGAGACATAGCTCTCGATCACCCGAGCGCTCGCGTGCCGACCGACCACGATGAGATGACGCGGATGCATCACCGCACGTGCCGCGATGGGATCCACGACGTGCAGGAGATGGATCGGCGCGTCCGCCTGCACGTCCTTCGCGATGTGGACGACGGCGCCGTCGTACATGAAGGCGGTGTTGAGCGCGGTGAAGCTCTGATCGTCGAACGTCGCGATCTTCGAGAGATGCCGCTCGAGCAGATCCGGAGCCTCGCGCCACGCTTGCGCGAGGTCCATCACACGAATCCCCGAGGGCAGCGTCGCCATCGTGGAGAGGTTCGGCGCGTGTCGGCCGTTCACGAACACGATCGTGGGCCAGTCCACGCGTCCGAACACGAACGGCGCGAGATCGGCGGCCCGCACCTCCCCCGACGCGGCTTCGAGCGGATGGAATTCCGCCTCCGCGATCGGGGCCACGCTCGTGAAATGCCAGTCCTCGTTGCGCGGCGTGGGGAAGCCCAGCTCGGCGAAGCGCGCGATGGCGGCGCGGCGCAGGCGCGGCACCCAGGAGGGGCCGACGCCTCCGCCATTCGACGCGAACGTCTCGAAGTCGGTCAGGTAGATCTGCTGCGTCATGCCGGCTGCGGTTCCGTCACCCAGTCGTAGCCTCGCGCCTCGAGCTCGACGGCGAGCTCCTTGCCGCCGGACTTCACGATGCGCCCGCCGGCCAGCACGTGCACACGGTCCGGCACGATGTAGTTGAGCAGGCGCTGATAGTGCGTCACGACAACGGTCGCGTTATCGGGCCGCCGGAGCTGATTCACGCCGTGTGCCACGATGCGCAACGCGTCGATGTCGAGCCCGGAGTCGGTCTCGTCGAGAATCGCGAGCTTCGGTTGCAGCACCGCCATTTGCAGGATCTCGTTGCGTTTCTTCTCCCCGCCGGAGAAGCCCGTATTCACCGAGCGGCTGAGCATGGAATCGTCCATGTCCACCAGCTTGAGGCGCTCTTCCATGACCTGAAGGAAGTCGAGCGGATCGACCTCCTCCTCGCCACGTGCCTTGCGCAGCTCGTTGTACGCCGAGCGCAGGAAGTAGGCGTTGGAGACGCCGGGAATCTCGACGGGATACTGGAAGGCGAGGAAAACGCCCGCCTGCGCGCGCTCCTCGGGCTCCATGGCGAGCAGATCCCGTCCCTCGTAACGCACCTCGCCGGCGGTGACGTCATAGGCCGGGTGACCGGCGAGCACCTGCGCGAGCGTGCTCTTCCCCGACCCGTTAGGCCCCATGACCGCGTGCACTTCCCCGGCGTTGACCGTGAGGTCAATGCCGCGGAGGATTTCATTTCCGTCGACCGAAGCGTGAAGGTTCTTTATCTCGAGCATTGGTGGATTTAGTCAAGTAGAATGCGGAATGCGGAATGCGGATTGCGAATGTGACTAGTGAATCATGATTATCCGCATTCCGTATTCCGGATTCATCCCACACTTCCTTCCAGCGTGATCCCTAGTAGCTGCTGGGCTTCAAGGGCGAACTCCATCGGCAGCTCCTTGAAGACCTCACGGCAAAAGCCGCTCACGATCATCGACACCGCGTGCTCGGCCGACAGGCCGCGCTGCTTGCAGTAGAAGATCTGATCTTCGCCGATCTTCGACGTCGACGCTTCGTGCTCCACGGTCGCCGTGTTGTTCTGCACTTCGATGTATGGGAACGTGTGCGCCCCGCAGCGATTCCCGATCAACATCGAGTCGCACTGCGTGTAGTTGCGCGCGTTCTCGGCCTTCGGCATCACCTTCACGCGCCCGCGGTAGGAGTTGTTTCCCTGGCCGGCGCTGATCCCCTTCGAGACAATGTTCGACTTCGTGTTCTTCCCGATGTGGATCATCTTCGTCCCGGTGTCGGCCTGCTGATGGTTGTTCACCACTGCCACCGAGTAGAACTCGCCGACCGAGTCGTCGCCCTGGAGGATCACGCTCGGGTACTTCCAGGTGATCGCCGAGCCGGTCTCGACCTGCGTCCAGGAAATCTTGGAGTGACGTCCGGCGCACTTCCCACGCTTCGTGACGAAGTTGTAGATCCCGCCCTTCCCCTCGGCGTCACCCGCGTACCAGTTCTGCACGGTCGAGTACTTCACGGTCGCGTTCTCGAGCGCGACGAGCTCGACGACCGCCGCGTGCAGCTGGTTCTGATCGCGCTTCGGCGCGGTGCACCCTTCGAGGTAGCTGACGTACGCTCCCTCGTCGGCGATGATGAGCGTCCGCTCGAATTGACCGGTATCGGCCGCGTTGATGCGGAAGTACGTGGACAGCTCCATCGGGCAGCGGACGCCGGGCGGCACATAGACGAACGAGCCGTCGCTGAACACGGCCGAGTTGAGGGCCGCGAAGAAGTTGTCGCTGTACGGCACGACGGAGCCGAGGTACTTCTGCACGAGCTCCGGGTGCTGCTGTACAGCCTCGCCGAACGAGCAGAAGATGATCCCGAGCTTGGCGAGCTCCTCCTTCATCGTCGTTCCCACCGACACGCTGTCGAAGATCGCGTCGACGGCGACACCGGCCAGCCGCTTCTGCTCCGTCAGCGGGATGCCGAGCTTCTCGTACGTGCGGAGCAGCTCCGGATCGGCCTCATCCAGCGACTGGAGCGGCTTTACGCTCTTCGGCGCCGAGTAGTAGATGATGTCCTGGTAGTCGATAGCGGGGTACGTGACGTTGCTCCAGTGAGGCTCCGTCATCGCCTGCCACCGGCGGTACGCCTTGAGGCGCCACTCCAGCATGAACGGCGGCTCGTTCTTCTTCGCCGAGATCATGCGGATGATGTTTTCGTTCAACCCGCGCGGAACGCTCTCCGTCTCGACGTCGGTGACGAAGCCGTGCTGGTACTCGCGGGTGACGAGTGACTCGATGGACGAGCTCATAGGGACTCCATGGGCCGGACGCGCGTGAGTGCCTGGTGGTCGAGCCGTGCGCGTTTCCCGATAGAAGGAATCGTGCGCGATACGGCGTCCCGAGTCGAATCCTAAGTAAATCTGTCGGGATTAGCAACCAGGCAGGATCTTCTAGAAGTCGGGGGCGGACAACGGGTTAGGGCTCCTGGCCGCGCGGCAGCCCTCGAGCAACGGCAAAGACGTCAGAGGTCAGAATTCAGATTTCAGAATTCAGAGAAGACCAACGGGCGGCCAATTGGGTGGCCGCCCGTCTTAGTTTCGGCTGAATTCTGAAATCTGAATTCTGACCTCTGACGTCTCTGCCTTTCCCTAACGGACGGTGAACACCGCGATGAGCCCGACCAGGAGCACCAGCACCCCGAGCACCATCGGAATCGGACTTTTCTCGATGGCCAGAGTCTCGTGCGACCCGGTGATGGCGCGCTGGTAGACGACGGTCTCGCGGCGGGCGAAGGACGCGTCGGCGTGCTCCTCGAGCTCGACGACTTTCATCGCCGGCGGCACCTTGCCGCGCGTGAAGGTGAACGTCGCGCGGCCAATCCGGATCTCGTCCCCCTCGCGCAGCATGCGCGGGCGCGTGACGGCTTCGGAGCCCACCTTCGTCCCCGTCGAGCCCATCGCGTAGAGCACGTGCTGGCCGCCCTCCGCGCGAATGTCGGCGTGGAAGCGCGAGACGCTCGTGTCCTTCAGCACGATGTTGCACCCGATTTCCCGGCCGATCTGAACGACGCGCCGGTTCAGCGGATAGGCGCGGCGGTTTTGAGCGTCGACGAGGAACGACGCTCCGAGTGGGGCTGGGAGCTCCGGCCGCTTGTCGGATTCCTTGGCGAGAAAGATGAAGTGAGCGGCGCCCGCCGAAATGATGTCACCGCGCTTGACGACGGTTCCGGTCGGCGGCACGGGCTCGCCGTTGATGATGACGATGTGCTGCGGTGATGCGGGAACGACCTTGGCGCCACTGTCGCCTTCGAGATGCACGGTGAAATGGCGCGCCGCGAGGTCCTTCGCTGGCACCCGCCAGGTCGCCTGCGACCCGCTGCCGACAGTCGTCTCGGGACCGAGCTCGCGCGCGGTACCGTCGAGTTCAAGAAACGCCATCCGAAGCTCTCCCGCCGCTGTGCGGCATGTCTGATCGTGTGTCGATGTCGCGTGTGACGCCTTCGTCAGGCACCGGCACTTCGACAATGTCCGCGGCGTGGGCGTGCACGACCATCCGTGCTCCACCGGTTGCCGTCGTCATGAGCTCGAGCCACAGCGGGCGCGCAAACAGGACCGGATGCCCGCGTCGCCCCTGATGCGCGGGGAGGACGATCGGCGCCCGCGTCCGTTTGAAGGCATCCATCAGGGCCAGTACGCTCAGTAGATGGACGAACGGGTGGTCCACCGGCCACACGACCACGGCTTCCGCCGGGTCGTTAGCCAGCGCTGCGAGCCCCAAACGCAGGGAGGCCGCCTGCTCGCTTCGAGGGTTCGGGTTGATTATGGTCCGCGCGGGCGCTGGAACGTCGACTCCTCGCGCGACGACCGCGAGAATGGGACTCAGGTCACATTCGGTGGCGACCCGAACCACGGCGTCGATGAACCGCTCGCCGGACTCCAGCTTCGCCTGCGCCTTCGGCTCCCCGAAGCGCGTTCCCTGTCCGGCGGCCAGAACGACGCAGGCGATCGGAACTTCCCGCATTGACGTGGTCCCCTACGTGGATGTCGTGAAAGACGAGTAGCTTACCTGGCTCGTGCGATACCGGCCAGAAGGAAACGAGACGCGAGCGTTGTTCGTCCTTCACCGATGCCCCCACGCACTTCCATGAACCTCCCCCGGTTCTGTCTGCTGTCTCTGTTGGCGCTATCCGCGGCGTGCACGCGGTCGCATGGCGCGTCGGAGCCGCTGGTCGCGGACGACCCACTCGCCGAAGACACGATTCCGGCGTCTTTCGTCGCCTACGCGGATGCGAGCGGCGATACGGAGGCGGTCATCGAGCTCGCCACCGATTCGTTGCGCGCACCCGTGCATCCCCAGCCGCGGTTCGTGGTGCTGCCACCGGTGGCCGAGACGCTCGCGAACTACATGGTATTCGCCGCGCGGGGGCAGAGCTGGTACACGGCGTCCGCGCGCGACAAGCGCATGCTCGTCGACATCGGGCGGTTCGACGCGAAGCTCACGACGCCCGCCCACAAGACGGCGTTTCGCGAGGCGATCGACAACCTCTCTCCGGTGCGCGAGGGCGATCGCTTTCGGCTCTACGGCCCGTGGGGGAGCGACACCGTCACGGTCAACGGGTTCGATGTCTGGAATGGCAGGATCGTGGCGACGCTCGCCACGCCGCCGCGCGTCGATTCCATCGCGCGAGGGAAGAAGACGGTGTTCGCCGCCGCGATGCGGACGGACTCGGTCGCCCCGCCGGTGACGACGAAGTGTGGGCGGACCAACGTTCCCGAGAGCGTCTGGCTTCAGGCCGGATTCGCGCGCGATTCTCTGGAGCAGGCGCTGCGTGATGCCTCCGTGCGTCTTCCGGAGCGCTTGCAGAACACACTGCGCGTGGAGGCGTCGCACGCCATCGGCTGCTTCGCCGAATCGCGGATGCTGCTCGTCGTGACGCTCGTTGCGGGGAACTACGAGTATGTGCGTCAGGGCGCGGTGGCCGTCTCCGATGAAGGGGGCGTGACTCCACTGAGCGTGCTCGACCCGCGCTTCCGCGCACACGTCGCGCTCCACGCGCTCGACGCCGACGGCGACGGGATCGACGACATCGCGATGCGCGGTCGAGCGGAACGGCTGGGCGCGACGGTCGTGCTGCGGTACAACCGGGAGGAGAAGCGGCTCGAGCGGCTGGCGACGGGGTTCGCGTGGGAGCGCAATTGAGGCGGATGCGGAATGCGGAATCCGGATTGCTTGTAAGACCCTAAGCGCCGTGGGCTCCGAGGTGGCGATCGGAGGCCTCCGTGAATCACGGTCGTACAAGCAATCCGAATTCCGCATTCCGCATTCGCTCTTCGGTACGACCATTGCCGCTGGTCGTCGGAGTCCCGATCCGGAGTCTCGCGATGCCTGCCCGCCGCGCCCGCACCCCGTCAGCCCCCGTCCCGACGCGCCCGCTCGGTCGCACCGGCGCCGACGTCTCGATCATCGGTCTCGGCGGCTACCATCTCGGGCTCGTCGACACGCAGGCCGAGGCGATACGCATCGTGCACGAGGCGATCGACGCCGGCGTGACCTTCATGGACAACGCCTGGGAATATCACGACGGCGAGAGCGAGAAGCGCATGGGGAAGGCGCTCGCCAAGGGGAAGCGGGGCCGTGTTTTCCTCATGACGAAGCTGTGCACGCACGGCCGCGACGCGAAGACCGCAATGCGCCAGCTGGAGGATTCACTACGCCGTCTCGGAACGGATTATCTCGATCTCTGGCAGATCCACGAGGTCGCGTACTACAACGATCCGGAGCGGCATTTCATGACCGGCGGTGCGGCCGACGCGCTGCTGGCGGCGAAGACGCAGGGAAAGGTCCGGTGCATTGGGTTCACCGGGCACAAGGATCCGGAGCTGCACCTGAAGATGCTTTCGTACGACTTTCCGTTCGATACCTGTCAGCTTCCGCTGAACTGCTTCGATGCGACGTTCCGGAGCTTCGAGCGGCTCGTGCTTCCGGAGCTCGTGAGGCGCGGCATTGCCCCGATCGGGATGAAGAGCTTCGGCGGAGAGGCGAGCATGATCACGAAGAAGGTCGTGTCGCCTGACGAGGCACTGCGTTACGCGATGAGTCTTCCGGTGGCGTCGACGATCTCGGGGATCGATTCGCTTCGCGTGCTTCGTCAGAACCTCCGCATCGCGCGCGACTTCAAACCGATGTCGGCGATCGAGATGGATGCGCTGCGCCTGCGAGTGGCGGCGGAAGCGGCCGATGGCCGCTTCGAGCTGTACAAGGTGTCGGCCAAGCACGAGGGCCCCGAGGGGCGCAAGCAGCACGGCTTCCCCGACGAGGAGGAAATGGCGGCCTGAGCGAGCTCCTGCCCACCAGTTCCACGTGAACGCGAACGGCAGCTGAACGAGCGATCGCGCGCGATATCATCCGATGGTCATCCTCCATGAGACGACGACCGAGAGCCTAACGCGTTGCAACGACACTGCGCCAGAAGGTCTCATGCCCATAACCGGAAAGGAACGCGCCGAGCTCAGGGCGGAAGCCCACCACCTCGATCCGCTCGTCCACGTGGGCGCGCACGGAATCACCCCCACGCTCGTCACCTCGCTCGATGACGCCCTTCGCACACGGGAGCTCGTGAAGGTGCAGCTCGGTCGACCCGTGGACGAAAAGCCCCGAGCCATCGCGGAACGGCTCGCGAAGGAAACGGGGGCGGAGGTGGTGCAGGTGATCGGACGGACGGCGACGCTGTATCGAGAGAATCCCGAGCTGGAGCGCAAGCACGGTGCTCCACCACCATGGAGACAACGATGATGCGCTGGCTACTCGTGACGATGTGCGTCGCGACCGCTGCCTGCTCGGCGAACGATGACCGGTCCGAGCAGGACACCGCGTTCGCCGCACTCCAGTCCCGCGGCCACGAGGCGATGGGGGTCGACCAGTATACGTCGGCCCATCGCTTCGAGTCGCTCCCGGACGGCGGCCGGATCGAGCTGCAGCGTGACACCGCCGACCACGATGGCGTGGCGACCATTCGCGCTCACATGCGAGACATTGCCGGCCGTTTCTCCCGCGGAGACTTTTCGATTCCCGGATTCGTGCATGCGCAGGACGTGCCCGGCACGGGTGTCATGGCAGATCGGAAGGCGCAGATTACCTACGAGGCCCGCGACCTCCCCGGCGGCGCAGAAGTTCGCATTCGTACCACTGACTCGACCGCGCTCGCCGCCGTGCACGAGTTTCTCGCCTTCCAGCGTGGCGACCACCGCGCCCACTGACGGCGCAACGTGGTTGGCCGCTTCTCGGCGGCGGGTTATAATTCGCGGATGGAGCGCCGAGGGTGCGGCTGGAGATCGCCGTCCCGCGCTCGCATCAAAGCTCAAGAGGATTCGATGCCCTACGTGATCACCGAAGCGTGCGTCGGCGTGAAGGACAAGGCATGCGTGGACGTATGCCCCGTCGACTGCATCTATGAAGGGGAGCAGCAGCTGTACATCCATCCGGACGAGTGCATCGATTGCGGTGCGTGCGAGCCCGAATGCCCGGTCACCGCGATCTTTCCGGAGGAAGACGTACCGGCGAATTCGAAGCAGTACATCCAGATCAACCGCGACGTCTTCAAGAGCGCCGACCCTCCGAAGAAACCGACGAGATAGGGTCAGGGGCCAGGGGCCAAGGGCCAGGAGGGCGGGCCAAGGATGGAGGCACGTCCTTGGCCCGCTTTCCTGGCCCGTGGCCCCTGGCCCCTGGCCCGCCCTTCAATGCACAACGCCCTCTCCCTCGACTACTGGGACACCCTGTTCGACGGCAGCACCCTGCCGGAGCGGCGGGAGCGCCGACTGGCGGCGCTGCGTCGCATGCTGCGCAATCTGGACTGCGATCTGCCTGACGAGGAGTTTCACGCGCTCTGTCGGGCGGCGGCCGCGGAGGCCGATCGATGGTGGCGCGAGGAGCATCGCGGCTACACCGCCGACGAGCGGATTCGCTGGATGTTGAAGCAGCTCGACGTGACGCGACCCGTCGAATGCGAGCACGTCGCCGCCGCTGTGCGTGCGGTGGATGAGACGCTGCTCGAGCTCCCGCCATCGATGCTCGAGGGGGCGAAGGACACAGTCACCACGCTCGCGCAGCGTTTCCCGCTCGCGATTCTCTCCGATACGGGATTCGCCTCCAGCGCCGCGCAGGACGCTCTGCTCGCGCGCGAGGGACTCCACGAGGTCTTCGCTACGCGCATC
>Ga0075431_100005951_pt1 | contig 12072 bp, 8 predicted proteins | sample RhiMetdeltSRZDD5_FD_75297 | JGI IMG/M metagenome (GOLD analysis project Ga0075431, IMG submission 75297) | Populus rhizosphere microbial communities from Tennessee, USA - Rhizosphere MetaG P. deltoides SRZDD5 | ecosystem: Host-associated > Plants > Roots > Rhizosphere > Soil | place: USA... | reverse complement strand
ATATGAACCGTTTGACTCTTGCAGTGCTGTCGACCTTTGTCGTCATCCTGCTGGGGAGCGGATTTTTGGCTTACTTGTTTCGCGATCAGCCGGGAACTGCAGTCACGACCAGCTCTACACCGGCGCCCGCCGAGACGCCGCGCGAAATTCCACTGCTGGGGCAGCTCTTCGGACCTGACGCTTCTGGTCTCACGCCTTCGACGTTCGCCAGTTGGGAAGCGACGTCTGCGCGGATCGCGTTGCGCTTCGCGCTCGCTGCGTTTCTTGCAGCGTTGCTTGCGTTTCGTCCGCGGCGCGGTTTGTCGAACCGCCGGCGGAATCCGTATGTAGCGCAGACGCAGATTCTGATGGCGGTGGTTGCGGGAGCGATGATGATGGTCGTCGGTGATAGTGCGGCGCGTGCGTTTGGTATTTTCGCCGCTGCCTCGCTTGTTCGTTTTCGCACGAACATTCGCGATCCGAAGGAGATCACCGTTCTGTTGGTTTGTCTGGGCGTCGGACTTGCGTCAGGGGTCGGTCGTTGGGACATGGCGGTTATTTTGACGCTCTTCGTGCTGATTGCTTTGTCGCTGTTGGAGTATTTCGAACAGTATCAGGTGTTTCGTTCGATGGAAATGACTGTGCAGACGCGCGAGGTAGACAAGACGAACGATATGCTGAAGCGGATGTTTGCGCGGCATGGTTTTGACTATGAGCTGCGTGAGCTGAATCGGCAGGATCCGGATGAACCGATGGGCAAGATCGTCTATCTCGTGAATCTCGACACGTTGGTGAGCACGAGTAAGTTGAGCGACGAGATCCTCTCCACCGACCCGGAGAATATCGATAGCGTCGAGTGGGAGCAGAAAGAAAGCAAGACTTACATTTACAAGTGACGTGTCTCCCGCTTGCGCGAGACTCATGAAACACGGATTTTTTAAATTCCTATGTGTCTCCCGCTTACGGAACGTCAGTAGAAAAGATTTTTTAAATCTTCCCACCATGTGTCTCACGCTTGCGGGAGAGTCGTGAAACACGAAGGCCGCCCGAATTTAACCGGGCGGCCCTCGTTATTAACGAATTGAAGCCAGTCTATTTTTCGTTCGCTTTGGCGTGCTGCTTTTGCGTGTAAAGGTTCTCTACGAAGTCTTTGAAAGCTCCGTGCCCCCAACTGGTGTAGAAGTCGTACTGCTTCATCTCCTTGTATACCTGATCGAAATTCCAGTTATAGAACTGGACCCGATACAGCGCGCCCATCGCGCCGGTACGATGCCGCCCGCCCGCACAGTGAACGTAAAACTTGCCCGTCGCCGGATCGTTCACCGTCTTGAGAAACATGTCAGTAGCTTCCGCCGTCGGATACTTCTTCGCGATCATCGGAATGTTGACGTAAGTCATTCCCAGCGACTCGACCATCGGCTTTGAATACGCTTCCGGGTCTTCTCGCAGGTCGATAATTGTTTTGATGCCCAACTGGGCCAGGTCTTTGTAGTCCTTCTCTTTCGGCTGGGCGCCGCGAAAGAAGCGGTCATCCATCCGACCGAAGTTTTTGATTTTGATCTTTGGGTTTGATTCGTCGGTTTGCTGTGCTGAAGAGACTGCGGCGAGCGACAGTATAGCGATCATCGCCAACAAAACGTGCCGCCGCGCGTATTTCCCCGAAATTCCCATCAGTACTCCCTTTTCCTTTTCGACAAACTGAGATTGCCTGAACAGCGCCAGGCGCTGGAGCAAGATAGCATTCCCCGCACGCCCAACTCAAGATCCTATTTGCAGGTGTTTTTGCGCGTTTATACTTGAAGATTTGCGCTGTTGATTGAGTTTCGGCGATGCCCTAGACTGCCAGTCCACGTTAATTATGCTTCGGAGGTTTGAATGAACGGCCGGACGATCGTAGTTGGAGACATTCACGGTTGTTATGACGAGCTGATCGAGTTGCTCGCCAAGGTTGATCTGGGACAGAACGACCGCGTCGTTTCAGTGGGAGACTTGATCACGAAAGGCCCAAAGAACCGCGAAGTGCTGGAGCTCTTCATGACCGACCCGCGGTTTACGACGGTGATCGGCAACCACGATCTACAGTTGCGCCGCAAATGGTACGGCGAAGACGTCGAGCTGAAGCCTGCGCAGCGAGAGGCGCACCGTGAGTTGCGCGGTGAGAAAGACGCTTACGCCAGTTTTCTGAACCGTCTGCCGTTTGTTATCGACCTCGATACACATCTCGTCGTGCACGCGGGCCTGCGTCCGAACGTCGAGCTGCACTCACAGACGACAGGCGATTTGACGCGCCTGCGAACTCTTGGTCCGGATCGCGAGAGTGAAGAGGGAACTCCGTGGTATCACGTCTATTCCGGCGAGAAGACAGTGCTGTTCGGCCACTGGCCCGCGCCCGAGCCTCGACGCGGCAAGAAAGCCATCGGCCTCGACACGGGCTGCGTCTACGGCTACAACCTCACCGCCTACATAATCGAGACCGATCAGTTCGTTAACGTTCGCGCGAAGCGTGCTTACGATCCGAGTTGACGCGTTGACAAGATAATCAAAGACAATCCGCGTGACCGCAGCTACAGTTTGTTTCAGTACCACCGGCCGCGTTTCTACAATGTGTGCTGCAATACTCCTCGCCTACGGGTGCCGCGCATTTACACGGCGTGTGAGCGCATTTTTCGCCGGACTCTGCGTTCATCATTTCTCGTCTCCTTGTGTCAAAGGTACTAAACGGTACTTCGTCAGCAACTACTCAGTTCCAACTGATTAGACCACGACGCTTCGACTTATTGCTTCGCTCCGCGTCTCTTGAGCAACTCCACGATTTCGCGCCTCCACAACTTGTCCGGGGTGTCGGCCAGCGTCAGGGCGGTCTGACCCGACTTGTTCCTGGCGTTCACGTCGGCGCCGCCTTCGATCAACGCTTGCACGACTTCAGGGGTACTGTATCTTGCAGCAGTCATCAGCAGCGTCTCTCCAGTTTCACTGTCTCTTAAGTTCGGGTCAGCACCCTTCTTAAGAAGTGTCTCGACAATCACTACATCATCTTCGTGAATCGCATGAGCAAGAGGGGGTAGATTGTTCGCCTTCGGATTGAGCTCAACACCGGCTGCTAACATAGCATCAGTCATTTCCCGCCAGTGCTTGTTGCAACGATTCATAGCAAACATCCACGCCCAGGCCGGAATGCCATACCGGCCAGATATCATGGCGTTCGGATTGGCGCCCGCTTTCAACAGTATCTGCACGATTTCGAGGTGGTCTCGGCCGGTGGCGAGCATCAGCGCAGTGTGGCCCGTACCCTTCGCCTCATTCACATTGGCGCCACTCTTCAACAAGGCACGAACTCGATCGATGTTTCCATCCTCCGCCGCGTACATCAGCGCCGTGCACTCACGATGCGCGTTGACACCTGACCGTTTGTCAGGACAGAAACGCTCGTCGCGTATTTCCTTTGGAGGACAGAAAGGCTCCGGCTCTGTTTTTGCTGAGTCACTCTTCCTTTGGATCGCGGAAGACGTTTGCTGACCATCCGCGCCAACGCTAATCAAAACGAGCATTACGAAGATGACGAGTACGATCAACGACTTCATAGCCACGCCTTTCGGAATCAATTTACCCAGTCAAGCGAACGGCTGACGGCTTTTTTCCATTGCGCAAAAAGAGCTTCGCGAGTCACTGCGTCCATTGACGGCTGCCAGGTGCGATCGATGCGCCACTGTTCCTTCAGTTCGGCGAGGTCTTTGTAAAATCCTACCGCAAGAGCGGCGGCGTAGGCAGCGCCGAGCGCGGTCGTTTCCCTGACTACGGGTCGAATGACGTCGCGTCCGAGTATATCAGCCTGAAATTGCATAAGCAGATCGTCGACCACCATGCCGCCATCGGTCCGCAGCAAATCGATCTTCGTATTCATATCGAGTTCCATAGCTTCGAGGACTTCGCGTGTTTGATAAGCCGTGGCTTCCAGGGCGGCGCGCGCGAGATGGCCTTTGTTGACGTAATGTGTGAGGCCGACGATGACGCCGCGCGCGGATGACTGCCAGTATGGAGCGAAGAGGCCGGAGAATGCAGGGACGATGTACACGCCGCCGTTGTCCTTGACTGTGCGAGCCAGTGTTTCGACGTCTGAGCTCGTGGAGATCAGGCCCAGGTTGTCTCGCAGCCACTGAACGAGCGCGCCGGTGATCGCGATGCTGCCTTCGAGAGCGTATCTTGCAGGCTGCTGTCCGAATTTGAAAGCGACCGTCGTGATCAGTCCGTGTTTTGACTGAACAGGTTTGTCGCCAGTGTTCATGAGCAGGAAACAACCAGTCCCATACGTGTTCTTCGCCTGACCACGATCGAAGCAGGTTTGACCTACAAGTGCGGCCTGTTGATCCCCAAGAATTCCCGCGACAGGAACGCCGGCTACTGAGGCGAGCGTCGCATGGCCGTACACTTCACTGCTGGAGACGATCTTTGGGAGAACGGAAGCGGGAATGTCGAATGCTTCGAGAAGCTCCGTGCTCCAATCCAAAGTTTCGAGATCCATGAGCTGCGTTCGGCTGGCGTTGGTGACGTCAGTAATGTGAATGCCGCCGTTCACGGCCCCGGTGAGCTTCCAAACGAGGTAGCTATCGACGTTGCCGAAGGCAAGTTCACCAGCTTCGGCGAGTTCGCGCGCGCCGCGAACGTTGTCGAGGATCCAACGAATTTTGAGGGCACTGAAGTAGGTCGCGAGCGGAAGACCGGTTTGGTGTCGGAAGCGGTCCTGACCCCCTTGCGCAGCGAAAGCTGCGACTTCCGTTTCAATGCGTGTGTCCTGCCACACGATGGCGTTGTAAATCGCGTGGCCGTTCTTGCGATTCCAGACGATAGTAGTTTCGCGCTGATTGGTTATCCCGATTGCAGCAAGGTCTTTGGGGCGCAGGCCTTTTTGCTGCATGGCTTCCTCGATAACTTCCTGTGTTCGCCGCCAGAGTTCCTCAGGGTCGTGCTCGACCCAGCCAGGCTTTGGAAAAATCTGCTCGTGCTCTTTCTGCGCGATAGACGAGATGCGGCCCGTGCGGTCGAAGACGATGAAGCGGGTGCTGGTAGTGCCCTGGTCGATCGCGCCGAGATAGTTGGACATGACGGTCGAATCCTTTCGCGGTTACAAGGCGGGCTTTGCGGAAGCTGGGCCGGAAGTCTCTCGCGGAAGCCCCGCGAGATCGAGAAGCCGATTGATGTATGACACATAGGCATTGACGGAGGATTGGGTTTGCTCGTGGTCCCAACCGAGTTCGGCGCCAAGTATTGCGCCGACCGCGGCGGCGGCTTCACGGGCACCACGCCACGTGTAGAACTGGACGCCGAGACGCCGGGCCAGAACGTCTTCGATTGTCATGGCGAGTTCCTCACGGATGACGTAAACGACTTCGGCTCTAATGATCGGGTGCTCAGAGATGATGCGCTGGCCGAGTGACTCATCTTGTTTGACGAGATTCAGGATGTCGTTGGCGGCCGTGCCGAATTTAAGCGATAGGCGACGAGCGAGATCGCCGGCGACGTTATATGTGCTCACGAGTTCCTGCCAATGGCCGATGGTCCAGCCTTCACTACCGTACAGGACGTGATGACGCGTTGGGCACGAGCCGGAAACTCTGCCGAGTGATTTTTCAACGACGTCGATAGTGTCCTCGGCCATGGCTCGGTGCGTGGTCCATTTGCCGCCCATGATGCTGATTAGACCAGAGGTGGGTTCGATTTCGATGACGTCGTCACGCGCGATTTTCTTAGTGCTTTCAAACTCGTCCGTGGAGACGAGCGGACGAGCTCCGGCAAAACCTGCGACGATCTGATCGGGAGTAACAGGAGTTGCGAGATAGTTGTTGAGCTGTCCGAGTATGAATTCCACATCTTCCTGTGTGACGTAGAGTTCGTCACCAGGCTGTACTTCGGTTTCAGTAGTGCCGACGAGCAGCCTGCCGCGCCACGGGACAGCGAATAGAACTCGCCCGTCGTCAGTCTTCGGGATGAGCATAGCTTGTTCGGTAGGGAAAACTTGCATTGGCAAGACGACGTGAGCGCCTTTGCTAAGTCGCAAGCGGCGCGGAATCGCAGGTGCGGCCATTCGCCGTACGGAATCAGCGGCAGGGCCGGTGGCATTAACGAAGACTGTGGCGTCGATCGAAAAGCTTTGTTTGGAAAGCTGATCCGCGACTTGAGCAGTGGAGAGCTTTCCGGTGGAGTCTTTGCTTAACGAGGTGACGCGGGCGTGGTTCAGCGCGAGGCCGCCATTGCGGTCAAAGGTTTCAACGAGCGCGAGGTTGTAACGGGCATCGTCAAATTGTCCGTCACAGTACTCGACTGAACCGATAAGTCCATCCCGTTTGAGACCGGGCATTCGCCGTAAAGTTTCTTCGCGATTGACGAACTTGCTCGGGGAAATCCGTGCGGAGCCTGCGAGCCAGTCGTAGATTTTGAGGCCGATGTCGATATAGGCAACATTGAGCCAACTGTAGCTCGGAACCAGAAATTCGAGCTTTCGGGTGAGGTGCGGCGCGTTGTCGAGCATCCGTACCCGCTCGCGAAGAGCGCGAACAACGACGTGATACTCCTTCGGGTCGAAGTCTTTGAGGGCCTGCTCGAGATATCTAACACCACCATGGATGATTTTAGTTGCCGAGCTCGAAGTGGCCCCGCCGAAATCGCCGGCTTCAATGAGGGCAACGTTGAGTCCGCGCAATCGCGCGTCGACGGCACAGGCAGCGCCAACCGCTCCACCTCCAATGATGCACAGGTCGAAAGCTTTTCCAGAGATGTTCTGTAGAACGGTCTGGCGAGACTTCACTCATGGACCTCCCCGTCAAGGAAAGCGCGGTGCGATTGGCCTTTCGTCAGAGTATAGACAAAGCGACGTCACAAATTTCGCTGTGGTGTTCTCACAAGTTCTCAATCGCATTTTCCCAATTAGGTCGCGCCACCTTGTTCTCGAGCGCTCAATAGATAAGGCGTGAGCTTTCGCTCTGATCGCATGACGTGAAGTATTAAGACTCGTCCCGACCTCACGATGACCAGGACCACAAAGAGTATTAGTTTGCTCTTTGTGGTCCATCTTCAAACGCGAGGTGCGCACGAGTTCTCTTATTGTGTTGCGGGCATAATGCTCAAATCGGGCACGAATCGGGTGATCGAACGTTCAAGGTGCACCACTGCGCCCGCAGGCACCTTTTGCATTAGTTTCTGTGCTGCATCCTGTCCGAGCGCCTGTACAAGGACAGGCCCTTTATCAAGATCTGCAAAGCTGTCGCGCATAGTAAGCGTAATGTATTCGTTGGCATTTCCGCCGAAGATTGTCTGAGACACCAGATAAGTGACGCCCGCCTGTTTCATAGCGGGGACGAAATCGTTCTTCAGGTAGTTCTCGTAATCATTGTTTCTGTTCGGGGCAACGTGAACGAAGTGTACGACGGCCAGTTTCGGTGCTCCTGTGCGCTGAGCGGCGAAACTCAAGTCGGGTCGCGTCCGAATAATGAATCTACGAACGCTGTTGACAAGACTGCCTGCCTTCGTTTGCCACGCGGTCATCCCCTGCGGCGGCAAGCCTTTCTCGAGCGCACTCGGCCCATCGAAATCTGCGAGTTTTGCCACCGGAGTTACGAGCACATACTCAAATGCGTCTCCGGTGGCACCTGTGCTCTGCCAAACTTCACGCCACTTTAGCCCTCCCTTCTTAAGGGCAGGGTTAGTGGTGTTTTTCATGAAGTTCTGAAATTCCATCATCATTTCGGGCTTGACGCTGACCACCGTGATAGAGAGGAATTCCGGTGCGGGCGCCGCTTGCGGAGTTGGAGTTGGATTCTGGGCCACGGCTTGCCGTGAGTGCGCAGCCATTAGGATCAAGATCGCGCCGCAGAATGCTCGTAGCAGTGTCCTTGGTTCTATGTGTTTCATGAAGGTTTCCTTCTTTCTGGGAAAAGGGTTTGGGAGACTGTGTGACATTGACTTACACATTAGTGAATGGCGGGGTTACTTGAACTCGTTTGCGTCAATAGAAGCAACGGCTCTTCAAGAGAAATCTTCTCACCTGCGCATTAACGCAAGCCTGTGCGAAGTCGTAATTGTGGACACCTGTGCGGTGGATGCTATACCACCTGAGGATGGCAATCAAGAAAGTTTTTGTGTGACGAAATCGGTGTTTCAAGTGCGAGTCAAAATTGAATTGACTCAGCCGGTCCTACAGCAGGCGCCATACATGATGCCAACGCGAGGCGAACCTCGAGGGCATTTGCCTCTTCGGTGGCGCTCCAAATGCTATTTGCTAGCAGGCAGATCGACTTGCTGAATAATCGCCCTATATCGTGGATCGGATCGCAAGTCTTCAAACATAGGATCGACGTTCAAAAAAATTAAGATTCCGTCGCGCTGCTGCACAGCTTTGTGTAACCATCGAGAAGCCTCCTGGTGATCCCCAACGGCGGCATACGTAGCCGCAATCAGAGTTGACGGGACGTAGCTGCGTTCCGAACGCTTCACCAGTTCTTCGATGGTTCGTAGCGCTTGTGTTCTTTGTCCGGATTTTGCGTACGCATAAGCGAGTGTTGCGGGTTCATCGGGACTGTTTCCAGAGAGGGGAATCGCTTTCTTGTACTGCTCGATTGCTTTGTCATACATGCGTTTGTGGACGTAGACGTTGCCGAGTGCCCACTGCGCAAAGCCGGAGTTTGGTTCCATCTCCAGCGCCTTCTCCTGCTGCCGTATGGCATCGTCGGTGCGACCCATGAGGTTAAGGACTTCTCCAACCCCGGCTACTTTGGATAGAGACGCCGGATCGAGTTCCCTCGCTCGTTCCATCTGTGCGAGAGACTCCTCAAATCGGCCCATTGCCGTGAGGTAGTAGCTGTACCACTGATGAGGATCCGGCGAATTAGGATTAAGCTCGAGCGCCTTTTTAAATTCCTGCTCAGCGGTTTTCCAATCCCAATCGTAAGCAAAGCTAACCATACCGAGGATTGCATGCGGTTCCGCCAGATTTGCGTCAAGTTCCAGTGCCTCGTTTGCGGCCTCCCGGGCGTTCGGAAAAGCCTCCTTCGGGGTAGTAACGTTCCACCCACCGAGATTGACGTATGCTTCTCCCAAGCCTGCATGGGCCAGCGCGTAATTCGGATCGCGATCGATTGCTTGTTGAAAGTAGTCGCGGGCCTTGAGGAAGCCGTCATCTGTGAGACGGTTCAGGTGATAACGGCCCTTTAAGTACAGTTCGTATGCTTCCGTGTTTTGGGTGTGGTTTTTCGCCAGCCGTTGTCGTTCGCCTCCGGCGAGTGTCAACGCCAGGGCGGAGACCACCCGCTCCGAGATGGAATCCTGGACGGCAAAAATCTCCGTCATCTGCTCCTGGAATTCGCCCGACCAAAGTTGAGCTTGATCACTCACGCGCAGAAACCGAACGGAAACTCGCACCTTGTCGCCGGCCCGCTGAATTACGCCGTCGAGTACAGCGTCGACCTGTTGGTCACGGCCCGCAGCTATCGCATCTTGCTCCAGACCAGTGTATTTCCGCACGGCGCTGATTGGCCGTACGTTGACTTGCCTGACGTTGCTCAGTTTGGTGATGAGCGTGTCTGCCATTCCGAGTTCCAATGTCTCGTCGCGGTCGGTAATGACAAGAGGTTTGAATGGCAATACCGCAATCGAGTTGATTTTCGCGGCACTTGTGACTTGCGCTTGCTCCTGCCGGCTTTGCTTTAGAAAGTAGACGCCGAGTAATGCAATGACGACCACGGCCGCGACTGCCGCAATCATTCCGATTTGAAGATTCGACTTGCCGGCTCGAGGTTTGACCGTAACTGTGGAACCAGGTTCCAGACTTCGCCGCAGGTTTTTCAAGTCGATCATCAGTTCCCGTGCTGACTGATAGCGGTTTTCAGGATTCTTCTCGAGACACTTACGTACGATTCGCTCGAGTTCAGCAGGTATGTCGTAATTGAAGCGAGCGATGGCTTCAGGTTGCGAATGTCTTATGTTGTCGATGGTCTCGTTGGCTGTAGCGCCGCTGAATGGTTTCTTACCCGTAGCTAATTCGTAGAGCACCACGCCGACGCTCCAGATGTCGGAGCGCGCGTCGAGCGACTTGCCCAAGGCCTGTTCTGGAGACATGTACTGCACTGTTCCCATGACCAAGCCCGGCATAGTCTTGACCGCAGTCGGGACGTCAGAGAGTTGCTGATCGACCGCTGCACTCGCTTTCGCCAAGCCGAAATCGAGAACTTTTACCTGTCCTCTGGGAGTGATCATGATGTTCGCAGATTTGATATCCCGGTGAACAACTCCGCGGCCGTGAGCATCGTCGAGGGCGTCTGCAATCTGGATTGAGATGTCCACGATTTCCGACGCGGCGACTGGTCCCGCACTGATCTTTTTGTCCAGTGTTACGCCGTCGATGTATTCCATCGCGATAAACGTCACACCTTCCGCCTCGCCTATTTCATAGATTGTGGCCACGTTGGGATGGTTCAGAGTAGAGGCTGCTCGGGCTTCGTGTTGAAACCGCCGCAAGCGCTCGGCGTCTTTACGAAGCGAGGCCGGAAGAAACTTTAGTGCTACGTGACGACCCAGGCGCGTGTCATGAGCGAGGTAGACTTCGCCCATGCCACCGGAACCAAGAGCTGACACGAGGGAATAAGGGCCGAGGCGTTGTCCAGGTGCGATGTTGGAATCCGCGGGTTCCACCAAGATTTCAGGATTCTACAAGATACGAACTGCGCTTATAAATAAAAGGTGTCTTTCGGTGAGAACTAGCTCCAGCTCTGTAAGGCGGCCGCCCCTCGCGTTGGAAGCAAGCGGAACGCCAAAAGACTTCTGTTGGGAGCTGATATTTAGCGATGCGACCTGCTGCGGAGAACACAAAGTACGCCCAGTACATCGGCAGCCCTCTTCACGTTCTGCCGTTGAAGGGCAGACCAAAATTCCGTTGTTGGGGCACCCTAGATTGTTGCTAGGCGCGAGATGTGATCGTTAAGCTGTTCGTTCATAGAATGTAAACTCCGTCTCGTGAGCGGTTCGGCCGGACTTGGGTCTCCTCACGTGTTGACGATTATGACAAAGCATTCTGAGAAACTGCTTCGGTTTTACAGTCTGATAATCCTCGGCTGCGCCTTTCTCATTTTCGGGTCTGTATCTGCCGCAACGAGCTCCACGCATTCTGCGGTGCAATTTGGAATGTCACGGTCGTCGGTGACAACTCCTCAAGGGCAGACCAAAGAGCGGCCGAATCCAGTGCGACGGTTCTTTTCCTGGCTGACGGAGGTGGTTCGTCGTCCATTTAGAAAGCGAGTTCCGCCGATTTCTGATCCACCGATCGTCAGCATCACTTCGTCGAGCTCATTGATTAATTACTGCCCTCCTTGGATGTGGTCTATGGATAACTGCTCGGCCAGTCGGAAAGTGGAGCTTTCTGCAACTGCTGGTGGTCCAGATGTGGATGCCGACCTACTATTTGTATGGGCTGTATCGGCGGGTCATATCCGAGGTGAAGGTCAAAAGGTGATTTGGGATTTGAGTGATGTAACGGATGGCACTTACACAGCGCACGTTGAGGTGAATGACGGTACGGGACTCACAGCCTACGCCTCAACAAAAGTTACGATTGCACTGTGTCGGAGCTGCATAACGAGAGAATCGCTCTGCCCTACTATAATGGTGAGCTGTCCGGATAACGCTGAATCAAATGAGTCAATGAAATTTCAAGCGGATGTTTATGGCGGTGATCCTACCGAAAAGGTAACCTACACATGGTCAGTCAGCGCAGGAAAGATTAGCGGCGGTCAGGGAACCTCGATGATAACAGTTGACGTCTCTGAGGTCGTTCGCGGATCAATAACCGCGACGGTTTCAATAGGCGGCCACCATCCGGCGTGCGCGAATACTGCAAGTTGCACCACGCGAACAGCCGGCGGAGTTGCGAAGGTGGGTCGTTATGCTGCTTGCGCAGGGCAAAAGGCAGGCGTTATCACCTGCCGTAATTCATTTAATGAAATGGTGAGCCGAGCAGGGCTCGAACCTGCGACCCGCTGATTAAGAGTCAGCTGCTCTACCAACTGAGCTATCGGCCCGTGGGTTTTGACGTGGGGAGAATTATACGTGCGA
>Ga0075431_100005949_pt1 | contig 12073 bp, 11 predicted proteins | sample RhiMetdeltSRZDD5_FD_75297 | JGI IMG/M metagenome (GOLD analysis project Ga0075431, IMG submission 75297) | Populus rhizosphere microbial communities from Tennessee, USA - Rhizosphere MetaG P. deltoides SRZDD5 | ecosystem: Host-associated > Plants > Roots > Rhizosphere > Soil | place: USA... | reverse complement strand
GCTGAACGAATAAGTGTTGCGCGCGCCGCCGTGTAGATAGAGTTTTCTATTCAACCGAGGCCAATGCGCTTCCCGAGACTGCAGGAAGAGAGGGGAGGAACCCATGTCTGACGCCGATCGTGCCGCCTACGCCGCGAAGCCTGAAGCCACCGGCAAGGTCGCCGCTTCCAGGCCGATGAATGGCGCGGAGTACCTGGAGTTGCTGCGCGACGGCCGCGAGGTCTACATCTACGGCGAGCGGGTCAAGGACGTGACCACGCACCCGGCGTTCCGCAACACGGCGCGCATGGTGGCCCGCCTCTACGACGCGCTCCACGACCCCAAGCACAAGGACAAGTTGCTCGTCCCGACCGATACCGGCAACGGCGGCGTGACCCAGGCCTACTTCAAGGCGCCCCAGACGCCCGAGGAGCTGATCAAGGGTCGCGACGCCATCGCCGAGTGGGCGAAGATCACCTACGGCTGGCTCGGCCGGGCGCCGGATTACAAAGCGGCGTTCCTCGGCACCCTCGGCGTCACCGTCGACTTCTACAAGCCCTACCACGAGAACGCCCAGCGCTGGTACCGGTTCAGCCAGGAGCGGGTGCCGTTCGTCAACCATGCCATCATCCATCCGCCGGTCGACCGCAACAAGCCGCCGCACGAGGTGGGAGACGTGTATGTCCATGTCGAGAAGGAGACCGATGCCGGCCTGATCGTGTCCGGCGCCAAGGTGGTCGCCACCGGCTCGGCGCTGACCAACTATACCTTCATCGCCCACCACGGCCTGATCCCGGTCGGCGACAAGAAGTTCGCCGCCATTTTCATGATACCCACCGACGCCCCTGGCGTGAAGTTCCTCTGCCGGCCCTCCTACGAGATGACGGCCACCGCCATGGGCAGCCCGTTCGACTACCCGCTCTCTTCGCGCATCGACGAGAACGACGCAGTGATGATCCTCGACAAGGCGTTCGTGCCCTGGGAGAACGTGTTCCTCTACGGCGATGTCGAGAAGGCCAACAACTTCTTCCCCCAGACGGGCTTCTTGCCGCGTCTCTATGTGCACGCCTGCACGCGGCTCGCGACCAAGCTCGACTTCATTGCCGGGCTCCTGCTGAAGGCAGTGACGGCGGCCGGCACCAAGGACTACCGCGGCGTCCAGGCCAACGTGGGCGAGGTGCTGGCGTGGCGCAACACGTTCTGGGGTCTCAGCGACGCGATGGTGAAGAACCCGCAGCCGTGGGTCGGCAAGCATCTGCTGCCGGACATCGAGCCCGGCTGGGCCTACCACGTGCTGTCGAGCTTCGCCTTCAGCAAGGTCAAGTACATCATCGAGACCACGGTGGCCTCGGGCCTGATCTTCCTCACCTCGTCGGCGCGGGACTTCAAGAATCCGGAGATCAGGCCCTACATCGACAAGTACATGCGCGGCTCGCACGGCTACACGGCCGTCGATCGGGCACAGCTCCTGAAACTGCTGTGGGACGCAGTCGGCACGGAGTTCGGCGGCCGGCACGAGCTCTACGAGATCAACTATGGTGGCTCGGTGGAGGAGATCCGGCGCTTCCCGTGGCTTGGCATGCACGCGAACGGCAGCGTCGCGAAGCTGACAGGCTATGCCGAGCAGTGCATGGCCGAGTACGACCTCGACGGCTGGAAGGTGCCCGACCTCACCGACCCCGGCGAGATGAGCTATCACATGCTGCGCAACGCCGAGGCCGCCGGGCTGCGCTCGGTCGGCAACGGCGACGGCGGCAAGGGGTCGGGTGGCAAGAGGGAGGGTGGCGGGAGCGCTGTGGGCAAGGGTGGCTCGGGCGTCTCGGGCAACGGTGACTCGGGCTCCTTGGGCAACGCCAGTGGCAGCACCTCGGGCGGGTTCCGCAATCCGTATGCCATTCCATAGATCGGGATTCGGGCGATAGGGCGGTCGACCTGATCACTAACCCCTGAAGCATGAACACGGGAGGAGGAGACAATGGGAGGTCTCTACGTGGGCGATGCCTCGTGGCTGGACAGCGCCGGGCGTCTGCTGTTGGTCGCGTTCTTTCTGATCACAGGGCTCAGGAACCTGCAGAAGTACCAGGTCGAGGAGCACATCCAGCGCCTGGAGGCCTACGGCACGCCGGTCCTGTCCGCGTCCCAGACCTTCTGGGCCGGCATCGTCCTGGAGTTCGTGGGTTGCGCACTCCTGCTCTTCAATTGGTATCCGGCCATCGGCGTGTTGTGCCTCATCGCCTTCACGGTGCTGGCTACTGCTCTCATGCTGCGCTTCTGGGAGGCCGACGATCCCAGTAAACGCATCGGCATGCAGAACGGGTTCCTCGCCAACATTGGCGTCGTCGGCGGGCTGTTCCTGCTGCTGCAGAACGTGTGGTAGGGGCGGCCGGACGGCGGACTTCACGAGCTCAGCTTCCCTGGATCGCATGGGCCCCTTGGCCACCGGAGTCAGGATGGAATGGCGATGAGCCGTGAGAGGCTCATGCCCTTCCCGCACGCCTCTTGGACCAAACTGTGGCCAACACTCGCCTTCGAAGGGAAGCGGCCCACCGCTCCAACCAGCTGGCGCTTGTCACTCACGGGTCTCCAACTTAAGCTGATTTACAGGGGCCGGCACTGGCATCGTGCTCAGGCATGGTCGCCGCTCGAAAGCAATAGTGGGTAAGGCGGCCTCGATAAAAATCTCTGCGCTGCAAGCGGAGAAGGGGAGGCAATGCCGAAAAACCAGGACCGCATCCTGACAACTCACGCCGGCAGCCTGCCACGGCCGCCGGACCTCACCCGCATGATGTGGGACCTGCTCGACGAGAAGCCCGTCGACGCGGCACGCCTGCAGGCACGCATCAGTCAGGCGGTCTTCGACGTTGTGGCGCGCCAGCGCCAGGTCGGTGTCGACATCGTCTCCGACGGCGAGATGAGCAAGGTCGGCTTCAGCAACTACGTCATGCAACGCTACAGCGGCTTCGCCAACCGCACGCAGTTCGTAGCCACGGACCTCGGCGAGTTTCCGGAGATCATCAACAAGCTCTTCGTCGAGAACGAGGGCGGGCGGCATCTCGTTATGCCGAACGTCGAGGGCCCGATTGAGCTGCGCGACCGCGAGGCGGTGCAGCGCGACATCCGCAATCTCAAGGCCGCCCTCGGCGACCGCTCGCCGGACACGGCCTTCATCGCGGCCGTCACCCCCGGCCAGATGCTGTTCAACTTCCCGAACCTCTATTATCCGACCTCGGAGGCTTACATTGAAGCTGCGGCGAAGGCACTGAGCGAGGAGTACCGCGCGATCGTTGATGCCGGCTTCAACCTGCAGCTCGATGCGCCCGATCTCGCTATGCGTGCGCATTGCTGGACTGGCAGCGCCGGCCCCGCCGACCTCAAGAACTACGTGCCGATGGCGATCGAGGCCATGAACGAGGCAATTCGTGGGCTGCCACCTGACAAAGTACGCCTGCATCTGTGCTGGGGAAATTACGCCGGCCCGCACCATCACGACGTTGAGCTGAAGGAGGTCATCGAGCCGGTGCTTAGGACCAACGCCGGCTCCATCTACTTCGAGGCTGCCAATCCGCGTCACGCGCACGAGTGGGAGGTGTGGGAGGAGGTGAAAATCCCCCACAGTAAGGTCCTGATCCCCGGTGTCATCGACACGCTGACCAACCACGTCGAGCATCCGCGGCTGGTGGCGCAACGGCTCGAGAAGTTCGCAGGAATCGTTGGCAGAGAGAACGTGATCGCAGGCACGGACTGCGGCTTTGGCACCTTCGTAGGCTGGTCGGGCTGCGACCCGAAGGTGGCCTGGCTCAAGCTGGAAGCGATGGCCAAGGGGGCGGAGATCGCCTCGGACAGATTGTGGAGGCAGCGGGCATCGCATCTGCGCGTCGTGCATTCGCAGGCAAGGGAGGAAGAAGAGATGGCAAGCAATGCCAAGGGGCCCTTCAGAGCCGACCATGTGGGCAGCCTGTTGCGGCCGGCCCGACTGCAACAGGCACGTATGCAGCGGCAGCGCAAAAACATCACGGCAGAGCGGCTGCGCGAGATCGAGGACGACTGCGTCCGCGAGGTGGTACAACTGCAGCAGAACGCCGGGCTGCACGGCATCACCGACGGAGAACTGCGCCGCGACTACTGGCACCTCGACTTCCTCACCCAGATCGGCGGCGTGGAGTTCATCGAGGGCCACAATCCCCTGAAGTGGCACCGCACCGATGGAGTTGAACTCGAATGGGTGCCACCCGAGGTGAATGTACATGCGCGCCTTACCCGTCCGAAGCCGATCCAGCTCGCCGATTTCAAGTTCCTGAAGTTGGCGACCAACCGCGTTGCGAAAGTGTGCATCCCCTCGCCGTCTATGATGATCGTGCAGGGGGGCGAGAAGATCATCGATCCAAATGTCTATCCGGAACCGGACGTGTTCTTTTCCGACCTTTCACGGGTCTACGCGCAGGAGGTCGCCGAATTGGCGGCGGCGGGTTGCAAATACCTGCAGCTCGACGACACCTTCCTCGCCTTCCTCTGTGACGAGAAGATCGGCGCAGCCTTTGGGCGCAGCGGCGAGGACACCAAGAAGATGGCGCGCCTGTCGGCGCGGCTCATCAACGATTCCATCAAGGACCGACCTTCCGACATGGCGGTCACGATCCATCTGTGCCGCGGTAACTACCAGAGCTCGTGGCTGAGCGAAGGTGGCTACGATCCGATCGCCGAGATCCTGCTCGGTGAGATCGACGTTGACGGATATTTCTTGGAGTACGACGACGAGCGCTCGGGCACCTTCGCGCCGCTCAGATTCCTGCCGAAGGGCAGGAAGAAAGTAGTGCTGGGCCTGGTTACATCCAAACACGCGCATCTTGAGTCGAGGGATGCGCTCAAGCGGCGCATCGACGAGGCGGCGAAGGTAGTGCCGCTCGATCAGCTCGCCATCAGCCCGCAGTGCGGCTTCTCGTCGACCGCCGACGGCAATGTCATTTCGGTGGAAGGCCAGATGGAGAAACTGATGTTGTGCGCGAAGGTCGCGCGCGAAGTGTGGGGAGGGGTGGCAGCGTAGGCGTCGCAATATCGGGCGCGCTTGCCAAGTCATGTTGGGTCTGCGCTTCGCTTGACCCAAACAAGTGAGGAGGAGGAAGCAGATGGACAGAAGGACGTTCGTGAAGGGCAGCGCCGCGGTCGTCGGCGCCTCAACGCTGCCGGCGGCGCGGGTCTACGCCCAGGCCGCTGCCCCCGACAAGATCCGGTTCGGGTACGCCATTACCCAGTCCGGCCCACTGGGACCCGGCGCGGAATCGACCACCGTGTCGCAGTACAAGCTGTGGCAGAAGCGGGTCAATGATGCCGGGGGCATCATGCTGAAGAAGTTCAACAAGAAGGTCCCCATCGACCTCGTGGGTTACGACGACCAGGGCAGACCGGACGAGCTGCTCAAGCTCACCGAGCGCTTGATCGAGGGGGACAAGGTCGACATGATCCTGAGCCCTTACGCCACCCACATGAATCTCGCCTCGGCACCGGTCATCAACAGGGCCCAATACCCGGTGATCCTCTCGACCGCGGCTTCAGCCAAGCTATACGGCTTGGCGCCTCAGCTCCCCTACGCGTTCTGGCACCTGGTCCAGCCGAACGAGGCAACCCACCCGCTGTCGGCGATGATCGCCGCACTCAAGAAGGAGGGCAAGATCAGCGGACGCGTGGCGGTGATCTATGCAGGGGTGCAGCTCGGCACCGAGCTGCACGGGGCTTTCGTGGACCAGGCGAAGAAGGACGGCCTCGATATCGTCTTGAGCAAGAGCTATCCGTTCGGAACGTCGGACCTCCAGCCGTTGGTCCGTGAGGTGATGGCGGCCAATCCGGATGCGCTGATCGCCTTCAGCTACCCGCCAGACACCTTCATGCTGACCGAGCAATGCCAGATCGTGGGCTTCAACCCACAGATCATGTATCTCGCGATCGGCACTCCATTCCCCGGCTTCAAGGCAAAGTTCGGCAATAAGGTCAACGGCATATTGCTGTACGGCGGCATCAATCCAAGCGAGTCGGGCCTGGAGGAGTACCACAAGGCACACCGGGCGATGTTCAACCGCGAATCGGAAGCAGGCGCGGTCAGCGTCTATGGCTGTCTCGAGGTCACACAGCAGGCGATCGAGATGGTTGGCGAGATCGACCGGCCACAGATCCGCGACGCCATCGCCAACGGCACGTTCCGGACCGTCTGGGGCGAGACCAAGTACCAGAACCAGTTGAACGTCGACCCGTGGGCGGTCGGTCAGTGGCAGAACGGCGAGGTCGTCGGCATCTATCCTGCGCGCAAGGCGGGCGCACGACCCCTGCAGTTCCCGAAGCCGACCTGGGGCTAGGCTATCCCTTGCATCGCCTCGGGCGCGTCGTCGTGTTGAGGTGCTGTCTTCGACACGGAGCGGGCGCGCCCCTTTTGACGTATACGTATGGCGGGGCATGCGGGCTGCACAAGTTAGCCAGGCCGATCCTTAGCGTGGTTCCGACAAGTTGGCCGACAAAAGTCGCGATGAATCTGTCACATGACGCCTGACAGCTCTCCTATCGACCGGGACGCCCCGGTCTTGATTGCCGGCGGCGGCCTAGTCGGGCTGTCGATGGCGTTGTTCCTGGCCCAGCACGGTGTTCCATCTCTTGTCGTGGAGCGGCAGCGCGGCGGCTCGCCGCTTCCGCGTGCCGCGTTCTTCCACATGCGGACGCTCGAGATGTTCCGCAACGCTGGTATCGAGGAGGAAGTACGCGAACAGTCGCTCAGGGAATTCGAGCCCGAGGGCGCGCTCGTCATCATGGACACGCTCTCGGGGCGCAAGCTCGCCGACATCATTGCGAGCCTCAACGACGGCGTGGACGCGCTGAGCCCTTGTCGGCGCCTGTTCGTCTCGCAGCCAGGCCTCGAGCCGATCTTACGCCGACGAGCTGAGTCTGCCGGCGCGGAGGTGCTCTATGGGCAGGAGGCGGTAGACGTCGATCAAGATGCCGATGGCGTGACGCTCACCGTGCAGGACATCGACAACGGCAGGCGGCGCCGTCTCAGGGGCCGATATCTGGTCGGCGCCGACGGCGCCCATAGCAAGGTGCGTGACCTGCTGGACATTCCCTTTGACGGCCGCGGCGTGTTCTCCAACTCGATCACGATCTACTTCCGCGCCGACCTCACGCGGCAGCTCCTCGGCAAACCCTTGAGCGTGATCTACATCAACAATTCGAAGCTCGCCGGCTTCTTCCGGATGGAGAAGGGCTGCAGGCGCGGTTTCCTGGTGGTCAACACAGTCGGCGACCCCAAGGCGGATCCGCAGGCTGCGGCGAACGCGGCATCCGACGTGAGCGAGCAGCGCTTGATCGAGTTCGTCCGCATCGGAGCCGGTATTCCGGATCTACCCGTTGAAATCGAAGGCGTCGCGCGGTGGCGAGCCACCTCGGATGTGGCGCGGCGGTTCCAGGATGGACGCGTCTTTCTCGCCGGCGACGCCGCTCACCTGATGCCGCCCAACGGAGGCTTTGGGGGCAACACCGGCATTCACGATGCCCATAACTTGGCCTGGAAGCTGGCCCTGGTGCTCAAGGGCGTGGCCGGACCGGAGCTCGTCGACACCTACGAGCCGGAGCGCAAGCCGGTCGGCAAATTCACGGTCGAGCAGGCCTACACGCGGTACGTCACGCGCACCGCACCCTATCTTGGCGTCAAGGATTACCAGCCGCTAGCCGACGACTTCAACATCGAGTTGGGCTACCTCTACCAGTCACCTTCCGTCGTGGCCGAGAACGGCAACGACAGCGATCACGAGGATCCGCGACGCACGTTCGGCCGTCCCGGCTCTCGCGCTCCGCACGTCTGGCTCTATCGCGGCGGCAACAGGATCTCGACCATCGATCTCTTCGGACGCTCGTTCGTCCTGCTCTCGACCTTCGAAGGCGCGCGCTGGTGTGCTTCCGCCCGCGCAACGGCCACCCGCTTCAAGAAGCTCGAACTGGAGGCGTATTGTGTCGGGACGGCCCTCCTGCGTGACCCGGACCTGCGCTTTGCAGAGGCATATGGCCTCGCTGGCGGCGGAGCGGTGCTGGTCCGCCCCGATGGCTTCGTCGCGTGGCGGGCGACAGATTTGACGAGCGATGCAGACAACGTAATGGAGCACACGCTTGCACGGGTATTGATGATGGCAGCCGGAGGAAACAAGGGCTGAAGGAGACAGAACAGACGCCATGTCTGACCTCGGCAACCGCAAGCAGGTCCATCGGCGCGGGTCCATGCGCGAGCCAATCCGCAACACCTCCACGATCGATACACATCCCATGAAACGGGCCGTCGTCGTCGCGGAGGAAGGCAGTGCCTCCCTGTTCGTTCGTCAATCGCTACGCAGCAACCTCTTGCAGAACTACCTGTCCCTTGCATCACGCAGATCAAACCTACAGGCGAAGCTCGGTTCGGTATAAGTGGCTTCGGGCCCCCGCAACCACCTGAACCACAACAGTTGTTCTCCCGACGTTCCTCGCAGGCGTGTCAGGGCGCGCCATGGCGCCCGCTTCGTGCGCGAATGGCGCGAGCACTGCCGCCCTCTCGACCGCAACGCCCGTGCCCGTATCCTCGTGCTCGCCGAGGCCCTGGAGCGCCGCACCGAGCCTGTCGGCCGGCGGGGTGGCCAGCTCGGCTACATCGGGCTGCAAGTCCTTCGGATCCTCCTATTCACCTTCATGAACCGCACGACGGGCCTGCTGTGCCCGTCCTACCGGGCTCTTCAGGATAGGACGGGCCTTTGCCGGCAGAGCATCGCGCAGGGCCTTGCCCGCCTCGAGCGGACCGGCATTCTCAAGATCGCCCGGCGCCTCTGCCGGCAGTGGGTGGATCGCATCAACCCGGTGACGGGCCAGTCCGAGCACTATTTGGGCACGACGCAGGCGACCTCGCTCTACTCCGTGCGCGAGCCCGGCGCCTGGGCCGACCACCTCGTCATGCCGGCGGGCAGGCGCGCGCCCTTCCCCTCGCCGCGGCAGATGAGCCTCCTCCAGGGGATGGAGCTGACCTGGAAGACGCGGCTGCAGCTGAGCCTACCGCGTAGAGAGAAACCACTCTCACCGGGTGCCCATGCTGTTGGCGAGGTGCTCGCGGCGAGGTTTCAGAGGGCTTAGCAGGGGGGAGCAAGCGGCGATGTAGCACCAACACATCAACCCGTAGGAGCAAGCGGAGGGATCGTCGAGGGCGGAGCTTTGCTCCGGCGACTTGTGGTCGCCCATCGAAGTGCGGAGGGTGAAATAGGCACCAAGAAAAATTCCCCAATTCACCTTGCACGGACGGCGCGACGCAGCGCAGGCCGAAGGGGGAAAGCGCGATCAGACTAAGAGGATTTTAGTCGTTGCCCGAAGCTGGGACCAGGGCAGATGGAGGAAGAGCGGCCGTTCAAGGCGAGCCGGCGGTTCAGCCGCGAGAAGGCGCTCGAGGCTTTCCGCTTCATCGCTCCGCACAAGCGGAATACCTGCTCGAGGCCAAGGCCTACCGCAGCACCATCCAGTATGCGTCGGTCTGGCGGCAGTGGACCGGCTATGCCGACAAGGCGGGACACCCACCGATGCCGGCCACGCCAGAGCAGCTCGAAGCTTGGGTGTGGTACCTCATCGAGACCAAGCGGATGTCGCCGGGTCGATCGACAGCTATCTCGCGGCGGTCGCCACGGTGCATCGCTACCACGGCTACGCCATCGACCGGACCCTGCTCATCGAGCCGCTGAAGGCGGCACGCCGGCAGGCCGGTCCGCCCCGGCGGGCGCGCGCACTTCTCGGCCTGGAACTGCAGGCGCTGGTCGCTGCCCTGGACCCTGCGGACCCGCGGGTCTCCCGCGATTGCCTGGCTATGCTGCTGGGGTGGGCTATGGCCGGCAGGTCTGCCGAGCTCGTCGGCCTGGACTACCTGCGGCCAGGTGGCCGCGCCTACGGCGGCACGGGCTTCCTGAGCCGCGAGGAAAGGGGGCTGCAGGTAACCCTCCTCAGCTCGAAGGCCTCGCAGATCACGCCCCAGGAACTCGCGATCCCCGACAACGAGATGCCATCGCTGCGGTTGTGGCTCGATCGCTGGCTGGAGCACGCCAAGGTGGGAGGTGGCGAGCCGCTGTTCCGGCCGATCACCTCGCGCGGGCGCATACTGCCGGCGCGCCTTGCAGCCGACAGCGTGGCCAAGATCGTGCGCAAGCGCATGCTTGCCCACGCCACGGCAACGGGGATGTCGGAGACCGACGCCGTCCTCATCTGCAAACAGTTCAGCAGTCACTCGATGCGGCGCGGCTACTGTACGGCGGCCGCCAACGCCCGCATTCCGCTCGGCCAGATCCGCGCACGATCTCGGCACTCCTCCGACGCCATGCTCGGCAAGTACATCGAGAATGCGGAGGGTTGGAACAGCAGCGGCCTCGAAGGGATCGGTTTTCTGACATGAGCGCTGACACCCCCATCAACGACGCCGACCTCGACGAGATCTTGCGAGCGGCCTACCCGCAAGGGCACGCAGTCTTGCGGTGCGAGAACGGCGTCGAGCTGCTGAACCACGGCGCGCGGCACCTCATCGGCAGTCCGAGCCTGGCCCTCGAGGTCCTCGGTCCCCAGGGTGTCGGGAGACTTGGGCGCGCGTTGCTCACGCTCGGCCAGAAGCACGTCGCCCAGGCAGAGCGCCTGCTTGAACTGGAGAAGGCCGGCGAGCAGGGCGAGCCGCCTAAGAGCCGCTGTACAACTCACCGTGAGCCGGCCGATGGCGACGCCTGAGACACCTCTCTCCGAGAAGGACGCTGCGTTCGCGCAGGCCGTCGCCGGCGGCGCGTCGCTGAGCGACGCCTACCGCGTCTCCCGCGACTGCTCGCGCATGGCGACGAGCACCATCAACGCGAACGCGAAGAAGCTCGCCAAGAAGCCGCATGTGAATGCGCGCATCGACAAGCTGCGGCGGGAGTCCAAGGAGTCTAGTGTTCCGACTCTAACGTTTGGTACCCGGTTTTGACAGCATCGACCTTCGCGCGGGCGCGGCGGGTCTTGGCCAGGATGGTCTCGGTGGGCTTGGTCCACACGAAAGGCTTGGGATCGGCGTTGTGCTTGCTCAGGTAGTCCTGGATGGCGGCGATCAGGTCTGCGACGCTCTTGAAGGCGCCACGCCGGATCTTTTTGCCGGTAATCTCAGCGAAGAAGCGCTCGACCAGGTTGAGCCAGGACGAGGACGTCGGGATGAAGTGCAGCTCGAAGCGCGGGTGCTTGGCAAGCCACGCCTGGACCTCCTTGGTCTTGTGGGTGCTGTAGTTGTCGACGATGAGATGGAGATCGAGGTGCTTGGCGATGGTCCGGTCGATCTTCTTCAGGAACCGGATGAACTCCTTGGCGCGGTGCCGCGGCAGGCATTCGCCGATCACCTCGCCGGTCTTGACGTTGAGGGCCGCGAACAACGTCGTCGTGCCGTTGCGTTTGTAGTCGTGGGTCATGGTCGCGGCGCGGCCCTTCTTCATGGGCAGACCCGGCTGCGTGCGGTCGAGCGCCTGGATCTGGCTTTTCTCATCCACGCACAGGACCAACGCCTTGTCCGGCGGGTTCATGTAGAGACCGACGACATCGGCGACCTTCTCCTCGAACTTCGGGTCGTTGGAGACCTTGAACGAGCGCGCCAGATGCGGCTTCAGCTCGGCCTCGGCCCAGATGCGCTGCACGCTGGTGCGGCTGATGCCGACCGCCTTGCCCATGCTGCGCGTGCTCCAGTGCGTGGCGTTGGGCGGCGGCTGCATCGTCATGGTCAGCACCTGGAGCTTGACCTCGGCCGACAGCGGCTTCTTGCGGGCAGGCCGCGTCTTGTCGCGCAGGAGGCCGTCGACGCCCGCCGCGATATAACGCTCCTGCCAGCGCCACACGCAGGGCTTGGACATGCCAGTGCGCCGCATGACCGCGTTGGTGCCGAGCCCGTCAGCCGTAGCGAGCACGATCTCGGCCCGCCACACATGCTTGCTCGCACTGTTGCGATCCGCCACCATGGCCTCGAGCCGGGCGCGGTTGGCTGGGCTCACGAATAGGCAGATGTCATCCCGTCTCATGGCCGCAGACTGACTGATTTGCGACCCGATGGGAGTCCTCTGTT
>Ga0075431_100005948_pt1 | contig 12074 bp, 10 predicted proteins | sample RhiMetdeltSRZDD5_FD_75297 | JGI IMG/M metagenome (GOLD analysis project Ga0075431, IMG submission 75297) | Populus rhizosphere microbial communities from Tennessee, USA - Rhizosphere MetaG P. deltoides SRZDD5 | ecosystem: Host-associated > Plants > Roots > Rhizosphere > Soil | place: USA... | reverse complement strand
CTTGTTGCTGCTTCTTCTTGCGAAACCGGAGAAGGGTAAGACCTGGCTGGTCTGGATCGGGGTCTTGTTCCTTTTTTGGACCAACGTGCACGGGGCGTTCGTGTTCGGCTTGCTGGTGCTCGTGCTCTGGGTATTAACGGATAGAACCCGGCCGAAATGGATTGCCCCCGCCGCGCTGGGGTTGGCGTTGGTGATCACCCTTTTCGCCAATCCCTTTGGTCCCCGGAACCTGTGGTTACAGCTCGTTGTTCCGCGGAGCGCGGCGTGGCGAAACGTCATCGAGTGGGGGCCGTTGTGGGGACCCAAGACGGCCGGCGTCGCCTTCCCGGTTATCTTCGTTGTGTTGGCTGCGATCGTAGTACTGGGCCAGTTCCGGCAGCAACGCGAACCGAGCCGGACCTCGAATCTGTTCGAGCTTTGCCTTGTGATCCTGGGGATCGTTCTCGCGCTGGTGGCTCGCCGACTCGTTCCGTGGACAGCGGTGGCGATAGCTCCCGCGGCCGCTCGCGCGCTGGATGCTCTCGTGCCCAGCCGCCGGAACGCGGCAGTGCTGGCTCTGGCCAATGTCGCGCTGGTTGTATTTCTGCTGGTGGCGAACCGATGGGTAGCCGCGCATTACGCGAAACATCATCCACTTTTTCCCAACGAGGGCGTGCTCGAACGCATGGTGTTCAACGGCACGCACTTTCCGGGCGGTGCGGCGGCATTTCTGGCGGCCAACCACGTCGAGAGCCGAGCGTTCAATGAATGGCGCTGGGAGGGATACCTGCGCGAGTATGCTCCGGGGATCAAGGTCATGATCGGCGGCCGCGCGCATCAAGTCTATGATGAGGCGACCTACTGGAAATACCGTGATCTCCTCGCGGGGACTGGGTCGCGTGCCACCCTTCAATCTCTGAATGTTGCTATTGCCGTCGTGCCGCTTACTCCCGAGTACGGGAATTTCTGCCGTGGTTTGTTGAGTGGCCCGGGTGCGTGGTCCTACGTCTATGCCGATCGGTACACGGCCGTGTTTGCGGATCCTGTGCACGTATCCACGCGTGAGCTCGTGGCTCGGGCGGTGGCGGGGGGGCTCGTCTATCCGGATTCGGCCAGCGAGGTGTTCTGCCGAGCCATGTGCCTATCCTCGCCGGCTACGGCGGATCCATCGCTGGCTGTACCTATATTGCAACGAGCGCTGACACTACGTCCCACCGGATACGCGTATCCCGTGCTCGTGCGGGGGGCGATTAAGATCAGCGTCCCGCGCGAGACTGTGATCGCCTATCTGGAACAAGAGGACGCGCGACTCCAGACGATGGCGAGCGGTGCCCCCGAGGAAAATGCGCTTCTGGATTGCCGGCTCTTCATCCTGCAGGAGCTCGAGCGCCTCTATCCCGCCGAGGCAACGGAAAAACGGCAGCGCCTGGCCGCTCTTCGTGTGCCTATCCAACGACGCATGGATGCGATTGCGAAGGCTTATCCCGCGTACTTTCGTCAGTAATGAGTTGGATCAGAGGTCGGGGCCGTCGATTTCTTCACGGACTAAGGCGAGCACGGCGGCGTTGGGAACGATCAGGTATTTATCATCCTCGAAAGTGATTTCCACCGAAGCTTTGCGCAAGAAAATAGCGTAGTCGCCTTCCTGGGCCGGGGGGGGAATGTAGCGCGGGCGGGTTTCCTTGCGTTTCCAGGGCTCTTCTTCGGAATCAAAGGGATAAGGGAGAGCGAGCCCCGGTCCAACCTGGACCACCCAGCCCACTGTGACCGCCTCGTTCTCTGCCACCGAAGGCGGCAAGTAGAGCCCGGAGCGAGTCTTCCCCTGGATTTCGGGGCGCACCATGATGTGGTCGCCGACGACGATCAAGCGTTTTTTCAGCATGAGCGGGCGCTAATGGCTTTTGACGCCCATGGCTTCGACCAGCTCCGGCTTCTTGACCTCGCCGCCGTGTACGACCACGGAACCGGCGACGATCTCATCTCCAAAATCCAGGTTGAGCTGCTTCTCCTTGTTGGTGAACAGGGTTAGCACGTTCAGAATGTTTCGCGAATACACTTCGCTGGCGTTGACCGGGAGAAGCGATGGGACGTTCAAGACCCCGACGATGGTGACGTCGTGCTTGGTCACCACCTTGCCCGGTTCGGTGAGCACGCAGTTGCCGCCATTCTCTGCCGCCAAGTCCACGATCACCGCTCCCGGTTTCATCTTTTGTACGACTTCGGCAGTAATGAGCTTGGGCGCGGGACGTCCGGGCACCTGTGCCGTGCCGATGACCACGTCCGCGTTCATGATGTGCTGATCCACTACCGCACGCTGCTTACGCAAAAACTCTTCGGTGGCCTCCTTGGCATAGCCGCCCTTGGTTTCCATGTCGGCCGTCGTCTCCACCTCGATGAACTTGCCGCCCAAGCTTTGCACTTGTTCCTTGACCGCGGGCCGCACGTCGGACACTTCAACTACCGCGCCGAGCCGTTTGGCGGTGGCGATGGCCTGCAGACCCGCGACTCCGGCGCCAAGGATGACCACGCGCGCCGGCGGAACGGTCCCCGCAGCAGTCATGAGCATGGGGAAGATTTTGCCCAGATGATCAGCGCCCAGAATGACGGCCTTGTAGCCGGCCAAGTTGGCTTGCGAGGAGAGGGCGTCCATGGACTGCGCGCGGGTGATACGCGGAACCTGGTCCATGGCAAACGCGGTGATGTTGCGTGCGCGGAGGCGCTCCACCAAATCCAAGTTCGTCATGGGGAAGAGGAAGGAAACGAGAATCGTGCCGGATTTCAAAAGGTCGATTTCGTGTTTGCCGAGCGCGTCATGCTGGCGCGGGGCATGCAGTTTCGCCACCACGTCCGCGCCCTGATACAGTCCCGAAAGATCAGCCTCTACGGTGGCCCCCGCGTCGCGATAGGCCTGGTCCGAGATGTGGCAGCCTGCGCCCGCTCCCGACTCGACGGTGACCGTCCATCCCGCTTTGATCAGCTTTTTCACCGTTTCCGGCACGGCGGCGACCCGGGTTTCTCCGGGCACGATTTCCTTGGGCACGAATAGGGTAGGCATGTGGCTCCTCATTTTCCCACGACCGGCGCCCGCCTTTGGACGGCGGCGGGCGGCTGATTGTAAACGCCAGGGCGAGACAAAGAAAGACCGTTGGGCATCGATTCCCAATATTCAGTTTTGGGATGATCGTGGCGCCCGAATTCATCCTTATCGTTGTCGAGGAAGGAACGACGAGTACATCCGCGGTCTCGGCCAGCCCTGGGCGGAAGCCGACATCAAGGAAGAATCCAAGGAACAGCTTCGCATGTTCGGTGAGAGCATTTGCCGAGGTCTACCTTGCATCTACCACGACGCGATTGTGGGCGATGACGTGGTACACGGGATCTCGGAAGCGGTTGACCGATGCAAGGCGACGCTGCTCATTCTGCCGGTCGTGCACCCCGGGAAGCGTTTTCTGCCGAGCCGGAGCGAGAGAATCGCGCGGGCGGTCAAGGTGCCGGTATTTTTCCTGAAAGATGTGACGCTTGCCAGCGCGCGCCCGGACGCGACGCCGGCGAGGGCTTGCGAAATCAACTAGGCGCGGCGGGTTGGATCAAAGGGGCAGGGGCGTGTAGGATTAAGTCCTTCACCCTGCGGGTAGTTGGACCTGGAGACTCTCCCCGTTATGCATGCCCCTGAAAAACTCGTCATTATCGGATCCGGCCCTGCCGCTTTCACTGCCGGTCTTTACGCCGGACGGGCCGAGTTACGCCCGATCATATTCGAAGGCACCGTCGTCAACGTGCGGAACGAGATTCCCGGCGGCCAGCTCATGACCACGACCGAGGTGGAGAACTATCCCGGCTTTCCCGACGGTATCGGCGGCCCGGATCTCATGGATCTCTTCCGGCGGCAGACGGCACGTTTTGGGGCCCGTCTCGAACAGACCGATATCGTGAAGGTAGATTTCAAGCATTTTCCCTTCCGGCTCTTCACGGCCGATGACACCGAAATAGAGGCCTTGGCGGTGATCATTGCCACGGGAGCGCGGGCCAAGAAGCTGGAGCCCAAAGGGAGTGAACGCTTCTGGCAGAACGGCGTGAGCGCGTGTGCGGTGTGTGACGGGGCCTTGCCGATGTTTCGAAGCAAGCCTCTCATTGTGGTGGGTGGTGGGGACACCGCCATGGAAGAGGCGGGATTCTTGACCAAGTACGGAAGCACCGTAACCATCGTGCATCGTCGCGATACGTTCCGGGCCAGCCGGATCCTGCAGGATCGAGTATTCCAGAATCCAAAGATCAACGTGTTATGGAATCATGAGCTGAGTGAGCTCCATGGTGATGACTGCCTAGAGGCGGTCACGGTTCGTTCAATCAAGGATGGAAAGTCAGAACGGCTGGAAGCGGGCGGATTGTTCTACGCGATCGGCCATATTCCGAACACGTCATTCTTGAATGGGCAGGTCGAGACGAACGAGACCGGGTACATCGTCTTGAAACATGGACAAGAGACGAGCGTGCCGGGCGTGTTCGCGGCGGGGGACGTGCATGACTTCCGCTACCGTCAGGCGATTACCGCCGCCGGCGCGGGTTGCGCGGCGGCTTTGGATGCGGAGCATTTCTTGGCGGACCTCAAAGTTAAGCACCCGAATTATTTTCGGGATGTGGAATCGATCAAGACCTGAATCTGCGCTCGGCACGAGTTAGTTAGGCGAAGCGGCTTCTGCTTCGTCTGGTGGGCTTGTCTAAGGCCTTCCGCTATCTCCATACATGCTCTTCACCTTGCCCCATGTCGTGGTCTGGACGGGCAGGCAACAGAAGCAGGCGTTGTTGCCAGATCGGCTCCCGAACCCAATCGATCCCGAAAGGTAGTCCCACAGGGTCGGTGGCAATAGGTTGAGCAAATTCGTCTCCACGCCCGCGCAGTCCGCGACGGAAAGCTCGGGGCCAGTCTCCAGATTGTTATTGGACATCAGGTTCAAAACATCATCTGAATACGCGTAGACATAGAACGACCCGATCACAGCGTGTACCCCAGCAGAGCTGATAGTTTGGTATTGACACGTCAACCATGTGATGCGAAGCCCTCCTCCGGAGGCGGGGAACTCACCGTTCGCTCCAGCGTTGGGGTACTCGAACCCATCGGTGCATGATGTCCAGCTGATGTAACGCGGGTCGACCCCGATTCCTGCGCTTCCGCTGTACTCGACGCCGAATGAGGCAGCTGCTACTCCTTCGCCACCCGCGCGCCCGACGACGGCGTATACCTGACCGGGTCCGAGAGGGCCCTGAACGGTGTACTGGTGGCAAGGCAGGTTGTCGTAGTTCGGGCTGTAGTTGGGTTCGATGGTCGGAGTTGACGGGTTGTCGCAAAGAACTGGGATGGACTTGGTGGGGACGAACTTGGGTTTGTAATGCGCGGCGATCCGAGCATTGGTCATGCTGGCTGCCGCGGAAGCAGGTCTAATTGCTATGGACGCGATGAGAATCGTAACGAACACAGCGCGCATTGGCATGGAAGCTCCTTTCTTCTTCATCGACCGTCCCTGTAAGTCGCTTTCAGTCTTCCCCACGTCGTCGGTCTGATGGGTGTAGTGCACGGAGCCTGTGCGGGGGCGGCGAACTGATCGCAGGGGTTGCGCCCATATTCATTGAACCCCACCGATCCACAAAGCTGCAGCGCCGTCGGGAGCCCCCAGATTTGCACGAGGTCCGTGGTAATACCGGCACAGTTCCCGACCGCGAGCTCCGGCACGCCGCCCTCTAGGTTGTAGTTGGGAGTGACACGCAGGATGTCGTTGGAATACGCGTACACGTAAAAGACGCCAACGACTGCGTGGACCCCGGCGTTACCGATCACCTGCTGGGTCGCCGCGGGGCAACCGTTAGCGGTGTTCCAGGTGATGCGCAGACCCCCACCCGGCTGGGGGAATAATCCGTGGACCCCGTCGCTGTTCGGAAAGGACAGACCGTCCGCGCAGCCAGTCCAGGTCACATGTGCGGGATCGATGCCAGTTCGGGTCGAGCCGCTATAGCTGACCCCGAAGGATGCCGCAGCGACGCCTTCCCCGCCTGCATGGGTCAAGACAAGATACACTTGCCCCGGGCCGAACGGTTGGCACGAGACTTCGTACGAGTAGCACGGAGTATTCGTGTAATTGGGGCTGTAATTGGGTTCTTCGGTGACGGTGGCCGGGTTATCGCATAAATAGGGAATCCGCTTGGAGTACACGTACGTCGGCTTGTAATCCAAAGCGAAGCGAACGTTGTCCATGCTAGCTTCAGCAGCGACACACGACAGAATTATCCCGAGAACCGGTCGGAGGGGGAGAGGACCGAGCGCAGTCATTCCCCTGAGACATCCGGAAATGCGCTGGAACATGTAATCTCCTTCGATCGGGTTAGCTAGCTTTCGATCAGGACCTCCGTATGAATGAAAACAAGGAACATGGGGTTCTACCCCCTCTTTGCATTTAGACTTTCTTTCATCCCTATCGTTACACCCATCAGCATCGGGATGGCAAGATCGTTCCTCGACATTCCCCAAACCCGACACGATAGGCTTTTCCCTTTGATGTCCCCCGCAAAATAACCGTATCCCCATCCTCCAGGAACGTCCGCATGACTCCTCCGGGCAGCGCGAGAGGCTTCGTCCCTTTCCAGGTCAGCTCGAGCAGGCTGCCTTGCGTGCCTGGTTCCACCCCCGAGACCGTTCCCGAGGCGTACAGATCCCCCGGCCGCATGTTGGTGCCGTTCACGGTCTGATGGGCGAGCTGCTGGAACATGGTCCAGTACATGTCGCGGAAATTCGTGGCCGAAACGCGAGCGGCTTCACCGACTCGCGCCTCCAGCCATACCTCCAAGTCAATGTCGTATGCGCCCTCGTCGCCACGCTTCAAATAGGGGAGCACTTCCGGCTCCTGCGGTGGCGCGGAAACACGAAACGGTTCCAGAGCATCCAGGGTGACCACCCAGGGAGATACGGACGTGGCGAACGATTTACCCAGGAACGGCCCGAGCGGTACGTATTCCCATTTCTGGATATCCCTCGCGCTCCAGTCGTTGACCAGAACCAGGCCGAAAATATGATCCCGAGCTTCGCCAATGGGTATGGGACTGCCCAGCTCGTTTCCTGGTCCGGTCAGGAACCCCACTTCCAGCTCGATGTCGAGTACCCGGCTGGGCCCGAACACGGGCGTCTCAACGTCGTCGGGTTTCATCTGGCCGCACGGCCGCCGCACCGGAGTCCCCGAGACCACGATAGAACTCGTGCGACCGTTGTATCCCACCGGCATATGGCGCCAGTTGGGAAGAAGGGGATTGGCGGGATCGCGGAACATCGCCCCCATGTTCCTGGCGTGATGGAGCGAGGAGTAGAAATCCGTGTAGTCACCGACCCGCGCGGGCAGGAGCATCCCCACGCTCAACCGAGAATACAAGCATTCGGCACGAAGGCCTGCGTCATCCCGAAGCTCCGGCTCGTCCGCTTCGAGCAAACGAGATAGGCGCGCGCGCACTGCCCGCCACGCCTCGCTCCCCAAACCCATGAAATCGTTTAAAGCGTCCCGATCGAACACGTTGTTCGCCAGAACCTTCGTTCCAGCGAACTTCCCGGCGCGATGGAGCGCGGCCAGGTCGAGCACCTGGTCGCCTATCGCCACACCTATCCGGGCACTCGAGCCCGGCGGCCGGAACACCCCAAACGGCAAATTCTGAATGGGAAAGTCGGAATCTTGAGCCACGGTAATCCAGGACCGAAGAGCGGGGTCATGCGTTCTGTCCAATGCGCCCCTCCGAGTTACAGAAGCCCGATCTCTTTCAAATCCTCGATCGGTTCCAGATAGCTGCAGCTTCCGAACGATTGCGCGAATTCGGCGCGGCTTCGCGAAAGAAGGCCGCGATCCAGCACATGCTCACGCCACGTGGCGCTCTCGTCGCTGAACCGGAACGCTGCCGCATCTTCCTCATGCAACAACTCGACCACCGCCGCCTCATCGCGACCTTGATACGCGAGAGCCGCACCCAGAAACACGTTCAGAAACCCGTGCATCTTCGTTTTAACTTCGGGGCGGAAGCGCCGCAGAGGGTGGTGGAGGCCGGCGGTTGCCTTCCACGGAACGCCGGCCTCACGAGCGGCGATCACAAAACCCGCCACTTGTTCGGGGGAGGGAAACGCGGGTGCCTCCAGCCCTCCCGTACGAATTTTGCCGCCTCGAAACATGCTGCCTTGGGCTAGAACGCCAAGCAAGGACGGCCAATGTGCGTCCCAGCCTAGCTCGTAAAAGATCTTCGCCGGAGCGTGAGGGGATCGCGACATCTCTTCCTCGACGGAGCGTACGAAGTCCCCGAAGCCAGCCGCGTTTCCTAGGAGAACGGGAGCGACGCGCAATTCCAAAGCGGCCATCGTGAACCCGCGATTCGCATCTAGAAAGGAGGCAATGCGTGATAGGTCGCGGGGGAGGTGCTCCAGAGCATCCGCCGGCGATTCGGCATTTGTGCCGAGGATGGAAAGCTTCCACGTTCGTCCCGTAGCATTCCGCCCCAGTTCCTCCAACCGCGCAGCGGGACATACGAAGCTGGCCAGCATTCCGACCCGGTCCTCGGCGATGTGGCGTTCGTATTCCGCCACCGCATTCGGCATGTCCAACCCGGCCGGAGGAAAAAGCCCAGCGTAATCGAGACTATCCGCCAAGAGCGTGGACAAGCTTCCGGTCATGCGCGGAACTAGGCCTTTGGCTGCGTGTGACCAAGCACCGGATGCGGCTGGTACGGCTCTTCCAAGCGCGCGCGTTCTTCGGGCGTGAGCACGAGATCGAGTGCGGCCACCGCGTCCTGCACGTGTTCGAGCTTGGTGGCGCCGATGATGGGAGCGGTCACTCCGGGCGCGCCCAAAATCCAGGCCAGCGCAATACGAGCCAGGGGTACATCTTTTTCGCGAGCCAGGGCCTCGGCCGCTGCCACAACATCTCGGTCGCTATCCGCACCATAGAGCCGTTTCCCGAACTCGTCGGTCGTCTTGCGGGTCGTGGTTTCCTGCGTGCCGCGAGCCAGAAGTCCGCGGGCGAGGGGGCTCCAGGGGATGACACCCACACCCTCCTCCACACACAGCGGAATCATCTCGCGCTCCTCTTCCCGATAGACGAGGTTGTAATGATTCTGCATTGAAACGAATGCGTGCCAGCGGCGCTCCCGAGCCGTGTACAGGGCCTTGGCAAACTGCCAGGCCGCCATGCTGCTTGCTCCCAGGTAGCGCACCTTCCCCGCACGCACCACGCTATCCAATGCCTCCAACGTCTCCTCGATAGGCGTCCGAGAGTCCCAACGATGGATCTGATACAAATCGATGTAATCCAGCCCCAGACGCTTGAGCGACGCATCGCACGCGTCCAGAATGCGCTTGCGACTCAGTCCCTGGCGATTGGGTCCCTCGCCTTCTCGATTCGGGAAGAACACCTTGGTCGCAAGGACCAGCTCGTCCCGGCGGACCCCCGCTTCCCGCAAGATCTTTCCCGTGATTTCTTCGCTCTTGCCGCGTGAATACGCATCCGCAGTGTCGAAGAAGTTGATACCCATATCCAGGGCGGCATGGACGTGCTTTCGCGCGTCGTCTTCTCCCAGCACCCAGCCCTGCCAGGTCGTGGTGCCGTAGGACATCATTCCCAAACAGATACGTGACACTTCTAGTCCGGTTTTGCCGAGCTTGGCGTACTGCATTCCTACTCCTTCTTCTTGCCGGTCACCTGGTCCAGAGCCGGCGAATCAACAACGATTATGCCTCGATCACCATGCAGGGGACCAGCTTGCCGAAAACCGCCATTCCTTATCGCGAATTGGGAATTTCCTATTGAGGCGCAGAGGTTCCAACCGGCAAGGTACACCTCGACAGGTGTGGGGCAGAATGCCGTTTTCCTGAGCGGAAGGAGACCCAAATCGGATGGCACGGAAACGCAACTTTCCCCAGGAAGTCTACAACCTGATCAGCCTCTTCGGAGTGGGGCTTGCCCTCTTCGGTTTGTCCGCCATCGTCATTCTCTGGATCCTGAACATCCTCTCCGGAAAAACGAATCCCTATCTGGGTATCTTCACTTTCCTCATTTTTCCCGGGGTGCTCGTCTTTGGCTTGTTGCTCATTCCGATCGGAATGTGGCACAAACGGCGGCGCATGGCTCGGGGCGACGATCGCGTGTTCGTAATGGATCTGGGCCAGCCGCAGCATCGCAACGCGCTGGTTGTGTTCATCACCGGAACGTCGATCTTCCTGCTCTTGACCACCATCGGTCTCTACGAGGGCTATCACTACACCGAGTCCGTGGAGTTCTGCGGCAAGGTGTGCCACCAGGTCATGGCCCCCGAGCACACCGCCTACATGAACTCGCCGCATGCGCGGGTCGATTGCGTGCAATGTCACATCGGTCCGGGTGCGGATTGGTTCGTGCGGAGCAAGCTCTCCGGCACCCGGCAGGTGTTCAAGGCCGCGCTCGGCACCTACCCGCGCCCCATCCCCACCCCGATCGTGAACCTACGCCCGGCCCAGGAGACGTGCGAGCAATGCCACTGGCCGGAGAAATTCTTTCCCGCCACCGAGCTCACCAAGGACTACTTCCTGGGGGACCGGGACAATACCCATTGGCAGGTCAAGCTCCTGATGAAGATCGGAGGCACCGACATCTCTTCGCCGGACGGGCACCCCACCGGTATTCACTGGCATGTGGCCAAGCTGAATCAAATGGAATATGTGTCCTCGGACTCATCGCGTCAGGATTTAGATCTGGTGCGCTGGTCGCGCGGTGACGAAACGATCGTGTATACGAAGGGTGGCCGGCCATTCCCGGACTCCTTGATGGCCAAGGCAAAGGCAAAAGGGTTTCTCCGCACCCTGGATTGCATCGACTGTCACAACCGGCCCTCGCACCGTTACGAATCGCCGATGAAGGCGGTCAACGCGGAGCTCGTGTCGGGGCGGCTCGATCCGTCCATTCCTTGGATCAAGCGGGAAGCAGTGAAGGCGATGTCCTACGAGTACGCCACCAACGAAGGGGCCCAGGATTCCATCGCCCTCGCCCTCAACGGCTTCTACGAGACGGAAGGCATCCCGCTCAATCCCGCCGCCATCAAGGCCGTTCAGGAAACGTTCAGTCAGAACATGTTTCCCGAGATGCGCGCGCGGTGGGACAGATATCCCGACAACCGCAGCCACTTTTTCTTCCGTGGCTGCTTTCGTTGTCATGGCTCCGACCTGGCTACGTCCAGCGGACAGAAGATCAAGAGCGACTGCAACCTCTGCCACACCATCGTGGCTCAGGGCCCGGTAAAGGCCCCATCTGCTGCGTCCCGCGATACGTTGGCAAATGCCGGTCTCGTGTTCCGCCATCCGATCGATATCGAAGGCGGGGAGCGGGCCATGCGTTGCTTCGAGTGTCACATCGGTGACGCGTCGATCTATCTGCCTGCCCACGGGGATAGCGGACACGCGGAACGGTTGCCGCGGTGAACCGCACCGCGGTTCTGGCCGGGCTGATCATGGCGTGTGCCCTGGCCGCGCTCGTGTTCCTGGATTCGCCCGGTGAAACACCCTTGCCGCCCAAGGTTGAGGCGCGGGTTCAGAATTGCCCGATCTGCCGCAAGATGGCGGAAACCCTGCCGGCCGGTGAGTTTAGTCAAGATCCCCACACCGTTGCCTGCCGGGTCTGCCATCACCCCCACACTCAGAAAACGACCGACGAGTGGCGGGCAACCTGCACGTCGTCCTCATGCCATCCGCGAGCGTGGACCTACACCGTCTTTCATCGCGTGGACGCGAGCGTGTTCGTGAACTGCACGAACTGCCATGGCGTTCATAGCTGGACCCTGAAGGGGGCGAACTGCTTGGATTGCCACGGCGCGTTCGTGGATTCGAGCCGAGTGATACAGGTCACCGACATCGCCGGAGTTACGACCTTCAATCATGCGCCGCATCGCAATCTCGAGTGTGCGTTATGCCATCGATCGGAGCAACAGCACGCCGAGATCGTTCTGCGCTCCTCCGCGGACTGTGCGGCGTGCCATCACGAAGGCCGGAGCGCCACAGCCTGCGAGACCTGCCATACCAAGCGAGATCTTGTCTTTTCGCGCAGGGAAGCCGT
>Ga0075431_100005947_pt1 | contig 12075 bp, 11 predicted proteins | sample RhiMetdeltSRZDD5_FD_75297 | JGI IMG/M metagenome (GOLD analysis project Ga0075431, IMG submission 75297) | Populus rhizosphere microbial communities from Tennessee, USA - Rhizosphere MetaG P. deltoides SRZDD5 | ecosystem: Host-associated > Plants > Roots > Rhizosphere > Soil | place: USA... | reverse complement strand
TGCTCATTCCGGCAGCGGAGTGCGACGCGCGCGGACTTGCGCCACCATGCTCGATGTAGGATGACCCGGAGTCAGGAGTCAGGAGTCAGGAGTCAGGAGTCAGGAGTCAGGGATCAGGGGGTGTCAGGGTGTAGGTTACAGGAGAGAACGGCACCAAGGGATCAGCGCTGGGTTGCTCTCTCCTGTCACCTTCAACCTGGCACCCCCTGATCCCTGACTCCTGACTCCTGATCCCCGGGTCATCGCGTGAACGGCGGCGCCGCGTGCACGATGCGTCCCCCCACGACCGTCAGCAGCACCTTCGCATCCTTGATCTGCATCGTCGGGATCGCGAACAGGTCGCGATCGACGATCACGAAGTCGGCAAGCTTGCCGGCGGTGAGCGAGCCCTTGTTCCGCTCCTCGCCCTCGGCCCAGGCATTGTTGATCGTGTAGCTCCGCAAGCTCGTCTCGAGATCGAGTCGCTCCTCGGGAAACCACCCGCCCTCGGGCTTCCCGTCCAGCGTCTGGCGTGTCGTCGCCGCGTAGAGAATGGTCATCGGATTCGCCGTGTACCAGCTTGCGTTCGTGCCCGGCCAGTCGGAGCCGAACAGCAGCGGCACGCCGGCGTCGCGAAAGGTGCGAAACGCGTACGCCCATCGCGCGCGCGTGCCGATCCGCTCCTCCATCCACCGCATGTCATCGATCGCGTGGTATGGCTGCACCTCGGCGATGATCCCGAGGCGCTTGTAGCGCGCGGCGACGGCGGCGTCGCGAATCACCTGCGAATGGATGATGCGCCAACGCCGCTCCTTCGGACCATTGGTCGTGAAGACCTTTTCCATGATCGTGAGCACGGTGTCGATCGCGTGATCGCCGATCGCGTGTACGTTCGCCCACCATCCAGCGGAATCGAGACCGAAGAGCAGGCGCTCCATGTTTCCGGGCGGCTGCATCCCCGAGCCGGAACCGTCCGTCGCACCCGTGTTCGTGCTGTCGCGCCACTCCCCGCGCTTCCCCGAATGGAGCTGTGGCTCGTAGAACCGTGCCGTCGAATTCCCCTGGATGCCGTCCACGAACCCCTTGAGCGCGCGAATGCGGATCCAATCGTCTCCGAATCCTGGAGAGATGCCGGCGTAGGTGAGAGACCTCCATTTGTCGAGCGTGGGACGAACGAACACGCGAACGGTGAGCTCCCCCCGCTCCTTCAGTGCGGTGTACACCGGAAGCTGAAAGGGCGGCGTGATGTCGTGAATGGTGGTGACACCGAGCTCGGCGAGATGCTGCTGCGCGGCGCGCGCTTCGCGCAGCCGCTGATCGAACGTCTTCGGGGCGATCGCGGCACGCACGCGCGCCAACGCGGTGTCGGCGACTCGACCGGTCGCTCGACCGTTCACGCATTCGAGCCCGGGCACCGGCCGCGCGCAGGTGAGTCCGGCGCGATCGAGCGCGATCGAGTTGGCTAGCCACGCACTCCGGTCCCAGCGGTTGAGCAGGATTGGTGTCGTCCCGCTAACGGAATCGATGATCGTCCGGTCCGGCGAGAATCGCCTCCGCGCTGCGTTCCCTGCCCGCGCACCGGTGCTGTTCGCCGACCAATCCTCGTAAGCGCCCCAGTCGCCTCCAGTGAGCCACGCCCCGGGACTCATGCGAGCCACGGCTGCTTTCACACGGCTCGCGAACGGGGCGGTGGTGCTCACATCGAGCAGGTTGGCGCCGATCAGCAGCGCGCCCGCCTGACTGAAGTGCGTGTGATCGTCGATGAAGCCCGGGGTGACAAAACGGCCGCCGGCGTCGATGACACGCGTATGCGCCGAGCGATGACGGTCGACGTCCATGTTGCTTCCGACCGCGATCAGGCGCTCGCCGCGCACGGCCACCGCCTCGGCGCGGGGGCGCGCCGTGTCGCCGGTCCAAATGCGCGCGTTGCGAACGATCAGGTCGGCGTCCTGTGCGCTCAGGAGCGGCGTCGTGGTCACAACGAGCGCGACGGCAAGGGCGGAGCGTGCGGGTATTTGAATGATCATGCTCCAGATTGTCGCCCGCGGAGTTTCTTCGGAAGGACCACGGGTCATGTCGATTTCACCACCTGTCGTTCGACGAAGACATAGAGTGACACGTTCACCGACACGTCACGACAGGAGCAGACGATGGCATACAGCGGAGCATTTCCGGCGCGACGCGCAGGATCCAGGACGACTGCGCTCGCGCGCGAGATTGGGGGCGAGGTCATCCTGCCCGCGCAGGAGCAATACGAGCGCGCGCGGCGGGTCTTCAACGGCGCCGTGGATCGGCGCCCGCACGCGATCGTGCGCGTCAGCGGTGTGGAGGACATCGTCGCCGCGGTGCGTTACGCGCGCGAGAACGACCTGCCGTTGAGTGTCCGGGGCGGGGGACATCACGTCGGCGGGTTTGCCGTCGCCGATGGGGGCGTAATGATCGACCTCTCACGCATGCGTGAGGTCGTCGTCGATCGAGACCGCCGTGTCGCGCGCGTCCACGGTGGTGCGCTGTGGAGCGACGTCGATCGCGCCACGCAGGCCCATGGGCTGGCGACGCCGGGTGGCACGGTCGCCAGCGTCGGAGTGGGTGGGTTCACGCTTGGCGGTGGTGTCGGGCGCTTGTCCCGCGCCTATGGACTTGCCGCCGACAATCTCCTCTCGGTGCAGCTGGTGAGCGCCGATGGCCGGCTGGTGACGGCGAGCGAGACCGAGAACGAATCGCTGTTCTGGGCGCTCCGCGGGGGCGGTGGCGGGTTTGGTGTGGTGGTGTCCTTCGAGCTCCGATTGCACGCGGTGCCGAACCCGGTGTGGTCGGGGGCGCTCATCTACCGCATCGAGGACGCGAGCCGGGTCCTTCGCGTTATGCGGGACCTGATGTTGTCACCATCGCGCGACCTCACGCTGTCGGCCACCATTGTTCGCAAGGACGGGCAGCTCGTGCTCGTCGTGAATCCTTTCTGGATCGGCGACGGGTCGAAGGCCGACGAGGCGATCGCCCCGCTCCGGCGTGTGGCGACGCCGATCGCGGATGGCTTCACCCCGACGTCGTACCTGGCGCTCCAATCCGTGGACGTGCCGGGCGGACGTCGCGGGTGGGAGTCGAGTGCGTTCCTCGACCAGATGTTCGACGACACGATCGACGGTCTCGTGGCGCACGCTGTCGACGCACCCATCGCGGCGCCACGAATCGCGCTTCTGCCCCTCGGCGGCGCCATCGCCGACATTCCCGAGTCGGCCACCGCTTTCGGCGGACGCCGAGCGGCGTGGCTCGTTTCCGCCGGCGCCTCGTGGGACAGGGAGGCTGGTGATTCCGAGGCCCGTGCGTGGATCGAGGAAATCCAGGCTGTGGTCCGGGAGGACTCCAGCGGCAACGGGTACGTGAACATGCTCGGCGATCGCGCGCGGGCGCACTCCCCGTGGGCGAGGGCGCGGCTCCGCGCAGTGAAAGCGGCATGGGACCCGTTCGGAGTCTGGAGCTGACACCGGGAGGGCATGGCGTCGGGCGCGCACCGGGTACAGCTTGCAGGTGAGCCGCCGGCCGACGATCGCCGGCTTTTCGCCAGCCCGTTAGGCGTCATCTTCATCGCGGCGATGGAGCGCGCCGACTGCCATGAAGATCTACTGCCCGGTCTGCGAGTATCACCCGCGGGCTACCGATCGGTGGCAGTGCCGCCCCGGCTGCTACACGATCTGGAACACGTTCGAGACACGGGCGGTCTGTCCTGGCTGCAGCAAGCAGTGGCGCGACACGTGGTGCCCGGCCTGCGGCGTCGCGTCGCCGCACGAGGACTGGTACCACGAGGAGGTGCCCGAGGGCGCCGGTGAGGCCGAGGTAGCCGAGGTCGTCGAGGTTGTCGAGGTGGGGTCGTCAAGGCGGGATGAAGTCACCTCGATCACCTCGACGACCTCGACGACCTCGCCTACCTAGACAGGTTCAACCGGCCCATGATCCACCGGCTCGATCGCATGCCGGATGAGCACCCACTCGTAGATCTGTGCGGCGAGCACGCCGCCAACGATCGGGCCGATCCAGTAGATCAGGTGCCCCTCCCAGATGCCGGATGCGATCGCGGGACCGAATGACCGCGCCGGATTGATCGAGCCACCGGTGAACGGCCCGATCGCCAAAATGACGGCGGCCAGCGTAAGGCCGATCGCGAAGCCTCCGACGCGCGGCGCCTTTGGATCGACCGCCGTGCCGAAGATCACGAATATCAGAAAGAACGCTCCGATCGCCTCGAGCATGAATGCCTGCCCGGTACTTATGTCCAGGGAGACCGTCTGTCCGCCCCCGCGTGCCGCCTCGAACAAGGCCTCTGGCGTCCCCGCCTTCAACGCATACGCCGCGAGCATTGCGCCGAGGATCTGCGCGAGGACGTAGACGCCCGCCATGAACGGCCCAATGCGGCGCGTCGTGAGGAACGCGATGGTGACGGCCGGATTGAAGTGTCCGGAAATTCGCATCGTCGCGGTCACCATGACCGACAGGATGATTCCGTGCGCCAGGGCGACCCCTACCAGGCCGACGTTCGAGTCGGGCATCTTCGTCAGGAGGATTGCCCCGCTCCCAATGAACACGAGGGCAAAGGTGCCGATCAGCTCCGAGACGAAGTGGCGGATCGAGTCTTTCATGCTGATCTTCCCCGGGAGATAGAGTCGGCGGCCAAGCTAGGCCGCACCGTTCCACTCGGCAAGGCAGGCGCATGCCGGTACGCAGTCCCGTACTTCTGATTTCCGACCAGCCAGCGCGCTTCCTCGCGCTGCGGCGGAGCGCGCTCGCCGGCCGACGCGTGCATCTCTGGCTCGCCAATGGCGCCTCGGCTCCGCGGTGGTGCGCGGGCGTCCGGGGCGACCCCACCAATCCGGCGACGTTCGACTCGGTGCGCGCGCGCGACGTGACCGTGGTCGTCGATCTCGCCGACGAGACGCAGGCAAAACGTGTCGCGACCGCGGTGCACCGCCAGATTCCCAAGGCGCCCGTGCTGGTGATCGACCGCGAACGAGGACGGCGTCGATCGGGGATTCGCGGCGGAGTCGCGTGGATTGACGAGGGCGAGCTGCTCGCCGACGCGATCGAGAACGTGCTGGCGCGCGTGGTGGCGCGTCGCAGGGTCGCGCGCTTCCGCCGTGCGCTGCGCGGCGCCCGGAGCTGCACGTTCCTGCTCCAGCACGACCCCGATCCCGACGCGATCGCCTCCGCGCTCGCGCTCCGCACCGTCCTCGGCCTGGACAATGACAAGGTGAGAATCGTGACCTGCGGTCGCGTCACTCGCCCGGAAAATCGGCGGCTGATCGAGGAGCTCGGCGTGCGCATCGAGCATGTGTCGGCGCGGTCGCTTCCGGATCACGAGAATCTCGTTCTCGTGGACGTGCAGCCTCCGTACTTCGACGACGAGCTCTCCGACGTGGCGGCGGTCATCGACCACCACCCGCCAACGGGGGCGTTCCGTGCGCGCTTCAAGGATGTGCGTCCCACGTACGGCGCGAGCGCGACCATCGCCGCGGAGTACCTGCTCGCGGACGGTGACTCCCTGTTGACGCGTGAGCTGGCGACGGCACTGCTCTACGGAATCATCACCGATACGAAGTCGCTCTCGAGATCGGCGAGCGTCGATGATCTCGAGATGTTCGCGTATCTCTTTCCGCGCGCCGATCACGCGCTGTTGCGCCGCATTCAGCACCCGTCCTATTCGCCGGCGGCGCTTCGGCGGTTCGGTCTGGCGCTCGAGCATGCGCGCGTCGCGCGGGGTCTCGCCCACGTGCACCTCGGGCGGCTTCCCGGCGATCAGGAGCACATCGTCGCACAGCTGGCGGAGTTCTGTCTCGGGATCGAGCGCGCGAATGTCGCGGTGGTATCCGGCGTCTTCGACGACCGCGTCGTCATGAGCGCGCGAGCGCTGTGGCCACAGGCGAAATTGGGCGATCGCCTGCGTGAGGCGTTCGACAAGTACGGCAGCGCGGGAGGACACGCGGTGATGGCCAAGGCTGTTATTCGTCTCGCCGACTGGCGGCGAGCTCACGCGGCGCACGGCGATCGCGGCCTGGAGCTGAGCATCGGGCGTGCAGTGCGCCGTGCGTTGGCGCCAGCATCACGCGCTCGCCGATCACCGGCGTGACGTCGAGCGATCGCCGCCTGCTCGAGACGGCGAACGATGAATTCACGCGTCGCTATCCCGCCGAGCGGCCGGGGCATCACCCCGTCCAGTCGTTCATCCAGGGTGCCCAGCACTTTCGAGACGACACGATCCCATCGCTCGGGCGGGACGCGCGCGCGGCGCTCGCCAGCCATGCTCCGGACGGCGACACGCTCGCTCGAGCGATGATGTTCAGCGGGCGGGAGCGGCCGTTCGCCGATGATGTGCACCGCCGCATTGCCGCAAAGCTCGTGACGAGCGCGGTCGAGGATTATCGCATCGATTTCGAGGATGGATACGGGACGCATCGCGATGCCGACGAGGACGCCGAGGCCCTGCGCTGCGCCGACGCGACCGCCGAAGCAATGCGAGCCGGTGTCGTCCCCTCGACATTCGGGATTCGCGTCAAGCCGCTCTCGCGGGATCTCACCGCGCGAGCACTCCAGACGACGGACCTCTTCGTCCAGGGGCTGCTCACCGCCAGCGGAGGTGTGTTGCCGCCGCGGTTCGTCGTGACCCTCGCGAAGGTGACGATCGTCGAGCAGGTGGATTACTTCGCGCGCCACCTCGAGCAGCTCGAGCGCCGCCAGGGACTCGCCGAGGGTGCGTTGTGCATGGAGATCATGGTCGAGGCGCCCGCGGCGGTGATGGATCGAACGGGCCGGTGCCCACTGCCATCATACGTCGACGCCGCACGCGGCCGCCTGGTGGCGGCCTCGCTCGGGACCTACGACTACACGGCGGCGCTCGGGATTACCGCGGCACACCAGCGTCAACGACATCCGGCGTGCGAGCATGCGCGACTCGTCATGCAGGTGGCCTTCGCTGGCACCGGCGTGCGCGTCAGCGACGGCTCGACGGCGATCCTCCCGGTCGGGCCGACCGATCGCGTTCACGACGCCTGGCGGCTTCACCACGGGGACGTGAAGCATGCGCTGAAGATGGGGATCTACTCCGGATGGGATCTGCATCCGGCACAGCTCGTCAGTCGTTATGCGGCGGTCTACTCGTTCTTTCTCGTCGGATTGCCGCAGGCCTCACAGCGACTGGCGACGTTTCTCGAGACGGCCGCGCGCGGCGAGGCACCGCGCGACATCGCCGACGACGTCGCTACCGGTCAGGCGCTGCTCGCCTTTCTGCTGCGGGCGATTGCCTGTGGAGCGGCGGAGCGGGAGGACCTCGCGCGACAGGCGGGCCTCCGCCCGGAGCTGCTCGACGGGCGCTCCATCCGCGACCTGCTCAGCGCCTGACGATCGCCTCGATCAGCCCGTAGGGCTCATCGGTGGCCACGAAGATCTCGTTCGGGTTGTCGAGGCCGAACGGCGTGAGATCGACGATCAGGTGGTGCTTGTTCGGAAGCGAGAAGGCCACGGCATCGATCTCCGGGCATCGGTCCAGCACCGCTTCGCCCATCGCGTACGCCGTGTGCTGCACGCTCCGGCTCTCGTGGTCGGCGAACGTCTCGAGAATCGCCTCGCGCGCGCGCGTACGTGCTTCCGAGTACGAGATCTCGTTCAACCCGTACGTCCAGCGCACGCGCATCGCCGTGGAGAGCACCCGGTCGGAGGTCTCGCGCAGGGTGGTATAGCGGTCGCGCGCGAACCCCTCGAAGCCCGAGCCGGTCGTCTTGAGCACGCGAAGCTCGTCGATGCCGCTCTCGACGCGAGTGCCATCGCCGCTCGTGGTCACGGCGGCGACATCGATCTCATTGGAGACGCGCAGGAACGCATGAGGATGCGGCCGGCCTCGTGTGGGGATGCGATTCCACGCTTGCTCCTGCACGCTCACCCGCGCGCGGCTCATCACCGGGTTCTCGGAGAGAAAGTGCGTCGCCAGCGTGCGCGCGAAATCCTCGATGGCGTCGATGGGGAGCTGACGCGCCAAGGCGTAAACGGTGTTCTTCATCGTGTCGGTCGGGAGGACATCGCGATTGTCCCCGCGAACGTGCGCCTCCTCGAACTCACCCTCGAGGCGGATTGAAAGCGTGAGATCGCGAAGCTCGTGCCGGCCCTCCCGGCGGTTCACCTTCACGAGCCGCACGCGCGATTTGCCGTACGCATTCTCGGCGAGTCGGGGCACGGTCAGCTCCCTCGATAGGTGGAGTATCCATACGGGCTGAGTAGCACCGGCACGTGATAGTGCTCGGCGGCGTCGCGCACCTCGAACTCGATGACGATGCGCTGATAGAACGCCTCGCTCGCCGTGCTGGCGAAGTACGCGCCCACCTCGAAGGTGAGCCGGTACGTCCCGGGCTGGATTGCCGGCGTCGGCGTGAAGGTCTTGACGCGGCCGTCGGCGTCGGTGGTGGCACGGGAGAGCGGCATGGACTGCGGAGTCCCCACCCGCTCCAGCGTGACGGGCACGCCTCGCGCGGGCCGGCCGCGACCGATGTCCAGTACGTGGGTCGTGATGGCGCTCATGTGCCGAGTAGCCGTCGCAGGCGAAGGTGAGTGATGCGCCGTTGCTCCTCGGCGGCAACGAGCAGCTCGCGTCGCGGATCGTTGTGCAGACGGGCTCTGGCGTTGGCGAGGATCTCATCGGCGCTCTTGCCGGTAGCGCAGATCAGAAATACGTGCCCGAAGCGATCTTCGTATTCGGCGTTGGCGCTCGCAAGCTCGGCGAGAACGGCGGGATCGCCCGTTTGCGCGCGCGACTGCTCCCGCTCCGACCAGCCACGTTCCCGCGCCGCGGCGGTCGCGGGTGCGCGCTCTCCGATGCGCGGGTGCGCGGCGAACGCCTCGCGCCAATCGTCAGGCGTCAAGCTCGACCACGCGCGATCCGACGCGTCGATCAACGCCTCGATATCGGCGTAGGGCCGCCCCTCGGCGACGACACGCGCCCAGGCTCGCGAGCCGCAGCACGCCAAGAGCTCGCGTTCCACGTCGGAGGACGGAAGCGCGTTGAGTGCCGCCAGCGTGCGGGTCATGAGGCGTCCTGCGGGCGGCCGAACACGCGGAGCCGTGCGACTCCACCGTCGGGATAGATGTCGAGCCGGACGTGGGTGGCCGACTCGGCTGTGCGCAGCTCGCGTTCGAACCGATGCCGCGCGTGCGGCTGGAGATCCGTGCGCGGAAGGAGCTCGTGCCAGATCACCTTCGCGGCCGTCAGCGTGTCGGCGGTTCCATCCGGAGCGTGACACCACGACATCGCGCACGCGCCCGGCGCGTTCCCCTTGAAGTGGTCGGTATCGATCTCCACGCGTCGGACCGATCCGGGGCAGCCGAGCCTGACGATGGTCCAGTCGTTCCCGGGTCCGCGACGGCGGCGCGTTTCCCACCCATCGCCCATGTGTGTCGATCGCCCCGGCAGGATGAGGTTTTGTCGATGTCCGAAGAACATGTCGCTGCAGACGACGACCCATCCACCGTTTTCCATGGCGGCGAGATCGATCTCTCCGGAGCGCAGCAGGCGCCCCCAGTCGGGCGTCACCTCGCCATGCACGCGCAGACGCGCGACGCCGCCGTCGGGGAAGATGTTGAGCCGCACGTGGGTGACGGTTTCGCCACGCTTGACACCGATGTCGTTCCGCAGGTCGCCCTGCAGCGCCGTCTTTGGCATGATCTCGTGCCACACACCGGTCGCTGCCAGCGTCTCGGCCGAGGGCGTTCCCTCGACGAAGCACCCGTCGAGAGAGCAGTGCTCAGGGTAATTCCCGCGAAAGTGGGTCGTATCCACCACCACGCCTCGAACGATTCCTGGCAGGCCGAGCCTGACGATGCACCAGTCATGGCCGGGTGTGCGGCGACGCCGTGTCTCCCACCCGTCCATCCACTTCCCGCGCTCGGTATAGAGCCCTTCGCGCCACTCTGGGGGAGCGGCGCGGAGGAGATTCTCCTTGGGGGCGAAGAACTCGTCGTTGGCGAGTATCGCGGCGCCGCCTAGCCGCTCCGCGGCGAGATCGAGAAGCTCGGTGAATGGCGTCGTCATGTGGGCCTCGAGCGCAGGAGCGTCCCACGCGCCTCGTACGCAAACCGCCCGTGATCGTACACACGCTCACCGCGGAGCCACGTCTCGCGCACGACCCCACGAAGCCGCATGCCCTCGTATGGCGTCACCTTGTGCCGATGCTTGAGCGCGCCCGACGACACGGTGAACGCCTCATCGGGATCCCACACCACGAAGTCCGCATCGCGACCGATCGCAATGGCCCCCTTGCGATCATCGAGGCCAACGAGGTGGGCCGGTGCCTCGCTCATCCAGCGGGCGACGTCGGCCACCGTTGCCCCATACCCCGGCGCGCACGACCACACCGCCGCGAGCGACAGCTGAAGCGATGCGATGCCGCCCCAGGCGCGCAGGCAGTCTCCTTCGGCCGGGAGCTTGAGCGCGGGCGGGCAGGGCGAGTGATCCGAGACGATCATGTCGAGATCACGTTCGCGCAACGCCGCCCACAAGGCGTCCCGATGCTCGCGTTCCCGGATGGGAGGCGCGCACTTGAAGCGAGTGGCTCCGTCGGGGATGGATTCCGCGTTGAACACGAGATAGTGTGGGCACGTCTCGGCAGTAATGGAAAGACCTTCGGCCCGCGCGCGGCGAAGGAGCGGGATGGCGGCTGCCGCGGCGACGTGGACGACGTGGACACGCGCGCCCGTGTCGCGGGACAGCGCGATCATCAGCGTGATTGCCTGTTCTTCCGCTTCCGGCGGGCGCGCGCGCAGCCAGGTGAGATAGCGCCGGGGATCCGCCGAGGGATCGAGCGCGAGCGCCGCGTGCGCAACGGGGCCGGGAAGCTCCGCGTGGCCCATCAGAACGCGGCCGGTTGCCGCGAGGACCGGCATCGCCGCGCGGAGGTCGGATTCCTCGACGTGAGGGAATTCCTTCACCCCCGAATCGAGGAGAAAGCACTTGAACGCGAGCACACCCGCTTCGGTGAGCGGGACGAGATCGGCGGTGTTTCCGGGAACGACTCCACCGATGAAGCCGACGTCGACGTGACAGCGCCCCTTGGCGCTCGCGCGCTTCTGCTCCAGCGCCTCGACCGTCGTCGTCGCGGGGATGCTGTTGAGCGGCATGTCGAGAATCGTCGTGACGCCCCCGGCGACGGCCGCGCGCGTAGCCGTCTCGAACCCCTCCCACTCGGTGCGACCGGGCTCGTTCACGTGGACGTGGGTATCGACCAGCCCCGCCATGACGACGGCGTCGCCGGCATCGTGGATGTGAACTCCGGTTCCTGTCTCTCCGAGGTTTCCGATGCCGACGATACGACCTTCGCGCACATGGACGGCGGCAGGGCGAATGACGCCGTCGATCAGCACCCGCTCGCCTCGCAGCACGAGGTCGCTCATCGTGCGACGTCGGCGCCGAAGCGCCTGAGCAGATTCCCGCAAACGCGGCGTCGATAGGCACTGGTGGAGCGGATGTCGTCGATTGGCTGAATCTCCTCCTCGAGGATGCGCGCTGCCTCCTCGAACGATGCCCCGCCGGCGAGCGCGGCCTCCGTTCTCGTACAGCGCACGACCGTGGGCGCGACACTTCCGACCGCCACCCGCGGACGCTCCCCGCCAACGGCAGCCATCACCACCTTCGAGATCGCCTGCGCCGCGCGCGTGCCGACCTTCCGAAACCACTGCGTCGCATCGACCGGCGGCAGCTCGAATCCGACGATCAACTCGTCGGCGGCGCGCATGGTCTTCCGGTATCCGGTAAAGAAGGCGGTGAATGGCACGCGGCGCTCACGTCGCGCGCTTCGAAGCACGACGACGGCGTCGGCGACCGCGAGAACGGGAAGCGTGTCACCCGCCGGCGATCCATTGGCGACGTTTCCGCCGAGCGTCCCGCGATTCTGGATCTGAATGCCGCCGATCTCGCGGCAGGCCGCCGCCAGGATCGGCACACGATGTATGACGGCGGGTGACGCCTGAATCATCGAGTGCGTCGCGAGCGCGCCAATCGCGATCGCACCGTTGCGGATGCCGATCTCCCGCAGCTCCTCGAGCGGCCAGAGGTCGAGAAAGCGGCGG
>Ga0075431_100005946_pt1 | contig 12075 bp, 14 predicted proteins | sample RhiMetdeltSRZDD5_FD_75297 | JGI IMG/M metagenome (GOLD analysis project Ga0075431, IMG submission 75297) | Populus rhizosphere microbial communities from Tennessee, USA - Rhizosphere MetaG P. deltoides SRZDD5 | ecosystem: Host-associated > Plants > Roots > Rhizosphere > Soil | place: USA... | reverse complement strand
GCCTTCCAGGCCGGAGCGTAAAGGCCGATGCCGGCGTTGTTGATGAGGATGTCGATCGCGCCGAATCGCTCGATGGTCCTGCTGACCACCTTCCTGCGAGTTTCCGGATCGGTAATGTCACCGGCGGTGAGCAGAGCGTCTGCGCCGCCGACCTCTTTCAATTTATCCTCGGACCGGGCGGTTAAAGAGAGCCGCGCCCCGCGCTTGGCGAACGCGCGCGCGCAGGCGGCGCCGATTCCCTGCGACGCTCCCGTTATAAGTACGGTGCATCCCTGGATTTTCATGCCTCGATTCTCATACGATAAAACGCAATAATGGTAGCATGCAGTCGAAGCTGCTGCCCCTCTTCCCGCTCCAGGTGGTCGTGTTTCCGCGCACGACGCTGCCCCTGCACATCTTCGAAGAGCGCTACAAAGAGATGGTCGGAGAGGCCATCCGCGACAGCTCGGAGTTCGGGGTAGTGCTGGCAAAAGAGGAGGGCATCCTCAACGCCGGATGCACGGTGGTGGTGGACAAGGTTGTGCGGTCGCATCCGGACGGGCGCATGGACATCCTGACGCGGGGCATACGGCGGTTTGAGATTGTCATGCTGAACCAGGAGAAATCCTACCTGCGCGGGGAGGTCGCCTACTTCGACGACGACGAGCCGGATCCGGCGCCGAGTGAGGTTCGCATCGAAGCGCTGCGGCTGTACCAGAGCTGGCTGGATCTTCAGGAACGCAGTCCGGCGAGCGAAGCGGCGCTCGGCGACGCGCAGCTCAGTTTCCAACTGGCGCAAGGCATTCAGGATGTCGACTTCCTGCACTTCCTTTTGCGCACCAGGTCGGAGGCGATGCGGCTTAAGAAGGTGGCCGAATTTCTGTCGGAGTACGTGCCGCGCCAGCGGCTGACGGTGATCATGAAGAAGCTGGCGCCATTGAACGGACATGGCGCCGGCCGTCCGGAGATGTAGCCGCTATGCTCCTGCGCCCGGAGGCCTCGCAGCATGGAACCAAAGTCGGACCGATCCTGTTTTCGCTGGCCGTTCACATGAGCCTGCTCGCGCTCGTCGCGTTCTCGCCGCCGAAGGCGCAAAGGCCGAAATCGGCATACCAGCGGGAGATCGCCCCACATGAGAAGAAGCTGGTCTGGTACCGCTTCAAGGACAAGCTGCCGGAGGTCTCGCCATCCAAGGAAGCGAAGAAGGCAGAGCCGGTTCGCGCCGAGGTGAAGAATCCCAAGCAGACGATCGTATCCAGATCACCGCGCAAGGAGATCGCCAAACAGATGACTCTTGCGCCGGCGCCGGAGCTGAAGATCCAGCCGGACCTGGCGGCTCCCAACCTGATGGCGTTTGAAGCGCCGCCACCGCCCGAGACTCGGCCGGAGCCGAAGCTGTTCGTACCTCCTGATCTGGTCGAACGCGCCGTGGATCAGCCGGTTCTTGACGCTGCGCCCGAAGTGTTGGTCGCCGAGAATCGGCCGATCGCGCCGTTGCCGGATTTGCCGAAGCCGCAGCCGAAGAAATTCACGCCGGCTCCGCCCGTTAAGCTACCCTGGGAGGACCCGAAGCTCGAGAACGCGCCCGCCGTCTCTACGCCCGAGACACGCAACGCGCTCGCGGCGCTTCCCATTCCGAGCTTGCCGAAGCCGCAGCCCAAGAAATTCACGCCGCCGGCTCTGGCGCCTCGACGAACGGATGCCCCACGATTACAGGCCGGCGCCGCAGCAGTCGTATCGGCGCCAGCGAATCCGCGGGCGCTTGCGATGCCGACTATCCCCAAGCCGCAGCCGCGAACGTTCACTCCGGCGCCAGCTCCAGTGAAGCGCGCGGCGAGTGCTCCGGCTCTGGAGAGCGCGTCCAATCTGACGGCTGCTGTGGTGGGACTGAATCCTGTCGACCGCGACATGCCGGTCATCCCGGAGATTTCGCGACCGGCCGAGTTTTCCGCGGCGCCGGAAGTCTCACGCACGGGCGGCGCGGAGGCTCCGGGCGAGGCGGCCCGCATTGTCGTCCCAGGGCTTACGATCCGCAGCGGCGAGGCGGCTCCTAAGGGCGAATCGATCGCAACCATTGCGCGGGTCGCGCCGACTTCTCAGGAGAACATCCTGAAGGCAGTGCGACCGCTGATCGCATCGGCCTCGGCAAATGCGACGACCCCCACGGTGACCACGCCGATCGCACGGGTCGGCTCTGGGCCCGATTCCCGGTTCGGCGGACGAACCGTCTACACGGTCGCCATTCAGATGCCGAACGTTACCAGCTACAGCGGAAGCTGGATCCTATGGTACGCCGAGCGGAAGCGGGAACCGGGCGAAGCGCCGGAGATTCTTCCGCCGACGCCGCTCAAAAAGGTCGATCCGATCTATGACCTGTCCGCTGTCGAGGAGCGCATCGAAGGGAAGGTTCAACTGTCGGCGATAATCCATACGGACGGCTACGTATACGGCATCAACGTGGTCAGCGGAATCGACGCACGGCTCGACAAGAATGCGGTGACGGCGCTGCGGAAATGGGAGTTCCAGCCGGCGCGGCGCGCTGATGGAATCCCGGTGGATGTCGACGTTGTGATCGAAATTCCCTTCCGGCTGCGGCCTCTTATCAAAAAATGAAGCAACACCTGATCGTCGACGCCGACGACACCCTCTGGGAAAACAATATCTACTTCGAGCGGGCCTTCGAGGAATTCACCGAATTCCTGGCGCACTCTTCGATGCAGCCGCACGAGGTCAGGGCCGTGCTCGACGAGATTGAGGCGGTGAACGCCAGGATCCATGGCTATGGATCGGTTAACTTTGGCCGCAATCTGCGTCAGTGCTACCAGCGGCTCTGCGAGCGCGATGTGTGCGACGGGGACCTGGCGACCGTCATGTCGTTTGCCGAGCGCATTCTCGAATGTCCGATGGAGGTGATCGAGGGGGTCCCCGAGACGCTCTGGTACCTGTCGTCGAGGCACGAGCTGACGCTTTTTACGAAGGGTCATCCGGATGAGCAAAGGCTCAAGCTCGACCGGTCGGGCCTGGGGGTCCATTTTGCCCATACAGCCATCGTCAAGGAGAAGGACTGCGAAGCGTACTCGCGGCTGGTGGCGGATAGGCAGTTCCAGCCGGAGCGGACGTGGATGATCGGCAACAGTCCGAAGTCGGATGTGAATCCGGCGCTCGAGTGCGGGTTGAACGCCGTTTTCGTGCCGCACGCGCATACGTGGGTTTTGGAGAAGCAGGACATCCGGCCAGGGCGGGGAAGGCTGCTTGTTGTTGACTGCTTCGGGGACCTGCGGAGGCACTTCTGAAGTGTTGACGGCATGAGGGTTAAGTGCAAATTGGGTTTGCTTTGTCAAAATGCTTTTTGGCGGGTTTGAAGGCCTGGGCAGCATGGATTTCTCGGCCTACCGTAGCACGGCGTCCGGGCATTAAAGACGGAAGTCGTTGATTAGTATTGGCTGGAAAGATGTGAACGAATGAAAACTCGAGCGAACAAGCTAAAGCTTGTTCCACAGTGACTTCGACTCCTTGATTTGTCGTTGTGGAATGAGCTTTAGCTCGTTCGTCGGACGGATCTGCCTGCTAGTCAGCGTGCTGTTCGACGGCTTGGGCGACGCGAGGCTTGGCGGCCCCTATCGCTTTTAGCAGGCGGTCACTGGCGTCGCTGATCTCTAGAATCGCCCGGTCGAAGGCTTCCTGGTTTACCTTGGACGGCTTATTGAATCCGCTGATTTTTCGTACGAACTGGCGGGCCGCTGCGGTCACTTCGTCGGGAGTAGCCGGTTCTGATTGTCTTAAGACTTTAATACTTCTGCACATCAATTCCAGTTTCGCATATAGCTAGCGGAAAATAGCCAACACCGAGGCTTTGTACAATGGGGTTTTTTGAACTCCAAGCTTCCCTTCGTAAAAGCGGTGCTAACAACGCTTTATTCGCGATGGCCGAATCGAGCCCTCTATATGCCGCACATCGTTTTGGGAGATCCTGCTCAGCGAGAAGCCCTTGCCGGTCCAGGCAATACACTCACTGAGCGCTATCTGGGCGTCCTGGTCTCTAGCGCTAGTGATGAACTGGTTCCCATACGACGGAGTCGCACCAGGTGCAACTTTTACGTTGCGTGAAGGCCCAAAAATTGTCGGATTTGGTAGGGTCTTGTCTGAAATGGAACTAGGCCATCCATCAACCGGGAACTAGCGCACCATCGAAGGCGGTCAAAACCAGCGTATGGCTCCTAGGCCAGAATCTCTTTCATCGCTATAATGACAATCAGAACAGTCATGACGATCGACGAACTCGAACGAGAATACACTCCGCTCCGCCAACAGGCTCTTGCCGTGCGGAGCTATCTTTGACGTCGCTGGAAAACAGCGACAGCTTTCCAAATTAGAAGAACAGATCGCCGAGCCCGATTTCTGGAGCCAACCCGAAAAGAGCCAGAAAGCGATGCGCGACCGGAAGCGCATTGAGGAGGCTATTGGGTCGGACCGCCAGATCGGCTCGCTGACTGAGGATCTCGACACGCTATTTGAGCTCGCTCGCGAGGGCGAGAGGGTCAACGGCGACATCGAGCGGGCGCTGAAGCCTTACTCGGAATTGCTCGAAAAGCTGGAAACAGAAATGTTGCTGGCCGGCGAGAACGATTCGAAGAGCGCCATCGTCACCATTCATCCGGGAGCGGGCGGAACTGAAAGCCAGGATTGGGCAGAGATGCTGCTGCGCATGTACCTGCGCTGGGCTGAGCGCAACGAGATGCAAGTCGTTGTGACCGATCGGCTGGAGGGCGAGGGGGCCGGCATTAAGTCGGTCACGTTTGAGGTGAATGGGGAGAACGCCTATGGGTTTCTCATGTCTGAGATCGGCGTCCACCGGTTGGTGCGCATTTCGCCATTTGATGCTAATGCCCGCCGGCACACTTCCTTCGCTTCTGTCTTTGTCTACCCACAGGTGGATGATGAGATCAAGATCGACATCAAGCTGGACGATCTGCGCATCGACACCTTCCGGTCGGGCGGCGCGGGCGGGCAGCACGTAAACATGACCGACTCGGCGGTCCGGATCGTACACAACCCGACCGGAATCGTGGTGCAATGCCAGAACGAGCGCTCGCAGCACAAAAATCGCGATTCGGCGATGAAGCAATTGCGGGCGCGCCTCTATGAGCATGAGATGGAGAAGAAGCGAGAGGAGACTCGCAAGACGGAGGCCTCCAAGCTGGACATCAACTTCGGAAGCCAGATCCGGAGCTATGTGCTCGCGCCCTACCGGCTTATCAAAGACCATCGCACGAAGCTCTCGGTAGGCGACGTCGACCGGGTGCTGGACGGTGACATCGCTCCCTTCATTCACGCTTATCTCGTGTTCCGCAAGACGGGAAAAACGTCGGGGGAAGGCGGGAAAGACGAGCTGCCGGAGTGATCGATCCGGAGTTACTCGCTCGAGCGGGGGCGATCATCCGTCGTGGCGGGCTGGTGGCTTTTCCCACTGAGACAGTGTATGGATTAGGCGCGAATGCCCTCGACCCTCGCGCTGTGGACCGGATCTTCGAGGTGAAAGGGCGGCCGGCTTCCAGCCCGCTGATTGTGCACGTCAGCTCGATCGAGATGGCGAGGACGCTCGCGCGCGAATGGCCCGCGGACGCCGACGCCTTGGCCGACGCCTTTTGGCCCGGTCCGCTAACATTGGTCGTCGCTAAGACAGCGCAGATTCCTTCCAACGTCACTGCGGGGCTTCCCACGGTCGGGCTGCGGCAGCCGGATCATGCGGTGGCTTTGGCGCTCATCGATGAAGCCGGAGTTCCCATAGCGGCTCCTAGCGCTAACCTCTTTACCGGACTCTCCCCAACCACCGCCGAGCACGTGCTCAAATCTCTTGGCGGCAGCATTGATCTGATACTTGACGGAGGCGCGACGCGAGTCGGAATTGAATCGACCGTGCTCGCTCTTACCGGCGCGCGGCCACGACTCCTGCGGCCTGGTATGGTTTCTCGAGAGGACATCGAGGAAATAGTCGGCGAGATCGATACAGGGCGCGGCGGCGCCGAAGGCGCGCATCCATCGCCAGGTCTGCATGAGAAACATTACAGCCCGGCGACTCCGCTGTTTCTGGTTGACAGCGAGCTGCTGCCGGAGCGTGGCCGCGGCGCTTATCTCTGGCTCACTCAACCTCTTCCAGCGAGTCACGATGAGCAGATGCCGCCTGATGCGGCAAGCTATGCGGCGGTCCTTTACGAGACGCTGCATCGGTTGGATGACGGCAGCTTCGAATGGATCGCCATCGAGCGCCCTCCGGATTGGCCGGATTGGGCTGCGATAATCGACCGCCTAGTACGTGCAAGTACTAGATTATAAGTACCTTACGAAGCTCCCCTTATCTGGTATAATTACAGTAGCAGTTTACCCTCGGTTTACCTTTATGTTTGTACATTCTAATTTTTGGCCCCTGGACTACGACCAGGAATCGGCGATCTATGACATTCCGTCGTGGAATCTCCCGGGCCGAACAAGAAAGACGAAAAGGCCGCGGGCTCGAGGCAAACGATCCGCCGGCTCCGACGCTTCGCATCCTTCGAAGCGCTGAAGTCGTGTGCCTTGTTACGCGAGGTGACTCAACGTCCACCTCGCTTGCGACCTTACATCCACGTGCATTTTTCCCCGGTAAACACCTTATATATCTTCACGTGCGCTGTAAAAAACTGGCGTACTATGGGTAAACATTACGTGAAAACGTTCGCGTAACGTCCTGCAGATCAGTGTTATGGAGAAAGGCCACCCGATTGCTGAAAAAGCGACAGGAAGGAGTTGTTAAAAAAATATGAAAACACACCTAGCACTGTCAATGGTTTTGACTGGCGCCATGCTCGCGGGTGGATGCGCCACGAAGAAATACGTGCGTAACACAGCGGCTCCGATCCAGGCGAAAGTGGATCAGGTCGGCGAACAGTCAAACCGGAATACTACTGGAATCGAGGAGACTCGCAAAGAGATTAAGAGTGTAGACGAGAAGGCGGAAAGCGGCATCAGCGCGGCGAAAGAGCGCGCGATGACTGCCGAAAACAAAGCCGGGGAAGCCATGGGTAAGGCCACCGAGGCCGGTACGATGGCCGCCGACGCCCGGTCGCGTGCGGACAAGGCGAACTCCGAGATTGCCTCGCTGCGCAACGTGGTCTCAAATATCGACGACTATAAGCTTGCAACCGAAGCTACGGTCAATTTCGGCTTCAATAAAGATAAGTTGACGCCGGAAGCCAAGGCAGCGCTCGACAAACTCGCTGCGGACAAGGCGAACATGAAACGGTTCGTGGTAGCGGTCGAAGGATTCACCGATAAGACCGGCTCACCGGATTACAACAACGCTCTGAGCCAGCGGCGCGCCAATGCAGTCGTGAATTATCTGGTGACCCAGCACAATATCCCGCTGTATCGGATCTACACAGTTGGATTGGGCGAGGAGAAGCCTGCCGATGACGGCAAAGGCCGCGAGGCTCGCAGCAAGAACCGGCGCGTGGAAGTGAAGATCTTCACCGCGGACCAGACGATGGCGTCGAGCGGCTCGCCGGGACAGTAAAGAAAGCTACAAGGGCAGGCTACCCAGCCTGCTCCACACACAACGTCTGAGCCGGATGAGGAAACACCTTGCGCTGTTTCTCATCCGGCTCTTTTACCTTCTCCACAGAGGTCCCGGTCGTTCGGAAAGCCTTACTCCAGATATAGAGACGCATCAGGACGGACAGGCTGAGGAACAGATTGCCCGCCAGCAGTATGGTCGTGTCGCGCTGATAGGTCGCCAGCTGTCGCAACGACTGTCCGATTGCTTCCCCAGTAAACTCCAAGCCTAGCCCGACGGTAACCATGAGGAGCTGGCGATCCCGGGCTCGCGAGGAAAGCAGCATCAGCCAAAGCAGCAGGGTGAGCACGGCCGAACCGAAGCTGAGATCGCGGATCACCTTGGTCATCAGGAGCGGGAAGGGGCGAACGTCGGAGTGAGTGTAAATGGAAAAAGCCATCGCCAGGGCGGAGGCTAGCCCCAACAGACTCAGAATGCGTACCCGGTGCAGATTGGCAACGGTGGCGCGTTCGATTAGGGAGATCACAACGGCAAACAGGAGGAACTGGCGTACCGCTTCATTGCGGTAATAATACAGTTGCATCCAATATTTGGAGACGGCGAAGACACCCGAGAACAGCACCGCATCAACGACCGTCGTCAGCAGTAAAACTGCTGAGAAGACCGAGATAAGCGGGTATTCCCTGTATGCGCCACGGCACAAACAGCGGATAACCAGAATCTGCAGTAGGACGCTACTGAGGAGAATCAGCCACTGCAGCCAATACATATAGCTCCGGTCAAGATAGTATCTCAGCCAGAGCCGCTACAGGGGATTAACTCCGGTTAGGAGGCCCTTGGTCGATAGTGTCATCCCACGGATCCGGCGGAAAAGGCTTTAAAGCTTGCTCCATCTGAGCATCCGGGGTCAACACGGAATGGCTCCCGAAGCTAGGCAAAGATCCGCCGGCAAAAGTGGTTGCCGCCACGGACATTGCGAACAGAAAGAAGATTGTAGCACATACCTTTTTGCTTTCGAATACACTTGTCATGTCGAAGCTCCTTTGAAAAACAACTTTTTCTAAGTGTTACCTAGTATACGTAGAACCGACGGGTTAGTAAAGAGGCAACCAAAGTACTTTCTTGAGGGAAAACAACTTAGCTGATTTTTGGTACTGTAGTAATGGATTTGGGGGAATAGTACGTAGGAGGGTGGTAAGGCTTGAGCTAGAAGCGGTTTGTTAAGAACTACTTACCGCGAGAGTATTGAGGCTCTGACCGACCGGAGCCGTCGAAACCCGAATGCGGGCGGAAAGCGCGATGACCCGGCCACTCCAATCTAAGATCGGAGGAGACCTCGTCGAGGTAATCCATGGTCGCAATCTTGGTTTCCGACGCGAACGCGGTCAGCAACAAGTTGTCGCAAACGGCATTGATGATCCTGGGAATCCCTTGGGTACGGTAATGAATCTCGGACAGCAATTCCGGCGGGAAGACGTTCTGTTCGATCATCCCGGCTTTGATCAAACGAGAATTGATGTACTCGACGGTTTCGGTCTCTCCGAACGGCGTTAGAGAGCAGCGCAGCGCGACACGCTGTTTCAATTGCCGGTAATCGGGAGCGTCCAGCTTGCGGTCGAGCTCGGGCTGACCGGCGAGCACGATCTGGAGCAGTTTGCCGCGCGGGTTCTCGAGATTTCCCAGCAGGCGGATCTCTTCCATCACTTCCCAATCGAGATTCTGCGCTTCATCGATGATCAGCGCGGTGGTGCGGCCTGAGTGGGCTCGGTAAATGAGGAACTCGTTCAGTGCGAACAGAACGTCGGTCTTCGAAGTGCGGTTGCATTTCAGGTCGAAATCGTAGGCGACCATCTCGAAGAACTGTTCGACATTCAGCCTGGAATTGAAGACGTAAGCGAACTCGACCTGCTGGGCGGCGAGAAAGTTTCGCAGGCATTCGAGCAGAGTGGATTTGCCGGTGCCGACCTCACCGGAAAGGACGATGAATCCTTTTCGGCTTTGGACACCATAAATCAGGTTAGCCAGCGCTTCTTCGTGCTGCTCGCTTCGATACAGGAAGCTAGGGTCCGGACTGAGATTGAACGGACTCTCTTTTAGGCCGAAGAACGCGTTATACATTTTGTTGGCGAACAGGGACGAGCTACGGCGATTATAGCATACGCCGCGTTTTCAAGCGCCTTTAGAGCCTTTGATCGGGCTGATAAGGATGTGGGCGTTGCGTCCCTCCATGCGTGGCGACGACTCGACGGCGCCGAATGGCGCCAGGTCCTCGGCGAAGCGGACCAGCAGCTTTTTACCCAGTTCGGAGTGGGCAATTTCGCGTCCGCGAAATTGAACGACGGCCTTGACGCGATTGCCCTCCTTCAGGAATCGCATGGCGTGGTTCTTCTTGAATTCGTAGTCGTGGTCGTCAGTGTTGGGACGAAACTTAAGTTCCTTCACCTGAACGACGTGCTGCTTTTTTTTGGCTTCGTGTTGTTTTTTCTTCTGCTCGTACTGATAGTGGCCGTAGTCGATGGCCTTGGCGACTGGCGGAACTGCGGTAGGCGCAATCAGAACCAGATCGAGACCCATATCCTGGGCTTTCCGCAAAGCGGCGGCAGTGGGCATAATTTCCGTCTCTCCATCGGGAAAAACGGCGCGCACTTCGCGTGCCCGGATGGTCTCATTTACGTTTTCTCTGCGAGTCTGCTTGCGGGGAGGAAACTTTCTGCCAGGAGTCATGTGCTAGGTGCGAAAGGGTCTATTCATCATTGTATTTATCAGATCACAGGCAGTCGAAGAAGTCAAAGCTCACGCCGCCGCAGAGATGCGAGCATTTCAGGCGCCGGGAAGAATTTCCGACGCGCCTGCCGACGGTTTGCACGGGTAAATCCGGGGCTCGACCGCAAAGCGCTCCTTGTAGCTCTTTGCGATCTCGGTCTCGAATCTTGCTACTGCCGGTGGTTCGACCAGATTCACCGTGCAGCCGCCGAATCCGCCGCCGGTCATGCGCGCGCCATACACACCTTCTATTCCGGCAGCGATATCAACCAGGAAGTCCAGCTCCTCGCAGCTTACCTCGTAGTCGAACTGCAGGCTTCGGTGCGATGCGACGAACAATTCCCCCATCCTTCGCAGATCGCCGGTTGAGCTTGCCGCCACGAACGCTTCGACACGCTCGTCCTCACTGACCACATGGCGCGCGCGCTTGCGAACCACCTCGGGCAGGGAAGACTCGACCTCGGCGAACATCTTGCGGTCTACGTCGCGCAGCCTTTCGACCTGCGGAAAACGAGTCCGGATCGCTTCCACCGCCGCGGCGCACTCCCGCACGCGATCCTTGTACGCCGACTGGCCCAGCGCATGCTTCACCATCGTGTTCACCGCCAGGATCTCGACGTTCGCCGGCAGCTTCACTACTTTGTGTGTAAGGCTGCGGCAGTCGACTTCAATCGCTGCGCCCTTCTCGCCGAACACAGCAATGTACTGGTCCATGATGCCGCTCGGCACACCGACAAATCCACGCTCCGCCCGCTGGCACAGTTTCGCCAGCTCGAGCTTGTCGATTGGCCTGCCGCCCAGCATGGCCAGCGCTGAGGCGACTTCGAGTGACGCCGATGAGCTTAGTCCGGCTCCCTCCGGCACCGTGCTGCGGATCCGCAGGTTCTGCGGACCGACGCTGTAACCGGCGGCGATCAATTCGCGCGCCACCCCGATGACATAGTCCGTCCAATCGTCAGCGGGTGACAGGTTCGTAATCCCGGCGGGATCCCAGTTGGCGGACTTCTGAAATGTCTCGGTATAGGCGTGCAGCCGGCCGTCTGCGGCGGGGCTGGTGGTTACGACGCACTCAAGGTCGAGAGCGATCGGCAGGACGAAACCCAGGTTGTAGTCGGTGTGCTCGCCAATCAGGTTGACGCGTCCCGGCGCGCGGAACGCACGCTGTGTCACGCACTTCTCCGGGCGAGCAGGAGCAGCGTCCCTCCGAAGGCGAGCAGCGTCAGGCCGGAGTACAGATTGACGTTGACGTCAGTGAGCTCGGCTCGGGTCTCCGGTGAGAATAGTCCCAGGCCGCATAAGATAAGCCCGATGATGGCGAAGAACCACCCGGATGGAACGCGCAGATCGAGCATAAACTGCTACCAGTTTAGCGGAACAGGATTGAGCAGGCTGCGGAAAGCTCGAACGAACAAGCTAAAGCTTGTTCCACAGTGATGCAACTTTCTTCACTTGGCTTTACGCTGCTTTTTGAATCTTGCCGCTGCGGATGCAGGAGGTGCAGACGCGGAGGCGCTTGGCGGCGCCGTTGACAACCGCGCGCACCGACTGCAAGTTCAAGTTCCAGCGCCGCTTACTGACGTTGTGGGCGTGACTGATTTTGTGGCCGAACTGAGGACCCCGGCCGCACATTTCGCAAACTCGTGCCATAAGTGGTTATCTTAACACACTCAAACGTGATATAACGGATTGACACAAGGGAGCTACAGCACATGCGAGTATTCGCGTGGGCGCTGCTTGGATTCTTGAGCGGCGATGTGCTCCCGCCTCTGCTCCTGGCGGGTGAT
>Ga0075431_100005945_pt1 | contig 12075 bp, 11 predicted proteins | sample RhiMetdeltSRZDD5_FD_75297 | JGI IMG/M metagenome (GOLD analysis project Ga0075431, IMG submission 75297) | Populus rhizosphere microbial communities from Tennessee, USA - Rhizosphere MetaG P. deltoides SRZDD5 | ecosystem: Host-associated > Plants > Roots > Rhizosphere > Soil | place: USA... | reverse complement strand
CGCGACCGCGATGGCGCGCACCATGGCGCAATCCTGGTCTTTCACGATCTGACCCGGATGAAGGAACTTGAGAATACGCGGCAGGAATTTGTCGCCAACGTAAGCCACGAACTCCGCACACCACTTTCGTTGATCAAAGGCTTTGTCGAGACATTGCTCGACGGGGCAAAGAACGATCCGGAACTGGCAACGCGCTTCCTGCAGACGATCGAAAAACACACCGACCGGCTCACTTATCTCATCGAGGACCTGCTGACGATCTCGCGGCTGGAGAGCGGACAAATTGTCATGAATTTACAGCGGGTCGGCCTTCGCGACGAAGTGGAGCGTGTTCGCGACGATTTGCAATCGCGGGCGCTGGAGAAACAAGTAACCGTGGAAAACCTGGTGCCGGCGGCGCTCTCGGCGCAGGCTGACGCTGACCGACTCCACCAGGTCCTCGTCAACCTGGTCGAGAACGCCATTAAATATGGCCGCCAGTCCGGCCGCGTCATCATCGGCGCCAAATCCACTGGCGACAAGAAGGTGCAGGTCTGGGTGCAGGACGATGGCCCGGGCATTCCGGCGGAGGCAAAGGACCGTGTATTCGAACGGTTTTATCGCGTGGATCGAGCCCGCTCGCGCGAAACCGGCGGGACCGGCCTGGGCCTGGCGATCGTGAAACATATCGTGCAGGCCCACAGTGGCGAAGTATGGGTCAAAAGCGACGTGGGGACGGGCAGCACGTTTTTCTTCACGCTGCCGGAGGAGTAGGCTGGCCACGCGCGACGGGTTGCAGTAGGGTTTTTCCCCATCGGAATCATCTTCAATTCCGCTATCCTTCAATATCCGAGCGCTGCCTCAAATCCCCGCGCTTGAAGTGAAAATGCGTCGTCACGAACCCGATGAAGAGCGTGAAGCCGAGTCACTCCGCTCCCGCCTGGCGGCGGTGGTGGAATCCTCGGACGATGCCATCATCACTAAGACGCTCGACGGGATTGTGACCACCTGGAACCGAGCGGCTCAAAGGATATTCGGTTACACTGCAGATGAAATGATCGGCAAGCCGATCACGGTTCTCATTCCGCCCGAACGACTGCATGAGGAGCGACTGATTCTTGGAAAAATCAGCAGCGGTGAGCCGGTGGACCATTATGAAACGATCCGTCGGCGAAAAGATGGCACTTTGATCCATATCTCTCTTTCGGTATCGCCTCTAAAGGATTCACGCGGTGCAATCGTCGGAGCCTCCAAAATTGCCCGCGACATCACAGATCGGAAGCGCACGGAGGAAGAACTGGCGCACCGCATCCGTCTGACCACGGCCCGTGCTGACGTGAGCGCCGCCATGGCGACGAGCGACGATTTGGGCCTGGTACTGCAGCGGTGCACCGAAGCGCTGGTGAAAAATTTTGGCGCGGCCTTTGCCCGGATCTGGACGGTAAACGCGGACGATAATGTTCTCGAACTTCAAGCCAGCGCCGGCGTGTACACTCATTTGGACGGACCTCACAGCCGTGTCAAAATTGGCGATTATAAAATCGGCCGGATCGCCAAAGGAAATCAGCCACACATGACCAATGACGTGCAGCACGATCCGAACATCAGCGATCCGGACTGGGCCAGGAAGGAAGGCATGGTGGCATTCGCGGGCTATCCGCTCACAGTCAAAGACCGTGTGCTCGGGGTTATCGCAATGTTCGCGCGCGAAACGCTCGCCGATGACGTGCTGAAAGAGATGGGCGATATCGCCGATGTTTTGGCGCAATGGCTCCAGCGCAGGCAGGCCGAACTGGCGTTGCGTGAAGCCCGGGAAACCCTTTCCCGGCACACGGAGGATCTCGAGCGACAAGTGACCGAACGCACCGCCACTCTGCGGGAAACCGTAGGTGAGTTGGAGGCGTTCTCTTACAGCATTTCACACGATTTGCGCGCTCCGCTCCGCGCCATGCAGAGCTTCGCCGTTATCCTCGGCCAGGAATTCGGTGACAAGCTTGGGGCCGAGGGCCAGGAATACATCCGTCGCATTACAACGGCTGCCGAGCGCATGGACAATCTCATTCGCGACGTTCTAAACTATAGCCGTGTTGCTCGCACCGACTTGATGCTCGAACCAGTGAACGTCGAGAAGCTCTTGCGCGACATTCTCGAGTCTTATCCGGGGTTTCAAGCGCCGACGGCGGACATTCAGTTGGAAGGAGCATTTCCCGCGGTGATTGCAAATGGAGCCGTGCTGACCCAATGCATCTCCAACCTTCTGGGCAATGCCGTCAAATTCGTTAAGCCGGGCATGACACCCCGTGTGCGAGTGCGGGCGGAAACGAGCGGCGACGGCAAAACGGTTCGCTTGTTTGTCAAGGACAATGGGCTCGGCATCGAGAAGGCCGCGCATGGGAAGATTTTCGGAATATTCGAGCGCCTCAGCACTCGCTACGAGGGCACGGGCATCGGCCTGGCGATTGTCAAAAAGGGGATCGAGCGGATGGCCGGACGCGTGGGCGTGGAGTCCGAGCCTGGCGTGGGCAGCACTTTTTGGTTGGAATTGCCACGTGCTCAACCTGAGGCGAGCGACGTCACGAACCAACGTCACACTCCTGAAGCCGCTTAAGCAGGAATGAACGCTCGGACTTCAGCTCTGTGAGTCCAATCGCCCTTCGCAGATGCTCGGCCGCCGCGCCAAAATTCTTGAGCTGACGCTCCAGGTCGGCCAACACGGCATACAGCAAGTAGTACGATTCGAGTGATTCGCGTTTTCGAATCCCTGCCACCGCATCAAGGCCCGCCTTGGGCCCGTTTACTTGCGCAACGGCCACCGCGCGATTCAAGGCGATCACCGCCGAATCATCCAGCTCGATAAGCTGGTCGTAGAGCGCAAGAATTTGCTTCCAGTCCGTTGAATTATAATCCGGCGCCGAGCAATGGCACGCAGCGATGCCAGCCTGAACGTGGTAGGCAGTCAGCTCGTCGCCTGCCGCCGCCTGGCTCAAATGGAACACCCCGCGCGCAATCATCGGTCGACTCCACGTCGAGCGATCCTGGTCCTTCAGCCGCAGGATGTTGCCGCGCGCGTCGACGCGCGCGGAGAACCGGGCCGCGTTCAGGAGCATCAAAGCCAAAAGCGCGTGGGTTTTTGGATAATTGCCGGCGGGATGCTCAACCAGCAGGGCCGTGAGCCGGATCGCTTCGTCGCACAAGTCCTGCCGGACCAAGCGGTCGCCACTCGATGCCTTGTATCCTTCGTTGAAAAGCAAATAGAGCGTTTGCAGAACCGCATCCAGGCGAGTGGCCAGCTCCTTTTCTGCGGGAATTTCGAAAGCAATGCGCGCCTCGCGAATCTTTTGCCGCGCCCGCACAAGCCTTTTCTCGATCGCGGCTTCGGTCGTTAAAAATGCTTTGCTGATTTCGCCACTGCTGAATCCGCAAAGTGTCTTCAGCGCGAGCGCGACCTGCGCCTCCTGTGGAATGAGGGGATGACAGCAAACGAACATCATCCGCAAGCGCTCGTCCTTGATCTCGTTGTCGAAAGATACCGAATCGCCGGCCGGCTCTCGCTCGATCGTCGCAATGATGGCCTCTTCCTTGCCACGGAAAGTCTTTTCGCGGCGCAGTACATCCAACGCGAGGTTCTTCGCCGTTTGCGTAATCCAGGCGGCCGGGTTTTTCGGAATACCGTAATACGGCCAGGTCTGGAGCGCCCGGAGCAACGCCTCCTGCACCACGTCTTCGGCTAATTGCAGCCGCTCGATCCCGAAGATACTGGTAAGGACCGAGACGAGCTTGCCCGCTTCTTGCCGAAACAGATGTTCCGCCAGCCGGGAAACTTCCGCGGCTGGCGGCTGTGTTTGAGATTGATCCACCTTAAGCGGCCGTAAGCTGCTCGTTCGCGCGCCGCATGCTGACGCATTCGCCAGCAACGGGGCGTACTTCCACCCTGGCGCCGTATTCCAGGATCGGACACTGTTTAGCGATCGCCACTGCCTCATCGATGTTTCGCACCTGCAGCAGGAAGTAACCACCGATCGCTTCCTTCGACTCTGCGAATGGGCCATCCGCAACCGTGCGCCCTTTCTTGCCGGAGACAATCTTGCCCTCGTGCTCGAGCGGCTGACCGGTTTTCGCCGTGCCCTCCTGCATCAGCCGCTGGAACCATGCCATAAACTCGCCGGTCACCTTTTGAATTTCCTCCGGAGACAGCCCCTTGTCCCAATCCGTCCCTCGGAAGATCAACAGATATTCTGATTTGTTGTTTTCAGTACTCATACGTTTGTGTTCGTGTTTGTTTTTGGTTAGGCCGTCACCACGGACAGTTTTTCCCTTGCGCGTTTGAAGCATGGACAGTCATTCAGCACCGGGCGAACCTCGATGGTGATGTTGTATTCGAGCGTGGGACATGTGCGCGCGATAGCCACCGCCTCGTCCAGATTGTCGACTTCCAACAGCAAATATCCCCCGACGGCTTCCTTCGACTCGGCGAACGGGCCGTCCGCGACCGCCCGCCTCGACACGATTCTGCCTTCGCGACCCAACGGCTGGCCTCCCTTCACCTTGCCTGTCTGTTGCACCCCCTCGAACCAGGTCATCACTCGGTCCATGGTGTTCTGAAGTTCTTCCGGCGAGAGACCGTGGTCCCAATCCGGCCCTCGGAAAAGCAGCATATATTGGTTTGTTGATTCTGTGTTCATAATGTCATCTTTCATAACTACGACGAATGGGCGAAGCCATTCAGGACATTCACTTTGCGTCTTGATTGGGCTCCCAAAGCGCGAAGGTGTTGTTCTCCGGGTCCTGGCAGATCGCGAAGTAGCCCATCTGCGGCACTGCCGTCTTCGGCACGCAGATCTTGCCGCCGAGCTGCTGGACTTTGGCGGCGAATTCGTCCACCGAAGGGACACTGATGTAATTGGTGATCCCCTGCTGGCCCGCGTTTTGGCGCTTCATCAAGCCGCCGTCCGGGCTGGCATCCGCTCCGCCGGTGTCGATGTGCCAATACTCCATGGGCCCCGGAAACTTCTCGGTCTTCCACCCGAAGAGCGACCCGTAAAACGATCGCGCACGCTCGACATTATCCGCCGGAATTTCAAACCATACGATACTGTGTGCCGGTGTATTCATATTGTCCTTCCGTCATCTTTTTTCTATCAGTTCAACAATACGACGAACAAGCGAACCCGCCGAGGACAACTTTCATCAACTCGGTAGCCACCAGCTAAGGTTTGCGGAGGCGAAAAAAATGGGGACCGCTGGTAAACGGGAGGATGACTTCGTTCCGGGCGTTGGTGACAACGATAGATTGATTGACGTTGGACCATGAGGCGGGCGTTTGGAGAGACAGCGCGCTTTGCAGGACGAAGCCTGAAGATGGGTACGGCCACGATAAGCCAAGTTGGTTCGCCCCGGGGCCTTCCACGCGCAAGGCTGGGTCATGTTCCGCCGCGCGCAGTTCCAGAGCGAAACTAAGATCGGAACTGTTCGTGCCGTTCTGGTGGATCTCAACGGCAAGCGTATTGGTGCCGGCGCGCAGCAAAACGGGAGATATGTTGGTGAAATAATACTGGGTCGTCTCGTCGGTCGGCAGGGCTGTTACGGGCGCTTGCGTTGCCCATACCGGCGTGCCGCCACCCATGTTACTTCGAAAAACCTCCGTGCCATTGAGGTAAACGATTCCGCCGTCGTCCCGCAGCAGGCGCACGGTCAGCGCCGCGAACACCGCCGGATCTGCAATGGCAAACGTGTGCCGGAAATAAGTCGAGATGTAACGGTTGTTCGGATCGGGACCGAAGCCAATCGGAGTCGCTTCGTCATTATCGCCAAAACCCAACTGCGCGCCGCCTGCCGGCCAATTTGAATCATTGAAAATGATCGATTTCCACGAAGCCGAAGGGGCCGAGGCCGTCACCAGGTATTTCCAAATAGCGTTGGTCGGAACCAGAATCGTGGGCGTACGAAAGACAGCCGTATAGGTCGCGTTCGTTTCAGGCACGGTGATGGTGCGAGTAAGAGTCGTGCCATCAGACCATTCCCTGAAGTCATGAGCACGTCCTCCAAACGTGAATGGTGCAACCGCGGAAAGGATGCGGCTCATGCCCACCACGCTTGCCACGGAAGCCGGGGTGGTGCGCACGACACCATCCAGAACGATTTGCAATCCGGCCGGTTCCGTAAGGAAGGAGAGCACACTCGTCTGGGGATAGATGTCGCGGAACGCTGAGGCCCGCCGTCCAGCGGAATCTTGCACGGTCAGCAACACTCGAAAGAAAACATTGGTGGCTTGTTCGCCGCGCTCGGGAACAGAAAATGTACCGGCCTTCACGCCCGACACGGTGCCGAGAAACGGCACATTGTGGCCGCCATGGAAGAACAAAACCTTCCAATGAAAGGCGGTGGGAGGAAGCGCGCCATCCTCGGCATCTGTCGCATCACCAGAAAAAACCACCGTGCTTCCTCCGCGAAAGAGCTCCCCGGCGGCGGGCGAAAGAATTTGCACGACGGGCGCCTGATTTTCGTTGGTAATCGCCACGCGCACGGGGTTGCTGGTGACACTGCCCGTGCCGTTGGAGACGATGCACCGAAAGGAGGAGGGTTCGTCCGCGGCGGACGCGGTCGGCAGCGTGAAAACATTGCTAAGCGCGCCCGGAATGTTCGTACCGTCGCGCTGCCAACGATAGTTCAGTCCTCCGATCGCGGACGCGGTAAGCTCAAATGCGGCCGGCTCCCCTGCGCTGACGATTTGATCGAGCGGTGGAACGGTGATGACTGGACTATTGGCGACCTGCAGTTGCGACTTCATCAGGACGGTCACGTACGGATTCCAGGAAGAAAGGGTCCAGTAGATGGTCGTGCGATTGTCGGTGCCAATAGCCAGTTCCTTGAACATGTAGGGACCGTATTCGCCGCCCCATTCATTCTGCCGGCCGGAATTGTGGACGGTATCGTAATTTCGGAACGTCCAGTTCACATGCATGAAATGCGCATAGCCCAGGTCGTCCCAGGGTTCAAAGAGCACCTGGGGTTCGGTCCATGGCCCCCACGGTTGGCGAGCCGTGCGATAGTTAATGCCACGAGGCGTTCCACAATTAAAAAGCATGAGCCAGCGTTTGAGGAACTTGTTGTAGGCTACGGAGAATTCTCCGACGCACGGCTGGTCGAACAACGCTATGGCGTCGCCTTCGTTCGAGGACCAAGTTGGATTTCCGGACGCATCCAGACCGGCGAAATACCGCAGCGTGGAGGGCGCTTCGATGGAGGCAGCCGGTTGAAAGGCGAGCCGCACATTGCTCGCACGATAACTTCCCGAGCCAAAGATTGCCAGCCCATCGCCCGCGCTCACGGGGAATCCTGGCCAGTCTCGAAGATTGATCTTGTTTACGCTCACATTGATGAAGTGGGTGGTCGAGAAGTCGTATAAGAGCTGAAAGTTCATCCCATGGTCCGAAGAAACTGCCAGCACCGAGCGCCCCATCGTCACCGATGGGGAATAATCAGTGGAATGATATAAATATATTTTGTTGCTGATGCTCACCGCATCCAGTGGCACTTCATAGGCGGCCTGGGAAATTCCGGGAATCGTAATCGGGCGCCATTGGCTTCCGTTGGCCAAAAAGGTAAGTTGCAGGCCGTCTTCGGGATTGGTGTCGGTCGTGAATGCCAGGGGATCACGATCACCGGCAACACCGCCGCCATGAGTATCGCCAAAGAGGATATACGTTATGCCGTTGTGGCTGAACGGGACCCCGAGGTCCGAACCTGAGATACCGTAGCGAGACTGAGTTCTCGTATCGGTGGGCGTCCCCCATTGATAGTCAGTGTCACCGATTAACTGGCTGATCTTGCGCGTTGAGGCCGGCACATAGGAAACGTCCGGAGGCACAGTTGGGTTCACGGCCGCAAGCGCGGAGCCCGGAAGGCAGAGTGCGAATGCCCCCAGCAGAGCCATTAAGGTGGTCTGACGATTCATCAGGCCGCCAACTCTAAAAACCGCCTGGCCATTTGCGGACCTTTGCCTTCGTCCTCGTGTTTGAAGAAGATGAATGCATCCTGCCAGCCAGGCTGACGAACGCGATCGATCCAGGCTTTGAGTTCTGCATCTCCATAGTCCGGCCGACGCAAGCGGAGATAGCCCCAATCGGCGGTTGAAACGAAAGGGACTTCAACCCTCTCTTCGGCTTCGGCGATGCACAGGGCCGCCTTGCGGTCGCGCAGCAGATTGAAGACTTCGTCATCGAACCAGGATTGATGACGGAACTCGATTGCGGCGCGACGGTCTGGCGGGAGCAGCGCGAGAAAATCGCGCAGGCGTGCGGCGTCCTTCTTCAGATGGGGTGGCAATTGGAACAACAGCGGGCCGAGCCGTTCCTTCAGTGTGCCGGTAACTTCGAGGAGATACGACACCGAGTCCTCGACGTCCTTGAGGCGTTTGATGTGCGTGATCTGCTGGGACGCCTTGATGACGAACTTGAAACCGGCGGGGACTTCTGCGGCCCACGCTTCGAGCATCGACGGTTTGGGCATACGGTAAAACGTGTTGTTGATCTCAACCGACCGAAAACGCTCGCCATAAAAATGGAGCATCTTTTTGTCCGGCAAATCCTCTGGATAAAAGGTGCCCTTCCATTCTTTGTACGAATAACCACTTGTCCCCACGTAAAGATTCATAACACTGATCGGACCTTAGCAGACCCTTGGCTTACCAACCAAATGGACAATAAAGCGGCAACTCACCAAACGAATGGCCGGTCATTTACGTTGCACTCTTGAAAAGCAGGTGGCACTCTTAAATAAACCTGCTATTATCAGGAAGAGTTTGCGATGCAACGTCCGTCTCAGAAACAGATTTGGCTTGGGGCACTTTCCGTTCTCCTTCTGGTGGCGATTATCTGGTCGTTCCCTCCTGTTCGCGTCCAATACCATAAATGGCGCCTCGAAAGCGCCAAAGCTAGAAAGGACCAACTGCTCGCGCGCAACCCTTCAGCTGTTGACAGGTTCTGGTTAACTGTCGGCAACCCTGTCTCCGGGACTGAACTCGATGCGGCGATCCGCAAACACGAGGACGCCCTCGTTCGGTTGGGCTTTCTCGATCAGACGCACCTTCCAGCACAAATGGTAGCCGTGTGTCCTCAAACCCTTGAAACGCTCGATGCTCTGCGCGGCGAATGCCCGTGGTACCACGCGGAAACGCTTTCCGGGACCAACCTGGTCCTTACGGCTTGCCCAACAATGATGCAGCGCTGGCGCAAACGCGCGAAAGAACTTGGCTGGTAGTGCCTTCGCGATCGCGCGCTGTCAGCAGCGTGGTCCTTCTGCAAATGCGGGTACGCAGACCGGTCCGGGGATTACCTGCCCCTTAAGCGGCTCCAATGGCACACGGATCGAGTAGCCTTCTCGTTCAAAGCGGAAAATCAACATCGCTTCGGCCACTTGCAGCCGGCATCGCGCATTCATCGCTTCGGCTGACGATTTAAAGTCGCGCGCGTGTTGCACACAGGAAGTCCATCCGCCCATTTCGTCCAGATAATTGCCCGTCCGGCAATCTTGAAGAACAATGATCATATGATCGTCCCGGGCTGGAATGATGCAGCCGGGCGACCTCCGGGCGGTATGGGCAATTTACAGTATTTGATAATTAATAATTTTTAATCCATCCTTCGACTTAGAGTTTCCCCTCAGTCCGCCACGCCAGCAGTAATTCGCGGAAGCGCTGCAAGGGCGGGGCGTCCTGATCCTCCTGCCAGACGAGGACGAGTGGAACGGATTGCACGGGCTTGAGCAGGACGAACCGCAGTTCCGGCGTTCGGGGCACGACGGACTCGGTGACTACACCGATGCCAGCGCCGGCTTCGACGTAGCTCATGACGGTGCCAATCAGGCTCGGCGTGTGGGCGAGCCTGGGCATGACACCAGCGCGCCGGCAACCGGCGATGACGCCATCGTGCAGGCTCATGCCTTCGCGGCGCGCAAGGACAATGAGAGGTTCATGTTTCAATGCGGTCCAGGGAACGAAGCGACGCCTCGCCAGCACGTGCCGCGTGGGAACAACAATGCCCAGTCGTTCCTCGCGCAGGATGGCCGTGCGCAAACCCAGGGCTTCGTGCGCCACCACGGGGCGGGTAATCGCGGCTGATAAACGCCCGCGCGCCACCATCTCCCAAACGCGTTCGGGGGTGCGTTCCTCCAGGTGGATCGTTACGCGCGGGTAGCGCGCGCGATACTCGCGGAGCAATCGGCCCAGGAACGGCTGCGTCGGCGGGCCGATGTATCCCAGACGCAGCTCGCCTTCCTCGCCCGCGGCAGTGCGGCGGACATGGCCTATGGACTCTTCCAATTGCTGAAGCAACAGCGCAGTCTCCCGCAGCAGCACGGAGCCGGCAGGCGTCAGGCGGACATGATGGCGTGTGCGTTCGAGCACCACGGCGCCGAGGGCCGCTTCCAACTGCTTCACCGCCCGGCTGAGCGCCGGTTGCGCCACCCGCAGGCGCCGCGCCGCCCGCGAGAAACTCAAGTCCTCGGCGACTGCCTGGAAATATCGGAGATGCCGCAATTCCATAGATTATTGGTAATAACAAAACGGCATTACTGCAATAGCGAACATGTATTTCCGTTACAAAGCCAAAATGGAGATAGTCTTAGTGTGAACGCAAAGGGATTGCTTGCGGCAGTGCTCACCGTGCCACTGCTGTTGACGGGCTGCAAAAAGGCCGCCGAGGCGGATTCCAAGAAGATCCGCGTGGGCTACATCGGAATCACCTGCGAGGCGCCCATCTTTACCGCCGTCGAAAAGGGGTTCTTCAAGGAAGAAGGCCTCGATGTCAGCCTCGTGAAATGCGAGTGGTCCAAATACAAGGACGTGCTCGCATTGGGAGGGTTCGATGTCACGCATCACCTGATCATGTATTTTCTGAAGCCGCTCGAACAGGGACTGGATGTAAGGTTCACGGGCGGAATCCATCGTGGCTGTCTGCGGGTCCAGGCCTCCATCAATAGCGAGATTCGGACCATCAAGGACCTGCGCGGCAAGCGCATCGGAGTGCCGGGGATGGGCACGCCTCCCTTCATTTTCGCGACGCGGGTCCTTGGCGCGAACGGTATCGATGCAAAGAAAGAAATCACCTGGCTGGTCTTTCCGGCGGGCGAATTGGGTTTGGCTCTCGACAAAGGAGACGTGGACGCCGTCGCGGATTCCGAACCGATCGGCAGCATGCTCCTCGCGGCCAGCAAGGTCCGGAACATCGCCGACCAGGCAACGGACGCGCCTTACAAGGACGAATACTGCTGCGCAGTGATCGTGAATGGAAAGTTTCTTGCGAAGAATCCCAAGGCCGCCGCGGCTGCGACGCGCGCGCTCCTCAAGGCGGCAAAATGGGTCGAAACAAACCCTGCCGCCGCGGCAAGACTGTCGGTCGAAGGCAAATACCTTGCTTCGACAACGGAACAGAATGCTGTGGCCATTTCACATTTGCGTTATGTGCCGAGTGTCTCCGGCGCTGAAATAGCCGTCCGATTGGCCTCCGAAGAAATGAAGATTGCAAACATGTTGAACCCTTCAACGGATGTAGAGGCACTTGCCAAAAGGGCCTTTGTACCTCTTGATGGCGTCAGCGATGAATGGCTGAATTCGTTGAAGGTCGAGCAAGTGGCCGGTGGCAAGGTGCCGAAGGTTTGGTACGTTCGGCAATACGCGATGAACAAATTTGAAGATTTTTGTATGCCTTGTATCGTGCCGACCGGGAATGAACACGTCCACGTCCACTGATGCGGTGACTGTCCAGAGGGCAGAAGCCAGAGGACAGAAGACAGAGCAGAGAGGGCCAATACCTGCCCGAATGTTCGTGCTGCCAATCGCGGTGGTGGTTGCGTACGGCGTTCACGCGTGGGCTTCCAGGAACCAGCCATCTCCGGAGACACATTATTCCTGGTTCCTCGCCATTCTGTTTGGCGCTGGTGTGTTCGCGGCGATCATCCAGCCATTTTGGACCGGCCTGCGCCGGTGGCTGGAGCACATAGGGCCTATTATCGCGGCGGCGGTCCTATTACTGGCATTATGGGAAGCGATCACTTCCGGCTTTGGCTGGCTTCCCCTGCCCTATTTTCCAGGTCCAGCCG
>Ga0075431_100005944_pt1 | contig 12075 bp, 10 predicted proteins | sample RhiMetdeltSRZDD5_FD_75297 | JGI IMG/M metagenome (GOLD analysis project Ga0075431, IMG submission 75297) | Populus rhizosphere microbial communities from Tennessee, USA - Rhizosphere MetaG P. deltoides SRZDD5 | ecosystem: Host-associated > Plants > Roots > Rhizosphere > Soil | place: USA... | reverse complement strand
TTTCTGTTCTTGCAAATACTGAACCCGATCGGGTCCCGTCATGATGTGCAGCCCCTTTGCGAGGGAAGCCTGCCCCAACGGTACGGCCAAACCGGCGCGCCGGTGAATCATCGGAGCAATCCCACATGTCTCGGTCAGCAGGACAGGAACACTCGCCGCAACGGCTTCGGCAGCGGCGTTGCCAAAGCTTTCGCTCAAGGAGGGCAGCACAAAAAGGTCCGTCGCAGCAAATGCAGCTAACTTGTCTTCATCGTACAAGGGCCCAATGAGTTGCACTGCGCCCTGAAGTTTTAACGATGCAATCAGAGCCCGGATTTTTGATGTGTAACTTGGCTCGAGTGTCGGTCCGGCCAACAGCAACACGGAGTTGCTGAGCCGAGCCATGTCGAAGGCTCGAATTAATTCCTGCAAATTCTTAATCGGACTGATGCGGCCAAGGTAAAGAATGATGCGCGTGCTTGCGCCGATGTTGTACTTGCTCCTGAACCTTTCGCGATCAGGTAAGCTTTCGAAAGCGGCAAGGTCGATACCGTTGCGGCGCACCACCACAGCTGTATCTGCAGCCAGCGATTCCAAGTCCTGTTTTTCACTCTCCGAACTGGCCACTATTCGCGAGGCGTGCAGCGCCATCCACGATGTGAAACAGCGATGGTATTGCTTCTTGAGAAATATATTGCGGCCGCGCGGCGCGAACATACCCAAAGGCTCGATCAGATATGGCTTGCGGAACTTTCTGGCGTACCACGCCACGATTGGACAGAGCAAATTGTAGAGGCCATAACAGTGGATGATGTCGGCTTGACGCACTGCTGTGGAAAGAAGATCGAGTCTAAGCGGCCACTGTCGAAGTCCTCGACCGATCCATGGCAGGTACTGCACTGGAATACGATCGAATTCCGTGGATGCCTTGGCGAAATGTTTTTCTGAATGGAACGTGATAACACTGATGGAAAACCCTCGCGCTTGCAAGCCGCGGTTGAAAAGGTGAATCTTCAACGGCGGCCCACCGAATTTGAGTTCCGGATAGTAGGCGTTGGTTACCTGAAGAACAGCGGGCTCAGTTATCGTGTTTGATTGCGCCACAACGAGGACCACTCGGACCACGCCCATCCCCAGCCGACAGCTGCCACCCAGGCTGCAGCAGCTCCTCCGCACAGCTCGACAATCGAACCATTAGGTTGGATAAGGGCAACGGCCGGCAGGAAACAGCGAAACAATTTTGAGAAATTTCCAGCCTGTTCCGCAGCAGCAGCTGACAGATCGAGCCGGCCAATGGTCCAGCCGAGAAGAAGGAAGCCGACAACGATTCCAGGCACGCCGAAGTTGATGAAAAACTCCATGACATTGCCAACGCCGAAGGAGGTCGTCCGTGAAAGCTTGAGCCCAGTCATTTCGGCCACGATTTTGGGGCTGCCGCCGTAGACGGGTTTGTCTGGCCAGACCGCCCGCGGCACGAGAGCGAGTGCGCCCTCCCAAACGGATCGACCTGTAAGATACCTAACGCGGCCTCTTTCCAGGCGATCTGCTGCCAAACCGACGAAGTAGTTCTGGTTTAACCGCTGGTCCACAAATCCCAACTGTCTTGAGTCCCTGGGATCGAACGACCTCACGTCTCTCAAGATCGAGCTCGCAGCATCTACGCGCGAACTAAATTCAGCTCCGCCCCAAACTGCAGTACGAATGACCGATCGGTTTTGGAAATAGCTCAGAAACAGGTTAAAGCCCAGAATGCAGGTAAAAGTGAACCCGATTGCGAGGCGCCATCGATTTCGAATCGAAATCAATAACGGCGCCAGACAGATTATTGTCGTCGCTGCCCCGTAGCTAAGAAAACCTCCCAACAAAAGCATGAGAACTGGATAGATCAGCATGGCGGCCGCCCAAAACAAGGCTTTCGCGGAACCGCGAGCCAAACTCGTGCGAAGCCCAAGTATCACGCCCAGCATCCAAACGGCTGCGCCTTTCTCAACGGCTGCGCCTAAGGATGGGATTCGGACAAGCGGGATCAACAAATAAACGGCGGCCCAACCGGCTAAAAGACAGAACATCCAAAAGCGTGGTCTCGGTATGGACTCGGTTTGCAGCGCAGGAACCTTGTTGCGGCGAGCGATCCAAACTCCCCCGACGAAGCTCAGTGCTCCGACCGCAGTAAGCATGATGCCCGTTGCTGTGAACGTATCATGTCGAAGCCTCGACCACGGAAGGCTGTGAACCAAGGCTCCGGGGATGTGAATCAACAACAAACCAAAGAGGTAAGCGATTGGCAGACCGAACGAGAGTTTGGTCTTACGCAGCAGAATGACCAGTACTGCAAAGGCAGCCACGCAAATTAGAATCGAAAAGATCACAACAACACGTTATCGGGGCATCGCTATCGCTTCGTTTAATGCCCGCATCCATTTTCCAGGTGATCGGAAGGATGGCGATGTTTTCGGGTGGGCGAAGAGAAAGCCCGCTTCTGCCAAAAGTCGAATGCACTCTGTGGCCGGACATCGCTCCTCGCCGGCCGCGGCCCAGTTGAGCTCCATGAAAATAACGCCAACACCTCGGCGGGACAGTAGCCGCGTCGCTCCAGCCAGCGCCTCTGCTTCGTTTCCCTGGATATCGAGCTTTACGCAATCCACGTGGTTTATGTGCTCTCTGTCGCAAAAGTCATCGATGGAAGTTGTCGTAATCGGCATAACGGCAGAGCAAACGGCTCGATGAGTTACAAAATTCATCCCATCGTTGGTCCCATACTCACCCTGACAGACATTGAGCAGTGCAGAACCAGACTTCTGCATGACGGCCATTTCGTGCACCCGCAGTGAATGCAGACGATTGATCCGAGCGGTTTCTCTGAGCCGTTCTGCGATTGCAGGAGTGGGCTCGAAGGCATGAACAATGGCTTGTGGTTGCGCGGCTAGTGCAGCGAGACTGAAAATGCCGGCATTGGCTCCAACGTCGAGGATCACCTTAGCGCTGCTCGCAAAATTGCACCACGATTTCAGCACGTTTTCCTCGAGCCAATATGTCCCAAAGAAGTAAAACTGGCGTTGGAGGAATTGTCGGATATCACATCGCATCTCAAACCCACCCCGATTGAGATGCGCGATCCGGACCGTATCGTCCGGAGCAACAACGTGCGGCCAAAGCGCATCAACGAGCCGCATTTTTCCACGGCGAACAGGGAAGTGACGGGCGTATGTGTAAAGCAGTGTTTCGCCAAACGAGCGCATTTGAAAACTCAGATCGTTTGTCCTGTTCGGATGCTGGAACAGACGTCAAGCACAGCTCGCTGCAGCCTTTTCTTGAATGCGTCGCGCGAGTGATTCGTCAGGCTATAAATGCGCGCGTCCTTCCGCATTTGTGAGTAACGGCTTGTGTCTAACAGAAGTTCGATCATCGTTTCAGCAAGTGATGCGGCTGTCACAGGTCTTTGGAGCAGCAAAGCGGACACCTCTTGTGGTGTGATCTCAGGGACAGCGAAATCATCCACCGTGATCGCGGGACAGCCAAAGAATGCTGCTTCGATGAGGACTAGCGGAGCGATATCCGCGTCGGTAGGATGAACGATCGCAAAAGCAGTCGAAAAGTGATTTGTCAGTTTTCTAAGTTGTACCGGATTTGATTTTGTGAGGAACCCCTCATATATCACTTTGCCATCCACAAGGTCGGACGTGGGAGGTGGATCGCCAATGATCTTGAGTCGGGCGTCGGGGAATAACCTCCATACAATGTCCATCGCTTCCCGGCATAATTGCCCTCGCTTCCGTTGGTAGTCCGTCGACACAAATAAGAAGTCACGGCTGCCTTTGTACCGATCTTCCCGAGCAACCTCAATTGCGCCAAATATTCCAACGGAACAAACAGGCACATCCTTTAGACCGTAATAATGTTGGACTCTTCTGCTTGCCCAATTGCTCGAAAGGAATACTCCCTTCGCGCAGCTGAGCCACTTTGCTTCCGCATCGCAAATTCGTTTGATATCAGGTCTGCAAAAAGTGTGAGGATTATGAAAGATGTTGATGTAGTCGCGAAAAGAACAGTCACTCCATGCAACATAAGGTCGTTTTGTGTGACATCGTATCCACGGAGTAAAGCCATGGAAAAAATCGAGCTCTGCATCATCCTGGCACCCGCTCGCGACCTCGTGCGCAACGCGCTCCAATCGTTCTTCGGAAAAGAAGTAGAAGTTTCCAGGAGCGCCCACAATCCTGGCCGCTTTGGATTTCAATTTCGCGCCAAGATGGACTTGCGGTTGAACCGGTCCGACATAGTTCACATCAGCGATCTCGTTCATCGCGTCGTAGGCCGCGACGTTCATCGCTGAGAAGCCACCGGAGATCTCACAGAGATCGAGGTTGCTGATGAAGTTGATCTTCATTGCCGGTCGAGTAAACCTGTTGTAGCAACATCGAATTGACCGAAATATTAAAAGGTGAACCAACCCATCGAATATCTTCGACAGTGGGGTGAGGTCGTGGTTTTGCCAGGATGTTCAGGATTGCTTTCGCCCACGTAGCGACAGGCTCGCTTAGGTTGTTGAAGCGAACGATTTCAGGAATCACAACACATTCTTTAGGTACGGCGGTGGAAGCAACGACCGGCAGTCCTGCGGCCTGGGCTTCCACAGCAACCATTCCAAGGCCTTCGGCACGCGACGGGAATAGAAGCAAGCGTGATCCCAGCATTAATCGATCGATATCGTGGCGCACACCTAACAGCCTGACGCTTTCGCTTAAGCCAAGATGCGACAATTGACGCTCGAAGGCGACACGGACATGTTCATTCGCCCCAGCAAGGATCATCTTTAGGCCAGGCTCTCGCCTCAAGCATTCGCGGAAGACCGCGACCGCGAATCCGGAGTTCTTGTGATTACGTGGATGATCGAACTCAAGCGATTCGTCGAGGCGACCGGCGAAAAGGATAACAGGCGTTTCCTGCGGCCAGTTGAACTCGTTGCATAAAGCCGTACTTACGCTGCGAGGATCCCCATCGAATCTCGAGAGCTGAAATGCGCAATGCAAGACACGCTTAGGCAGTCGAAGAAACGGAGAGGCAAAGAAGCCGTATTCGTCAAGCGCTTGGCGAGACGTTCCCAAGGCCATCGTTGCACACCTTGAAACCAGTCCTCTGCCGAGCCGAGTGCTTAATCGCCGCAATGGCGTCAAACCGTAGTTATTGCGAATTTGATAAGAAGGATTGTGAACGTGCGTCACGCGGATCGCCGGCAGGTGGCCGACTCCCAGGAAGAAATGCCAACCGCTGATGTAATCGGCATGGTCATGTACAGCATCGTACGCACCGTCACGCAGGATTCGGCGAAGCTCTCGAGCGAACGCGAACAAATGCTTCTTCTGAAAACGTACGTAGAAAAGATTTGCTCCCAATCGGCGAGCTTCATCATCGAATAGTCCCGGCCGGCCACCGGTCAGGAGAAAATCCATCCTGGCCAATTGCTGTGAATCACCGCTCCACTGCCGAAGAACTTCCATAAGCCACGTCTCCGCGCCGCCCATGCCGAGGCTATCGATGATCTGGAGAACCCTAATTTGCTTCATAAAGAGCCAACAGGTTCCGGGCTCCCGCCTCGCGGGAGAACGGAGTGTCCTGGAGTGCAAGAAAGATGTTCTGATGGCTTGGCCGCGTCGTTTCCAGAAGTTCGTCTGCAGCGGCTGCCCAGACTTCAGGTGACTCAGTAATAGGAATTTGCCGGCAGCGTTCGGGGAACACGAGTACTTCTTCAGAGACACCATAGGAGGTTAAGACCGGGAGACCGGCGGCTTGCGCCTCAAGGACTGTCAAACCAAACCCCTCGACATTATTTTCCAGGCGAGGAAACAAAAACAGATCGCAGGCTTGCATCAAGGCTGATGGAGTTTCGTACCAGCCGAGGAGCCGAACCCGATTGGATAACCCCAATCGTTTAGCCTGCTCAAGAATTCCGTTTGCGAGATTTCCCTCGCCTGCGAAGAGGCAGGCGACATCATTTCGCCGGCGGTAGAGCGCGGCAAAAATGTTGAGTGCACCGATCGGGTTTTTGACGGGATCCAATCGTCCCACGAAAAGAACGATTCGCGTGTCTGCTGGAAAGCCCAAGTTATTCTTCAGAAGCGTTGAATCAAGTCTTTCTCGAAGGCCAGCTGAGAAATCACATCCGTAATAGAGAACTTCATCACGTCCGTTTCGCTGCTTTCTCCCGTGCAGGAAGGTCTCAAGCGTGTGTGTCGATATTCCCACGACCTTACCAGACAAGCCGAGACACGTCTTACGCAATGGCTCCTTCAAGATCCAATGTTTGAACTTGCTCGACGTAGGCAAGGCTTCATCGGTGTTATGAACATGAACAACCCTCTGACGAATAGGCAGGCCCAGGGCAGCCAGTAAGTAAAAGCCGCTTAGGAGGTCATGATGACAGTGCAGGATATCGAAGCGTCCGTCTTTCAGCGTTTGCCGCAGCGCCCGCAAAAATGACATCGTGCGTCCAAAAGGAACGGGTGAGTAGATGATCCGGCCCCCAAGCTTCCGGACGCGTTCGTCGTGCCGGCCGGACTCACCTAACGCACAATAGAAAGTCCACTCATCCGCGGGGCGGAGTTCACACGATTCTTCGAACATTCGCACCAGCCATGTCTCCACCGCACCACGGTGAAGGTTCTCAACGATGTGTAGAATCTTCACGCGCGTCCATCTTGACGTAGCAATTGCATCCGGGCTTTTTCTCTTCCACGGTAAACCGCCTTCAGGATTTCGCGGTGCGGTCCGCGCGATACAAGCAGGCGCAAGTGATCAAGAAGTTTTCCTTGTATGCTTCGTTCAGGTAGTCTGATGCCTCTGTCTGCATCGAGCAGAATTGATGAGAACTGTATGCCTTCTACAAGGCGCGCCAGGTAGTCCACGGTCATTCTTCGAGCGCCAATGAGATGCGTCAGCTTCAGCGATGCAATGAGTCCGACTCCCAGACCGAGATCACACGCGCTGCAGGCCAAATCATTGTCGCCTCCTGAAACCAACGAATCGCCCGTTCGGTCGAGCTGGATTGGAGGTGGCGTGCCTTCTTGCGCGTTAAGATAACGACGAGCGACCTGACGTCGGACGCAAAGGCCGGCACCGCACGGCATAGTCTCTGCCAGACGCGGAAGATTGGACCAAATGTCCTGGTCAAACTCTCGGATAACCAGGTTTCCCCAGTAACGCCGCGTCCACTCTGGTGGAGGTTCATCAAAACGTGGGCGGCACTGCCCGCTCCAGGAACCCAGAAAAAACTTCTCGTTTGCGACCTTTAGGGTCTGCTCCAGGTAGTCGGGATCGAGAACATTGTCGTCATCAACAAAGACGAGTAGCTCAGCCTGTGATTCTCGAATTCCTCTAAGCCGCGCCGGTGTCACACCTAGTTTCTCTTCACGCATCGTTTTCGCGTGCGGGTGCCAGGTTAAGTCCACATCAGGACGTTTCGCCGGATCGGAGGCATTATCGATCAGCAGGTACTCCCAACGGTCCGATGCCAGGGTTTGTCTCGAGAGAGCCTGCACGGTTGCCTGCAGAAACTCCGGCCTTGGATTATGGGTGCACGTGATGACAGTGATATCGAGCATCACAGGAGTCGTTTAAGCTGCTCGGCGAAATCATCTTCCAATCGTTCGGGCCGTTTTGGCGCCGGAGGGAACTCCAGCGGAGACGCAATCAGCTCCCTGAGCTCCGCTGGTGAGTTATAGACGTGCACCCCACTTAAATCGAGGAAGCTGCGCGCTGCGGCTGGAGTCGCGAGCACCGGCAGACCTGCCAGCAACATATCCGGCACGCGCGTCACAGCGCCAAGGCCCTTCTGGCTATGAATACAGATAGCGCGGCATCGTCGCTTAAGCTCCACGAAACGATCTGGAGTGCATGTGCCGTGGAATATGAAACCTGGAGAGTTCCAGATGTCTCTTATTTCCTCGGTTCCATTCCCGGTGACGTGAAAGATCACGTCTTCTGTGGAGAGCAGCGCTCGAATCCACTCCACCTGCTCGTGAAAACTTTTGATCGTGTCCGTGTTTCCGCGGGTTGCGCATATTAGAAATTCATTGCTTCGCAAACCTGGGGAGCGCTGCTCCCTTTCTTGAAGTAGTTCGTACTCCCGCTCGCTATCTGGGAAGTAGGGCAGATAGCCCGCAGCAATACCAAGGTTCGCCAGCAGCCATTGCTCTTCGCGCGAGATGCAGAAAACCACATCGGCCGCACGCAGGTTTTCGACCTCAGTCAGAAACATTTTTGGATAAGCACCAGTAATTGGGTTCGGACGCTCACGCCACAGCGAGCCAATGGCCATCAGGCAAACCACAATTTTGAATCCTGCGTCTTTCAATGCCGCAAAAGCTACAGGGTTGGTGGCCCATTCAAGGACGATAGTTCTGCTGACGGGACGCCTAAGATTGTGTCGATAAAAAGCATAAGAATATGCCGCCGACGCGAGCGAGATTCGCGACCAGGAAACACAGCGGCCGAAGCGCAGCATCACGTTGGTCGCCACCTGCAGCTTACGTGGAAGGGACATCTCAAGGTGGCGTTCCATGTCGATTGCTTGCATGCCATGACGCCGAAGAATTTCGTCTACTTGCCGCCTGCGCCAAACTGCACCGGCCCCGTACGGCGCCCAACCCGTGCTCTCCTCGACGGCACAGGTATCTCTCAGCAGGCGAACCGGCAGTTCAGGTGTCACTGCCGAGCGAGCCACAGTCTCGTAGTGCTCAGAAACCGTAGGTTGGTGATATAGCATCGAATTCAGTCAGGACGGATATTCCTCAGCCTGCCGTCTTCTAAAGATCAGATACTGTGAAAATCCATTTCTGAATGTCTTTGTTTCGTAATCGGCCGCGACGGTCTCAAATCCATTTTGAGTAAACAGCGCGATGATCGGTTCGCGGGGAAGGATAATCTGCCACTCATCGCGATTTGTTCGCCATCGTTCGATTGACGACAAAGTTTGTCGATCGCTCAAGAAACAATCAAAAACGACGAATCCGCCCGGCGCGCAGACGCGGCACATCTCGTGGAAGTAACCGAACGCGACCGGAATAGACAGATATACGAATACCCCGTGAGCGTGAACAAGCTTTTGGCTCGCGTTGGGCGTCTGGACCAGACTCCTCCCGTCCGCCTTATGTGCGGTGACGTTGTACGTTCGAACCAGATAGTCTGCCCAATCGGAATTGGTTTCGTAGACTTCATATGACGCCGGACTGGCTAACCTGGAGATTGGCTCAAGGAAGCGTCCCGTCCCCGCCCCGATTTCCAGAATCTTCGAACAATTAGAGAGTGGAACTAGATTGCCAAGATACTGAACGAACTGCTCTACGACTCCTTGCTCCTCCCAAATCTGTGCGACGTAGGCCGGCACGGTTAGACCGGCGCGTTGCGCGCTCGTAACAGTACTTCTGCAACCGATGTATGCGCTGCCCGCAAGATTTTTGGGCGCGAGTTCAACACCGGCGAACTTCAGGAGCGGATTGACGCAAAGCGGCATCCAACCCGCCGTGCCTCCCTTGACTTGGTAGCCGAACATATCAGCCTGCATCCGGATGGCTTTTCCGATTGTGGCCTTTAGTCTCATGTCTCGACGGACCCAACTCGAGAGAGTGCGCAACTAGATTCCTATCGCCTTCTGGGCGCGTTGCCAGACCTTGGTTTTGAATATGCCTACGTTATATCGAAATTCATCACGGCGCGCGCGTCGCAGTCGCAGCCTTTCACCGTTCGCTTCCAGACGGCTGTAATAGTATTTTTCGAAGAATAGGAGCAAATCGGCTCTTGGTAAGGATTCCAGACGTGCCGCCTTGTATCCCGCCCAATGAACGATCTGAGGATAGGGCGACTGTGCGCCAAGTCGAATCTGTGCAAGTTCAAGATCGTCGAGGCTGTGCCCAGGCCAACGCATGAACACCCGACGGGTCACCGCCGATTCCCCTCGGCGGACTTTTTCATTCAAAACATAGTTCAGAATGCCTTGGTCGCCACACATGAACACATCGGGGTGACGAAGAGTACGTGGCATTCCCCAATTGATCCATCGAGCGAAGTCGTCGCGCTGGAGGCAGCCGGAAGTTCCAAACCATTGACCCGAATTGAAGACAAATTTCGGGGGCAATGCTTGCGGGTCTATTTGTTGCAGTCTTTTCCAATCATAGTAGAGCCGTTTGATATCCGCCTCCGTTGGGGTCTCTTCATCCACCAGGAATGGGCAAGAACACGCATCGAAAATGTGAAGCACCGGTCCAATCAGCACCGTGTCTGAGTCCAGTACCAGAAATCGTTCTCCTGATTTGCGAAAGAGCGGTTCGAGTTTGACGAAACCCCAGCCGTAGTTGCCCGGAGTGACTGCGGCGACTTCAACGTTCCAGAAACGGTGGAGTTCGTCAATTAGTCCACCGCGTAAGCGTCCGCCAATCAGCAATCGGATCGGTACGTCGGGATAAAAGAACCGGAGGCTTGCCACGCAGATCCTCGTGAAGCGTGAGTCGTACGAAGCGGCCGCTATGTAAACGCAATCAACCAAGCTGTTGTCCGTTGAGAGATTTCAGCAGCGCCGGATTTGTCCGAAGTCTCATCCAGCCTTTCCATTTGTTTACAACTCGCGCTACTATTCCGCCCGGATCCGGCATGCGATAAAGACAAAGAAGGAAAGTTCCAGTCAGCCAAAGAAATCCACTTCCGAGTCTGCGGCGAGCAATCACACGCCAAGCCGAGAGTGCTTTGCCTAAAGTCTTGTTTTCCACCCACCGCTCCGCGACGAAAAAATACAGGCTGCAGAGGGCGCGTTGCCGGACCCAATTCATACTCGCGTTCGTGTTGACGAGATGTTCGAATTTTTTTAGGAGGAGGAGGGCAGCTTCTAAATGTTTCGGGGAGCGCCGCTGCTCAACGCTGACCTTAGTTGCTTCATACTGCCAACGAATATGATGATCCACTTCCGGAAACCGCAGGTATTTACAACGAGAAACGATGGCACGAATATGAAGATCCACATCCTGCCAACTGGGAAGAGACTCATCAAACAAGCCAAGCCTCAGCAGCGTTGAACGTCGCCAGACCGGGGCTGTGATGACCCATGGCACCTCGAAGAAAAGAAAACGAAGCAGGTCATCTCCAAGCAATTCCCCGTCGTAGATTCGGCCGAGATCGGTTTTTTTGTTGAGGAACAATGCGCTTTGGAAGGTTGCAAAATCGAGATCCGGATTGCGCTCCATCAATTGGACGCGCCGTTCCAGACAGTGGTTGTCGAGCAGGTCGTCTGAGTCGAGGAACACAACCAATTCAGCTGTAGTCGCGCGGACGCCGATATTTCTGCAGACGCTGGCGCCGGTTATGTCGCTTGTTCGTTTGAGATACCGAATGCGCGGGTCTTCGGCAGAAATGTTCGCAACTGTTTCCTCAGTTCCATCCGTCGAACCGTCATCAATGATCCAGTGCTCCCACTCTGTATAGGTCTGAGAACGTACTGAGGTAATCGTTTCAGTAAGAAGAGCGCATCGGTCTTTCGTCGGAGTAATGACGGCAATCCTGGGTGTCCGTACATTTCCTCTGTATCTGCGACGGTTTGATGAAGCCGCAGGAGATCCGGCCGGCACAGCGATGTGAGGCTTGGACGACATCAGCCTAGACTTTCACGGAAAGAACACTGCCTTCGTAAACGCTAGATGAATACTGATCCGGCACTATGCCTTTGGAGGCCAGAAACGCTTCATAGTCGGCACGGTTGATCGGAAGGGAAATGAGGTTGCCGCTTGCTGAACTCAGGGCGATTGCGTTGGCCAACTCAACTGCAGCACTCGCTTCTGAACCAGGTGACATCAGCGCCGCCTGACCGTCTACTGCGTCCACGAAGTTATCGTAGAATGCATTCAAAAGCTCAGAAGGTGAATTGATCAATTCACCCGGCACATTCCGTGTCTCCCCTTCGAAAACACCCCAATTGTCGGGATCGTTCGCGGTCCTTTGCCGTATCGAATCACGCAACGTGTTGACCGTGATCCTGCCGTTCCGAACTGTTATCCTTCCGCGATCGCATGAAATAACCATCTCTGAGACCGCCGGGCATTCATTTGCGCTGATATG
>Ga0075431_100005942_pt1 | contig 12078 bp, 11 predicted proteins | sample RhiMetdeltSRZDD5_FD_75297 | JGI IMG/M metagenome (GOLD analysis project Ga0075431, IMG submission 75297) | Populus rhizosphere microbial communities from Tennessee, USA - Rhizosphere MetaG P. deltoides SRZDD5 | ecosystem: Host-associated > Plants > Roots > Rhizosphere > Soil | place: USA... | reverse complement strand
TGAGCGCCACGCCGGCCGCCGGGCTCCCGGTCACCGTCGTCGATGCCTGCGGGCCAACCGCGGAGGCCGCCTTCGGGCATTACGACAGCGCGCGCCGGCGCGATGCCAGCGCCGTGGCGGTGGCCGTGACCGCCGCCGCCGCCGACCTTCTGCGCTGGCGGGATGCCCCGGACGTCGTGGCCGTCGATTCGCAGCCGATGTTCGGCCCCGAGCCGGCGGGCGGCTACGACCACCGTGCGGTGGCCGAGGCGACGGCGCGGTCCCGGACTGCCGTCCGCGACGCGCGCCCGATCGTGAGCGTGCTCCCGTTCGTGCCGCTGTCCTCGCTCGGTCGCTGGCCCACGCGCGCCGAGCTGCGAAGCCACGCGTACATGGCCATCGTCGAGGGCGCGCGCGGCCTGTGGTGGTCGAGCGTGGGCGCCGGCCGCTGCGGCGGCGACTGCGCCGACGAGGCGCGACACATGGACAACCTGCGAAGCGTCGTCGATGAGCTGGCGACGCTCGAGCCCGTGCTGCTGGCCGACGACGCGCCGGCCGCGCTGGCCGGCCACTCGAACTCGAACATCAAGGTCAAGGTGAAACTGGTGAACGGTCAGGGATTCGTGCTGGCGTACAACGCCTCCCGCAGCCCGCAGTCCGCAACTTTCACGTGGAGCAGCGCGCCCGGTACGGTGTGGGTGCATGCCGAGGGCCGCGCGCTCGTCACGGCCGGCCGCTCGTTCAGCGACACCTTCGCGCCGTTCGCCGCGCACGTCTACGTCATCGCCGGCGCCGTGACGGGAGCGAACTGATGGGCACGGTGACCCGTCTCGAGCCTCGCGAGAGGATCGCCCGGGAGACTTCAATGCCGCGCGGCCCGCGGCCCGGCCGCATAGCGGTGCAGGTCGAGGTGGAAGACGCCACGATCCGCGTCCGTGTCGTCGGCGCCCGGATGCCGGTGCGGATCTATCTGTACGTCGACGGCGATCTGGCCGATATGTGGGTCGACGTCCAGGCTGCGTACGAGCTGCAGAGCGCCCGCTTCGCGGTCGGGCCGCATGCGGTCACCGCCCGCGCCGTCGATCATCTCGGCCGCTGGGGCGGCGCCAGCACGGTCGTGGACACGACCGAGGCTGCCGTCTAGACGCGCGGTCGCCTCAGCCGGCGACCGCGGGACGATCGACGGCGCGCTGGCCGGCCACGGCGCCTTCGAGCGTTCGCAGCAACACCCAGGGCTCGATCGGCTTGCGCAGGGCGAGGCGCGCGCCGGCCTCGCGCGCGCGATCGAGCGCGCTGCGACGCGTGGGATCGCCGTCGGCCGACATCGCGATGCACAGCGGGTCCCCGAATTCCTCACGCAGCTCGCGAATCGTCTCGATCCCGTCCTTGCGCGGCATGAAGACGTCGATCAGTACGACGTCGGCCGGTCGCTGGCGGTAGCGCTCGATCGCCTCGACGCCGTCGACGGCGATGCTCACCTCGTAGCCCTCCGTGCGCAGCAGCGTGTCGAGCACCTCGCGGGTGTCCGCGTGATCTTCGACGATGAGGACGTGGACGGGGGTGCCTGCGGCGCCGCCGCTGACTCCGGACGTTGAACGGCGGGAACGCGCTTTCCCGGGATTTGCCATGAGCGGCTGGTCCAGGTGGCTGCGAAGCGCGTGCCACGCCTAAGTGCCTGTGTCATCGACCGTATGATCGCGCGACTCGGAAAAGAATCTCCGCTTTGTGCGCAAGCATTCGTCAAACGATACCTGGTCCCGACCTTGCACTAAGTACGTGTACGAATAGACTCACCGGGCGCGCACGCTGCATTCTCTCGACGTTCGCGCGGCGCCCTTCGGAGGCTGCTCCGTGGACGTGACGGAAATCGTGAAGAGACCGAGAGAAGAAAAGCGGAGCTCGGCAACGGGCGCCATCCGGATCGTGCTCGCCGACGACCAGAAGGTCGTGCGGGAAGCGATCAAATGTTTTCTCGAGGCGGAGCACGACTTCGAAGTGGTGGGCGAAGTCGATGACGGTCTTGCCGTCGTACCACTCGTCGAGCGCTTGCGGCCGCACATCGTCATCGTCGACATCGCAATTCCGGGCCTGTTCGGTCTCGAGGTCACCCGCCAGGTGCGCCAGCGGTCGCCGCAGACGGCCGTGGTCGTGCTGTCCCGCTACGTGAACGAGTGGTACGTCACCGAGGCGCTTCGCAACGGGGCCGCCGGTTACGTCGCGCAGCACGCGGAGGCGCGCGAGCTGATCCGCGCCGTGCGCAGCGTGGCCCAGGGGCAGCGCTATCTCAGCGCGCCGCTGTCGATGGACGACGTGCAGGCGTGGCTCAGCCAGAGTCGCCACGCCGGCGATGCGTACCAGTCGCTCACGAGCCGCGAGCGGGAGGTCATGCAGCTGGTGGCCGAGGGGTACAGCAGCACGCGGGTGGCGCGCCGCCTCACCATCAGCGTTCGAACGGCGGAGGCGCACCGGGCCAACGTCATGCGCAAGCTGCGCCTGAAGAACCACACGGCGCTGATTCGCTACGCGCTCGCCCGCGGCGTCTTGCCGCCGCTCGAGCCGCTGCCGCCCGGATTCCGCGCGGCGCGGCGGCGCCGTCCCACCGCCCGGTAGGCCTCAGGCGGCGCGCGCCAGTCGACGCGGCGTGCCCGCCACCTCGCGGTACACGCGCGCGGTGCTCGAGACTTGCCGCTCGATGCTGAAGCGGTCGAGGACGAAATCGCGGCCGGCGCGGCCCATCCGCTGGGCGCCGAGCGGGTCTCGCAGCACGCCGCGAATTGCCCGCGAGAGCGCGGCCGGATCCGCCGCCGCCACGAGGCGCCCTGTTCGCGCCTCGCGGATGACCTCCGGCATGCCGTCGATGGCGGTCGCGACCACGGGCCGGCCCATGGCCGACGCCTCGATGGCCGTCAGCGCCAGACCCTCCGTGAGCGACGGCAGCGCCACCACGTCGACAGCGTCCATGACGCGCGCCACGTCCGGCCGCGGACCGGCGAAGGTGATGTGGGCGGCCGGTCCCAGATCCCCGCCCCGAGCCTCCAGCCGGCGGCGGAGCGAGCCGTCGCCGATCACGAGCAGACGCGCGGCCGGAAACTCGGCCACGATCGACGGCCAGGCCTCGAGCATCTCGGCGTGGCCCATCCGCGGCTCCAGCCGTCCGAACACGCCAACGAGCGGAATGGCGCGCTCGATGCCGAGCTCGCGGCGGACGGCGTCGCCTCCGACGCCTGGCCGAAATCCCGAGAGGTCGCGGCCACACGGCACCACGACGACCTTGGCCGCCGGATACCCGCCACCGACGAGGAAGGCGCGCGCGGCTTCGGAGACGGCGATCGCGCGGTCGACGAAGCGGGACACCATGCGGTGCGGCACCAGCCGGCCACGCGAGCCGTCGGTGCTGCCGTGGTACGTCTCGACGACGCGGGCGCCCTGCCACCTGGCGAGCGGCGCTGCCACCATGGTGGCGCGCGCGGCGTGCGTGCTCACGACGTGCGGACGGACACGCCCGATGAAGGCCGACAGCCGTGTGACGTCGCGACGCCGCAGCCAGCTGTCCGCCTGCACCGCCTCCATCTCGACGGGCACGCCGTGCAGGTCGCCGCCGACACTGTCGAGGAGCGCCGCCGGAGCCGCCAGGGCGATGCGGAAGTCCGCGGGGTCGAGCCGCTGCAGCAGCGCGAGGACGACCTCCTCGACCGGCCCGCGCGTCGGTGCCGTGAGCGACAGCAGCAGGCCGACGCGGCTCACGCGGCTGCGCCGCGCGCGCGTCGCTCGACGCGGTCGAGGATGACGCTGGCCGCGATCTCCGCCAGCCGATCGAGACGACCGACGTTGAGCAGCACGAGATCGGCGAGCGGTTTCGTCGGCTCGACATACCGCGCGTGAGAGCCGCGGACGATCGCGTCATGGACGGAGAGCGGCGAGCGTCGCGTCCGCGTGTCGTCGTCCACGCCGCCCGCGGTGCGCCGCGACAGCCGCGCGGCATCTGGAACCTCGAGGAAGATCGTCAGGTCCAGCAGCGCGCGCACGCGCGGATCGTGGAGGAGCAGGACGCCGTCCACGAGGACGATCGGACGCGGCTCGAGGGGCGCGCCCACTCCGATGCGGCGGTGCGTGCTGAAGCAGTAGCGCGGCGGCTGCACCGCGCGGCCGGCGCGCAGCGCGGCCAGGTGCTCGAGAAACAGCTCGGTGTCCACGGCCTCCGGCGCGTCGTAGGGGAGCGTCGAGCGCTGGGCGGCCGGCAGCTCGCGGCGGTCGCAGTAGTACGCCTCGTGCGAGAGGGTGCCGACGCGGTCGGCGCCGAGGATCGCCGTGAGCGCTCCCACCAGCGTCGACTTGCCGCTGCCGCTGCCGCCCGCGATGCCGACCAGGAACGGCCGTGGCTCGCTCATGCCGCTAGCTCCGTCGTCAGCTTGCCCACGCGGTGGTAGACGTCGTCGTAGCGCTCGGCGACGGCGCGCCAGGTGAGCGACCGCTCCACGAGCTCGCGCGCGTTGCGGGCGATCGTGTTGGCGACCACCGGCTCGCGCATGAGCAGCGAGATGGCGTCCACGAGCTCGCCGTCGCCGTCGGCGGTCAGCACGTGATGGCCCGGCACCACGGCGTCCAGACGCGACAGACTCGCCGCCGTCGCGACGATCGGCGTGCCGAGGGCGAGCGCTTCGAGCAGACGCGCAGTGCGGCCGGCGCCGGTGCCGGCCGCGCTCACGTAGACGGCGGCGCCCCACACCGTCGGCCGCAGATCGGCGAGGCGTCCTTCGACGCGGACGCCCTCGAGGCGGCCGAGCTCGCGTGCGGGGTCGGCGGTGCCGGTGCTCGCGACGAGAAGCTCCGTGCGCGGCATCCGGCGGCGTACCGCCGGCAGGATCGCCAGCGCCAGCCGGCGGGCCGCTTCGAGGTCGCCCGGGACGCCGAGATCGCCGGTGAAGACGAGCCGGGCAGGGGCGCCGATCCTCCGATAGGGGTAGCGATCGGCGTCGATTCCGGGCGCGATCACGTCGAGGCGGTCGTCGGGCAGGTACGCGGAAGTGGCGCGGCGATCGTGCTGGGAGTCGACCACACACGCGCTCACGCCGTCGAACCATGCGCGCGCCCAGTCGCGGTCACGTCGCTCGGCGAGCCGCGCGCGGAGGCGCTGCCAGCCGGGCGCGCGGGCAGGGCCGCGCGCGGGCGGTGATTCGTGGCAGGCCAGCACGCAGGGCGCGGTCGCGACCCGGGCGAGCGGCGCCAGCACCGCGCTCTGCAGATGCACCACGTCGGGCTCGAAGGCCAGGCTGGCGCGTCGCACCGCGGCCGCGAGCGTCCGCAGACCGTGGTCCGGGCGGCCGGACAGCGGTCGCCGCCAGCGGTCGACGGCGACGAGCTCGACCGGTGCCGCGCGCGCCGCCAGCCACGCCCGCGCGGCGGCGGTGTCGGCCGGGCCGCTGGCCGCCACGACACCGATGGTATGACGGGCGCTCAGATGGTCGATCAGCTGCGAGACGACCAGACGGGCGGCGTCATGCGACGGCCGATGCGGCAGCGCCGGGCTCACGATCAGGATGCGCATGGCTTCTAGGACCGCGGGGGGTCGACGGGACACGCCACGGCTTTGCCAGGGCGTGCCGAGCGTCGGGGGGTGTGGGGGGCCATTTCGGGGCCCCCCACGTCACGATCATCACGATCACTACGCAACGCGCTGGCTCGCCAGCGTCCTCGGCACGAGGCGCCGCCACCCGTCGCTGTGCTCGCTGAAGCTCGGGATGGTCTGCCGCTCGTCATCGTTGAAGATGAGCCCCAGGCCCTTCTGCCGGCCGATGACGTTCGTGCAGTCGCGCAGCATCTCGCGCGGAGTGCGGTTGGCGCGCACGACCACGACGAAGCCGTCCACGATGTCGCGCAGGATGCCGACGTCGGGATAGGGGAGCGCGGGCGGCGTGTCGAGCACGATGTAATCGAACCGCTCGCGCAAGGCCGCCAGCAGGGCGGCCAGCCGCGGCGACTTCAGCAGCTCGTACGGCATCGACGAGGCCGCCCCGGCCGTGACCACGGCGAAGGCGACGTTGGCCGGTCGCGAGATCACCGCCTCCGGCGCCATCGAAGCGTCGAGCAGATAGCTGGAGAGGCCACGACCCGCCGGCATGCCCAGGGCGCGCGCGACGGCGGGATGACGGAGATCGACCTCGACCAGGACGACGCGGGCATCCGGCGCCTGGGCCAGCGCGCCCGCCAGGTTGATGGCCGTGATGGTGCGACCGTCGCCGCGGCCGGGGCTGGTGACGCCGACCGTGCGGGTGCCGCGCTCGTGGCGGAACGTCTCGATCGCCAGCCGTACCGCGCGGTACTGCTCGGCGGCCAGGCTGGTGGGCTCGAGAACGCTGACGAGGTGATCGTCGACCTGTCCGAGCTCGGCGTCGGCATCCGGCTCGATCTGCCAGGCAAATCCCTTGGAGCCGAAGGTCGCCCCGCTGTCGGCGGCGACCGGCGCGCCGTACGTCGGCGCCGGCGTGGGCATCGGGGTCTCCAGCCGCACCACCGGAGCGGGCGTCGGCGCCGGCGGATTGATGATCTTCGGCTGCGGATGGATCGGCGTCGGCACCGCCGTCGGCTCCACGCGCTTGGGCGTGACGGCCGCCGGGGGGTCCGCGGTCGGAGTGGCCGCCGCCGTGGTGGCCGCCGCCGGCTCCGGCTCCTGCCCCTGCTCCTGCTCTACTCGCTCGAGGGCCTTGAAGAACTTGCTCACGGGGTGTCCTCCTATCGCGGGCCGCCGGGAACGTTCCCGATCCAGCCGAGTGAATTCGCGGCGAATGCCAGCAGGGCGATGAGCACCATCACGAGCACGGCCACGCCGCTGCGCGCCGCCCAGACGGCGCCCCGCCCGGGCACGAGGCTGATGCGGCGCCGCCGTTTCCACTCGCTGCGCTCGCCTTCCTCGAGGTACTCGATGGCTTCGCTGACGGTTCCGGCGTCGATGCGCTTCTTGCTGTCCGCGAACCCGGAGAGCAAGCAATGGTCGCAGACGATATTGATCACGCGCGGCGTGCCGCCGCTGTAGTCGGCGACCTTCTGGATGGCGCCGTCGGTGAAGGTGCCGGCGTCGATGGCGCCGGCGATGCGCAGGCGGTGTCGGATGTAGAGCCGCGTCTCTTCCGCGGAGAGCGGCGCGATGTGACAGCGCAGGCCGATACGCTGCTTGAGCTGTCGAAGCTCAGGCAGATCCAGCTTGACGCGCAGCTCGGGCTGGCCGACGAGCAGGATCTGCATGAGCTTCTGGTTCGTCGTCTCGAAATTGGACAGCATCCGCACGGCTTCCAGCGTCTCCACGGACAGGTTCTGCGCCTCGTCGATGACGAGGACCGGCGTCCCGCCCTTGCGATGCTGGTCGATGAGGAATTCGTTGAGCTCGAACAGTCGCTGGGCGTGGCTGTTGGCCGTCGACTTGACGCCCCAGTCCTGGAGGACGTACTCGAGGAGCCCCTCGATGTTCAGCGCCGAGTTGTGGACGTAGGCCACCGGCGTGTCGGCGTCGAGCCGCTCGAGCAGCGTACGGAGCAGGGTCGTCTTGCCGGTCCCGATCTCACCGGTGAGGACGATGAAGCCCTTGCGCTCTCGCACGCCGTAGATCAGCTGCGCCAACGCCTCGCGGTGCCGGGCCGACTGGAACAGGAACTTGGGGTCGGGCGTCGGCGCGAACGGCGCTTCCCGCAGACCGTAAAAGCTCAGGTACATGACATTACCTCCCGGGCGTCGCCGTCGGCTGAGCCGGCATCAGTAGCGCCACCATGGACTGATTGTTGTGGGCTACCAGGAACGACGTGCCGGCCACCACGAACAGTCCCACGGCTACGGCCGCCGTCGCCCAGCGACGCTGGCGCAGCTGGCGATAGCGATCCTGCTCGGTCGTGATGCGCGGAATGGCGGACAGCACCGGCATCGGCGCCGTCGCGCGCACTTCGTCGACCCGCCGGAATGACGTGTCGACCTGCTCGGCGAGGAGGACGGCCACGCCGCTGGCGCCGAGGGCCAGGGCCAGACCGACCAGGAGCAGGCGGAACCGGTTGGGCCCGGCAGGGCGATCGGGGAGGCGCGCCGGCTCGATCACGCGGAACGTCTCGCCCTGCTGGCGCTGCTCGAGCTCGGCGGCCATGTCGGCCTCACCGCGCTTGGACAGCAGCGCCTTGTGCAGCTCACGCGTCGTCTCGTAGTCGCGCGTGATGATGGCCAGCTCCTGCTCGCGCTTCGGCGTGTTCTCCAGGCGGCGCTGGTAGACGGCGATCTGCCGGTTGATGTCGGCGATCTCCTGCGAGCTGGCCTTGGCATCCACATGTGCCTGGTCGAGCTGGGTCATCAGGCTCTGGATGTACGGGTTCTGCGGGGCGATCCGGAGGTCACGCGCCGGCTTCTTCGCCGCAGTACTGGCGGCCTGGGCTGCCTGGGCGGCCTGCTTCTTCTCGGCCTCCACCTTCGCCTCGAGGATCCGGATCTGGTCTTTCATCTGGATCACGTCGGGGTACCGCTCGTGGAACTTCGTCTGCATGACGGCCAGCTCCTGGCGGAGCAGGTTCAGCCGCGCGGCCGCGGTGTCGGCGGGCGTGATGTTGGGACCGGCGCCCGGCCCCGCCACCAGTCCGGACGTCATGTCGAACTGGCCGAGGCTGTCGGTCAGCAGCTGTTTGCGCTCGTTGGCGCGGCGGTTGTTCTCGGAGGCCAGCTGCAGCTGCTGCTGCAGCCGCTCCATCGTCCGCACGTTGGTGTCGCGCTGCTCGGGGAGCTCGCCGATGTTCCTTTCCTTGTACTCGGTGATCCGCTGCTCCTGGGCCTTCAGCTTGTTCCCGATCTCCGCCAGCTGCCCCTCGAGGAAGGCGGTGGTGCCGGCGGCCTGCTTCTCGCGCAGCCGACCATTCTCCTCGATATAGAGGGAGGCCAGCGTGTTGGTGACGCCGGCGGCCACGTGGGGGTCGGGGGCCCGGTAGGCGATGTTGAAGAGCACCGAGCGCTGCTCGCGCGGCCGTCGCTCGGCGGCCTTGTCCTCGACCACCTCGATACGGATGTCGCGGCGCATGTGCTGCACGACTTCGTCGGCGGGCTGCGTGCGACGCAGGTTCTGATAGAGCCCGTAATCCTGCGCGATCTTCAGCAGGCGATCGGGCGTGAGGACGTCCTGGCTCAAGGTCAGCAGGCGCGCCTCGATGTCGGCCTGGACGGTCGGCGCCACGAAGCGCTCGGGAATCTGCTGGCGGTTGACGAGCACCAGGGTCTTCGCCGTCCACACGCTCGGCAGGAAGACGGCCAGCGACGCCGCCGCCGTGAGGACGAAGAGGAACGGCAGGAGGGCCAGCACCCGGCGGCGGCGGGCGATCTCGAGCAGCCCGGCCAGTCCAGGACCTTTCGCAGTGTCGTCGTATTGGGTCGGCGGTGTCGGCATGGCGTTCTATCCTCTGGCTATGCTTAAGGAACGACGACCACGTCGCCCGACTTCAGGGTGACGTTGCCTTCGCCCCGGTTGTCCTTCACGACGCGGTTGTAGTTGAACGGGATCTTCTGCGCCTGGCCGTCGCCGTTCTTGCGCAGGATCATGATCTTGCCCGGCGAGGCGAAGTCACGGAAGCCACCGGCCAGCGCGATGGCCTCGAGCACGGTGGTGTCGCTCTTGAGCTGCAGCACGCCCGGCCGCTGCACTTCGCCGAGCACGGACACGCGGTAGCTGCGCACGTCGGTCACCGTCACCGACACTTCGGGATTCGGCATGAACTCGCCGAGAGCGGCGGCCAGCTTCTCCTGGAGCTGCATCGGCGTCAGGCCGGCCGCCTGCACGTCGTGCAGCAGCGGCAGCGAGATCTTGCCGTCCGGCCGCACCGGCAGCGCGCGCGACAGCGACTCGTTCTTCCACACGGTGATCTGCAGCATGTCCTCGGAGCCGATCACGTAATCGCTGATCGGAATCGGCGCGTTGTTGCTCGGCATGCGCGCAGCGGCTCCGTTGTTCGTGGGCGATGCCTGCTGGGCGTAGGCGGTGGCGACGCTGGCTCCGGCGACGAGCGCGAGCGCGACGACGAACGGCTTCACTGTCATGGATCGTCCTCCTGCACCGCCGCTCATCCGGCGGCCGAATCCTGCTTGAGTCCCATGTCCTTGATCTTGTAGAGGAGCGCCCGGTAGCTGATCTTCAGCATCTTGGCGGTCTTGACGCGGTTCCAGCGGCATTGCTCGAGCGCGCGGCAGATGACCTCACGCTCGGCCTCGAGCACGGCTCGACGCGAGATCTCCTTGAGCGAGAGACCCTTGGTGGCGGCGAACGGCTCGGCGGCCACCGCCGCCGCCGTGACCGACGGCGCCATCAGCGTGCGCGGCAGCGTGAAGTCCTGCAACACGATCATCCGCTTGATGAAGTTCTCGAGCTCGCGGATGTTGCCGGGCCACCCGTACTGCATGAAGGCGTGGAGCGTCTCCGGCGTCACCTCGCGTTCCGGGAAGTTGAAGAGCCGCGAATAGCGGTGCACGAAGTAGCCGGTCAGGGCCGGAATCTCCTCGCGTCGCTCACGCAGCGGCGGCACGAAGATGTTGATGACGTTGAGGCGATAGAAGAGGTCCTCGCGGAAGCGATTGGCGGCCACCTCCCGGGCGAGATCCCGATTGGTGGCGCAGATCACGCGCACGTCGACGCGGATGTTGTGACGACCGCCGACCCGCGAGAACTCGCCGTCCTGCAGCACGTGGAGCAGCTTGGCCTGCAGCGCCGGGTGCAGCTCGCCGATCTCGTCGAGGAAGATGGTGCCGCCGTCGGCGAGCTCGAAGCGGCCGGGCTTGCGCTGGTGAGCGCCGGTGAAGGCGCCGCGCTCGTGACCGAACAGCTCGGACTCGAGGAGCTCCCGCGGCATGGCCGCGCAATTGACCTTCACGAAGGCGGCGCGCCGGCGCGGGGAGTGGGCGTGGATGGCGCGGGCCACCAGCTCCTTGCCCACGCCCGTCTCGCCGCAGATGAGCACGGTGACGTCGGCACGGGCCGCCTGCTCGATCACGGCCTGGATGTCGCGCATCTGCTGGCTGGTGAGGAGGCCGAGCTCCCGCTGCAGCCGGTCGCCGGTGTCGTCGGCCAGGACGGCGGTCGGGGCGGTGGCGGTCTCGCGGCGCGGCCGGCCGGCCACGCTGCGGATGACGGTCTCGAGATCCTCGGCGGTGTACGGACGGCGCAGGAAATCGTCGGCACCCGCCTGGATCGCCTCCACGATCTGCGAAGAGTGGCCGTTGTCCGCGACCATGATGACCGGCCCCGCCGTCGTGAGGTCCTGCGCGCGGCGCAGCAGGTCGATGCCGGACATGCCGGGCAGCCGGATGGCGACCACGGAGAACGCGAGTCGAGGCGCGCGGCTCAGCAGGTCGAGGGCTTCCTCCGCGGTGGACGCGGCGATGGGCGTGTACCCCCAGGCCGTCAGCTGGCCGACCACTCGCCGGCGCTGGTCGGCGTCGCTCTCCACGACGAGCACCTGCCGACCGGTGAGGGGCGTGACGTACGGCGACGCAGCGTCGAAGCTCGAGGCCTTCATCGGGACTCTTTCTTCCATGAGGCGGGCTGTGTCAGTTCAAAAGACATGCCGTACCGCGATGTCGCGCATTTAGCGCGCACGCACGGCGCGGGCGCCGCGACGCTCACGTGTCGCGGACCCAGTCTGGGCGTGGACGTTCCCGATCCCGGAAAAGGTTTGACGCCTATGGAGGGGACCATGCGCGCAACGTGATCGCTGCTCATCGGATCTCCCAGCGAGGGGGTGGAGGTCGTGAGGGTGAACGCGGGGACGCGGGTGAGGCGCGCGGGAGGACGCGATCACACTCGCCGCCGCGCACGCGGCGAGAGTAAAACTTCTATCGAGCCTTGCAAGTCGTTGCGTCGGAGACATGTGTGACCGGCGTGTCCGGCTGCAACATGTGACGGCAAGGTCAGTGCCAAATCATGCAGACTGCGCAGATCGTGGGCGCGGAATGCGTTTTTCCCGCAAGAGACGGCATACCCGACTACCGCGCCCCGGGCGGGGTCAGGTCAGCGCCGGAGCATTCCTAGAACCCGGGTGCGCCCCGGTGAGTAAAGCCCTGCACTACGGTCGGTCGAAGGTGAACGGATACCCGAAC
>Ga0075431_100005939_pt1 | contig 12080 bp, 9 predicted proteins | sample RhiMetdeltSRZDD5_FD_75297 | JGI IMG/M metagenome (GOLD analysis project Ga0075431, IMG submission 75297) | Populus rhizosphere microbial communities from Tennessee, USA - Rhizosphere MetaG P. deltoides SRZDD5 | ecosystem: Host-associated > Plants > Roots > Rhizosphere > Soil | place: USA... | reverse complement strand
GAGATAAAGCTGCGTGATCTGCGACGCGAGCGCGCCGCCGATGCGCGGAAGCGTCGTCAACAGGTTCTTTTTTACTAACCGATCGAGATCGCCAACAGCCTGGATCGAACGCGCGCCGGCGTTGTAAGCCTTCGCTTTGAAGCGATACTTCCCGCCCTTCATTTCCATCAAACGCGCGATCTCCTGCAACGCCGCGGCGATCGCAAACTTGTCGAGTTGTGGTTTTTTATCCACCATCAGGAAAACGATCTACCACAAAAGAGTTCTATAATCGACCCATCATGGCAATAGCTTCTATCAATCCCGCAACGGGTGAAACACTCCGCGAATTTTCCGCATTATCCGCGAAACAGATCGAACAAAAACTACAGCTCGCCGCCGACACGTTCCGAACGCATCGCCGCACACCCTTCGCCGAGCGTGCGCGCATGATGACACGCGCCGCCGAGATACTCGAAACCGAAAAGCAGGATCTCGGCAAACTGATGACGACCGAAATGGGCAAGCCTTTGAAGGCCGCCATCGGCGAAGCGGAAAAGTGCGCCTGGGTCTGTCGTTACTACGCCGAGAACGCCGAGCGGCATCTCGCGGATGAGGTCGTTGAGACGAACGCGAAGAAAAGCTTCGTGCGCTTTCAGCCGCTGGGTCCGGTGCTCGCGGTGATGCCGTGGAACTTTCCGTTCTGGCAGGTGTTTCGATTCGCCGCGCCGGCGTTGATGGCCGGCAACGTCGGGTTACTGAAACATGCTTCAAACGTTCCGCAGTGCGCGCTGGCCATCGAGGAGATCTTTCGGCGCGCGGGATTTCCGGAGGGCGCTTTTCAGTCGTTGCTAATCGGTTCCGAGGCCGTCGAGGGAATACTGAACGACTCGCGCTTAGCGGCAGCGACGCTGACGGGCAGCGAGCCGGCGGGAAGAAGCGTCGCCAGTATCGCCGGCAAGCAGATCAAGAAGACCGTGCTGGAGCTTGGCGGCAGCGATCCGTTCATCGTCATGCGTTCGGCTGATTTCGAGACGGCCGTCACTACCGCTGTCAAAGCTCGTACGATCAACAACGGGCAATCGTGCATCGCGGCGAAGCGGTTCATCGTCGCGGCTGAGATCTACGAAGAGTTCGAACGGCGCTACGTCAGCGAAATGCAGTCGCTGCGCGTCGGCGATCCGATGGATGAGTCGACCGAGATCGGTCCGCTTGCCACGCCGCAGATCGTGAAGGATCTGGAGGAGCAGGTTGAGAAAGCTGTCGCGGCCGGCGCGCGCGTTTTGACTGGCGGCAAACGGCCAGAGCGGCCGGGCAATTTTTTCGAACCGACCGTGCTGGTGAACGTCGATCCTCGCTCGCCCGTTTCATGTGAGGAGATCTTTGGACCGGTGGCGATGCTGTTTCGCGTCGCAAACATCGACGAAGCAATTCGCCTCGCCAACGCGACTCAGTTCGGGCTCGGCTCCGCTGCATGGACCAACGATCAAAACGAACAGGCAAAGTTCATCGACGAGATCGAGGCCGGGTGCGTCTTCATCAACGGCATGGTCGCGTCCGATCCGCGCCTGCCGTTTGGCGGCGTCAAGAATTCCGGTTACGGGCGCGAACTCGCGGGGTTTGGCATCCGCGAGTTCGTGAACATCAAGACTGTTTGGATCAGCTAAGGCAGCGAGAGATTCAGTTTCGGCGAATTCGGACAGATGAGCAGCAGACCTTCGGCGGTCTCGCTCGAGTGCAGCTTTCCCGCTTCGGCCCAATGAAAAATCGTACGCGATGTGACCTGGGCAGAGAGTGCCGCATTGTCGATCGACATCATCTCGACGTAGTGCGCGCAGCTTGAACACCAGCGCTTTTTTCGGGGGCGGCTAAGTACAATCCAACGTTCTCTTTCGACCGTTATCTCGGTTCGTGTCTTCATGGGAGAACCGCCTTTCATTCGCGCGCTTCCGCCTGATAGAGCACTGGCTGTGTTTGTTTCGCAGCCGGACGTCTCATTCGCGGCGGAGCTGGCCTGAGAACGTGGAGCAGCACGCGAAACAGCACGGACGGCCGAAACAGCGCCGTCGGCGGAATCAACATGCTGAACGCGTCGAGAAGAATGCTGCGCACGGGCACGATCCGTGTAGCGAGTTCCAGCACCTGGTCCATGTACCAGTGCATGAACCGCGTCCTCGAACCTGGCGCGGCGCCGTCTGTTTCGCGATAGCGGTAGTCTTCGCTCGTCGCCATGAGCCACGGCGCCTCGATCACTTTCGCGAGTCGTTTTTGAAAGCGGCGCGAAAGACCGTTGCAGCTTCCATCCGGATGCAGTCGCTGCTGCTCGCGCAGAGTCTCCCGGAGCGCCAGCGCGCCAAGCGACGCCGTCGTCATGCCTTGTCCATAAACTGGATTGAACGCACAAACCGCGTCGCCCAGAAGCACGAAGTTGTCCGGCAACTGTTTCGCGCGTTCGAAGCGGCGCAGGCGATTTTCCGTGCCGCGGTGCGTCTTGATCGGAGTAAGCGGTTCGGCCGAGCGAATCGCGTCGTAGACCGTGGGGACCGGCATACTGCGCGCGAATTCGAGGAATCCGGCGTCGTCACTCGGCGGGTAATCGCGCCCGCCGCCAACCAGCGTCACCAACCAACGATCACCTTCGACACGGAAGATAAGTGCTCCGCGTTTTCGTTCCGGCGGCGCAGACTGCACGATGGCGCACGTCCAATCGCCGTTGAAGTTGTCGGGAATACGATACAAACGGCTCGCATAACCGAGGTGCGCGTTGACGACGATCTCTTCCGGAGGTTCGTAACCCATCTGCGCAAGCCAACGCGGCGCCCGTGACGCGCGGCCCGTGGCGTCTACTATCATATCGGCCTGGATCTCCGTCGCGACCCTTCGATCCGCGTCAACGCTGCGCGGGCATACGAGCACGCCGGCCAAACGATTCTCAGTCGAATCAGGAATTAGCCGAACGACTTCCGTGTTGTCCATGATCTCCACGCGCGGGTTCCGGCTCAGATGTCGCCGAACGTGCAGGTCGAGCATCGGGCGCGTGAACGCCAGCACCTTCAAATTCGAAGGGAAGCGGATACCGAAACCTGATCGCGTGAACCACGAAATGTCGTTCGCCATGTCCAGCAGCGGCGCGCCGGCTGCGATCATTTCGTCTTGTAAACCGGGAAAGAAGTCTTCGAGGACCTGGCGGCCGCGCAACAGCAGCCCGTGGACGTGATTTGCCTGCGGAATGCCGCGGCGGGCATCGGTCGTTTCGGTGTAAACGTCGCGTTCGATCAGAGTCACGTGTTCAAAGTGATCGGAGAGGACCCGCGCCGCGAGTAGCCCGGCGAGGCTTCCTCCCAGCACCACGGCATGCCGATTCTCTGGGCGGCTCGTGCCGTTCACCTGGTGCTTTGCTCTTGTATTCATCGCATTACCTCCTAATAATCACGGTCAAGTAATGTCGGGTTTGTGAGTGGTGACTAAGATACGGGCGACGGCAGGAGGTCGTATTTAGGAAGTCCTGAATTGCTCGTGAGATTGTTTTCAAAAAACTCTGAAGCCGATGACAAACCAATCCGCCGGGCGCTGTTACGTATTTGACGTGTTTCGGGTCGATCCGGAAGAGCGCGTTCTCTTCAAAGAAAATCGCGAGATTCCGCTCACACCTAAGGTTTTCGATACGCTGCTGGCTCTGATCGAGAACGCCAGCCGCGTGCTCACCAAGAAGGAGTTGATGCTGAAGGTGTGGCCCGACAGCTTCGTCGAGGAGAACAACCTCGCCCAGAACATCTCGATCCTGCGGAAAGCGCTCGGCGGCGACTACATCAAAACGGTTCCAAAACGCGGCTACCGCTTCGTCGCCGACGTCGCCACGCCCGGCGACGACGACGAGCGCCTGATCATTCACGAACGGACCAGGACGCGAATCGTGGTCGACCACGCGGACGAACCGCTCGCGGCGCACGCTAACGTGATCGACGTCACACCCGTCGAGACGGCGTTCGAGCGTACGCCCGAGACGATGTACGCGCGCAGCGGCGACGTAAACATCGCGTACCAGGTCATCGGCGACGCGCCGCTCGATCTCGTCTTCGTGATGGGTTGGGTTTCGCACCTCGAGTATTTCTGGCGCGAACCGAATTTCGCTCGTTTCCTGAGACGCCTGGCGTCGTTTTCGCGTCTAATCCTTTTTGATAAACGCGGAACAGGTCTTTCCGATCGCGTTCCGATCAACCAACTGCCGACGCTGGAGCAACGAATGGACGACGTCCGCGCCGTGATGGACGCCGTCGGCTCCGAGCGCGCCGCGCTGTGCGGAGTTTCCGAAGGCGGGCCGATGTGCAGTCTCTTCGCCGCGACCTATCCGGAGAAGACGCTGGCGTTGGTCATGATCGGGTCGTACGCCAAGCGCATTCGTGATGACGAGTATCCGTGGGGACCGACGGCCGAAGAGCGCGAACAGTTCTTCGAGGTGATGCGGCAGCAATGGGGTGGACCAGTCGGGATAGACGAACGCGCGCCGAGTCTTGCTCACGATCCGAAGTTTCGCGACTGGTGGGCCACTTACCTGCGCATGGGCGCGAGTCCCGGCGCCGCCGTAGCGCTGACGAAGATGAACGCTGAGATTGACGTGCGCAGCATTCTGGGGTCGATTCGCGTGCCGTCGCTCGTGATTCATCGCACTGACGATCAGTGTTTGAAAGTCGAGGAAGGCCGGTTTGTGGCGGAGCGGATTCCGGGCGCCAGGTTTGCCGAGTTTCCCGGGAACGATCATCTTCCGTTCGTCGGCGATCAGGATGCGATACTCGACGAGATGGAAGAGTTTTTGACGGGCGTGCGCCACAGCCTGGAGCCTGACACGGTTCTGGCGACGGTGTTGTTCACGCGGCTCGTCGGCGCGAAAGAGCACGCCGAACGATTGGGCCACGACCGTTGGACCGACCTGATGCGGCGGCTGCACTCGCATATCACGAAGGAGATCGAATGGTTCCGCGGGCGCGAGATCGAGATGGCCGGCGATCCTCCGCTGGCGATCTTCGACGGTCCGGCGCGAGCGATTCGCTGCGCGTCGGCGATTACGGAGTATGCGTCGCGGCTGGGTATTGAGATGCGTTCCGGATTGCACACCGGCGAATGTGAAATGGTCGACGGCAAGGTCAGCGGCGTCGCGGCGCAGATCGGCGTCTGCGTCGCGGACGAAGCAAAGCCGGGCGAGGTGTTGGTGTCGAGAACGGTGAAAGATCTGGTAGCCGGCTCGGGAATCAATTTTGAAGACAGGGGATTGCGAACGCTGGCGGGCTGCGGCGAGTGGCGGTTGTTTGCGGTCCAACGCGCGATGACGAAAGGAGAATCGTGAGCGTCATCATCCTTTTAATGAGTGTTTTGATTTACCAGACGAACTTAACGGACGCGGATAAGAAACAGATTCTTTCGCTGCTTTTCCAGCCGGATCAAGAACGAACTATCTTGTTGTCTCCACGAACGGATCCCAACTGGATGTTGGACCTGCCCGGCATTCGTTTTAAGAAACTGTCCTACGGAGAGGAAAGACGGGTTTCTGAATACTATGAACTTCGTGACATTAAGATTCACGATGACTATGTCGAACTCTGGATCAGCAAAGGCAATTATTGCAAAAAGACCGGGACAGGTTATGAGCTCCGTAAAAAAGACGGCGAATGGAAAGCTAAAATCGTCAGATCCACTGAATCATACATGGTCACGGGATCGGTCTGTTTGGGATGCAAGACAGGCTCAGGTTCGGTTTATAAGCTGAAGCATGCGACTGAAGCAAAGGAACCGCCACCACGAAAAGATCTGCTTCTTACTGGGAATGTGCTTGCTACCAGGTGTAAGCCGGGTCAAGGGAAAAACATCTTTTGCGATCTCGACGTGAGTTTAGAATTTAGTAATCACGGTAGCCAACCAGTAATTATTCTTCAGCCGCACGGTATGTTCGAGTTTTGGCAAGGTGGTGAATCGTTGGCTTTAACGAAAGCCGAGTCCGAAGCCTACAATTACGTTTATAGCCGCGAAGAATGGCCCTCTTTGTCTCGCTCCGAAGAGTATCGTCAGCTAGCCGAGGGCTTGGACCAGCCAACTCCTCCCAGGAGTCTCACGCGAGCGATAGCTCCAGGTGAAAGCTGGAAATGGAAAACAAAAATTCTTTTGGTAGTGGCTGAACAAAACACGTGCGACGAAGCAGTCGGAGTGGCAATCGGGTGGCGCGAGATCAAGAGATTGTCTGCGCCAGTCTGGCTGAGAGTCTCGTATGAAATGTGGCCTTTCAACGTCGAGAACTTCAAGAAGGGTTTGGGCGGGACGTTGAGGGAACGGTGGAAGAAACATGGAACTTTGTATCTCGAAGAAGAGCGGTCGGATCGGTGGTTCGCTCACCTGACGTCCGAGCCAATCGAGTTGGATTTTCAATCCGTCGAAATAAAATGAATCAAGAATACCCATTTGCGGACATTGAGCTAGCGCGGCGTCTTGAACGAACCGAGGCGCAAGGCAACATCGACTTTATCGAAGCGCGGGCGGAGGCGTTTCCGGATTACGGAGCGAAGTGGATCGAGGTCGCGGGCACGTTTGCGATGTTCGACGGCGCCGGATCGCCGTTGACGCAAACGTTCGGGCTCGGCGTGTCGCAACCGATCACCGCCGAGGAACTTGATACGCTGGAAGAGTTTTTCAGGTCGCGCGGCGCGGACGTGTTTCATGAAGTCTGCCCGTTGGCTGACCCTTCCGCGTTCACGTTGTTGAATGAGCGCGGTTATCGTCCGATCGAGTTCTCGAACGTGCTGTATCGTCCGATCAGTCCTGATCTGCGTTTGCACGTCAATCGCAACGGCCAGATCAAGATAAGAGTGTTGGAAAAGAACGAAGCAGATCTCTGGGCGCGCACGGCGTTCGAAGGGTGGCGTGAGTTTACGGAAGTCGCGGATTTCATGCGCGACCTGGGCCAGGTGACTGCGCGTTCTCGATCGATTTCCTTTCTGGCGGAATTGGAATCAGATCCGATCGGCACGGGAGCTTTGACGATCGCCGGCGACGTCGCATTACTGGCCGGCGCGAGCACTGTTCCGCCGGCGCGGCGACAAGGCGTTCAGCTCGCTTTGCTCGAAGACCGTTTGCGTTACGCCGCCGAACGCGGTTGCACGGTCGCGATGATGGTGGCCCTTCCCGGAAGCGGCTCACAACGAAACGCCGAACGTCACGGCTTTCGCATCGCGTACACTCGCACCAAGTGGCATTTATCGCAAAATCAAGGGACTGGCTCAGCTTGAACGAGCAGCAACTTAAGAACAGGTCTGGAAGGGGGCAAGCACAGCGCGCGCCCGCTCTGTCAGCAGCGGGGGCGTTGCCCCTTTCCAAACTTGTTCTTGCTCGGTTACATCTGCTTAAAGTGACTATTCAATAAGGGTAAGTAAATAGCGGAGGACGGATGGAGGACTTTGAAAAGCTGGGCGTGTTTTACCTCGGACGCCCGTTCGATCTGGCGCAGAAGAAACCGAAAGAAGGACTGCTGCTCTATGAATCGAAAGATCTCGTGACACACGCGGTTTGCGTCGGCATGACCGGCAGCGGCAAAACCGGCCTGTGCATCGGCTTGCTCGAAGAAGCGGCGATCGACGGCATTCCGGCAATCATCATCGATCCGAAAGGCGACCTCAGCAATCTGCTGCTCACGTTCCCAAACCTCTCGCCGCAGGACTTCGCGCCGTGGGTCAACGAAGAGGACGCCGCCAAGAAAAACCTCAGCACCGAAGCGTACGCCGCGCAGCAGGCAGATTTTTGGAAACAAGGCCTCGCGCAGTGGGGACAGGACGGCGATCGCATCAAGCGCTTGCGCGACGCTGCCGACTTTCGCGTCTATACGCCCGGCAGTAACGCCGGTCTTCCTGTCTCGATTCTGAAGTCGTTCACCGCGCCGCCGGAAACGATCAGGCAAGACAACGAGCTGCTCGCCGAGCGAATTAACACGACCGTCACGAGTCTGCTCGGCCTTGTCGGCATCGACGCGGATCCGATTCGCAGCCGCGAACACATCCTGCTCTCGAACATTCTCAACCAGGAATGGTCCGCGGGACGCGATCTCGACATCGCCGCGCTGATCCAGAAGATCCAGACGCCGTCGATCACGAAGATCGGCGTGATGGATCTCGACTCGTTCTTCCCCAGCAGCGATCGTTTCGAGCTCGCGATGGCGTTGAACCACCTGCTCGCGTCGCCGAGTTTCGCAAGCTGGCTCGAAGGCGAGCCGCTCGACGTTCAAACCATTCTTTACACGCCCGCAGGAAAACCGCGTCTCTCGATCTTTTCAATCTCGCACCTTGGCGATGCGGAGCGGATGTTCTTCGTTTCGCTGTTGCTGAATCAGGTGCTCGGCTGGATGAGAACGCAATCCGGAACCACCAGCCTGCGCGCGATTCTCTACATGGACGAGATCTTCGGTTACTTTCCGCCGGTCGCGAATCCGCCGTCGAAGCTGCCGCTGCTGACGTTGTTGAAACAGGGCCGCGCGTTTGGGCTCGGAGTCGTGTTGACGACGCAGAACCCCGTCGATCTCGACTACAAAGGACTCTCGAACGCGGGTACGTGGTTCATCGGGCGTTTACAAACAGAACGAGACAAGGTCCGCATGTTGGAAGGGCTCGAAGGCATCGCCGCCGGCACGGGGCAGAAGTTCGATCGGCAGCAGATGGAGCAACTGCTCGCCGGATTGAACACGCGCATCTTTCTCTTGAACAACACGCATGACGATGCGCCTGAAGTCTTCGAAACACGCTGGACCATGTCGTACCTGCGCGGTCCGCTGACACGCACGCAGATCAAGTCGTTGATGGATCCGGTCAAAGTGCAAATCCCCGTACCCGTAGCGCCTGCGGCAACGCCCATTTCACCAGGCCCGGCGACAAAACCGTTATTAGAAGTTCCGCAGTACTACGTTCCCATTCGTTCTGCCGGCTCAAACCTGGTCTATCGTCCGATGCTGATCGGCGCCGCTGAGATCCATTACAGCAATTCGAAAACGATCGATCTGACGCAGCAGTTGACGCTGCTGGCTGAGATCTCCGATGGGCCAGTCACGCTCGACTGGGACCACGCAGTTGCGATCGACGTACCGATTGAAGATCTCGAATCGGAGCCGGAAGCGGGTGCGGAGTTCGCGGAAGTGCCTGCGAAAGCCGCGAAAGAGAAGAGCTACGCGACCTGGCGTAAAGATCTCGCTAACTGGATCTATCGAAATCACCGGCTGGAACTGCTCGAAAGCCCGACGTTTCAGATCGCGTCGAATCCCGGCGAATCCGAGCGCGACTTCCGCGTTCGGTTGCAGCAACTCGCGAGAGAAAAGCGCGACGAAGCGGTGGAAAAACTGCGCCGCAAGTACGCGCCTAAGTTTGAGCAACTGGAGGAACGAAAGCGCCGCGCGGAACAGGCCGTGCAGCGTGAGACGGAAGAAGCGAAGGGGCAGAAGTTTCAGACGGCGATCTCCGTTGGAGCGACGTTGCTGTCGTCGTTCCTCGGTCGAAAGCGCGTGAGTATGTCTACGCTCGGACGAGCGACGACCGCGGCGCGCGGCGCAAGCCGTTCGATGAAAGAGGCGGACGACGTGGGCCGGGCGGAAGAGACCGTCGCCGCCATCGCGCAAAAGCTCGCTGATCTCGATGCGGAGTTCAAGTCGGAGACTGCCAGTCTCGAACGTTCACTCGATCCGCAGCACGAGGAGCTCGGCACGGTCAGTCTCAAGCCGAAGAAGGTGAATATCGACGTCAAGCTGGTGGCCCTCGCCTGGGCGCCGTACTGGCGCGACGCGCAAGGCGAAGCGAAGCCGGCATGGAGCTGAATTCCCTTTACCAATGACCTCCTGCAAGCAAGAGACACATGGAATTTAATTCCGTAAATTCCTTTAGCGTTGACCTCCGCAAGCGAGAGACACGTAGAAAGGCGATGACAAACATGAAAATCCCGCTGAAGTACGGACTGATGATCACGATCGGCGTGATGGCGTGGGTGCTCATTGCTCACGCAGCCGTCGCGAACCCGCGTTCCGCCGTTCACTCGCTCGGCGCGCCCATCTTCTTCAACGTCCTTCAATTCATAATGATCTTCCTGGGACTGCGAGCAAAGGAACGCGAGTACGGCGATAAGCAGGATTTCAAGAAAGGTATAAAAACGGGCGTGGAGATCTCGTTCGTTTACGGTCTGACGGCGTCAATCTTCTTTGTCGCTCTTGTGAGCATTGTCGGCACGCGCTGGATAACAGCCGAGCCCGGCGGGCCAAGCGAATCCCAGTCGATCACGCTGGCAAAAGCATTTGCCAGTCTCTTCATCAGCGCGCTGATTCTCGGCTTGATCTATTCGACTGTTATTTCATTCTTCCTAGCCAAACGAAGATCGGACGAAGTCTAAGGTACGAGCACAACTTTGCCGATGTTCTTTCGCTCTTCGAGATAACGGTGCGCCGCGCCGGCCTCTTCGAACGAGAACGTGCGGTCGACGTACGGCCGTACCCATCCTTCATCGACGCCGCCAAGGATGTCGCGCATCCACACCGCCACCTTCTCCGGCTCGTGCCACATGTGACCAAGGTTGAGCCCAAACACGCCTCGGTTCTTGTTCAGCATCGCGAAAGGATGAAAGAACGGCGTGCGGATCGCCGCTTTCAACATCTTGAACTTGCCCAACACGCCATTTGCCGAACCAGACGAAACGCCAAACATCCCGAGCCGTCCGGTATGCCTCAGCGCCTCATAACTCTTCCGCCAATGCGAACCGCCAATCGGATCGATCACGAGATCGACCCCGCGGCCGTTCGTCAGCTGTTGCAACACCGGCAGCCAGTCTTGTTTACGATAGTCGATCGCATGGTCCAAACCCCGCTCGGCAAGAAACTCATGCTTGCCCGGGCTCGCCGTCCCGTACGTCACCGCGCCGATCTTCTTCGCGATATCGATCGCCGCCAACCCAACGCCGCCGCCCGCGTTGTGAATCAACACTGACTCGCCCGCATGAAGCGAGCCCATCACGACGAGCAGCGCGTAAGCAGTCAGGTAGTTCACCGGAATCGCCGCTGCCTGCTCGAACGTCAACCGGTCCGGCTTCTCAAATATCTGCGTCGCTTTCACGACGACCTGTTCCGACTGTCCGCCGAACCGCGTCAGCGCCGCCACCGATCTGCCTTCAAACGAACTGTTGACGCCCTTGCCCACGGCTTCGACGACCCCGCTCACCTCGTAGCCCATCACGCAAGGCTTCGGCGGCGAGTCGGGATACAAGCCCTGACGCGAGAGAATGTCGGCAAAGTTCAGCCCCGCCGCGCGCACGCGAATCACAACTTCGCCTTCGTCCGGCGTGAGGTCCGGTTTTTGCTGGACCTTCAGGACGTCGATGTCGCCAGTTCCTGTGGTGACGATTTGTCGCATAGACCATATTATATGCGCCACGAACACATATGCGCCTGACAATATTGCTCGCACTGCTCGTCGTCCTGGCTGTAACCAGCCTGAGCTGCAACAAGGACCAGCAACCGTCTCGAAAAGAACTCACGCTTGCAGTCGTCTCCGGGGTCGAAGGCGACGCACTCAAACAGGCCGCGGCCGATTACGAAGCCAAAACCGGCGTCCATATCAATATCGCGCAGTTTCCTTACGCGAACCTTTTCGAGAAGGAAATGATTGACTTCAACGCGCGGACCGGGGCCTACGACCTGATCATGCTCGACGATCCCTGGTTCCCGACCTTCGCCAGCAAGCAGTTTCTGACCGAACTGACGCCGCTGCTACAGAAACGCGGACAGAACGGGCCGGACAGCGACTTCGTCGCCACGTCCCTCGCCGTCTGCCGCCATCCGTACGAGACCGGCGCGCTCTACGCGCTCCCCTACGTCGGCAACTCGCAATTGTTCTTCTATCGCAAGGACCTTTTTGAGAAGCACGATTTGAACGAACCGGGCAACTGGATGGACGTGCTTGTTGCGGCAAAAACTATCCAGGAGAAAGAGAACGGTATGTACGGCTACGTGATGCGCGCGGCGCAGGGCAACGCCGCCGTCGCCGACTTCATGCCGATCTTCTGGGCCTTCGGCGGCGAGATGTTCGACGCCGCAGGCAAAC
>Ga0075431_100005938_pt1 | contig 12084 bp, 12 predicted proteins | sample RhiMetdeltSRZDD5_FD_75297 | JGI IMG/M metagenome (GOLD analysis project Ga0075431, IMG submission 75297) | Populus rhizosphere microbial communities from Tennessee, USA - Rhizosphere MetaG P. deltoides SRZDD5 | ecosystem: Host-associated > Plants > Roots > Rhizosphere > Soil | place: USA... | reverse complement strand
GCACCGAGCACCAGCGCGAGCCCGGCGAGCAGTGAAAGGAACGCGCGCAGCATCGTCTCGTATCGCGTCGCGCTCACGCCGCCGCTTCGACGTCCAGCCGGTACTGGCGGAGCTTCGCATCGTCGAGCTTGACGCCCAGACCGGGTGCCTGGGGCAGCGCAAGACTGCCCGTGGAGAGGTCGAGCTTTCGCGTAACCACGTCGTCCACCGTCTTGAGCGGACCGACGCACTCGAGACCGTCGATGACGTTGTTGGAAGTCGCAGCCAGCATGATTTCCGACATCGTATTCGGACCGAGGCCGAAGCCATGGCCGACGACGCAACGTATGCCCGCGGCTTCCGCGGTCGCGATCATGCGCCGCGTGTTGAGCATCCCGCCTTGTTTCATGACCTTCACTTTGACGATATCGGCGGCGTCAGCCTTGATGATGCGAATCAGGCTCGCGTGATCGAGCACCGATTCGTCCGCCATGATTGCAAGCCCCATCGCGTTTGCTTCCCGGCGCACCCGCGCCATGCCTGCGATGTCGTGGTCGGGCACGGGTTGCTCGAAAAGCTGCAGCCGGTGGGGAGCGACCATCCGCGCGAGCTTGATCGACGTGTCTGCGTCGTAGCCCGCGTTTGCATCGATGCGAAGCTCGAACTCCGAGCCGACGGCTTCGCGGATCGCTTTCACACGCGCCGCGTCGGCTTCGATGTTGCCGCCCACCTTGATCTTGGCGGAGCGAAAGCCTTTCTGCTTCCACTCGAGCGTCTCCTTCGCTGCTTCGTCGGGCGGAAGTATTCCGATCCAGGCATTGAAGAGCACGCGCTCTTTGACCGCGCCCCCGAGGTACGTGTGGACGGGGATGCCCGCCACTTGCGCCGTCAGATCGACGCAGGCCATCTCGACCGCGGCCTTCGCATCGAGATAGCCGGAGACGGCGGGTTCGATTTTCTCGAGGATCCTGTGCACGTTCGTCGGATCGAGGCCGGTCACCAGTCGCGCAAACCGGTTTTCGATCACGGTGATGCTCTGTTCCACCGATTCCTTCGAATAGCCGGGCGTCGGCTCGATGCTTCCGCATCCTGTCGCGCCACCCGTCGCCGTGATGCGCACCACGGCGCTTTTGACGACCGTTTTGGAGAGGTACGCGTTCTTGTATTCGCCGACGAGCGGCATCGCTACGCCAAAGACTTCGAAGCGCTCGATCCTGAGATTCATTGGAGCCTCCAGTCCGGATGCGCCTGCAGAAATGGTATGAGACCGCCGGAGGCGAGCAGCGCCTGAATGGCGGACGGCAAAGGTGCAAACGCGCATTCGATGCCGCGAGCAGGAACACTCACCGTGCCCGCGCTCAAGTCGACCTGCACGACGTCGCCTTCCTCGATGCCGGCGATGTCGCATTCGACGACGGGCAGACCATTGTTGATCGCGTTACGAAAGAACTGCCGGCCGAAGGCGGGTGAAACGACCGCTGCAACGCCGAGCAAACGCATCGCATGAACCGCCTGCTCGCGCGACGAATTGATGCCGAAGTTTCGGCCCGCGACGATGATGTTGCCCGGCCTGAAGCTCGAGACGAAGTCCGGCGCGATTCTCTCGAACGCGTGCTGCGCGATGTAGGCCGTGTCCTTGCCCGGCGTGTACTTCGCCGAGCAGTGCACGTCGGTGTTGATCTCTTCAGGCAGCAGGCGACCGGTGCCGCGGATGATCGAATTCATGCCGCAGCGCGCCAGGTGCCGCCCGCGACTTCGCGCGGATCGGTGATGCAGCCGGCCAGCGCTGAAGCCGCAACGGTGGCGGCCGAGCCGATCCAGATCTCGGAGCGCGGATTCCCGAGCCGGCCCTTGAAGTTCCGGTTCGCGCTCGAGATCACGACCTGATCGTCGCCCGGAACGAGGTGGCCCGTAATGTTCACACAGGTTCCGCAGCCAGCCGCTTCGACCGAAGCGCCTGCGGCTGTCAGCGCTTCGACGATTCCCTCGCGCAGCGCGGCAAGATAGACCTGCCGCGACGCGGGCGTGACGATCATCCGCACGCCTTTTGCGAGGCGCCGGCCTTTGAGTATGGCCGCGGCCTGCCGCAGATCATCGAGCCGGCCGTTCGTGCACGTGCCGATCAGCGCGATATGAATTTTCTTGCCGGCCACATCCGGCACGCCGGCGACGTCATCGATCTGATGCGCGCGCGCGACCTGAGGTGCGAGCGCCGCAGCGTCGATGACGATGCGCTCCGCGTACGTCGCATCGGCATCGGCTTTCACGGGCCGTGGCTCACGCGCGCGATGCGCTTTCAGCCACTCGAAAGTCTTTTCGTCGGCTTCGAGGAGAGCCGCCTTTGCGCCGAGCTCCGCGGCGTGATTGGAGAGCGTCATCCGGTCGTCGATATTCATCGCCGCGACGGCCTCACCGCAATATTCGAGCGCTTTATAGTTCGCGCCTTCCGCGCCGAGCCTGCCCAGCATCGTGAGCGTCACATCTTTCGCCCACACGCCCGGCTGCAGGCGTCCCGTGAGCTCGATGCGGATCGTTTCCGGCACGCGAAACCAGAGCCTGCCCGTCATCATCACGGCGGACACGTCGGTGCCTTCGACGCCCGTGCCGAAGGCATTGAAGGCGCCGTACGTGGTGCTGTGCGTATCGGTTCCGACCACGAGATCGCCGCAAGTCAAATGGCCGCCCTCCGGCAACACCTGGTGACAGATACCGTCGCCCACGTCGTAGAGAACTGCGCCACGTTCCTCGGAAAACTGCCGCATCGCGACGTGCATGTTGGCGGCTTCCGGATTCGGTGGTGGTGAATAATGGTCCAGCACGAGAGCGGTGCGATGCGCGTAAGGCAGCTCTTTCGCGCCGAGTTTCCCTAGCTGGGTGAGCGCGTTCGCTGCCCGCGCGTCGTGGATCATGGCGAAATCGACGCGCGCAACGACAACTTCGCCGGCCTTCGCGGGAGAACCGGCGTGGGCACCCAGAATTTTTTCAGCGAGCGTGTAGCCCAATGGAAGCTCCGGTAGAAGGAGACACGCGGAAAGGAGCGCCATTGTAACAACGTTGACGCTCGCTTGGCTGCACGGCAATGCTGTGGTATTAAGCGATGCTTTTCGCTCGGAACCGTCCCATGCCCTCCGGATCTTCACTCACAGCAGACGTCGCCCGTTTCATCGTCATGACGCAAGCCCGACGCATTCCCGCCGAGGTGATGCATCTGGGAAAACGCTCGATACTCGATGCGCTCGGTCTTGCGCTTGCCGGGAACGCCGCGGAATCGGGCCGGCTCGTGCGCACGTACCTTCGTAAGCTCGCCCTGTCCCCGACGGGCGGCGCTACCGTGATCGGCACCAGTCTCAAATTGCCCGCGCGGTTCGCGGCGTTTGCAAACGGCATCGCCATACATGCCGATGACTATGACGATACGCAGCTCGCCGTCGCCAAGGATCGTGTGTACGGCCTGCTCACGCATCCGACGGCGCCTGTCCTGCCCTCCGCGCTCGCACTCGGCGAGCAGGACAACCGCTCGGGGCTCGACATGCTCACTGCGTATCAAATCGCAGTGGAAGTAGAAACGAAAATCGCGGAGGCGATCAATCCGCGTCATTACGACCATGGTTTCCATTCGACCGCCACCATGGGGACGATCGGTGCGGCAGCGGCGGCGGCGCGCCTTATCGGGCTCGACGTCGAACAGACCCGCCGGGCTCTCGGTATCGCGGCGAGCCAGGCGGCGGGACTGCGGGAAAACTTCGGCACCATGACGAAGCCTTTCCATCCGGGACGCTCTGCGGAATCCGGCATCGTCGCGGCGGAATTCGCCGCGCTCGGCTGGACTGCTACGCCCATCGTGCTGGAAGCAGGCCGCGGATTCTTCCAGGCGGCAGGCGGCGGCTACGACGAGCACGCAATCAGCCGCAAGCTCGGCAATCCATGGACGTTCGCGTTCCCCGGCGTGTCGATCAAACCGCATCCGAGCGGCTCGCTCACGCACCCCGGCATGGGCCTCATGCTCGACCTGATCCGTACCCACGACATAAGGGCGGAGCAGGTAAAGGCGGTACGCGTCGGCACGAACCGCCACATGCCCAACGCGCTGATCCACCATCGCCCGACGAACGAGCTGCAGGCGAAATTCAGCATGGAATTTTGCATGGCGATATTGCTCCTCGAACGGAAGGCCGGACTTGCAGAGTTCACGGATGAGGTGGTGAACCGCCGTGATGTGCGGCGGATGATCGAGAAGGTGCAGTTCGGCGTGCACCCCGAAGCGGAAGCAGCGGGTTACGAGAAGATGACGACGATCATCGACATCGAGCTCGAGGACGGGCACGCCATCAGCGGTCGCACCGATTTCGGCAAAGGCAGCCCGGCGAATCCCATGAGCGACGACGAGCTCGCAGGCAAATTCCGCGAATGCGCGGCCTGGGGCGGGCTTCCGAAACCAAACGCCGAAAAGGTTGTCGATCTCGTGTTCCATCTGGAGAAAGTGAAAAGCGTACGCGAGCTCACGCGGTTACTGGCGATCGGCGGACCCGCCAAGGCTGTGAAGCGCAGGATTTCATTGAGGGGGACGCAAAGGACGGGCAGGAAGGCGAAGTAAACCGTCCGATCCCTTTTTGCGTTCTATTCGAGCCGGCCGTTCAGCTGTTGTCTGTTTCTTGAACCGACCTTTGCGTCCTCTGCGTCCTTCGCGGTTAATTTAGGAACTCTATGACCCAATCTCCGACCATCGGTGTCATGCTCGGCGACGTGACCGGTATCGGTCCCGAGATCACCGCGAAAGTCCTGGCCGCCGGCATTGCAAAAGATCGCGCCAATCTCATCGTCATCGGCGATGCCCGCGTGCTCGATCTCGGCATCCGGGACGCTGGCGTGAATCTTCCCTACACGCAGTACACGAGCATCGATGAAGTGCGGTTCCCGCGCACTGATCTTCCGCTCGTCGATCTGGGGAACGTCGATCCAGCGCAGTTCAAGCGGGGCGAAGCTTCACCCGACTCGGGCCGGCTCACGGGCGATACACTCAAGGTCATGATCGACCTCGCGCTCGCCGGCAAGCTCGATGGCATATGCTTTGCACCGCTGAACAAAGGCGCCATGCACCAGGGCGGCTGGAAATTCCACGACGAGCACCAGATGTTCGCGAAATTGACGGATCACACCGGCTTTTTCGGCGAAATGAACGTGATCAAGGAGTTCAGCACGTTCCGTGTGACCTCTCACGTCGCGTTGCGCACGGCGATCGACATGATCACCCCCGAACGGATCACGTCCGCCGTCGAGCTCGCGCAGAATACGCTGCGCGCGGCCGGTCACGAGAAGCCCCGCATCGCCGTCGCGGCGCTCAACCCGCATAGCGGCGAGAACGGCCTTTTCGGCGACGAGGAAATCCGCATCATCCGCCCGACCGTGGAAAAATTGCGTGCCCGCGGTATTGCATGCGTCGGGCCGGTCTCATCGGACGTCATATTCCTGAAAGCGCTGCGCGGAGAATACGACGGGGTCGTGATGATGTACCACGACCAGGGACAGATCGCGACGAAGCTGCTCGGATTCAACAAAGGCGTGACAGTGACCGCGGGACTGAAGTCCGTATTCACCACGCCTGCGCACGGCACGGCTTACGACATCGTCGGCCAGGGCAAAGCCGATCCGGGCGCCATGGAACACGCATTGTTACTCAACGCGAAGCTCGTTTCCGCGCGGCTCGCGGCGAAAGACAATGCACCCGTGCAGGCTGCGTGACGTTTCAATAGCAATCACAACGAGGAGGAAAATATGACTGCATTCCGTACTTTGCCCGTGGCGGCTGCGTTGCTGACGTGTTTTTCGTCGGCCGCTATTGCCGCAGAGGCCTATCCCACGCGTCCAATCCGGATGCTGGTGGGCTTTGCACCCGGCGGTGGAACCGATAGCACGGCGCGCGCGCTCACGCCCAAGCTGAGCGACCGCCTGGGCCAGCAGGTGATCGTCGACAACCGACCGGGCGCATCAGGCAACATCGCCACGGAGATCGTCACGAAAGCGCCCGCCGACGGCTACACGATATTGCTCGGAACAATCGCCGCGCTCGCCATCAATCCGACGCTGTTCGGCAATCTGCCTTTCGATCCGCTCAGGGATCTCGCTCCCGTCATCCGCGTAGCGGATTCCACGAACATCCTCGTCGTTCACCCCTCCGTGCAGGCAAAGACAGTGAAAGAGCTGATAGCGCTTGCAAAACAGAAATCCCTGAACGCCGGCTCTTCCGGCGTAGGCGGCACGGGCCACCTTGCGCTCGAACTTTTCAACGTGCTCGCCGGCACCAAGATCACACACATTCCTTACAAGGGCGGCGGGCCGGCGATGATCGATCTGCTCGGGGGGCAGATCAATCTCATTTTCGCGACGGCTGCAAGCGCGGTGCCGCACATCAAGACAGGCAAGATCAATGCGCTCGCGGTGTCGACGTCGAATCGCTCCAAGCTCGTGCCTGAGTTGCCGACCGTAGCCGAAGCCGGCGTAAAAGGATTCGAGGCCAATAACTGGAACGGCCTGGTCGTTCCGGCGAAAACGCCGAAGCCGATCGTCGATCGCCTGAACAAGGAGTTCACCGCCGTCCTCAACATGCCCGACATCAAGGACATCCTGTTCAAGCAGGGGCTCGACGCGGCGCCGGGCACGCCGGACGCCTTCGGTGCCTACATCAAGTCGGAAACGGCGAAGTGGGCAAAGGTCATCAAAGCTTCCGGGGCGAAACCGGAGTAGCGCGCAGTCAGGAGTCGAGTCGATGAAGTTTCGAGCACCCGGATCTCAATCCTTGCGTAGCCTCGCCACCCTTTGCTTCGCAAGCGCGGCGTGCGCGCTTGCGGCACCGGCCTGGAGCGCCGAATGGGCACCGCAGAAACCGGTCCGCATGATCGTCGGTTTTCCTCCCGGCGGGGCCACGGATCTCGTCGCACGACAGATCGCGCCGAAAATGTCGCAGGGTCTCGGTCGCCAGGTGGTTGTCGAGAACCGCCCGGGCGCGAACGGCGTGATTTCGAACGAGCTCATCATGCGTGCCGACCCCGACGGTCACACGATGGGGTTCGGCCACATCGGCACGCTCGTGATCAGCCCCGCGATCACGAAGGTTCCGTACGACGTGCAGAAGGATTTCGCGCCGATTGGCCTGGTGGTATCGCTGCAGAACATCATCGTGGTGACTCCCTCGCTTCCGGCGAAGACGCTGAAGGACTACCTCGCGCTCGCGAAAACGAAACCGGGACAGATGTTGTACGCGAGCTCCGGCAGCGGCAGCCCCGGTCACCTCGCCGCCGTGCTGCTCGAATCGATGACGGGCGTGCAGATGACGCACGTTCCGTACAAAGGCGGCGCGCCCGCCATCGTCGATCTGATCGCCGGCCACGTTCCGTCGTTTTTCGCCGTGATCTCCACCGCCGTGCCGCACGTGCGCTCGGGCAAGATTCGCGCGATCGCCGTCACGGGCGCGAAGCGCGCCGAGGCGCTTGCGAATGTGCCGACCGTCGACGAAGCGGGGATAAAAGGGTATGCGGCGACGAACTGGTACGGCATGCTTGCGCCGGCCGGGACGCCCGGGCCGGTCGTCGACCGGCTGAACCGCGAGATCAACACTGCCCTCAAGGCCCCGGACGTCGTAAGCTATCTCAAGGACAACGGGATCGATCCGGCTCCGAGCTCCCCGGCGGAATTCGCGCGCTTCGTCTCCGCAGAGCAGAAGAAGTGGACGCCGATCATCAAGAAATCCAACATCAAGGTGGAGTGAACCCGCGGTTCACTCCACCGAGTGTGCAGTAAACGAACAGAGGGACTCCCACGGTTTCCCTCCGAAACTCCTTTCCTTCGGCGATCTGACGATCGCTCCGCAGCCCAGGGAGATTGCAAATGTCCGACCACGTCTACAAGCACATCGAGCTCACCGGTTCCTCGAAAACGGGCATCCAGGACGCGATCGAAACGGCTATCGGCCGCGCCGCAAAAACATTGCGCGGCATGCACTGGTTCGAAGTGACCGACACGCGCGGCTATATCGAGGACGGCAAGGTGGCATACTGGCAGGTGACCGTCAAAGTGGGCTTTACACTCGAAGAGTAGTCCGATGAAAATCCTCGTCCTGCCCGGCGACGGCATCGGCCCCGAGATTACCGATGCCACCTTGAACGTGCTCGATCGCGCAAACGCGAAGTTCAGGCTCGGACTCGAATGGCAGATGGCCGAGATCGGGCTCGCATCGCTGAAGAAGCGCGGATCGACGCTGCCTGACGACGTGATGGAAGCCGCGCGTGCCGCGCCCGGGATCATTCTCGGGCCCGTCGATCACCTGCAATATCCGCCGCGCGAGCAGGGCGGGATCAATCCATCGGGCGAGCTTCGGGTAAAGCTCGATCTCTTCGCAAATATCCGGCCCGCGAAGTCGCGGATGGGCGTCGGCCTCACCGGGAAACCGGTGGACCTCGTGATTTTCCGCGAGTGCACGGAGGGCTTCTACGCGGACCGCAACATGTTCATGGGCCGCGGCGAGTTCATGCCCACACCCGATGTAGCGCTGGCGGTGCGCAAGGTGACCGCGCGTCAATGCAATCGGATCGCGCGCGTCGCCTTCGAGTGGGCACGTAAACGCCGCAAGCGCGTCACGGCGGTTCACAAAGCGAACGTGCTGCACATCTCGGACGGCTTGTTCCTGCGCGAAGTACGCGCGGTCGCGCAGGATTATCCGGACATCGAGCTGGACGAAAAAATCGTCGACGCGATGGCCGCGCTCCTCGTGCGAGATCCTTCGAAGTTCGACTGCATCGTCACGGGTAACATGTTCGGCGACATCCTTTCGGATGAAGCGTCGGAAATCTCGGGGAGCCTTGGTCTCGCGGGCTCCGTCATGGCCGGAGACGACGCATGCTGCGCGCAGGCCCAGCATGGATCAGCGCCGGACATTCAGGGGCAGGACAAAGCGAATCCGACTTCGCTGATTCTTTCGGCGGCGATGCTCTTCGACTGGCTCGCGGACCGGCACGAGCGCGCCGAGTTCAGGAATGCGGCGAACGCGATCGAATCGGCGATCGATACGGCGCTACAGTCGCCCGACACGCGGACCCCAGACCTCGGCGGAAAGCTCGGCACGCGGGCGTTCGGAAAGCAGATCGCCGAACGGATTTAGCGTCAGCCCGGCGGGCCCTTCAGCTCAACCGTATTGCCTTCCGGATCACTGATGTAGATCGACGGGCCTGTCCCGTCCGCGCCGTAGCGCTGCTTGGTCTCACCCGGCACCACGCCGTGTTTGATCAGATGCGCGATGACAGCGAGCTGGTCGAACGGCTCCACGCGCAGACAGAAGTGATCCATGTTGCGGCCTTCCGCGCCGGGGGCCGCGCCACCTTTGCTGCCGAGCTCTCCGTCGATCGTGACGAGATCGATGAGCGACTGGCCCGCCCGGAGCTGGATCAGCCCAAGCTCCTGCCTCTGGCGCTCGATCCTGCAGCCCAGAACGTCGCAGTAAAAGCGCGTCATGCGCGTCGCATCCTGCACGCGCAATACGACGTGGTCCAAGCCCAGAACGTGAATCATGGTTCGGACCGCACGCCGTCACTTCACCCTATTTGCGAAACACGACTTCGTATCTGCCCATGTTCCCGACGAGCCGATTTCCTTCGACTTTTCCTTTGAAGCCGAACGAGCAATCGCCCGCAGTACCGCCTTTGGCCGTGGAGCGCACGCCGATGACGTCGCCTTTGACGCTTCCTTCGACGGGATACTCACCGCGGCAACTGCCTTGATGCAATGTCGCGGTTCCTTTTACTTTGCCGCCTTCTGCGCTGTTGATGACGAGCGTCACACCAAATCGTCTCTGCCCTCCCGACCCATAAACTTCATAGTCGCCATTGTAGGTACCGGCAATCGACTCCTGCGCGAAAGCTGTCGTCGTTGCGCATGTCAAGGCAATGCAAGCGCTGGCAATCAGGAGCTTCATAGTTCCCCCTATTCAACAAAGCTGCGGATTACTTCGTGATGTCTCCGAGACAGAGATATTTCACTTCGAGAAACTCTTCCATCCCGTACTTCGAGCCTTCGCGCCCGATGCCCGACTCCTTCACGCCGCCGAACGGCGCGACTTCGGTCGAAATGATACCTATGTTGATGCCGACGATGCCGGATTCGAGTCCCTCCGCCACGCGCCAGATGCGACCGATGTCGCGGCTGTAGAAATACGCCGCAAGCCCGTACTCCGTATCGTTCGCGAGATCGAGCAGCTCCTGCTCGGTCTTGAAACGGTAGAGGGGCGCGACCGGACCGAACGTTTCCTCGTGCGTGACTTTCATCTGCGGCGTTACGTCCGCGAGCACAGTGGGCTGGAAATACTGGCCGCCTTTTTCGTGCCGCTTCCCACCCGTCATGATGCGCGCGCCTTTGCCCACCGCGTCGCTAATGTGCTCTTCGACTTTCTCCACCGCCTTCATGTCGATGAGCGGACCCTGCACGACACCTTCTTCGAGGCCGTTGCCCACCTTCATCGCCGCTACTTTGTCGGCAAACTTTTTCGCGAATGCGTCGTACACGCCGTCCTGCACGAACAGGCGGTTCGCGCAGACGCAGGTCTGGCCCGTGTTGCGATACTTGGAGGCCATCGCGCCTTCCACCGCCGAATCGAGGTCGGCGTCGTCGAAAACGATGAACGGCGCGTTGCCGCCGAGCTCGAGCGAGACTTTCTTGACGGTGCTCGCGCACTGCGCCATCAGCTGCTTGCCGATCTCGGTGGATCCGGTGAAGGTGAACTTGCGAACGAGCGGATTGGTCGTGAGCTCCTCGCCGATCGGACCGGCGGAACCCGTGACCACCGACAGCACGCCTTTCGGAATGCCCGCACGCTCGGCGAGCTCGCACAGCGCGAGCGCCGAGTACGGCGTCATCGAAGCCGGCTTGATGACCATCGTGCAGCCGGCTGCCAATGCGGGACCCGCTTTGCGGGTGATCATCGCGTTCGGGAAATTCCAGGGCGTCACGGCGGCGCAGACGCCAATCGGCTGTTTGATCACCACAATCCTGCGATCGGGGCTTTGCGCGGGTATCGTGTCACCATAGACGCGCTTCGCTTCTTCCGCGAACCACTCGATGAAAGACGCGCCGTAAGCAATCTCGCCGCGCGATTCTGCAAGCGGCTTGCCTTGCTCCACCGTCATCAGGACAGCGAGATCTTCCTGGTTCGCCATCATGAGGTCGAACCATTTGCGCAGGATCGCCGCGCGCTCCTTGGCCGTCTTCGCGCGCCAGCCCGGCAGCGCAACATTCGCGGCCTCGATCGCACGGCGCGTCTCCGCCTTGCCCATTTTCGGCACCCTGCCGATCTCGCGACCGTCAGCGGGGTTGTATACCGGCAGCGTGGCCTTGTCGTCCGCGTCGACCCAGGCGCCGTCGATGTAGCACTGCTGGCGAAAGAGGTTCGCGTCCTTCAGCTGGAATGCAGGTTTTACTCGGTCTAGCATGGGAGTCTTCCGTGAAATAAGTAGGACAGCGGGGACACCGTGAGGCCGTTCAGTATAGCAAAATTGGCTTTCAGATCCTCGACCTGCATTCCCTTGCTTGCACGGCGGTTGATATAATGCCTCAGCTCAGACGCCGAGCACTGGAATGACAGAACAACACGGAAAAACACTGATGCCCGCTATTCCGATGCCCCTAGGTCAGAGACTGGCCTGCCTTGCCATTGTCGTATCGCTTCTGGCGGGCTGCGCCATGGGTACAAATCCGCGAGATCCGTTCGAAAGGTTCAACCGCGGCGTCTATGAGTTCAACGAAGCCGTCGACCGGGCAGTCCTCAAACCGGTCGCCGAAGGCTATCGCTTCGTACTGCCCCAATTCGTACGGTCGAGCGTGAGCAACTTCTTCTCGAATATCAACGACGTCATCGTCGCGCTCAACAATCTGCTGCAAGGCAAGTTCACGAACGCGTACACGGATTTCGGTCGCATCGCGATCAACAGCACGCTGGGCGTTCTCGGGCTTTTCGATATCGCTTCGGAAGCGGGCATCGAAAAGCATGACGAGGACTTCGGCCAGACGCTGGGCTGGTGGGGCATGCCGGAAGGTCCTTTCATCGTACTGCCGCTCTTCGGTCCA
>Ga0075431_100005923_pt1 | contig 12093 bp, 16 predicted proteins | sample RhiMetdeltSRZDD5_FD_75297 | JGI IMG/M metagenome (GOLD analysis project Ga0075431, IMG submission 75297) | Populus rhizosphere microbial communities from Tennessee, USA - Rhizosphere MetaG P. deltoides SRZDD5 | ecosystem: Host-associated > Plants > Roots > Rhizosphere > Soil | place: USA... | reverse complement strand
CGCGATCGTGACGCCACGAGTCGCTTCGAGGAGTAGGTCGCACGAACGGTGCGAACCGAGTACCCCGCCACCCGCTCACCCTATGCTTTGCGTGTGGTCGACGACGGCAACGCGATCCACTACAGCGCGGTATCCCGCGGTACCCCCGTGTACGCGGCGGACGGGACCGAGGTCGGCACGGTCGAGCAGGTGGTCGACAACTATCGCGAGCACATCCTCGACGGGATCGTGCTCCGGACGACCGCCGGCGATCTGCGCTTCGTCGACGCACCGGAGGTGGGCCGAACCGCGGAGCGCGGCGTGACGCTGGCGATCGGGCCGGCGGCGATCGAGGGCCTGCCACCACCGGAATCGGGCCCGGGCACCTTCCGGGCCAACGTCGGCGGCGGCCGGCTCTCGCGCCTCTTCGGGCGCTCCTGGAAGCGAGATTAGGCTCGACAGAGGGGGGGTACTCGACCGGCGATGGAGGCCGAAGCAAGAGTTGAGTTCTCGCTCCCGGCCCGAGCCGAAAGCGTCCCCCTGGTCCGTCACGCGCTGGCCGGGCTGGCGGAGGCGCTGGAGATGAGCCCGTCGGAGGTGGCGGATCTGAAGACGGTCGTCACCGAGGCCTGCACCAACGTGATCATCCACGCCTACCGCGGTGAGGACGGGGAAGGGCCGCTCGAGGTCGCCGCGTGGCCGGACGAGGACTGCCTGGTGGTCAACGTGCGCGACTTCGGCGACGGCATCCGGCCGCTCGCCGACGTCGAGCAGCGGAGCCTGCGCCTCGGGCTGCCGCTGATCGCGGCGCTCACGGAGAGCTTCGAGATCAGCGGCGGCCCCGGGCGCGGGACCCAGGTGCGGATGCGCGTACCTCTCTCGCCGAACGGCGCCGAGCCGCCGCGGGTCGAGGCCCCGGAGCCGGTCGACGAGACCCGGATCAACCTGCCCGCCGGAGAGCTGGTGGCGCCGGTGCTGTCGCGGGTGATCTCGATGTTCGCTGCCAGGGCCGACCTCTCGGTTGACGAGCTCTCCGACGCGGTGCTGATCAGCGACGCGCTGTCGGCCCGAAGCTCGGACGAGTTCCCGAACGGCACCGCCAGAATCGGCGTCAAGGAGGACGCTGGAGCGTTTGACATCCGGGTCGGCCCGCTCGGTGCGGGTGGGGCCCAGCGGCTGCTCGACGGACTGCGAATCCCGATGCTCGACGCCACGCTCGAGACCCTCGCCGACGAAGTCAGGATCGAGTCCGGCGAGGACGGCGAGCTCCTGGTCCTGCGGATCGGGCGCGCCGAAGCGTCCGCCGACTAGGCCTGGCGCTCGCCGGCGGCATCGCGCAGCTTGCCGAGGGCGCGCCGCAGGATTCTCGAGACGTGCATCTGCGAGTAGCCGACCCGCTCGGCGATCGTCGACTGGGTCAGGTCCTCCGCGAAGCGCAGGCGCAGCACCTCGCGCTCGGTGTCGTCCAGCACGTCGGCGCTCGCGTCGATCGCCTCGCGATCCTCGACCAGCTCGAAGCCGGGGTCCTCGCTGCCGATCCGCTCCGTCATCGGCGCCTCCTCGCCCGGCTCGGCGCCCGCCGACGGCGCGTCGAGCGAGACGGTGCGCCGGGCGACGGTGGCTTCAAACGCCTCGAGCACGTCGGCCTCGTTGATCTCGAGCAGCTCCGCCAGCTCGGCGACCGTGGGCGATCGCTCGAGCTCGTGGCTGAGCTTCGCGATCGCACCGTCGACGTCGCGGATCCGCTCCTGGAGACCCCGGGGCACGCGAAGCGTCCAGACCCGATCGCGGAAATGGCGCCGTAGCTCCCCGAGGATCGTCGGTCCCGCAAACGCGGCGAACGGCACACCGCGCTCGGGGTCGAACCGCTCCAGTGCCGAGACCAGACCCAGGCTCGCGACCTGGACCAGGTCCTCGCTGGGCTCGACCCCGCCGCTGTAGCGCATCGCCAGGCTGCGGGCGAACGGCAGGAAGCGGTTGACGAGCTCCTCGCGGGCCGCTTCGTCGCGGGTCTGGGCGTAGTTGCGCAGCAACTCGTCCTCCGCCGCGAGCCCCTCCTCGGGACCGCGCGGCGGCGGCAGGTTGTCGGCGCGCTTGCGCTGAGTCGGATCGACAGACATCCGGCGTGGCGCAAGATAGGGCATGCGCGACTGGGTCCAGACAGGACGAAGGCCCGGGTGGGGGGTACCCCGGGCCATCGTCAACACCCTGGTGTGGTGCACCGAGGGCGTATCTCGGTGGTACCCGAGGACCCGGCGACCAAACTCCGAATAACCGCAGTAAACCCGCGGTGCCGAGGACAGGGAGTTCTAAGCTGGCTCGATGCCCGACTGGGAGACGGCGAAGGCGCTCGGCCTCGAGCTTCCGGACACCGTCGAGGGCACGTCGTACGGGACGCCGGCGCTCAAGGTCCGCGACAAGATGTTCGCGCGCCTGCGCGAGGACGGCGAGACCCTGGTCGTCTGGACGGACTTCCTGGAGCGCGAGGCGCTGACCCAGGGCGACCCGGAGACTTTCTTCATCACGCCGCACTATGAGGACTATCCGCTGGTGCTGATCGCGCTCGAGCGCGTCGACGCGGAGGAGCTGCGGGAGCTGCTGATCGAGTCCTGGCGCCAGCGGGCGCCGAAACGGGTGCTACGGGCGTACGACGAGGCCGAGGGGACATAAGCCCGGTTATCGCGCGTTGAATCGGCGCCTATCCTGGCGGGCGTGAGCAACCCGCCCCCCGACCTCGCTCCCCGGGACTTCGAGCCGGAGCCCTGGGGCGAGGACCCGAAGCTCGTCGCGCTCCTGGGCGACCGTGGCGCCGAAGGGTTTCGCGCCCTGCTCGACGGCTTCCCCGAGGCGGTCGGGGTCCTCTGGGCCGTTCGTGACGACGACGGACGGATCGTCGACTTCGAGTTCGGCTACGGCAACCCGACGATGCTCGAGAGCTTCCGGCTTCCCGCCGAAACCCGCGATCGCTACACGCTGCTTCAGGCGCTGCCGCAGATGCGCGGCAGTCGCGCCTTCGACGCCTACATCGAGGTCTGCGAGACGGGCCGGCCGTGGATCAAGGAGGTCACCTACGACACGCCGCTCGGCGACGGCTACATGCTCGGCACGTTCATGCACCGGGCCGCCAAACTCGGCGACGGACTCGTCGTCTTCCTTCACGACATCAGCGAGCGGCGCCGCATGGAGGCCGATCTGGCCGGCTACGCCGACGTCGTCGCGCACGACCTGAGCGAGCCCTTGGCGGGAATCGCCCTGCTCGTGACCGTGCTCGAGCAGAATCCGGGCGAACCCCCGGCGCCGGACGTGCTCCAGCAACTGCGCGCGAGCACGACGCGCGCGCGTGAACTGATCAGCGCGGTGCTCGGCTACGCGCGGTCGGGCGAGCTGCGCGTCGAGCGCGTGGCCCTGCAGGGCGTGGTGAGCGAGGTCAGCGAGGACCTGCGCCCCGGGCTCGAGGAGGCCGCCGCCACCCTCGCCGTCGGCGAGCTGCCCGAGGTCGACGGCGACGCCAGCCAGCTGCGCCGCGTGTTCCTGAACCTGATCGGCAACGCCCTGCGGTTCCGGCGCGAGGAACCGCCGCGGATCGAGCTCTCGGCGCTGCGCGACCGTCAGGAGTGGGTCGTGACCGTTCGCGACAACGGCATCGGCGTCGACCCCGAGCACGCGAGCCGGATCTTCGACATGTTCTCGCGCGTCGACCGCACGTCGGACGGCATCGGCGTCGGGCTCGCGGTCTGCCGCCGGATCGTCGAGGCACACGGCGGGCGAATCTGGGTCGAGGCCGCCGCGGGCGGCGGCAGCGCGTTCCGCTTCACGCTCTCCGCGGCGCCGGTCGAGCGGGCTACTTCCTGATCACCAGACGCTGCTGGTCGCCACTTGCAATCGGCAGCACGCGCGGCACCCCCCGGGCGCCGCCTCGCTGAGCACGCTGCTGTCTCGATCCAGCCGCCATGTCGATGTCGTTCATGTAGCGCCAGTTGCCGCCGACCTCCGAGCCGACCTCGAAGCAGTCGAAGTCGATTCCGCGCGCGCCCAGCACCTGGCAGCTGGCGATGCCGGACGACCCCGCCCCGATCAACCAGACCCGCTCGCTCAAACCGCTTCCCGCCCCCGGTGTATCAGTTCAGCGACGGATCGTCGGGCATCCGCGCGATCAGTGCGAACTGCCCGCCCTTGCGGGCCAGCACGTCCTGCCACAGCGTCAGCGGATCGTCGGGGAACAGCTCCGCCGGCATGGGCGCCTCCACGATCCAGGCGTCCTCGGCGAGCTCGCCTTCGAGCTGTCCGGCGCCCCAGCCCGAATAACCGGCGTAAACCCGCCCCCGCCGGATCGCCCGCGCGAGGTCGTCGTACTCGGATTCGGCGGAGACGAAGCCGACGTCGGCGGCCACGATCCAGGCGGCCGCCTCCGGGTCGTTGAACTCGGCCAGCACGACCAGCGCCTGGGGCTGCACCGGCCCCCCGATGAACACCGGCTCGTCGACGACGAGCTCCGACAGCTCCGAGGCCACGTCCTCGACCGCCGTCTCGGAGGGCCGGTTGAGGACCACCCCCATCGCGCCCTCGTCGTTGTGCTCGGTGATCAGGACGACGGTCCGAGCGAAGTTCGGGTCGACGAGTGCCGGCGAAGCGATCAGCAGCTTTCCGCGCAGGGAGTCCTCCATCAGGGCTGATTGTGACCGCTCGCTAACCTCGACACGATGATCTTCGACGTAAGCGAGTCCGAATTCGCGACCCGTGTGGTCGAGCGCTCGCGCGAGGTGCCGGTGGTGGTCGACTTCTGGGCCGAGTGGTGCGGGCCCTGCCGCCAGCTGGGCCCCGCCCTCGAGGCCGCGGTGTCCAAGCGTGGCGACCAGATCGACCTGGCGAAGGTCGACGTGGACGCGAACCAGTCGTTGGCGGCGAGCTTCGGCATCCAGGGGATCCCGGCGGTGAAGGCGTTTCGCGACGGCCAGGTGGCCGCCGAGTTCACGGGCGCGATCCCGCCGGCAAGGATCGAGGCCTTTCTCGACGGGCTCGTCCCCTCCCCCGCCGACGGGCTCGTCGCCGCCGGGGACGAGGAGTCGCTGCGCGAGGCATTGGCACTCGACCCGCGTCATCCCGAGGCATCCGCGAAGCTGGGTCGCATCCTCCTGAGCCGCGGCGACAGCGAGGAGGCGCTGGAGCTGCTCGAGCCGCTGGCCGGCGACTTCCTCGCCGAGGGCCTGGCCGCCCGCGCCCGCCTGGGCTCGAGGAACGGAGACAGCACCGAGCCCAGCTCGGAGCTGCTCGAGCGCGCCTTCGAAGCCTGGGACGCCGGCGAGTACGAGACCGCGCTCGAGGCGCTGCAGGAGGGGTTCGCGGCAGCGGATGACGAGCAACAGCGCGACCTGATCCGCCGCGCCATGGTCGGGATCTTCACCGAGCTCGGCGCCGACGACGCGCTCGCGCGCGAGCACCGTCGCCGGCTCGCCGCGGCGCTTCACTGACCAGGGGGGCGCCGGCCCCGAGGCCCCGGCATGGACCCGATCTCAGGCGCCGACGTGCCGGTCGCGTTCGCTGCCGGCCTCGTCTCCTTCCTCTCCCCGTGCGTCCTGCCGCTCGTGCCCGGTTACCTGGCCGCGGTCACGGGCGTCAGCGTGACCGAGATCGAGACCGCGGACTGGCGCCGGGTCCTGGTGCCGAGCCTTCTGTTCATCGCCTCGTTTTCGACCGTCTTCATCCTCCTAGGGCTGGCCGCGACCGCGCTCGGCCAGACGCTTCGCGACAACCAGGACCTGCTCACCGACATCGGCGCGGTGCTGCTGATCACGATGGGCGTGCTGTTCATCGCCGCGATGTACATCGATCGACTCAACCGCGAGTGGCACGTCGAGGCGCTGCTCTCGCGGGCGGGCAAGGGCGGGCCGGTGATCGCCGGCGCCGCGTTCTCGATCGCGTGGACGCCGTGCGTCGGCCCGGCCCTCGGCGGGATCCTCACCCTCGCCGGGATCGACGGCGAGCTCGCCCACGGCGCGTTTCTCCTCGCCGTCTATTCACTCGGGCTCGCGATCCCGTTCCTGGTCACCGCGCTGGCATTCTCACGGGCGACAGCCGCGTTCGCCGCGGTCAGGCGCCACTACAAGGCGATCGTGATCACGGGCGGCGGGATACTCATCGCGATGGGCGTCTTGATCCTCACCGGTACCTTCACCGAGCTCAACCGCTGGGCCGCCGATGCCACCCGCGACCTGGGACTGAACCTGTAGGCGTGAGACTCCAGACGCACGGGCGGTGGCCAATCGTCGCGGCTGCGCTCGTCGGGCCCACGTGGGCGTCGGCGGCTGCACGCCGCGGCGAGTTGCTCGGGGACGGCGCGTGGGTGGCGGGGCTGGCGTTCCCGATCCTGGTCACCCACCAGTCGGAGGAGTGGGTCTTGCCAGGCGGCTTCCTGCCGTTCTGCAACGAGCGGCTGCTGGGCAGCGACCGGCCGGACTGGCCCTTGACGGAGCGGGATGGCTTCCACGTGAACGTGACCATGGGCTGGGTCAGCGCGGTCGCCGGGCTCGCGCTCTGGCGGCGGACGCCGGTCGTCGCCGCGTCCGTTCTCTGGCTCGAAGCCGGAAACGTGCTCATGCACACCGCCATGGCCGTTCGAGAGCGCCGCTACAACCCTGGTGTCGCGACGGCGGCCCTGCTGATGGCTCCCCACGCGGCTACTGGTTGGCGCTGGCTGACTCGCTCGGGGCTCGTGTCCCGCCGGCAGCGCCGCCTTGCCGGCGCGGCAGGGATCGCCTTTGCCGGATTGCCGCTGGCGATGAAGGCGCGGATGCGCCGCGCGTCGAATCCCGCCCGGCCCTAGACCGGGGGGCGCGCCGGTGGGTCGTCCGCCCCGACGCCGACCTCGAGCGGCTGTCCGACTGCCTCGGTCTCCTCGCTTTCGACGCCGCCGCCCTCGCGTGAGCACACGATCCGGAAGCGGCCCGTGCCGATCGCGGGGTCAGGCACGATCGGGAGGCCGCGGATCTCCTCCCAGCCGAGACGCTCGACCTCAAACGGGTTCATCCGCACCTCGGAGGCGGGCCAGGGGCAGTTCGAGTTGTGCTGCTCGATCCCCTTCGAGATCGCCTCGAGGTTTGTGGCCTCGGCGCTCACACGGGCGATGCTACTCGTCCGCGTCCGGCGTCTCGGTCGAATGCTCGTGGTCGGCCTCGCCGTAGGCCGCTTCGGAGCTCTCGGGGTCCTCGGCCTCACCGGCGAGCTCGCTCGGGTCCGGGGCCGGGTCGCCGTGGGACGCGTGCTCGATCAGCTCCTCCTCGGCCTGCTCGAAGCCCTCGGCCTCGCCGCCCCCGGCCTCCTCGACCGGTCGCCTCTCCTCCTCGTGCCTGTCCGGTTCGCTCATGGCGGCAACCCTACCCGCTACTTCGATGTCAGCACGGTGCCGACGTCGCCGAACCCGAGAGCCTCCTTGGTCGCCGCGGTCAGATCGAACTCGCGGTTGCCCGCGAACGGACCGCGGTCGACGACCCGAACGGCGACCGCATTCCCCCCGTGCCGCAGCTCCAGTTTCGCCCCGCAGGGCATCGTGCGGTGGGCGACGCCCATTGTCGATGGGGTCAGAGTCCCGCCACAGGCCAGCGGGTTGCCGTACAGCCCCGGCCCGTACCAGGACGCAGCAGCCGGCCGGTAGGCAGTCAGCTTGCCCGCGGCGTACCGGCTGGCGGTGGCGAGCCGATTCGAGCGCGCCTCGACGTCGATTCCGTAGCTGCCGGTGTCGGGCACCTTCCAGCGGACCTCGAATCGGCCGTCGCGGCCCGCCCGTATGACCTGTCTATCGCTCCCGATGTCGACCACGACACGGCGCTCGGCGCCCGCGGGGCTGACCCGGCCCCGCACCTTCACGGTGCGACCGGCCAGCGTGTGGCGATCCGAGACCGTCGCCGTCGTTCGCGAGCGGACGTCGATCCGTTCGGAGCCGGTGCCGGTGTCGACTGCCGACGAAGACGGGACCGGCTCGCCGGCGGGGACGCCCTGCTCGGGAGCGGTCGCCGCGGCCAGCTCGGCGCGCCAGTGGCCGTTCCGGCGCGGCTTCACGCGCACGGCGTAGCCTCCGTCGGCGTCGGTGCGGGCGCGCTCGACGGTGCGCCAGGCCCCGGCTCCGGTGGCCCGGTGGAGGATCTGGATCGGGGCGCGGCCGGCGCCCGGGAAGGCGCCGTGCAGGCTCACCGGCTCGCCGAAGGGCACGCTTCGGCTCGAGGCGTCGATCCCCGCGCTCTCGCCCGTCGGCGGCGCTTGCTCGGCGAACGCGGTGGTCGTGAAGATCGCGGCGATCGGGGCCAGCGCGGCGGCTGCCATGCGCCTCCGCCGCAGGCGGAAACGTCGCATCGGGTTGTCCTTTCTGGTGCCTACGGGGTTAGCTGTCGGGCTCGCGGGCGCCTGTGGGCGCGCGCTACGGGCGGATCACCGCCCGATTCGCCCCAAGCCGGACCGCGTTAGCGGTCCGGCGGCCGCGCTGAGCGGCCCCTGGGTCCCCCGCTCGCCCCGACCTCGTCGGAGCGACTCGGCAAAGTCGCTTTCGGGTCCCAGTTCCGGGCGCCAAGCTACAGCGACCAGGGGTTCCATGTGTGATCGCGATCACACAACTCACGGTTTGAGAAGATCCCTGCGTGAACTCGGATCGACTCACGGGCCTCGACTCCTCGTTCCTGCACCTCGAGAGCGGCCCGGCGCACATGCACGTCGCCTCGACAACCCTGTTCGAGGGCCCGACGCCCGAATACGACGAGTTTCGCGACCACATCGAGTCGCGCCTGCACCTGGTACCCCGCTTCCGGCAGAAGCTGCGCTTCGTGCCCCTGGGCCAAGGACGCCCGCGATGGGTCGACGACCCGCACCTCAACCTCGCCTACCACATCCGCCACACCGCGTTGCCCTCGCCGGGCTCGGAGGACCAGCTGCGCACGCTCGCGGCGAGGATCTTCTCCCAGCGGCTCGACCGCTCGAAGCCGCTCTGGGAGATGTGGCTGGTCGATCGAGTCGATGGCGGGCGGTTCGCGATCGTCAGCAAGGCGCATCACGCGCTGGTCGACGGCGTATCCGGCATGGACATCACCAACGTGCTCTTCGACGCGGCCCCCGATCCCGAGCCGCTGCCCGCAGACGAGCCCTGGGTCCCGCGCCCGGAGCCCAGCGATGCCCAGGTCCTGGGTGAGGCGTGGCTCGAGCGGGTGACGAGTCCGGCCGAGATCGCCCGCGGCGCGCGCGCCGTCTTCCGGGCGCCGCGCCACGCCGCCGCTGCGGCCGTGGATGCACTCGAGGCCGCCGGGACGTTCGCCCGCACCGGGTTCGGCGCCCCGTCCTCGCCGTTCAACGTCGGGATCGGCCCCTACCGGCGCTTCGAGATGGTCCAGGCTCCGCTCGCCGACCTGAAGCGGATCAAGAACGCGACCGGCGGCACCGTCAACGACGTCGTCCTCGCCGCCGTGGCCGGAGCGCTCGGCCGCTACCTGCGCGGGCACGGCTACTCGACCCACGAGCTGACGCTGCGCGCGATGGTGCCGATCAGCATCCGCACCGCCGATGAGCGCGGCGCGCTCGGCAACCGCGTCGCCGCCTACATGGCGCCGCTGCCGATCGGGATCGACGACTCGCTCGACCGCCTGCGCGCGGTGAGCGCGACGATGGGCGACCTCAAGGAGTCCAAGCAGGCGGTCGGCGCGACGCTGATGACGGAGCTGACCGACTTCGCCCCGCCGACCATCGCCGGCCAGGCCGCGCGGCTGCAGTCTCGGCAGCGCTTCTTCAACCTCGTCGTCACGAACATCCCGGGCCCCCAGTTCCCGCTCTATCTGATGGGGCGCGAGCTGCTGGGCGTGTTCCCGATGGTGCCGCTGGCCAAGCGCCAGACCGTGTGCTTCGGGATCATGAGCTACAACGGCCAGGTCAACTTCGGCCTGATCGGCGACTACGACGCGATGAGCGACCTCGAGGCGCTCGCGCGCGACCTCGAGGCCTCGCTCGCCGAGCTCGCCGCCACGGTGCCGGAGGCTGACGAGCCGGCGCAGGAACCCTCGGCGGACGGCAGACAGGCCACCAAGGCCTGATCCCTCCAGCCGGACAAAGCTGACGGCCGAATCCTGTACGCGCGGATAGTGCCCGCCGGAGCGAGCGCTCGCAGAATCGCCTCGGCGCGTCGGGTCGCTCGCGCCAGGCCGTGTCCAGACGCGTGGGAGAGGGAGGACCGTGAAGCTCGTGATCGGCATCGTTCGCCCGGAGAAGGCGAACGACGTGCTCGAAGCGCTTTACCGCGCCGAGGTCCGGGGGCTCTCGATCAGCCGCGTGCAGGGACATGGCGGGGAGCTCGACAGGGTCGAGACCTACCGTGGCACGACGGTGAAGATGGGCCTCGCCGACAAGGTGCGGTTCGAGATCGCCGTCTCCGACTCGTTCGTGGAGCCGACCATCGAGGCGCTGTGCGCGGGGGCACGCACCGGCGAGGTCGGGGACGGCAAGATCTTCGTGCTCCCGCTCGAGCGGGCGGTGCGCATCCGGACGGGTGAGACCGACCACGGCGCGGTGACGCCGGTGGGTGGGTGAGCGACGTGCCCAGCCTGCCCCTCATCGCCCAGGTGAACACCGGCGACACCGCCTGGATGCTGATGGCGACCGCCCTGGTGATACTGATGACGATCGGGCTCGGCGTCTTCTACGCCGGGCTCGTGCGCTCGAAGAACACCCTCAACACGTTCATGATGTGCGTCGCGGCGCTCGGCGTCGCCGGGATCTCGTGGGCGCTCGTCGGCTACTCGCTCGCGTTCGGCGACGGCGGCGGCTTCATCGGCAACTTCGACTACGCGTTCTTGTCCGGCGTCGGCTTCGAGCCGCTCGAGGGCCAGACCATCCCCCACCTCGTCTTCTTCGCCTTTCAGGGCAGCTTCTGCATCATCACGCTGGCGCTCGTCTCGGGCGCGGTCGTGGAGCGGATGAGCTTCGGGACCTTCCTCGTCTTCTCGGTCCTGTGGTCGGTGCTCGTCTATCCGGTGATGGCGCACTGGGTCTTCGGCGGCGGCTTCCTGCAGGAGGGCGGGACGCTCGACTTCGCAGGCGGGGTGCCCGTGGAGATGGGGTCGGGCTTCTCGGCGCTCGCCGCGGCACTGGTGGTCGGCGCGCGCAAGGACTACGGGCGCCTCGCGCTGCTTCCGCACAACACCCTCCTTGTGCTCCTGGGAGCCGGGATCCTCTGGTTCGGCTGGTTCGGCTTCAACGGGGGCAGCGGCGTGTCGACCGGGAACTCCAGCGTGCTCGCGTTCGTGAACACCCTGCTGACGCCCGCGGTGTGCCTCGTGACCTGGTTCGTGCTCGACCTGATCCGCGGGCGCCACGTGACCGCGGTCGGAGCGGGAACGGCGATCATCGTCGGCTGCGTCGGGATCACTCCCGCCGGCGGCTTCATCAGTCCGGGTTGGGCGATGGTGCTGGGGGTCATCGTCGCCGTGCCCAGCTACGCGGTGATCGTCTGGCGGCCTCGGACGCGGGTGGACGAGACGCTCGACGTGCTCGCGGCGCACGGGATCGCCGGAATGACCGGCATCCTGTTCATCGGCTTCGTGGCCCAGGCCGCCTGGAACGGGGTCGCAGACGGCCTCTTCTACGGCAGCGGCGAGCTGCTCGGCGACCAGGCGCTTGCGGCGCTCGTGGCCCCGATCTATGCCTTCGTCGTCACCTACGTCCTCCTGCGCGTACTCGGAAGCCTGATGCCGCTGCGGGCGACAGAGCACGAGGAGTCCATCGGCATGGACGTCGTCCAGCACGGCGAGGAGGCCTACGTGACCGGCGAGGGCGCGATCCTGGTCTCGCCCGAGGCCGGGATCGAGGCGGAGGTGCCGGTGGCCGATCCGGCCTAGACGCAGTCAGCGGCTAGCTGCCGAGGTCGCGCATGAACTCCGGCTCGTGGCCCTCGATGTAGACGAAGAGCGGGTTCGGGACCCCCTCCTCCTCCGCCTGGCGGGCGTAGTCCGGCGGTCGCGCGTCGTCGGCGCTGCTCAACGGCTCGTCGGCGTCCTGCCAGAACCGCTCGCTCGGATTCCAGCGGCGACGGCGCATCTCGGCGCTCAGCCCGTCCTCGGCTAGGACCTCGCCGACCACGCGCTCGGCCTC
>Ga0075431_100005920_pt1 | contig 12096 bp, 14 predicted proteins | sample RhiMetdeltSRZDD5_FD_75297 | JGI IMG/M metagenome (GOLD analysis project Ga0075431, IMG submission 75297) | Populus rhizosphere microbial communities from Tennessee, USA - Rhizosphere MetaG P. deltoides SRZDD5 | ecosystem: Host-associated > Plants > Roots > Rhizosphere > Soil | place: USA... | reverse complement strand
GCGGTCCGAACAGAATCGAGCGGGCCCGAGCCATCGGAAGCGACGCGATGCAGCACGACCCAGGCCCCGAGCACGCCCTGCATCGAATCGGCGGCGGGGCGAAGGACCCGCCCGGTGACGCGGCGCGTCTGCGCGCCCGCCTCCGCGGCGACGACCGTCGTCGCCAGCATGATGATGCAAAAACGGCCGCGCCAGGCGGCCGCTGCACGTGACGAGCGGATCACGCCTGCCATCAGAGATTGAACTTGCCGAAGTCCTCGGGCTTCATCCGCTCGAGGTATTCCTTGAGCTGCTCGGCGCTCATCTCATCGGTCGCCGGGGTGAGGTCCGGCTCCTCGCTCTGGAGGGCGTCGCCTCCTTCGACCGCGATCGCGGTGAGCAAGGATTCCTGCGCGAAGATCGGGGCGGCGAGCCGGAGCGCGATGGCGATGCTGTCCGATGGGCGCGCATCAATGTGAACGACGTCGTCGCCGCGATGCACGTGCAGCTCGGCGAAGTACGTGTTGTCCTTCACCTTCGTGATCTGCACGCGCTTCAGCGTTCCGCCGAGGCCGACGATGAGGGATTTGCAGAGGTCGTGCGTGAGGGGACGCGGCGGCTTGACGGAGTTCATCTCCATGACGATGGACTGCGCCTCGGGCTGTCCGATCCAGATCGGCAGGAGGCGGTCCCCCTGCTTCTCCTTGAGGATGACGACGTACGAGTTGGACGAGCTATCGAGCCCCAGCCGATCCACGCGAACTTCGATCATGACGCGCTCCCAAGCCGCCGCGCCGCGGGCCTCAGGTGCCCATGTCCCACGACGCAAGATACTTCCGCTGCTCGGCGGTCAGCTCGTCGACCTGTGCACCCATGGTCTCGAGCTTGAGTCTCGCGATCTCGCGATCGACCGCCTCCGGAACACGGTGCACGTCCTTGGTGAGCGTGCCCGCGTTATTCACTAGATACTCCGCCCCCAGCGATTGGTTCGCGAAGCTCATGTCCATCACCGATGCCGGGTGTCCTTCGGCCGCGGCGAGGTTGATCAGGCGCCCTTCGCCGAGCACGAAGACCCGCTTTCCATTGACGACGAACTCCTCCACAAAAGCACGAACGCTGCGCGCGGGCCGCTCGGCAATACGCGCCAGCGCTTCGAGATCGAGCTCCACGTTGAAGTGACCCGAGTTGCAGACGACGGCGCCATCCTTCATCGCGCGGAAGTGCTCCTCGCGAATGACGTGGATGTTGCCGGTGAGCGTACAGAAGATATCCCCGATCTGGGCCGCTTCCTCCATCGGCATCACGCGGAAGCCGTCCATCACGGCTTCCAGCGCCTTGAGCGGATCGATCTCGGTGACGATCACGTTCGCGCCGGCACCGCGCGCACGCGACGCGACTCCGCGACCGCACCAGCCGTACCCCGCGACCACGAACGTCGATCCGGCCAGCAGCAGGTTCGTCGCGCGGATGATGCCGTCGACGGTGGACTGCCCGGTGCCGTAACGATTGTCGAAGAGATGCTTCGTGAAGGAGTCATTCACCGAGATGACCGGGAACTGCAGCACCTTCTCGATCGCCATCGCCTTCAGGCGAATGACGCCGGTCGTCGTCTCTTCCGTGCTGCCGATGACCTTGCCGATCAGCGCGCGACGGCGATCCGGTGACAACGTCTCGACCCAACGTCGCACCGGCGGCGCGAGGTCATCGAGCCGGTTGAGGGCGATCATGTGGAGCGCACCGACGACATCGGCACCATCGTCCATGGTGATGTCGGGCTCGTGCGCGATGGCGGCGCGAATGTGCTCGTAGTAGCTCTCGTTGTCCTCGCCCTTGATCGCGAAGACTTTCACGCCGTGATCGCGCACGAGGTGCGCGGCGACATCGTCCTGGGTGGAGAGCGGGTTCGAGGCGCACAGGGCGACGTCCGCGCCGCCAGCCTTGAGCGTCACCATCAGGTTGGCTGTCTCCGTCGTGACGTGCAGACAGGCGGACACGCGCTTGCCCTCGAGCGGACGCTCTTTGGCAAAGCGCGCCCTGATCTGCCGCAGCACGGGCATCGACCGCTCCGCCCATTCGGTGCGCAGCCGGCCCTGCTCGGCGAGCGAAAGGTCTTTCACGTCATATCGTGCGGAGGTGCTCTCGCGCGGTTCGGTCTTGGTTGTCGTAGCCATGTGGTATCGAAAGGTGGCGGTCAGCGCGCTGCGCGCTTGAGCGCGTCGGCGCGATCGGTTCGTTCCCAGGAAAACAGCGTCATGCCTTTCTTGCCGTTGCCTAACTTCTGCGGATCGCGACCGAAGTGCCCGTACGCGGCGGTCGCCTTGTAAATCGGCTTCCGGAGATCGAGCGACTCGATGATGCCCTTGGGTGTCAGATCGAATGTCTCGCGCACGGCGCGCATGATCTTTTCATCGGACACCGTACCCGTGTCGAACGTATCGACCATGACCGACACCGGCTCGGCGACGCCGATAGCGTAGGCGAGCTGGACCTCGCAGCGCTTCGCGAGTCCCGCGGCAACGATGTTCTTCGCCACCCAGCGCGCGGCGTAGCACGCCGACCGGTCCACCTTCGAGGGGTCTTTCCCGCTGAATGCGCCGCCGCCGTGGCGGCCCATGCCCCCGTAGGTATCGACGATGATCTTGCGCCCGGTGAGGCCGGCGTCCCCCTGCGGTCCGCCAACGACGAAGCGGCCGGTGGGGTTGATGTGGAACGTCGTCTTTTTCCGGTCGAACAGCGCCTCCGGCAGGGACGGCTCGATGACCTCGGCGATGATCGCCTTGCGGATCTTGTCCTGCTGGACGGAATCGGCGTGCTGAGTCGACACGACGACCGTATCCACGCGGACTGGCTCACCGTGCTCGTAGGCGACGGTAACCTGCGCCTTGCCATCGGGGCGAAGCCACTTGATGTCGCCGCTCTTCCGTCGGTCGGCCAGCGCCTTGGTCAACCGGTGCGCGAGGAGGATCGGCATCGGCATGAGCTCCGGCGTTTCGTCGGTCGCATAGCCGAACATCATTCCCTGATCGCCCGCGCCGCCCGTGTCAACGCCCATCGCGATGTCGGGTGACTGCTTGTCGATCGTGGAGATGACCGCGCAGGTTTTGCTGTCGAACCCGAACGTGGCGTCGTTGTAGCCGATCTCTTCGATCGTACGCCGGACGATGTCGGGGAAATGGACGTAGGTGTCGGTGGTGATCTCGCCGGCGACACAGGCGAGGCCGGTGGTCACCATCGTCTCGCAAGCGACGCGGGCGCGAGGATCCTCGGCGAGGATGGCATCGAGGATCGCGTCGGAGATTTGATCGGCGACCTTGTCGGGATGTCCCTCCGTGACGGATTCGGAGGTAAATAGGTGTCGTTCGGGCACGTAAGTCCTTGGGGCAGGCTGAGTCGCGCTGCCCCGATGCAAGAAGTATGACTGAGCGATGTCAGCCTTGGATGCTACTAGAGGCCTCCGGGACCGGCAAGCCATCGAGCAATTCGCTTGCCTCTCCCATTTCGCTCAGCAAACGATCGCGCAAGATGGCTTCCGCCGCGGCGGCGGTGCTGGCCCGCATGGCCTCTTCGGCGGCTTCGGTCGCCGCGTGGACCGTGATGCGCCGGACGACCCGCTTCATCCGAGCCACCGACCGCGGCGCGACCGACAGCTGCCGTATGCCGAGCCCGATGAGCGCGTAGGCCATCAGCGGCTGCGACGCCATCTCGCCGCAGACACCCACGTCGAGGGCATACTCCACGCCAACGTCCGCGATGCGACGGATCAGGCGCAGGACCGCCGGGTGGAGGGGGGTGAAGCGGGACGCGAGGTTGGCGTTCCCTCGGTCGATGGCCAGGGTGTACTGCGTGAGGTCGTTCGTGCCGATGGAAAAGAAGTCCACGTGCGGCGCGAGCGTGTCGGCGGCGACGGCCGCCGCCGGCGTCTCCACCATCACGCCGAGCGCGATCGACGTGCGATGCGGTACCCCTCGAGCCGCAAGCTCGCGTGCGGACTCCTCGAGGAGCTCGCGGGCCCGCATCACCTCATCCAGCGTGATGACGAGCGGGAGCATGACGCGAACATCGCCGTGCTGTGCCGCGCGAAGCAGCGCGCGGAGCTGGGTTCGGAACAGGTCCGCCTCGTCGAGGCACATGCGGATCGCGCGCCATCCGAGAAACGGGTTCGGCTCACTCGGGAATCCCCCGACGGGCAGCTTGTCACCGCCAATGTCGTACGTGCGGATGATGACCGTGTGTCCCGCGAACGCCTCGACCACTTTCCGATAGGCCCGGTATTGTTCGTCCTCGTCAGGCATGGTGGCGCGTCCGACGACGAGAAACTCGGTGCGCATGAGGCCGACGCCGTCGGCGCCGCTTTGCGCCGCGAACGCGGCATCCTCGGGAAGATCGACGTTGGCCCGCAGCAGCAGGCGCACGTGGTCGAGGGTGACAGGGTCTTCTCCAGCGACGAGGGCGTCCTGCGCCTCGATCTCGGCGAGTTGCCGTTGCCGCTCGTGATACAGCGCGACACCGGCGTCGGTCGGATTGATCGCCACCACGCCGGCGCCGCCGTCCAGAATCAGGCGATCGCCCGACTGGATGCGCTGCGTGGCATCCCGTAATCCGACGACCGCGGGGAGTCCGAGCGAACGGGCGAGAATGGCGACGTGCGAGATCCGGGTGCCCGCGTCGGTAGCGATGCCGGCGATCGCTTCGCGGTCGAGTTGAACCGTGAGGCTGGGCGTGAGGTCGTGCGTCACGAGGATCGCGTTGGAGCCCTTGGGCACATCGCCGGGATCGTGGTCGGGCAGCCCGAGGAGGAGCGAGAGGACGCGAATGTGCACGTCGACGAGATCGCCGACGCGCTCGCGGATCATGGGCGAGCTGCTGCGGCCGAACTCGGTGCGCCAGTCGTGCATCGTGAGGTCGAACGCGCTCTCGGCGGCGAAGTGATCCTCGCGAATGAGCTGCTCGACTCGCCGAATGATCTCCGCGTCCTGGAGGATGAACGTCTGCGCCTCGAAGATGCGCGCCTCCTCGGTGCCGACGTGCTGCTCGACGCGCGCGCGAAGCAGGGCGACGCGATCACGCGCGCGCGCCAGCGCCTCGTGGACATGCGCGATCTCGAGATCCACCTGCTCGGGTGGAACGAGGCGCAAGCGCACGGGGGGCACTTCCCAGAGCAGCACGTGCGCCGGTCCGACGACCATACCCGGCGAGGCGGGGATGCCGACGAGAATGCGCTCCACTACTTCTCTCCGAACTTCTGGGAGATCAGCTCGGCGATTGCGTCGACCGCTTGCTGCGCGTCGGGTCCGTCGGCGCGAATCGTGAGCGTCGCGCCAAACTCGGCGGCGAGCATCATCACCCCCATGATGCTCTTGCCGTTCACCTCGAGATCGTCGCGTATCATGGTGATCTCGCTCTTGAATTTCGCCGCCGTCTTCACGACCTCTGCCGCCGGACGCGCGTGCAGTCCGTTCCGGTTCATGATCTTCACGGACCGTTCGATCATCATCGAGCCACCACCGAGTACAGGGCGGAGGCGGCGAGCACGCCGAGCGCAATGCGCCACCCCTCGACGCGTCCGTGCAGCTGGGTGAGCAGCACCGCTCCCCCGACCGCGGCGAGCAACACTCCTCCGAGGAGCGCTCGTCCCGGCTCGATGATTCGGTCGAGCGCGAGTGGCAGCGCGATACCGGCGAGAAGCGCGGCGGCACGCGCGATGTAGTTGGGCCCGTGACGCAACACGGGGTTCGCCAACGCCGCGGCTACTCGCATGCCGTGCTTCCAGCCGACGCGCAATCCCCAGACGCGCAGACCGATGTGCCCCACGTTGTACAAGCCGAGGAAGATGATCAAGACCGCAACCGGTCCGGCACCGAGGCCGTACGCCGCGAGCGCGATCAGCGAGCAGAAGGGCAGCCACCCCGCCCAGACGAGACGATCGCCCACGGATCCCAGTGGTCCGCATAACGCCGTGCGAAACCGCTCGATTTGCCCGGCGGGAGCGCGCTCGAGCTCCGCGCGCGCCAGCGACCCGACCGCCACGGCGGTGAGGTATGGATGCGCATTGAAGTAGGCGGACTGTCGAGCCATCGCGGCGCGATATGCCTCGCCCTCGCGTCCGCCCGGGAGCGAACGGAGCGCCGGCTCGAGGCAGAAGCCAATACCGGTTCCGAGCAAGAGCTCGTAGTTCCACGAGGCCTGTACCGCGAGCTGGCGGATGAAGATCTCCACCCAGGTGAACGCCGAGAGCGTCGGCGTCGGAATCGGCGCGGAGGCGGTCGCTACCACGCGAGCACGATGAGCAGGCCGAGCGCGAGCCCTCCGCCGAAGAACCAGCGGGCGCCGGGCGTGTTGTGAAAGAGCTTCCAGACGGCGCCCGCCGCCACCGCCGCCGCGGCAGCGACGACGATCGCGCGAGACATCCGAGCGTCGATCGACCAGAGCCCGACCATCGCGCGCGCCAGGGGATCGAACGTCAGCATCGCCACCAACGTCAGCAACCCGCCACGCGCGAAGTCCGCGGCAAGGCCGGCGGTCTGTATCGCGATCACGGCGCGCCCCGAGCCGAGGCCGAGCGTGGGGATCCAGCGACGCGCGATGACGCCGTTGAAGCGTCGGATCATGTACATCGTCCATCCACCAACCCAGGCGGTGGCGAGCGCCGCGAGCACGGCGGTGGTGATCCCACCGGCACCGTGATCGGGATGGAGCGCGTACAACGCGCCGCCGACGATCGAGGCCGATCCCCACTCCGGGTATCGTGAGGCGCCAACCGGGAGCGTCTCGAGGGCGATCAGCTCGAGCACCGCCCCGACGAGGAGTCCGCCTTGCGGTTCGCCCAACACGAGGCCGGCGATCGTCGCGGCGATGATCGGACGAGAGATCATCGCCTGTGGGAACGAGACGACGTCGAGGCCGGTGATGGCGCCGAGGAGGGCGATCGTGAGGAGCTCGGCCGGCGTCATCGTTCCGCCTCGCCGTGCAGGACGTCATTGAGCGGAACGGCGCGTGCGGACGGAACGTCCTGCGCCGTGACGACGATCCCGTCCTCCTCGAGCTTGCGCAACGCTTCCTCTTCCTGCGGCGACAGGTAGACGTAGCGCAACTTCAGTGTGCGGCCGGCGCGGTGATGGATACCTCCGAGATTCACCGCCTTGATCGAGGGGGCCAGCTGGATCAGCCGGCTCATCGTCTCGATGTCACCCGTCAACAGAATGCCCGGGCGCTGGTCGCTTTGCCACTGCTCGAGCTGACGGGCCGCATCGTCAGGCGTGGCGAAGAACACGTCCATCTCGGGCGGGACGCCCATGCGATACAGCTCCTGCTCCCACTCGCTCCCGGCGACCTCGTCATCGACGAGAACGATGAATCCGAGATTGAGCGGCTGTCCCCACCCCACGACGACCTGCCCATGGATGAGGCGGTCGTCGATGCGATAGAGGTCAATGGGCACGTGCCGCTCCGGGCACCGCCGTCAACGAGCGCACCGCGCGATCGACGGCGTGCGTCGCCGCGTCTGCCGGTGAGAGCTCCTCGTGCGACATGAAGTCGAGGAGGAGTGGCAGGCTGGTTCCGGTCACGAGAATCATATCCGGCCGCCCGGCGAGCACGCGCCGAGCCGCGATCGTGCAGCTCCCGGCTGGCAGGTCGGTGAAGATGACACGGATGTTGCGACTATCGACCAGCTCGATGAGCGCGCGCTCGATCTCCGAGGCGCCGAGCCCGGAATTCGTCATCGCGATGAAGAGCTTACCCCGACCGGTGATCTGCTCCACGGCCGACACGAAGCCCTTCGCGAGGTCTCCATGCGCCGCGATGATCGCGACGGGCACGTCCTCACTCATCATCTTCCTGAAGATATTGCCGGATCGCCGCCGGCTCCCGGGCCTGCATGCGTTTCATGAGTCGCTGGTTGAATGCCTCGGCCGTGTTCACGCCGCTGTATCGCAGCAGATGATTCATCGCCACGACCTCGGCGACGACGGTGATGTTCTTTCCGGGGTTGAGGGGAATCAACACCTTCGGCAATTCCACACCGAGGATGGTCGTCGTCGCGCCGTCGAGACCGGTGCGGTCGACAGACGTCGACTTGTCCCACTCCTCGAGCTGGACGACGACCTCGATGCGCTTTTGCTGACGCACGGCGCGAATGCCGAAGATGGCCTGCACATCGATGAGGCCGACGCCGCGGATCTCCATGTGATGACGCGCGAGATCGTGCCCGCGCCCAATGAGAATGTCGTTCCCGCGTCGCGTGGTGATGACGACGTCATCGGCGACGAGCCGATGCCCCCGCTCGACGAGGTCGAGCACGCACTCCGATTTTCCGATGCCGCTCTTGCCGATGAACAGAAGGCCTACGCCGAAAACGTCAGCGAGCGATCCATGGATGGTGGTGAGTGGCGCGAACTCCTCCGCGACGATCGGCTTGATGCGCGTGTAGAACTCGGCGGTCTTGAGCTTCGAGCGAAGGATCGGAATACCGGCCTTTCCCGCGATCTGCGTGAGCTCGGCCGGAAGTCGTTGCCCCTTCGTCACGAACAGGCATGGAATGGGAAACGAGAGGAATTTCTCCAGCACCTCGCGACGGCGTGGACCATCGAGCGACGTCAGGTAGGAAATCTCCGTTTCGCCCAGCACCTGCACGCGATCGTGCGGAAACCGCGCGGTGTATCCGGCGAGGACGAGTCCGGGGCTGGAGACTTCGGCGCTCGTGACCTCGCGAGCGAGACCGGCATCGTCGCCAATGAGCTCCAGCTGCAGGGTGTCGCGCAGGAGCTCGAGCATGCGGCCGACGGTGAACGGCTGGCGCTTCACGGGTGGCTGATCGCTCGCGCGGCGGTTTTCGGCGTGCGCTTCACATGCGCGAGCTGTGCCTCCAGGTTGTGAACCGCCTCCGACAGCGCCGGGCCGAACGTCCGCGCGTATCCATTCGAAACGAGAGGCGCCCGTCGCGATGGGTGCATGACGATCTCGACTCGCCGGGTGGGACCGTCCTGCTCGAATCTGACGGTCGCCCGCACCGGCCGCGGCGCACGTGCTCCCAGCTTTCGGATGGACGCCTCGGCACGCGAGCGCAACCGCTCGGAGATGACCGCGTTATGCGAATGAAAGATCACTTCCACGATGCCGCCTCCTGCTCGATGACTTGCGCGAGGTGCGCCTCGGTCTCGTTCGCCGCGCGATCCCACGTCAGGCTTTCGGCAAATGCGCGCGCACCTCGCCCGAGCTGCGCCACGAGATCGGGTGAATCGGCGATCTGGCGCATGGCGGCCGTCAGCGCCGCCACGTCGCCGTGGGGAACCAGATAGCCCGTCTCGCCATGACGCACCGAATCACGAAGCCCCGGCGAGTCGGACGCGATCACCGGGGTCCCACATGCGGCGGCCTCGAGATTCGTGATTCCCCACCCTTCCTTTGGCGATGTGAACACCACCGCCCACGCCGACCGCAGCAGCGCGAGCTTCCCAGTCTCCGATACGAACCCAAGAAACCGCACGCGGTCGCCGAGGTCAAGCGAGCGCGCGACCTGCTCGAGGCGCGGACGATCATCACCGGTGCCAGCGATGTGGAGGGTCGCCGCATCGTGCGCGAGCCGCGCGAATCCCTCGAGAATCAGGTCGATCCGCTTGTAGCGCTTGAGCCTGCCGAGATAGACGAACCGCGGACGCGATGCCCGCGCCGAAGGCTCCGGGGTCAGGGCGGTGACGTCCACCCCGTTGTGAATGACGGTGATGGCGGCCGCCGGTAGGCCCCGCGCGACGAGGTCTGCCTTCGTGCTCTCCGAAACGGCCTGAAAGGGAACTCCGCGGTAGAACCAGCCGAGCGGCCGCTCCGCCGCCCACACGGCCGTTGCGATCGGGGCCGAAGCTTCCGCGAATGCGGTCGTCCCAAAAAGGTGATGGACGAGCGCGACCGTCCGCTCAGCACCCCACCACGGCGTCATGAGCGGCACCTTGTTGATGTCCTCGACGAGCACATCGGGCCTGCGCGGCGCGAGCACGCGTCGCCAATACGGCCACGCGGCCACCGGAAACGAGTATCGCGATCCCGCGCGGTGCACATCGATTCCGTCGAGCGTCGTACGCGGCGCGGCCCCGCGAAACCCGGAGCACAGGAGTGTCACCTCGTGCCCGCGTCGAACGAGCCGCCCGAAGATCTCGTGCAGATGCGCCTCCGCGCCCCCAGCATGCGGGTTGGACCGGTCCTGCCAGTTCACGACGTGAAGGCGCATTCCCAGGTAGTCGAGGTTGTCGAGGTCGTCGAGGTTGTCGAGGTGAGGTCGTCGAGGCTCGGAGTTTGGTGTTACCTCGACATCCTCGACGACCTCGACAACCTTGACGACCTCGGCTTCACAGCCGTCCCATCCGTCGCGCCAGCGCGTCGAGCACGCCGTTCACGAAGCGCGCGCTCTGCGCGCTGCCGTAGCGCTCGGCGAGGCGCACGGCTTCCTGGATCGTCACGCGCGCCGGTGGCTCGCCGCGGCGCAGCTCGGCGGCGGCAATTCGCAGGACCGCCCGCTCGACGGCGCCAAGGCGCTCGAGCCTCCAGTTGGTGGTCACGTCGCGCAGCGCGTCATCGATGGACGTTCCCTCGGCCATGATCGTGCGGATGATGTGCCCCGCGAACGCGCGCTCCTCGGGCGCGACGGCGAGATCGTCCCAGATCTGCGTCGCGACTTTGTCGAGCGGCTCGCCGTCGCGAAGGTCCCACGCGTACAGCGCCTGGAGGGCACGGGCGCGCGCGCGCGTCTCAGCTCTCACTCGCGGCATCGAGCCGGTCGAAGAGATCGGCCATCTCGAGCGCGGCGAGCGCGGCATCCCATCCCTTGTTGCCGTGATCCCCACCGGCGCGCGCTTCGGCCTGGGCCGTCGTGTCGGTCGTCAGCAGGCCGAAGCCGATGGGGATGTCGAAGTCCGCACTCGCCTGCGCGAGGCCGCGCGCCGCTTCGCCCGCTACATAGTCGAAATGCGGCGTCTCCCCGCGAATGACGGCGCCGACGGCGACCAGCGCATCGTAGCGTTCCGATGAGAGCAAGCGTCGGGCGGCGGCGGGAAGCTCCCATGCGCCCGGCACCCAGATGACGTCGATGTTCTCGGATGTGAGGCCGTGCCTGACGAGTGCATCGATTGCCCCGTCGGCAAGCTTGCGCGTGACGGACTCGTTGAAGCGGGACGCGAGGACCGCGATGCGGCGTCCACTCCCCGCTGGCGTGCCGGCGAACTCGGCCATTCAGTGCGCGAGGAGGTGGCCGAGCTTGTCCCGCTTTGCGTCGAGGTAGCCCTGATTCTCCGACGTCGACGGCGGCACGATGGGGACGCGCTCCTCGATGCTGAGCCCGTACCCTTCGAGGCCGACCAGCTTGCGCGGGTTGTTCGTCATCGGCCGAATCGACCTGAGTCCGAGATCGAGAAGGATTTGCGCGCCGATGCCATAGTTGCGAAGGTCCGGCTTGAAGCCGAGCTGCTCGTTCGCCTCGACGGTATCCGCGCCGGTGTCCTGCAACTCATACGCCTTGAGCTTGTTCAAAAGGCCAATGCCCCGCCCTTCCTGATCGAGATAGACGACGACGCCCCGGCCACGCTCCTGGATGGTCTTCATCGCCGAGTGCAGCTGCCAGCCGCAGTCACAGCGCAGCGAGCCGAAAACGTCGCCGGTGAGACACTTCGAGTGCATGCGCACCAGAATGCCTTCGCCGTCCCGCACGTCGCCGAAGACGAGGGCGATGTGCTCGCGATCATCGACATCGTTGCGGTAGCCGATCACCCGCCACTCGCCATAGTCGGTGGGAAGGCGCGCCTCGGCGATCCGATGGACCAGGCGTTCGGTGCGGAGTCGATAGGCGACGAGATCCGCGACGGTAATCGACTTGAGGCCGTGCCGCTTCGCGAATTTGTCGAGCTCGGGCCGGCGCGCGGCGGTTCCATCCTCGTCGAGGATCTCACAGATCACGCCGGCGGGATACAAGTCCGCGAGCCGCGCCAGATCGACCGCGGTCTCCGTGTGCCCAACGCGCTGCAGCACGCCGCCCTCGCGCGCACGCAGCGGGAAGACGTGACCGGGGCGGCGCAAATCCGCCGGAATCGTCACGGGGTCGACGAGCACCTGGATGGTCTTCGCCCGGTCGGCGGC